>Ga0272446_1006835_pt1 | contig 11661 bp, 11 predicted proteins | sample YNPCB0061_FD_194587 | JGI IMG/M metagenome (GOLD analysis project Ga0272446, IMG submission 194587) | Hot spring microbial mat communities from Yellowstone National Park, WY, United States - YNP-CB-006-1 | ecosystem: Environmental > Aquatic > Thermal springs > Hot (42-90C) > Sediment | place...
ATATATGGAAAGTCTAAAAAAATACAATGATTGGCAAAATGTATTGGATTATGCCCATGAGGAAGGGTATCAGGAAGCTGTGTTAAAGTATGAAGGTTTGTTACAAGAAGCTATTAAACAAACAGAAAAAGAAAAAAAACGGGCAGAAGAGAAAGAAAAACTTCTTAACGAAGAAAAAAAACGGGCAGAAGAGAAAGAAAAACTTCTTAACGAAGAAAAAAAACGGGCAGAACAAGAAAAAATAGAAACCATAAAAACTTTACTATCAATGGGTGTGAGTTTAGAAAATGTTATGAAAGCTACTAATACAGATAAAGATTTCCTGAAAAAACACAACCTTACACCTTAATGGGCATTATGATACAAATAGCTATATCCGCGTGAGGGATAGGAGCGAAAAGCCCGCAACAGGCGTAGCCTGTCGAGTACAGACGTGGCATGCCACGTCTCTATCAGCGTATAGCCCGACCCGAAGCAGAAGGGCGTTAGCCCTACCTGCATAGGAACACGCCCAAGAAAATAATCAAAAATAAAAGATTTATGCTTTAATATAGGGTTCTATTCTTTTTCCATTTGGAAACAACCGCGGTACTATTTTGTGGAGTATCCAAGTGCGTTTTTACAGGTTTATTTGTTGTCAGCAAATCGGATATAAGGGCAAGCACTTCTTTTTCATCATCAGAAAGGGGTTTTTGAAGGTATTCAGGTTTGAAATGATGTTGAACAAAATGCGTGTCAAATTTACCACTGCGAAAAGCCTCATGCTCCATGACAAACTTACAAAATGCCAATGTAGTTTGCACACCCACAATCTGATACTCGTCAATGGCGCGAATCATTTTTTGTATAGCTTCCTGACGTGTAGGAGCATACGTAATGAGTTTGGCAATCATAGGGTCGTAGTAGATAGGAATTTGCATACCTTGTTCAAAACCATCATCTACACGGATTCCACTACCTTGTGGACGTTTATACACTTGAAGTGTGCCAATATCAGGGAGAAAGTTATTGGAAGGGTCTTCCGCATACACACGAATTTCTATACTGTGTCCGTTGATTTTCAAATCCTCTTGGGTAAAAGACAAAGGTTTGCCATCAGCGATGTGAATTTGTTCTTTTACAAGGTCAATACCTGTAATCATTTCTGTAACAGGGTGTTCTACCTGCAAACGGGTATTCATTTCCAAAAAGTAGAAATTCAAGTTTTCGTCCAAAAGAAATTCTACTGTACCCGCACCTATATAATTGACGCTTTTAGCCACATTGACGGCACATTCTCCCATTGCTTTACGGATTTGAGGCGTTAAAATAGAAGAAGGGGCTTCTTCCACTACTTTTTGATGTCTTCTTTGTACCGAACATTCTCTCTCAAAAAGATACACAATATTTCCATGTTTATCACCGAGTACCTGTATTTCTATGTGGCGCGGAGAAGCCACATATTTTTCAATGAAAACAGCATCATCCCCAAAGGCATTAAGGGCTTCGGACTGTGCGCGTTGCATACTTTCTTCAAATTCTTCTACTTTATGCACAATGCGCATACCTTTGCCCCCTCCACCTGCGGAGGCTTTGATAAGTACAGGAAACCCGATTTCAATAGCTTTTTGTTTAGCCTGTTCTATGTCTGTAATGGCTTCTTTTAACCCAGGCACAAGAGGCACATTATATTTAAAAGCGGCTTCTTTGGCGGCGATTTTGCTACCCATTACCTCCATGCTTTCAAGTTCAGGACCGATGAATATCAATCCTGCATCTTTGACCATTTTAGCAAATTTAGGATTTTCACTTAAAAAACCATATCCTGGGTGAATGCCTTCTGCACAGCTTTTTTTAGCGGCTTCAATAATTTTCTCGCCTACCAAGTAAGATTGATTAGAAGGCGGTGCGCCGATACAATAGGCTTCATCAGCAAATTTTACGTGTAAGGCTTGACGGTCTGCTTCGGAATATACAGCTACGGTTTGAATACCCATTTCCTTGCAGGTACGCATAATACGCAAGGCAATCTCGCCACGGTTAGCTATCAAAATTTTTTTCACGGGTTAAAAATACAAAAATGATTTTTGTATGTGCATAATAATTTTCTAACTTTGTTTAAAACATAACTTCTATGACTTTACCAATGATGTTTCTGGCTTACGGGCTGGTTGTAAATCTGATTACTTTTTTAGTTTTTGCATGGGATAAACGCCGTGCAGAACGGGATAAACGCAGGATTCCTGAAAGACAACTTCATACGCTTACTCTTATCGGGGGAAGTCTTGGGGCTTGGCTGGCTATTTTCCGCTTGCGGCATAAAAACCGTAAATTTTCCTTTCTTATTATCACTATTCTTATCAGTATGATACATCTTGGATTAGCTTATTTGTATTTTTTTCATTTTTAATATGTCTGTCAACAAAGAAATTAAACGCGTAACTACGCATACCTTGCAAGAAATGAAGCAAGCGGGTATTCCTATTTCTATGCTTACTGCCTATGACTATTCTATAGCAAAGATATTAGACAGTGCGGGCATAGACGTATTACTCGTAGGGGACTCTGCTTCCAATGTGATGGCAGGGCATGAAACGACTTTACCTATTACCCTTGACCAAATGATTTATCATGCGTCTTCGGTTATCAGAGCGATAAAACGCGCTTTGGTAGTAGTAGATTTACCTTTTGGAAGCTATCAGGGTAATTCCAAAGAAGCGCTCAATTCAGCTATACGCGTTATGAAAGAATCAGGGGCGCATGCTATAAAAATGGAGGGCGGACGCTCTATTAAAGAATCCGTAGAGAGAATTTTAAGTGCAGGTATTCCTGTAATGGGACATCTCGGACTTACCCCACAGTCCATCTATAAATTCGGAACGTATGAAGTACGGGCAAGAGAAGAAGCAGAAGCTAATATGTTATATGAAGATGCTATTTTATTGCAGGAAATAGGTTGTTTTGCCATTGTTTTGGAAAAAATACCAAGTGACTTAGCAAAAAAAGTACATGATAGTGTAAAAATCCCGCTTATTGGCATAGGTGCAGGCAAACATGTAGACGGGCAAGTGCTTGTAACGCATGACATGTTGGGTATTAACAAAGATTTTGCCCCTCGTTTTTTGCGCAGATATTTAGATGCGTATTCTCTTATTCATGATGCAGTAAAACAGTATATTGATGATGTAAAAAGTAAAGATTTTCCTAATGATAAGGAGTCTTATTAAATATTGCTCATGAATTTAATTAGGGCGTGTCCGCTGCGCTTGCGCTTCGGGGTCGGGCTATACGCTAGTAGAGACGTGGCATGCCACGCCTGTACTTCATTCGCTTCGCTCATTGCGGGCTTTCCGCTGCTATCCCTCACGCAAAAACAAGGTAAAAAGATTTCTTTTATATTTTTGATGTAGTATTGTTTTTGAATAATTTGTGAATAGATGCGAGGGCGGGGGCTTCGCCCCCGCCCTCGCAAAAACTTGTATATTCAATAAAAAGAAGTGTTTTTCACCTCATTTTTACTCGGGGGCGGGTGGGTGGGTAAACCCGAAAACCCCCACAAAAAACACTTCTTTTGCGTTAGGCATGCGGAGGGTACGTAGTAGAGGCGTTGCGTGCAACGCCTCCGAAGCGACAGCGTAGCCCGTAGCACGCCGACTGCGCAGCAGGAACGCCCAAAAAAAACATTTAAGTGTACCTATTCAAACAAGGTAAATAGTATAAAATCTTTTTATTCGTATCTCAATCAATTTTAACAACTCATTTTTTGAGATACACATTTAACTTGTATATTTGTGGCATGTTTGTAGAAATTATCTCTCCTGAAAATATTATTTTTGAAGGTGATGCTGAAAGTGTAAAATTACCTGGCGCCATCGGCGGATTTGAATTAAAAGACAAGCACGCACCTATTGTATCTACACTCTCCAAAGGAGATTTGACTATTACACAAAAAGGGAAAAGCACAACTGTCAAAATAGAAGGCGGCGTGATGGAAATGCTGAATAATAAAGTAAGCATTTTGGTCGAAAAAGTATTGTCATGAACATTACCTTATTAGGTACAGGGGGTGTAGCTGAAAATTTTGCTGTGGTTTTATCCGCAAACCATAACGTTACGATTGTGGGCAAATCTTTGGACGCACTTCAATCTCTTACAGGATACAATAAACTGTGGAGTGCCTCTGTACATTACATTCCCGAAGAAACGGATATACTTATTATTGCTGTACAGGATACCAAGATTATTACTGCTCTTCAAAGTATTGATTTTTCTGTCTTCCCACAGTTGCATGTGGTAGCACATACATCTGGGAGTATAGGCGTAGATGTTTTTTCTGCCTTTACAGATAAAGGTGCTGTTTTTTATCCGTTACAGACTTTTTCCAAAAACAGAATAATAGACTGGAAAAATACCCCTCTTTTAATAGAAACCCATCATCAGGAAGCAGAAACTTTACTGTTTGAAATAGCATATCAGATACAGGCAGTTCCTTTCTATGCAGATAGCCAAAAACGCAGGTATATTCATCTGGGAGCAGTTTTTGCACAGAATTTCTTTAATTTTTTGTTGGAGGTATCTCATCAGATTACACAAAAACAAGGGTTATCGCATAGTATTTACCATGCTCTTTTGCAGGAAACATTAAGCAAATCAGAGCAAGTATCCCCGATTTCCGTTCAGACAGGTCCTGCCAAACGTAAGGATTACAATACTATTCAATCACACATAAGGATTTTGCAAAGTGAATTTCCTGAATACGAACCTTTGTACAGAATGCTGACAGATTATATTGTAGAGTTAACCTGTAACCCAAAACCTTAACTTCTTGCCGATGGATTATTTTTTATACCTTCTTTTGTTTATTTTAGGGTTGATTGGTGGTTTTCTGGCGGGTTTACTGGGTGTAGGCGGTGGATTGATATACATTATCATTTTGCAATACGTATTCAAAAAATACATTGATAACACGTATGAAATAACAAGGTTTATATTAGCCAATTCTATTTTTGCGACCATATTTGCGAGTATATCCAGTATCATAAGGCAAATCAAGCAGAAAACATTTTATGGTGTTGCTTTGCTGTGGGTAGGTGTGCCTTCTGCATTGGTTTCTATGAGTATCAGCTATCTTATTCAACAGGGAAACTGGTATGACAAACAGACTTTTCTTGCTATATTTACATTAGTACTGGTATTTACAATATGGAAAACGCTTCGGACAGCACAGAAAAATCAAAAAAACCAATTGGAGCAGCATACGCTTACTGAACTTGCTTCATGGAAATACGTCATTACAGGACTTTGTGCAGGGGTTATTTCACCACTTACAGGTTTGGGCGGAGGCATTGTGATTGTACCTGTATTATCCAATATATTCAAATTACCTGTAAAAAAAGCAGTAAGCATATCCGTTTCATCTATTGTCATTTCTGCTTTTTCTAATACGTTGATATATCTCTTTGCCCAACCGCAAAAACTGTCAACCATTTATTTGGGTAACTGTACGGGCTATATCGTTTGGCAGGTAGTTATTCCTATGATTGCAGGAGTAATTGTTGCGGCATATTTTGGAACTATGGTGGCACACCGAATCAAAAACCATGTATTGCAATACTTTTTTGCCGTGTTTTTATCCATTATGGTTATTAAAATTATTCTTTCGGATTTGTTGAAGATAATGTGATAAGAGATTGATAATGAGAGGTGCAATCCATTTAAAGTTATTTCCCTGTGATAAATAAAGTAGGGATTTCGTGTGAAATCAAATAATGTATTTTGTTGGATTTTTTGATGGTTTGTATGTTTGGCAAAGATTTTAATTTTTGGGTAAGTTCTTTGTCAGATATATTCAGGGGTACTTTTTCAAGAATTTGCTTTAAGGTAAGCGGTTTTTGTTGCAGTAATGCTATAATTTTCTCCATTTCATTTTTTTCAGAATTTAGGTTCTCTTTCTCTGCCGTTTTGATGTTTTCCATTTCATCTATGATATTTCCTTCATTATCAACAGGTTTTGCACCTTTTTGAATAAGGATAAGGTTTGCATTATTTTCATGTTCATTAGGTTTGCGAACAAAAATAACCCGTTCTTTCTTTAAACCATCTATTACTCCCGCCCAGGTGCCACCGCTTTCTGAAGATTGTGCTACATAAATTTCACTCGCCATACCATAAATAATTGGGTTTCGTGCCATAGCCAAATGAGTGCTCCAAACTGCTTTTGGGTGGAATGAACTCACTATGAGTATGTTTCCTTGATTAACTTCCTTGTAATATTTTTTGATACCCGAACCAAAAGTCATTATACCTTGTGGCAAAACAATAATACTTTTTCCTTTATAGAGGATAGCACTATCCAATGCTTGTTTGTCAACCCCTCTGGCAAAACCACTAACTACTGCTTTATTTTGTTCACATGCCTTTTTTGCAACATTATCCGTAAATTGTAGAGAAATTGTATCAGCATCACGGCTACCCACAATGGCAATGCTGTTTTCCTGCATAATTTGTGTATTTCCTTTGATGTATAAAACTGTGGGTGCTTTTATTTTGAGATTTGTTTTTAAGATATTTGAATATTCATTGGAATTAACGGGTACAACTTCAAAACCTTGTGAAAGTAAATCTTCAGCCAGAAATGCATTATTGGCTAATTCGGATTTAGCCTTTTTCAAATCCAGAATATCTGTATCTGACAATGCAAAGGTACTTTTCCATTCATTTTCGGAATTAAAAAATGTTTCCAAAGTCATTTGATTATCATGTATAATTTTGATTATTAAACGGTTGATTTTTTCAGTTCCCCATTTAGGCAAATGTGCCAATGTAATCCAGTAAGGTATTTCTATATATTCTTTCATAAATCTCCACTTACAGTTTTTGCAATAACTAAAGGTGCTATTTTTACAGCGCCTAATTTAGACAAATATTTTCCAATTTCTTTGACTGTTGCACCACTGTCAAAAATATCATCTATCAGGAGAATGCGTTTTCCTGCTATTTCCTGTGCATTTTCAACAGTAAAAACATTCTTTAAATTTTCTGTTTTAAGTAGATTGGTTTGAAAAATTTTCTGTGGTTCTGTAATTTTATTTTTCTTTAAGGTGTGATAAATAGGTATATCTAAAGATTTGGAAATTTTTTCAGCAAATTTTTTCACCAAATCTCCACTTTCTGTAGGGGGTACATATAAAATAATATCAAATTTTTCTTTCCCAAAATAATTATAAAAGGCTTTAAGTGTCAAACGTAATAACCAGTCGGGAAAATCTCCCCCATTTTCATACTTACATCTGTGGAGTGCTTTCCCTACATTGGAAATTCCATAATAAGAAGCCGCTATACCATTTACTAAATTAGATGTGTTGGTTTCTACCTCCAAAACAGGAAAATAAGTTTCTCTGAAATCTGTTAGTTTGTCTATCCATTCTTGAGTAACTTTCAATTGTATATTCTTTTTTCGGCAGTTGTCACACACACCACAATTATTTATACTCAAAAATAATTGGTTTTACACATTTCTGTACGTTTCGGCTTGCGCTCAACGTACAGAAATGCAGTTTTTTTCAAGAAAATTTTTAAAGACCACTTTTGAGTGAGTATACCAATGTATCACCCAGAAAATCACATAAAAACTTCATTCGGCAGGTTTCAGTTTTTATATAATTCAGTATCTCTTCAAAATCATTGAGTTTGGCATTTCTTAAATCTTCAAAACTTTGTGTATTTAAGTCAGGGGCATTGAATTTGTACTCGTATTTTTTACTTTTTTTGTCAAATGTTTCAACAACAATACCTTGTTCTATTAAATCTTCCAGAATTATTTTAACTTGTGTTTGTTTCAAATTTACTGCTTTTATGACCCCATGCAATCCCAATCTTTCCTGCTTTAATGTTTCAATAACTTGATGATATTTTGAAATTTCTGGTTTTCCATTTTCTATGAATGACAAGGGTAAAGTTGTATCCTCGTTAGGATTGTAAAACAAGATGATATAAGAGGGTTTACCATCTCGTCCTGCCCTGCCAATTTCCTGGTAATAGTGTATAGGTGAAACAGGAATTTGAGTGTGTATAATAAAGCGAATATCCGTTTTGTCAATACCCATTCCCAAGGCATTAGTACTGACCACGCATTTGTACTCATTATGCATTAAACCTTGTTCTATATTTTTCTTGGTTTCCGTGTCAATACCTGCATTATAATGCACTGATTTCATTTTCAAATATTCAAACCACTTAGCATATACTTCTGTACTTGCTCTTGTACCCGTGTAAATTATCCCTGTTCCTTCTATTTTTTCCAAGTTTTGTGCTAACCAAATCATTTTTTCATCTTCAGATTGAACTATAATAACGAACAGGTTCAGATTTTGCCGCAACAAGTTTCCCCGAACAGAAACCATATTTTTCCCGATTTGTGTTTTAATGTCATTTTCTACTCTTTGGGTAGCTGTTGCCGTAGTGGCTAAAACAGGAAAATTAACAGGCAGTAAATTGATTAAGTTCACAATTTTACGGTAAGAAGGAATAAAATCATGTCCCCAAGTAGAAATACAATGCGCCTCATCTACAACTACCATGGCAATTTTGAAATTTGTATCCCGTACCGTTTCCAACCAATCTACATTTTCCATTCTTGCAGGGTGAATATAGAGGAGTTGAAGTTTTCCGTTAAGAGCATCTTCAATAGTTTGCTTATTCTCTTCTTCAGTATTCTGTGAAGATATAAAACCAGCAGTTATACCTAAATTCCTTAGTTTTTGTACTTGGTCACGCATTAAGGCTATCAAGGGTGAAAAAATAATTGTAACACCTTCAAATTGGGTAGCAGGAAATTGATAACACAATGATTTCCCAAAACCTGTTTTTTCTATCAGGAGTACGCGTTGCCCATGTATGAGCTTTTGTATTACAGTCCACTGATTTTCATGAAATTGGTTTAAGCCAAAAATAGTTTTTAACTTTTGCTCAGCTTGTTCCCTCGTCATTTTTTTATTTTGTTAATTTTAACCAAGCGATTTAACACAATACAATATTTGCTTACATACAAAGATATGTAAAACTATCTAAATAAGCCAATTTTCCCCAAAATATTTTACATATTATTGACCTTAATCATTTGCAGGTAATTTTTTTCCCTTATCCACAAAAAAAGCTGTCTTTTCAGACAGCTTCCTGTTTTTTATTCTACTACTAACTTTTGGTAATATCTGAATTGAGAGGTAATGTATTGTATATGATATACACCTTTGGGGTAAGAAGCTATATCTATTGTTTTTATTATTTCCTGATTGATTCTTTCTTGATACAGCGTTTGACCAAAAAGGTTGCTAATGGTTAATTCTCCATTCATGGCAGGTAGTTCTATATAGGTTTTGTCTTTTGCGGGATTAGGATAGACTTTTATTTGTTGAGTAAGAGGTTTATCTGTAACAGATGTGGGCATAGTGATATTGATGTTATCTACATATAAGTAATTTCCCCAGCCACCTCTGTTCTGAAAAATAATCGTCATAGGTTGCGTACTTGTGGGCAAAAGTATACTTTCATTCCGCCATTCTGTTGAAGAAGGAACAAAAATTGAAGTATTGTCAGGTGCAGTAGCTAATGTAGAACCTCCTTTACTGTATAAAAGGGTACGGGTTATACCACAATCATCAGAATAATACACAGCTAAAGTATCTGAATATACTCCGCCATATCTTGCATACGCCACATCAAAGGTTAATACGGAACCAGAGGTAGAGATAAGATAATACGGTGTAAAAATGTCATCTCTTTCATTGGTTGCATTGATGTTGTAATTGTCAAATGCCATAGATTTAGTACCTGTTCCATAAGCACTTACAGAAGTACTTAAATCCCATCTGCCTTTATTTTGCCAATTAGCAGGAGGGAAAGTTGTTACGCTTTCAAAACTTTCTACAAAAGGTAAAGAAACAGGAGTTGGGTACGCCACAGTGATATATCCTGTTTTGGTTTCTGTGTCATTACCATAAGTATTGGAAACCGTTAAACTGACTGTATAGGTACCTGGTGTGTTATATACCACTTTTGGGTTGGCAATAGTGGTAGAAGTTACAGGCGTTCCTCCTGTAAAAGTCCAATTCCACCCAGGATTTGCATAAGAAGACATATCGCTAAAAGTGATGGTATCACCAGGACATACTGTGGTTTTATTTGCGGCAAAATCACAGATAGGAGGAGCAGCAGGTATAGAAAACAAATCAGATTGCCAAATTCCTCTACCAAAGGTTGCCCCACGGATTTTACTTGCCCCATAGTGGATTTCCAATTCATTTATTACTACATGAGGTAAACCTGTGGAGAAGTCCTGCCAATTGGATAAAGTATTATCTATGTAAAAAACTCCGATATCTGTACCTACATACAAACCATCACTGGTTCCATTTTGATATACAATGCAATTTACAGGTACATTAGGTAAATTTATGGTAACATTTGTCCATGTAGAACCACCATTAGTGGATTTGAATACTTTATTGGCAGCGCTTGTGCCTGAGAAAGTTACCCAAATATGGTCAGGGTTGGTATAAGAAACCGCAATGTAGGTCATTTGTGCAGAACTTGTAGGTAGTCCCGCGGTGATATTAGACCATGTAGCACCATCATTAGTAGTTTTGTAGAGGGTATTACCTTTTATTCCATAAATGTAGTTAGGATTGCTTGGAGCAATACACAATGCTTTCATAGTATTTGTCCCTGTAAAATTTGAGATTTTTGTCCATGAAGTGCCTTTGTTGGTTGTTTTCCACACATTCTGAAAACCTGCATACAATATATCAGGATTGGTAGGGTGAATAATATAAGGTGTAACCCAGTCCCCAGATTCAGTAATGCCTGAGGTAATGCCCGAATAACTTAATCCTCCATTATTGGAACGGTTTAATCCTCCGCTTTGAGAAGAGGTATAAATAATATTGCTGTTGGTATAATCAATGATGCACTCCATACCGTCAGCACCTTGAATATGCGTCCAGTTTGTACCATTCATAAGATTACAGCCATTATCTTGCGCGCCTGCGGCGATAAGATTTACATTTTGTGGAGCCCCCCCAGGCGATAAAATTGTGTGATATTCAGGCTTGCGGAAAGGTCTGTCCAGGAAGTACCATAGTTGGAGGACATCCATATACCCCCATCACAACCTGCGTAAAGTTTTGTGCCAAAAAAACCAAGAAAATGCTGGTCTGCATGTACATAAGGAAGAGAACCACCATAAACCCAATGCGCTGTTATGCCCCAAGAAACACCTCCATTGGTAGATTTCCATAGGTTTACTCCTCCTGCATACACTTCATCTGCATTAGAAGGAGAAACAGCAAGTGTAAGGTCATACCAAGCCTGTCCTGAGGTATCCCCGCCTGTACTGGAATAACCTAATATATTAGGGGTTGTGGACTGGGTTATAAAACTGGTGCCGCTATTGGTAGAACGACATAAACTATGAAAATCATCACTGGGTTTGGAAGCAATAAAATAAACATAGTCAGGGTTAGCAGGGGAAACAGCTATTTCTATCCTGCCCACTCCCGCAGTAATGTTAAGTTCTTTTTTGAAGTATGTTTTTTCAAAATCAGAACAACATGCTGAGTAGGGTGCTGCGCACAATGTTCAATAAATTCACTAAATAAGACATCAATAATCAAGTTTTATTTGCTA
>Ga0272446_1006836_pt1 | contig 11661 bp, 4 predicted proteins | sample YNPCB0061_FD_194587 | JGI IMG/M metagenome (GOLD analysis project Ga0272446, IMG submission 194587) | Hot spring microbial mat communities from Yellowstone National Park, WY, United States - YNP-CB-006-1 | ecosystem: Environmental > Aquatic > Thermal springs > Hot (42-90C) > Sediment | place...
CCCGCGTTCAGGCAGTGCCGGCAGGGCGTGGAGTCATTCTCCAGGCCCCTCCTCCACCGCCGCCACCAGTGCCTGTCGCAGTGCCGCTCCAGGTCGATTTGCGGCGGGTCGGTACCGCTCTAATGCCTGGCCCTGGCTCAGTTGGCCCAGGTGGCCCGCCCGATGAGACCGTCCTGCAGATGGCTCGTATCGGCAACAGCGATGAGCAATTACTCGCTTTCTTCCGTCGCCGAACTCCGCCGATGCCCGCCCGCGAACAATTAACCGCGCTTGTCAAGGAGCTTTCCAACAAAGATCCTGCTCAACGCGACAAAGCTCAGGCACACCTGACTGCCATTGGCCTGCCCGCGGCACCACTGCTTCGGCCCCTGGCCAACAGTACTGAAGATCTCGATGCGGCCGCTCGCGCTCGTCTGTGCCTGCAATATGCAGAGGGGCCGGCCGCTGCCCAACTCGTCACTCAGGCTGCTCGTCTGCTCGCCCTCCGCAAGCCTGCCGGTGCTGCTGAAGTTCTGATCGGCTACCTGCCGTATTGTGAAGACGAAGCCGTCTTCGCCGAAATCGAAACCGCCTTGATCGCCGTTGCTGTGCGTGAGGGCAAACCAGATTCGGCTCTGGTGCAAGCTCTCAAAGATCCCCTGACGGTACGACGTGGGCTCGCTGCTAGTGTGCTGTGTCAGGCCGCCGGCCCTGCGATCCATGCGGCGATTCGGCCGTTGCTTCGCGATGCCCGCGCTTCCGTGCGACTTCGCGCTGCTCTTGGACTGGTCGGCACCTACGACTCGGAAGCAGTCGGCGTTCTCATCGAACTGTTGGCCGAACTGCCTCCCAACTTGCGCGATCAGGCGGAGGGCTATCTGACCCGACTGGCCGGCGAATGGGCCGTCAGCGGCCCAACTGGCAACGATCCTTTTTCCCGTCGCCTCCGCCGTGAAGTGTGGGCGGCTTGGTGGAAGAACACGGAAGGGCCAGGACTGCTCGAAGAATTTCGTTCGCGGACGTTTTCAGAAGTGGATCGCCTTCAGGTGGCCGCTCTGTTGAGCAAGCTGTCCGGTACTGAGGAGGAACGCGAATCAGCTATTACGGCACTCGTGGCTCTGGGCAAAATCGCCGTCGGGCCGTTGCGACGACTGGCTCAGAAAGGTGATCCCAAACTGACCCCACTAGTACTGCGATGTCTCGACGGCATCGAGAAAGACTCGGCTCCGCCCTTGCCGACGGCTGCTGCCCGCTTGCTTGCCCTTCGTCGTCCCGAGGGCACGGTCGAGACCCTGCTGGGCTATCTGCCTTTCTGCGAATCGGAAGACCTGAACGACCAGATCCTCGACATCCTCAGCCGTGTGGCGATAGTCGAGGGCAAGGTGCATCCTGCCCTGGTCAAGGCTCTGGAAGATCCGGCCCCGCAGCGGCGTAGCGGTGCCGCTCTAGTGCTGACCCGGCTGCGCGACCGGGAGAATCTGCCGGCTCTGCGAGCCTTACTTCGCGATCCAGATCGCAGTGTGGCCTTTGGGGTGGCCAAGGCCCTGCTCAGCATGGGAGATCGAGCTGCCGTGCCGGTGCTGATCGGTTTGTTGCGCGAATTGCCTCTCGAACTGGCCTGGGATGCTGAGGAATTGCTGATCCGCTTGGCCGGTGAAAAGTCCCCCGGAGAGATTCTCACTGTCGAGGCGACCAGTCGGGCCAAGGTCGTCGAAGCATGGAATCGTTGGTGGGCCGACAACGAAAAGACCGTGGATCTGAGTCGCCTGGACAACTCACGCGGCGAGCAGGGCTTGCTTCTGGTCGTCGAGAACTGGAATCCGGCTCTGGGACGCGGCCGGGTTCTCGAACTCGATTCGCTCGGCAAGATACGCTGGGAAATGACTGGCTTGCAGTGGCCCAACACCGCACAACTGGTGCGCGGTGGCAATGTGCTGGTCATCGAACAGCAGAACCGGCTTAGCGAACGCGACCGTACCGGCAAGGTGGTGGGATTGGATCGCACCATTCCCAACGTCTTCCACGCCGAGCGATTGCGCGACGGCTCGACCTTCGTGGCCGCTCGCAACCAGATCCTGATTCTCGATCGTACCGGCAAGGAAACGTTCACCTACAATTTCACCGTCAATCCCATTTTGGCGATTCGGCGGTTCAACGATGGCAGCTTTGCTTTTGTGACCTACAGCGGGCTATACAATCGGCTCGACAGCAAGGGCAAGCTCCTGCGAACCTGCAACCTCAACTGGTTCAATCGCAGTCCCTCCGGAGCTGAGATCCTGCCCGGCGACCGGGTGATTCTCTCGGATCAGAACGGTAACCGCGTTCAGGAGTTCGATGCCGATGGCCGCATCGTCTGGGACACTCCGGTGATGACGCCTTTGGCACCGACGATCTCACCGAGCGGCCACGTCCTGGTTCCTGCCAACAATCAGCAGTCTATCGTCGAGATCGACCGCAAGGGCAAGATCGTCAAGGAATACAAGGGGCTGTCCTACCGCCCCTTCCGGGTACAAAGGCGTTAGTCGTTGTCGGGCTTGGTCGTCGTGCTTGGCAGTGGCGTTGCGTTTCGGTGTCATGTGGGATCTGTGGTTCAATCAATTCGATGGGTAGGTGAGCGATGCGAAGCCTGTTGCTGTTGAGCGGAATCGTTCTCGCCGTCCTGGCGCTGTTACAACAACCGGCCAGTGCCCAGGACAAGGATCGGATTCTGGAGGACGAACTTCGGCTGAAGAATGCCCTGCTGACCACCGACGGCCCAGGGCTGACTAACTTCCTTCGTACCCGAGCCAAGGGAGAAGCAACAGCCGAACGGCTCAAGGAACTGCTCGAGCAACTTGGCTCGGCCAGCCCAGAAGTACGTCAGCGTGCCTGCGCTGAGTGCATCGCGTTGGGCGCACCCGTTGTGCCGACCCTGCGTCTGGCTAGCCGAGAGGTCGATTCGCCGCAACTGGCTACTCTCGCCACACGCTTGCTCCGCATCCTGGAAGAAGACGCTGGACAACTGACGGCTTCTGCCCTGCGACTTTTGACAGCCCGCCGCAGTCCCGATACCGCCGATGCCTTGCTGGAGTATCTGCCCTATGCCGAGAATGATGCGGTCATCGAGGAACTGCGCAACGCTCTGATCAGTGTCGCCTATCAGCAGGGCAAGGCCGATCCGGCGTTGATCCGCGCTTTGAGCAACGAACATCCGCTGCGTCGAGCGATGGCCGTCACTGCCCTGTGTTCGACCGGCAACGCCGAGCCGCGTGCGGTGCTGCGCAAGTTGCTCAGCGATCCCAGTCCGGCGGTTCGCTTGCAATCGGCACTGGCCCTGGCACGCATCAGCGATGCCAAGGCCGTCTCCACCTTGATCGCTCTGTTGACCGAATTGCCGCTCGAGCAAGCTCGCGAGGTCGAGGGAACCCTGAACGAACTGGCTGGCGAACAGGCTCCTCGCGTCAGCTTGGGCGACGATGCCGATGCCCGTCAAAAGGCCCGCGAGGCTTGGGCCAAGTGGTGGCTGGACAGCGAACGAGCCGATCTCCTGAATCAACTTCGCCAGCGGACGCTCAGCGATGTGGATACGAACACGGCCCAGTCGCTCATCGACAAACTCGGTGACGATTCGTTTGAAGTGCGTCAGCAGGCCGAAAACCAGATCAAGGCACTAGGCACTCGCATTCTGCCGTTGCTCAAGCAGGCCCTGAAGAACCCGGATCTGGAGGTGCGCACTCGGGCAAAAAAACTAGTCGAGGCCATCGAACGCGACAAGATCGCGCCGCTGTCGCCGGTGACAGCTCGGTTGATCGCTCTGCACAAGCCCAAGGGGGCAGCCAAGGTGATTTTGGCCTATCTGCCCAGTGCCGAAGATGATGGCCTGGTCGAGGAATTGCAAAAGGCACTCAACGTGGTGGCTTTTGTGGATGGCAAGGCCGACCCGGCGATTCTGGAGGCCCTGAGCGATGCCTCGGCTGTCCGCCGATCTGCCGCTGGTCAGGCACTCTGTACGGGGCCATTGGCCGATCATCTGCCGGCCATTCGTCGGCTGCTTCAGGACAGCGATGCCCGTGTCCGTCTCCAGGTCGCTCTGGCTCTGGCCAGCGCACGCGAGCCGGAAGCCATCCCGGTTCTCATCCGTCTGATCGGCGAACTGCCTGGCGAATTGGCCTCTCCCGCCGAGGATTATCTGCTCAAGCTAGCTCGCGAGACGGCCCCCAAGGAATTGCCCGATGGCGACGACAATCGCAAGAAGCGTAGCGAGCTGTGGGCCAAGTGGTACGAAGCCAACAAGAGCGGCCTGGTCATGGTGGATCGCAACGCCCTGGTTCTGAAAGAACGTTACCTGGGCTACACCTTGCTAGTGCAGCCGAGCAACAGCCAGATCAGCGAACTGGATCGCGATGGCAAGATTCGCTGGACGCTGGGAGGGCTGGCCAATCCCTGGGATGTGCAGTTCCTGCCTGGCAATCGTCTGCTCATCACCGAAGCCGGCGGTCAGCGCATCACCGAACGCAATCTCAAGGGCGAAATCCTCTGGCAGGTGGTTGTGCCCGGCCAGCCCATCAGCGCGGAGCGACTGGCTAACGGCCACACCTTTGTTGTCTGTCGGCACCTGCTGCTGCAATACGACCGGACTGGCCGAGAAGTCTTCAAGCTCGAACGGCCCCACGACATCATGTCGGCCCGACGGCTGCCTTCGGGGCAAATAGTTGTAATCACCTCCAACCGCCAGTTGCTCCGCCTGGATCGAGCCGGTCGTGAACTCAAAAACGTGACCTTGCCTCAGGTCATGTACAATCAGAATGAGATCCTCGACAACGGCAACGTCATCATTCCGCTGGGCTGGAACAATGCCATCGTCGAGTACAATCCCGAAGGCAAGGAGGTCTGGCGTGCCAGCCTGCCCCAACCGATGCATGGCTCACGTCTGCCCAACGGCAACACGCTGATCGCTTCGCAAAACTGGCCGTATCGGATCTACGAGGTGACTCGCAAGGGCGAGAAGGTGCGCGAGCCACTGACCAACACCTACGTCTTCCGCGTTCGAGGACGCTGAGAAGAACTGGGATTGGCCACAGAAGGACACAGAGGACGCAGAAAAAGGTGATGTCGAGCCGACGAGGGCTGGTCGTGCCGTGAGTGTGCGTTGGCTGTTGCTGGAGGGAGTGCCATCATGGGTGGGCTACGATGGATCGGCGTAATCCTGTTGCTGGTGCCTGTGGTGCTGTTGGCCCAGGACAAAGCCGGCCAGCCAGCCGCGTCAGCAACCGCAGGGACTGAGCCAGGCGAAGCCGCAGCCGAGGAAGCCCTCTTGAAAGAACAGGGGGTGCCGCTCGAGGGAGCCGGGTTGCTCGATTACGTTCGGCAACGACTGACGAGCCGCGTCAGCGAGGCCGAGATTCGCCGACTGGTCGAACAACTGGGCGATGATACCTTTGCCGTCCGCGAACAGGCCTTTCGCCGACTCGCCGAACTGGGAGCCGTTGCCCGCAAGTTCCTTCAGGATGCCGAGAAGCACGACGACCTGGAAATTCGTACGCGTGCCATCCGGTTGTTGCGCATGCTCGATGAGAACAACCCAACCCAACAGACCCTCGTGGCAGCCATCCGGCAGTTGGGACGACGCAAGGTGCCGGGCGCGGTCGCCTTGCTGCTGGATCGACTGCCCACGGCTGAGGCACGCCTCGCCGGCCCGATGCAGGAGGCTTTGCAAAGCCTGGCGGTGGTGGGTGGTAAAGCCGATCCGTTGCTGCTCGCGGCGTTGAAGGATGGCTCGGCGATTCGTCGCGAAGCCGCCGGCTTGGCTCTGGTTCGTGCCGGCAAGCCGGATCTGTTACCCGTTCTCCGTAGTCTGTTGACTGATCGCGAGCGACAGGTTCGGATTCGGCTGGCTCTGGAACTGGTTCGCCTGCGCGAACGCGAGGCGGTTGGCGTGCTAATCGAACAGATGGAGCATCCCGGCTCGGAACTCTTTGCCGAGGCCGAGGAGATCCTGTTCACACTGGCCGGCTCGGCCTCGCCTGTGCTGCGGGGGGAAAGCGAAACCGATCGCCGCAAGTATCGCGAGGCTTGGCAAGCTTGGTGGAAGCGTGCCGGAGCAACTGTGGATCTGGCCAAGCTCGATCCGCCAACGCGGAAACCGGATAACACGTTGATCGTGTTACTGGATGCCAACTTGGTGCTGTCGCTCGACTCGGCCAACAAAGTACGCTGGCAGTTCGGCGGCGTTCAACAAGTGCTAGACATCCAGCCTCTGCCCGGCGATCGCGTCCTGCTCGCCGAGTATCGCGCTAACCGAGTCACCGAACGCGATTCCAAGGGCAAGATCCTCTGGGAACACCGCTTCGACGAACCGCTCATGGCCCAGCGACTGGCCAACGGCAATACCGTCATCGCCAGCGCAGTGCAGGTGGTGGAGATCGACCCAGAGGGCAAGGAAGTGATGCAGTATCGCCCCAATGCCGGCGGACAGATCATGCGTGTTCGCCGTGTTGCCGGCGGTGATCTGGTTATGATCACGCAACTGGGCGTGACCCACTGCGTGCGGGTCAATCGTTGGGGACGCGAAATCAGCAAGTTCGGGGTGCTGGTGGGCACTTCAGGAGGTCGGCTCGACGTGAACGCGGACGGGCACGTTCTGGTGCCGGAGATGTACGAAAATCGCATCTGCGAATACGACCGCAACGGACAGATCGTCCGCACCATCCGGGCTGTCCAGCCCATCGCGGCTACGTTCCAGCCGGAAGGAAGGGTGTTGTACACCTCCATGACCGAGTTGCGAGCAGTAGAGGTGGATCGAACAGGCAAGGAGGTCTGGGAATATCGCCGGGACACCAAGGTGACGCGAGCAGTTCGCTACTGAAACCGCCAGGGAGAGCTTGCCTGTGAAGACATCGTATCATCGGAAAGGGATGCTGACAGGCGTTCTGCTGCTGGTGTTGCTTGCCAACGCAGGAGCAGCGGATTCTCTGGAGGCCGATCGGGCCTTGCTCCAGGCGGCGGGGGTCGGAGTCGATGCGGCAGGGTTGCGACGCTTTTTTCAGGAGCGCATCGTCACGGAACCAGTACGCCGTCGGATTGCTGGACTGATCGAGCGACTGGGAGCCGACGAGTTCAGCACCCGTGAAGCCGCCATGCGCGATCTGGAGAAGCTGGGAGCGAGTATCCGTGTTCAGTTGACGCAAGCTCTCGAAGCCGACGATCTAGAGATCCGTCGCCGAGCTAAGCGATTGCTCGAGCAACTCGGCTCGGAAGCCTCCGAATTGTTGCTGTACGCACCTGCGGCTCGACTGCTCGTGCAGGCTGATCCCGACCGAGCGGTCGGCCTGTTGCTGGACTTTCTGCCCAACATCGAGGAGGCTCAGGTCGCCGAGGAGACGGCTCGCTCTGTGCTGCCGATCGCCTCGTTGCCAGGGGGCAAGGCCCGGCCGGAATTGCGGGCCGCCCTGACGGATCGAGAGCCGATTCGTCGTCTGACAGCGGGACTGGCACTGGCCGGCTTGCCGACCGAACGCGCTACTGTGCTACAATTGCTGAACGATCCAGAGACTCGCGTTCGCCGGGCTGTGGCTCAGGCACTGTTGCGGCATCGCGAACGTCGAGCGGTGCCCACCTTGATCGATCTGCTGGCCGCACCCGATCGCGAAGAGGCCAGCGAGGCCGAGAGTACCTTGCTGTTGCTGGCCCAGGACGACGCTCCAGCCGCACCGGCTAAGGATACGCCCCAGACCCGAATCCAATACAAGGAGCAATGGCACACTTGGTGGAAGGACAAAGGTGCGGCTCTCGATCTGGCCCGGATTGACTTCGATGCTGCCGGCCCCGGCTACACGCTGGTGGTCACCTTGCAGCCCCGTGTGGGAGCTGTCCGGGGTGGACTGAGCGGCAGTGTGGTCGAACTCGACCGTCGCGACAAGGAACGCTGGCGGATCGACGGATTGTCGTATCCCGTCCACGTTCACAAGTTCCGCCACGACCGTATGCTGGTCTGCGAGTACACCAGCAATCAGGTCACCGAACGTGACACGACCGGCAAAACGCACTGGCAATACAACAACGTCAGCCAACTGATCGCCGCCGAGCGACTGCGCAACGGCAACACGCTGATCGTTTCCCGCATGCAGGTCGTGGAAGTCGATCGCGACGGCAAGATTGTTCGCAGCATTCGGCCCATGCAAGGGCTGATCGCCTGTCATCGTCACGCGGATGGTCGGCTGACGATGATTTCACCCACTGGAAGCCTGATCGAGCTTGACCGTGACGACAAGGAAGTACGATCCGTGCCCTTGGCCGGCTATCGCCCCTATCCGGCGACGGCGGGGTTTCGTGCCCACTTCCTACCGGGAGGCGGGGTGTTGGTGCCGGACTATTTCCAGAATCGCATCTGCGAGTACGATGCCGCTGGCAAACTGGTGTGGGAGGCCAAGGCCAACCGCCCCACCGGAGTGGTGCGGTTGCGGAATGGCAACGTCCTCAGCTACAGCCGGCTCAGTACGGGAACCATCACCGAGATCAACCGCGCCGGTCAGGTGGTCGGCAATCGTACCTCGGGAGGTCTGACGATGTATCTGGATCAGCGATGAGTCTCGCTGATCCAGGGGATCACTTTCGCGCTGCACTGGCGGGAGTGGCCGGCTGGCGGGTCGGATCGGGCTTGCCGACGTTTTCGCCTCGCAGAGCAGCGCGTTCGGCTTCCAGATAACCAGGGTCGGCTCGTTGCCAGCACCGCTGGGCCAGAGCGGCAAATCGCTGGACTTCCTCGCTACGGCCCTGGCGTTCGCACAGGATCTGCATGCCCAGAGCAGCGCGGACGCTGCCCGGATCGTGAGCCAGGGCTTCGTGGAAGGCTTCTTCGGCGATGTCCAGTTTGCCGGCCTGCAAAGCGGCGATGCCCCAGGCTTCCATGTAGTAGGCACCGTTGCCCCAGGCATGATGGCTGTAGTCGTCCTTGGTACGCTCGACTGTCCGATACAGCAGTTTCAAGCCCGCCTCGGTTTCGCCGACGGCGCACAGATAGAGTCCTTGCACCTCCAGGAGATTGAGTTCGGCCTTGCGATCCTTGTTGTGCTGAAACGCTTGCTTGAGAACCTCGATTTCCGGCAAAGCGCGAGCCGGCTCACCGCGTTTGAGGTAGACCAGAGCGGTCAGATAGCTGCCCAGGAGCTTGTCGCTGCCGGTGCGTCGATTGGTGCGGGAGCGACTGGAGGCATCGGCCTTGCCGCGACGCAGTTCGTCGGCCACTTGCAGAGCCGCGGCGTAGTCACGTTCGGCCAGGTACAGGCGGAAGAACTGGCGGCGTAACTGGAAGCCAGCTTCCTGACATTCCTTGATGATGGCTCGGCCCTCGAGGAATCGGCCATCGTGGATGAGCGAGAGCAGGAGGGTTTCCAAGTGGTGCGAATACTGATGATCCTCGCGGGGTTTGACGTTCTCGCGACGATGGTAGGCGCGTTGCAACTCGATGGCGCGAGCGGAACGGTCACTGGTGCGATCCCAGCGACCCAGGCGTGTGGCCAAGTGGGCTTGCATATGGAAGGCGTGAGGCAAACCGGGCGACGAGCGGATGTAGTTTTCCGCATGAATCCAGCCCAGAGCGGGCCGTTGCACGTTCTCGTAGTAGTGCAGCAACTCGTGATTGGCCCCAGGGTGCAGCGGATTGATGCGTAGCAGCGCCTTGTAGAAGGGGACAGAGGAGGTCTGGCCACCGAACAGCCCGGAGCCGCCAGCCAGTTGAGCGCGATAGAACCAGCCTTCCTCGTCGTCCTCGTAGAGGCTCAACAGTTCGTCGATGGTGGCGATGGCTTTCTGCTTGCGCTGTTCACCGTCGCCGACTCCGGGCAGTTGGCCCTTTTCCTGCATGCGAGCCTTGATGAGCAGCTGCTCACGCGGGCTGGCCAGTTCGCGCAGTTCCCAAGCGCGAAGCAGAGCCTTGTTAGCATCGCCGCGTCCCCAGCGTTCCAGAGCTCGCGACAAGCCCCACCAGGCGAGCGGACAGTTGGCATCGTGTCGCAGGGCCGTCTCGAAGGAACGAGCCGCTTCCATCCACACATAAGAGTACAGATAGCCAAGTCCCTGGTCGAAGTAAGCCTGGCACTCCGGCGAGGTGGTGCTGATGGGGTAACGCAGCACACATTGTTCGGGCACCAGCTTGGCAGGAGCCAATTTGGTGAACGGCATGGTGGCGGAAGGACGGGGCGGTGCCACAGCAAAGGCCAGAGAAGGCAACAGCAGAGCTAGGAACGAGGCAGCTAGACGGTGGGAACGCATGTTCGGAAGTCTCATGGTTACAGGGCAGGATGCCTTCTATTGTGGTCGAGATCAGACGATTCACCAAGAGAAATCCAACCCAATCACACGGATCGAGGAGTCGCCGCAACTGGTCTTCGCGAGGCAATCGATAAGCTGTTGTCCAAACAAGCTCCTTGACTCGTTATTATTCATCAAATCCACTCATAAATTAAACACATTACTCATCGAATTGACATGGTTTCTCAATAACGAGCCATTACCATTATCTCGACGGTAATGTCCAATGATCTTAGTTGTTAGCAGTGAACTTAAGGAGTTCCGAACTTGTTCCGTTCAAACATTCGTAATCAGCGAGGATTTACGCTGATCGAATTGCTGGTGGTGATTGCCATCATTGCTATTCTGATCGGTCTGCTGCTGCCCGCCGTACAGAAGGTTCGCGAGGCGGCCGCTCGCATGCAGTGCAGCAACAATCTCAAGCAACTGGCTCTGGCCGCTCACAACGTCGAGAGTAGCACCGGCAGTCTGCCGCCGGGTCTGCCGCGCATCTTGCAAGCTCAGCAACGCAATGCTCCATACGCGGCAACAACACCCGATCCAGTGCCGGGCAGTGGCACTCCCGCAACCGGTGAACCGCCACTGTGGCTGGTCTGGGGAAACAGCAGCACCTACTTCGGCACTCGGTGCTATGGGCCGTCCTGGCCATTCCACATTCTCGCACAGATGGAGCAGAGTGCTCTGGATGCAAAAATTCCGTTTGCTGCTGCCAACGATGGCACGAATGGGAGCGAAGCTAATCCACCAGACAACTGGGATGGGCAACCGTTCCGTCGTCCGGATCTCGATTTTCAGTCTACGCTGTCCAAGCGCGTTCTGAACTGCCCGTCCTCTGGTCACAACGTGGAGGTGCATTTCAATGCACTCAGTCTCGAAAACCTCATGAAAGGCAACTATGTTGCTTGTTGGGGTAGCGGCAACTTCGGTTCTTCGGCACAGTTCGGGCCAACTCCCACGAGTGGTGTCTTTGGTCTGGTCGAGGTGTCCAAGTGGCCCTTGTTGAGCCGACTCGGTACCGGTAAGGGTGTGCGTCTGATCGAGATCAGCGACGGCACTTCCAACACCGTTATGTTCAGCGAATTATTGCCCTTTGATGCTCCCACAATAAGTGCGTCTTCTTCCAGTCCGGCAGGCCGTAACTCGGATCTGCGAGGCGCGGTTCTGCTACCAGCGGCTGGTGGCAACATGTTCACCACGCTGACCCCGCCCAACAGCACGACTCCAGACAACATCGTTTCCTGTGATCCTAACATTCCGGCTACCGATCCGGCCCGACGAGCCTGCACGCAGAATCAAGTGGATGGCAACACTTGGGCAGCCGCGCGAAGTCGCCACACTGGTGGTGTCAACGCCGCTCTAGCGGATGGCTCAGTGCGATTTGTCAGCAACAGTATC
>Ga0272446_1006837_pt1 | contig 11659 bp, 10 predicted proteins | sample YNPCB0061_FD_194587 | JGI IMG/M metagenome (GOLD analysis project Ga0272446, IMG submission 194587) | Hot spring microbial mat communities from Yellowstone National Park, WY, United States - YNP-CB-006-1 | ecosystem: Environmental > Aquatic > Thermal springs > Hot (42-90C) > Sediment | place...
CCGACGCTGTCCAGCACAATCCAAAACACTCGTTCGAACAAACCGCCCCCTTCACCGCTCCACGTGTTCGGAACTCACCACCAGCCCCCGCGAGTCGGTCAGATTCAGATAGCAAGCTTTGGCGCCAGCAGGCAGATCCGCCGACGCTCGTTTGGCGCGAGCGTCTAGCCGCGCCGGCGTAGTTTGCCATTTCCGTGGCTGCCACGGGCCCGCATCCAGAGTGCAATTCAGCTCCGCTTTCACCACCGGGACGGCGCTTTTGTATGCCGCCCAGATTTCTTTGTCTTTTACGCCCTGCGCCGTGATGCGCGCCAAGGGCGCACCGGAGCCGCGCATGGCCTCGGCCATGGCGAAAATCTCCTCCGGCTTTGCTCCATCGCGCTGATTGTGCGGCATGGCCACCCGTATCGAAAGCGTGCGCGGGCCACGCGCCAGCCGGTAGGATTTCTGAAGCGAGCTGAGCGGATAGGCAAAGTCGTTGGTGCCGCTGACCCACAGCATGGGTGTTTTGTTCAAGGGCAAGTAGTTCGATGGATCCCACAAACCAAGCCAGCGGGCGGCTTTTTCCGGACCCATTTTCTGGAAGGTGGGAATCCAGGCGGAATCCTCCCCCAGGAACCCGCAACCGTAAACCGGCGCGGCGAAGGCGAAGCGGGGATCGAGGCTACTGACGATGGAGGTGAGATAGCCGCCCCAGGAAATGCCCGTGAGTCCGATTCTTTTCGCGTCGATTTCGGGAAACGAACGCAGCAGCGAATGAGCCAGGATGACGTCTGCTACGGCATGGTAGGGCCATTGATCGGCGGGAGGCAGATCGACGCTGGCGAAATCGCCCCATCCCTCGGGTCCGGCCCACTGGTGACGATGTTTCTTGCGCCCCCATGGATCCTTGGGATCGGTGGGTTCCGGTACGCTACCGCAGGTGTCCATGGCGATGGCGGCGAAGCCTCGCCGGTTCCACATGCGCACCCATTCGGCGAAAGCGGTTCCGCCGCCCCCGTGCACCAGCACCATAGCGGCAACTTTGCCGCTCCGCCTTTCCGGCAGTCCGTACCAGGCAAACACCTTGGTGGGCTTACCCTTCCACGGCAAGCCGCCGTAATAAAGGCCCTTCACCCCGGGTTCGGCAGGTTCGGACGCCGCTTCCCATCGGGGCGCTTTCTGTAATTCTTTTACGTTCCACGGTACGCCGGCGCCTGAGGCGGAAGCGGCCAGTGGCAACAAGACGAGCAGCGCGAGCATGTTCCTATTCTGATCGAAGCGTGACGGGAGTGGTATGGTTGCCTAGAGGTGATCCATGCCGTTCGATGGTCGTGGGGTGCAGTGCAGCCGCCGGGCGTTTTTCGGGAGTCTGGGCTTATCCGCTTTGGCGCGTCAAGCCGAACGCCCGAACATCGTCTGGATATGGGGCGACAACGTCGCCTACGCCGATCTTGGGGTTTACGGCAATCCCGAAGCTCGCACGCCCGCTCTGGATGCCTTAGCCGGTCAGGGAGTCCGCTTCACACAGTACTACGTGGCGCATGTGGTCTGTCGCCCTTCCCGCGCTGCCCTGCTCACCGGACGGCAACCCTTTCGCACCGGCAACCGTTCTTCTGGGTGTACCTCGACAACGTGACTGCGGTGCGCGACGGCCGCTGGAAGTTGCACGTGGGCCGCCGCGAGAAAGCCTTGCCGGAACCGGAGTTGTACGACGTGGAGGCGGATCCCGGCGAATCCCGCCGCTTGGAAGGACAGCACCCGGAAATTGTGGCCAAGCTGCTTGCGCGAATTCGGGAATATCAGGCGGGTATCCCCAAGGCTTGGCGTCTGGACTACACGGTGCGGGATCCCCGGAAGCTCAAGAGCGGAGTGAGGAGAAAGTAACTCCGGCCGCAGGCGGGGCGGGGACGAGGTCCTGAGTCTACAATAGGACTATGTCTCAGGCCACCGACAGCTACGTTCAACTCCACCAGGATCGCTTCCTCGAAGAACTGAAAGAATTCATCCGCATTCCCAGCGTGTCTACGTCGCCCGAACACGCCGAAGACGTGCGGCGAGCCGCCGAATTCACGGCCAACGCCTTGCGGACTGCGGGTCTGGAGAACATCGAGGTCATCCCGACCGAACGCCACCCGCTGGTCTACGCCGACTGGCTGCACGCGCCTGGCAAGCCCACGGTGCTGTGTTACGGACATTATGACGTACAACCCCCCGACCCGGTCGAGTTGTGGGAAAGTCCCCCTTTCGAACCCACCATCCGTAATGGAAACCTTTATGCCCGGGGTGCAGTGGATGACAAGGGCCAGCTTTATATGCACGTGAAAGCCATAGAGACGCTTTTCGCGGTTTACAAGACGCTGCCCTGCAATGTGAAGTTCATTGTCGAAGGGGAGGAGGAGATCGGCGGCGCATCCATCGCCAAGTACGTCGCGGCGAACCCGCAGAAACTCAAGGCGGACGTGGCCCTGGTTTCCGACACGGCTCTTTATGCCGAGGGCATGCCCACTTTGTGCATCGGCCTGCGGGGGTTGATCTATTTCGAAGTGGAAGCGAGCGGCCCGGCGCGCGACTTGCACTCCGGCTTGTACGGCGGCGCCGCGCCCAATGCGGTGTACGGCTTGATTGAATTGCTGGCCAAAGCCAAAGACCCCCAGGGGCGCATTCTCATTCCGGGCATCTATGACGATGTCAAGGAGCCTTCCCCGAAGGAAATTGAGAGCTGGAAAGCCCTGCCGTTCAACGAGCAGGAGTTCTTGGAGAAGGAAGTCGGCGCCTCGTGCCTGATCGGGGAGCCGGACCGGATGGTGCTCGAGCGCGTGTGGTCGCGACCCACCATGGAAGTCCACGGCATCGGCGGCGGATTCTCCGGGCAAGGCGCCAAGACGGTAATTCCGGCCAAAGCGATCGCCAAGGTCAGCTTTCGGCTCGTTCCGGAACAGAAGGTGGACCGCGTGGAAGCCGCCTTTAAAGAATGGGTGGCGGCCAATACTCCTCTTGGAATCAAGACTGAGGTACGCCGGCTGTCCGGCTCGCCCGCCATCGTGGTGGATCCGGATCATCCTGCCATACAGTTCGCCGCGCAGGCTTTCAAGCAGGTGATGGGACGCGACACGGTCTTCATTCGCTCAGGCGGTTCGATACCCATCGTGGGCGACTTCGGCCGTCATCTTGGAATCCCGACTATTCTGATGGGCTTCGGCTTGCCGGACGACGGACTACACTCGCCCAACGAGAAGTTTAAGTTGGACAACTTCTACATGGGCATCAAAACCATCGCATACTTCCTGGAAGAGTACGGCAAGCAGTAAGTCTTGAGCTCCGCATCCGACAAGCCGGCCGAAAGCGTGGCCCGCAGCGCGGGTGTCGTCTCGATCGCCGTGCTGCTGAGCCGCCTCACGGGGCTGGTGCGCGAGCGCGTGATGGCGGGCCTGTTCGGCGCCAGCATGGCCTATGACGCTTTCCTGTTGGGCTTCCGCATTCCCAATCTCACGCGAGACTTGTTTGCCGAAGGCGCCCTGGCGTCCGCTTTTGTGCCCACCTTTACCGAGACGCTGTCCACTCGAGGGAAAAAGGAAGCCGGGGAGCTTGCCAGCCTGGTGGCGACCGCCATTTTTGTTGTGGTGGGCGGTTTTTGTGTGGTTGGCATCCTGCTAAGCCCGTACATCGTCCGGCTGCTGGCGCCCGGCTTTCTGGATGTGCCCGGCAAGTTCGAACTGGCGGTCACGATGACCCGCTACATGTTTCCGTTCCTGTTGCTGGTGGCGCTGGCGGCGCAAGCCAACGGCATCCTGAACGCCTGCCACTCCTTTTTCGTCCCGGCGCTGGCTTCGATGTTCTTTAACGTCGTTTCGGTGGTTTCCGGATTGCTGCTGGGTTTGTGGCTTGGTCCGTATCTGGGCATGAGCCTGTTGGAGGGCATGGCGTGGGGCGTTTTGCTGGGCGGCTTCGCCCAATGGCTGGGCCAGGCGCCACTGCTCAAAAGGCACGGTTTTGCGTACCGGTTGCGCTTCAACTGGTCCCACCCCGGTCTGCGGCGCATATTCAAGCTGATGGGGCCGGCGATCCTCGGCAACGCGGCGGTTCAGGTCAACGTGATGGTGAACACCTACTTCGCCTCGCTGATCAGCGATCCCGTTCGGGGACTTGACGGTCCGGTGAGCTGGCTCAGTTACGCCTTCCGGTTCATGCAGCTTCCGCTGGGGTTGTTCGGACAGGCCATCGGTTCGGCCACGCTCCCGTCCATCACCCGCAGCGCCGTGGCGGGGAACATGGATGAATTTCGCCGCACGCTGTCGCGGTCGCTGGGTCTCGTCTTCCTTCTTACGGTTCCCTCATCGGTGGGACTCATCGTGCTGGGGCAACCCATGATCGGCGCCATCTATGAGACCGGGAAGTTCGATCTGTATGACACCCGGCGAACGGCGGCGGCTTTGTCCTGTTATGCCATCGGATTGGCGGGATACGCGGCGTTGAAGGTCGTGGCGCCCGCTTTCTACACCCTGAACGACGCCCGCACGCCGATGTTGGTCAGCCTGTCTTCGATTGCCGTCAACTTTTGCGTGTCCTGGTATGTCACGCGCCAAACCTCGATCGGCCACCCCGGTTTGGCGCTTTCAACTTCGGTGGTTGCGCTGTTCAATTTCCTGGTGCTGTTTGTGATCTTGCGGAACCGGATCGGCGGCATCTATGGGCGGAATCTTTTTTCTACCTTTGTCAAAGTCTGCCTGGCAGCGGCGGCTATGGGCGCCTGCGTGTGGTTTTCCAGCCAGTCGATCCAAGCGAGTTTGGGGATCCGTCTCGGGGCCCGTTTGGTGGACCTGGCGGTTTCCATTTCCGCGGGTCTGGCGGTATTTTATGCGCTATGCCGCATGATGCGGGTGGAGGAACTGGGCATCGCCATGCGGTCGGCGCTCCGGAAGAAGTGATAAAATCACGAGTTGACATGTCTCCGGAAACCGCGCTGGTAGCCAGACTCCAGGCTATCGATCAGCGCATTGCCGAATTGAAAAGGGAAATCGCGCAACTGCCCCGGCAAATCGCTGAGATCGAAAAGCAGCTCGATCAGCACACCCGGCGCCTGGAAGCTGACCGCGCGGCGCTCGCCGCCAATCAGCGGGAGCGCAAGCGGCTCGAGAGCGACATTCAAGTGCAGGAGCAGAAGGTCTCGAAACTGAAGGATCAGATGCTGGAAGCCAAGACCAACGAACAGTACCGGGCCTTCCAGCACGAAATTGCATACTGCGAGGAGCAGATCCGCCGGTTTGAAGACAAGATTCTGGATTTGATGGCGGAAGCGGAGCCGCTGGAAAAGAACGTCAAAGCCGCCGAGGAGCGGTTGAAGATCGAAAAGGCCGAAGTCGAACAGAAAAAGAAGGACGCTGCAAGCCGCGCGGCCGAAGACCGCTCCGCCCTGGCGGTTTGTGAAGCCGAGCGGGCGCAACTTTTCGGCCAGCTTTCGCCGCCGGTGGCCAACGCCTATGAAAGGATCCGCAAACGGACCTCCAACGGAATGGCTGTGGCGGAAGTGATTGAGGGGCGCTGCACGGGCTGCCAGATGATGCTGCGGCCGCAGTACCTCCAGGATCTTAAGGTGTCCTCGGAAGTGATGTTCTGCGAAACTTGCGGCCGCATTCTGATCTACAACCCGCCGGCCATTGTTGATGCCGAGGCTGAGCTCCAATCCTGAACGGGCAGCGTTGCGACGGCGCCGCGGGCGGGTGTTCTAAGCTGATTCTTATGCCATTGCTTGCACCGGAAGCGCGTTCGCGGATCCTGTTGAGGACGCTGGCGGGTTTGCAGGTGGGCGTCCTGGGGGGGATGCTGATGCTCGCTTGGTTCGCCATCCATTCGCTGGCGTTGGGCCAACCGTGGTACGCCATGCCCAATTTGCTCGGATCCACCTTTTTTGGCGAATTGGCCTTTCGCTCCGGCGCCGGCAGGGTTACGGCTGCCGGCATGGCGCTGCACTTGTGCGCCAGCGGCTGCATCGGCGTGGCGTTTGGTTTGGTGGCGCCCGCCAAGTCCGCTCTCTCCCCACTGAGGGCGCTATTGCTCGGGCTTTTGGCAGGACTGCTATGGTATTACCTGCTGTTTGACTTGTTTTGGAGGATGGTCAACCCGTGGGTTCCCCTGTATAGCTCCCATCGCACAATGCTCATCGCGCACCTGATCTACGGCGCAGGGCTGTCGCGCTGGCGAGCCGTGTTTGGCTCCATGCAAGGCCAGGCTTTTGAACAGGCTGCGGTGACGGAGCCGCGTTGTCCGTAAGGCGCCCGTTCGGGTACAATGAGACTTTGCGCCTGCGCCCTCGAGTGAGGCAGGATGAAACCCCGAGCTGTTTCCGAACGTCAGGATTTGAGCGCAGAGAGGAAAGGAAATCGTATTTGATGCTTTTGCTCAGGCCGGCCAGCCTGTCAGGTCTCCTGTCCTCGCTGTTGGCCCCGGTGGGCGGTTTGGTTTTGCTGGGGGTTGTGGTGTGGGCTCAACCAGCGCCCGCGCCGGCCAAACCCCAAAGTCCTTTTGAAAGCGTTCCACAGGCTCCGGCGCAGCAACCGGCGCAACCGTCCAAACCGCCCAGCCCCTTTGAGTCCGTGCCTCAGGCTCAGCCTCAGCAACCGGAGCCCCCGAAAACGCCCTTTGAAGCTCCCAAGCCCGTAGCGCCCCCTAAGCCTTCGGAAGTAAAAGACATAATCGAGGCGGTCGAGTTTCGCGGGTCCCGGCGGGTGCCGCAGGAGACCCTGCGGGCCATCATTTTCACCAAGAAAGGGGACCGCTACGACGAAGAAGCGCTCCACCGCGACTTCATGGCGCTGTGGAACACCGGGCGGTTTGATGACATCCGTTTAGAGCGGGAGCCCGGCTCTTTCGGCTGGATCGTCCGCTTCGTTTTGACCGAGCGCCGGGTGGTTCGTTCCATTAAGTACGAAGGGCTGAAGTCCATCACCGTCTCGGAGGTCCTCGACCGCTTCAAAGAACGGAAGGTAGGGCTCAGCGTGGAATCGCAGTATGATCCAAACCGGGTGCAACGCGCCGTCAATGTGCTGAAAGAGTACTTGGCCGAGCGCGGCCGCCAGTTTGCGACCGTTGAGCCGGAGATCCGGCAGATTCCGCCCTCGTCGCTGGAAGTCACGTTTCGGGTGAACGAAGGTCCAAAGGTGAAAGTGGGCAGAATCGACATTCAGAACAATCAGGTTTTCAGCGACCGAGTCGTGCGGCGAGCCATGAAGAATTTGCGGCCCATCGGGATCCCGCGCTCTATCTTGTTCGAGAATCTTTTCTCAAAAGCTTACGACTCCACCAAACTCGAAGAGGACAAGGACCGCATCCGGGACGCTTACCAGCAGAAAGGCTATTTCACCGCCCGCACGCTCGATCATGTTGTGACCACCCGTGACGTGGGCGGGGGCAAGTTCCGCGTGCCCTTGTTTTACATGAACAAGCCGGGCAAGCGCGCCGACATCACCATCCCGGTGGAGGAGGGGCGCAAATACCACCTAAACAAGATCAACTTTGTGGGGGTAAAGTTTTTCCGGACGCCGGAATCCCTCATGAAGCCGATCTTCGGCATGGGCGAGGGCGACGTGTTTTCCACCGCCAAACTCCGCAAGGGCTTCGAGCAACTGCGCAAATTGTATGGGGAGTTTGGGTTTATCGACTTTGTCGCGGAGCCGAGTTTTGAACCGCTGCCCGGCACCGACAAGATTGACCTCACTCTCAGCTTCGACGAAGGGAAGCAGTTCTTCGTCCGCCGCATCGACTTTTCCGGCAACGTCACCACACGCGACAAAGTGATCCGCCGTGAAATCTTGCTGAACGAAGGCGAACTCTTCAATACCCGGCTCTGGGAGCTCAGCATTTTGCGCTTGAACCAGCTCGGCTACTTCGAAGTGCTGAAGGAACAGGAAGCAGCCAAGATCGAGCGCGACACGAAAAACAACGTGGTGGACATCACCTTGAAGGTCAAAGAACGGGGCAAGAACTCCGTACAGCTCAGCGGTGGGGTGTCGGGCATCGCCGGCAGCTTCATCTCGTTCGGCTATTCGACCAACAACTTCTTGGGTTTGGGCGAGACCCTCTCGATCTCGACGCAATTGGGCGACCGCGTTCGCGACTTGACGTTCGGCTTCACCGAGCCGTACTTCCTGGACCGTCCCATCACGACCGGGTTTACGGTGTACACGCAGCGGTTTAATTTCGATCAAGGACGCGAAGTTTCGCTGCTGTCCGGGCGCAATCTCTTGCCGTTGTATGAATCGCTGGGCAAGGAAAACCTGCTGAATTACGTTTCCCGCAGCATGGGATTCACAACTTTCGTGAGTTATCCGCTTCGCCGCAGTTTCGCCCGCGTGGGATTGAGCTATGGCTATGACCGGTCAAAATACCAGACGCTCACCACGGCAGCCAAAACCTACTTCGGATACATCAACTTTCAGGGTTTGGAGGGCGCCAACGCTCTAACCGGCATCACCACCAGCAGCATCACGCCTTCCTATACCTACAACACGATCGATCATCCGATCACCCCGAGCCGGGGCAAGAGCCTGTTTGCTTCCGTGCGTGTGGCGGGTAGCGTCTTGGGGGGTAATGTAAACCTTTTCGAGCCGGTTTTCGAGGCTAAATACTTCCGCCCGGCGCTGAAGAAGGGGCATGTGATCGGCTTCCGCGTGATGGGACGTTTCCTGACCGGCTATGGCGGGCGCGTCGCCCCGCCGTTCAACCGGATTTACATGGGTGGGGAACAAGACGTCCGGGGATTCGAAATTTGGGGCATCAGCCCGGTGGCGTGGGTTCCCAGCGAAGCCACCATTAACGTACTGAACGCGGACGGATCGGCGCGCCAGCAGAAGGTGATCATTAACGGTAAGCAGGAGTTTGTCGGCGTCACCCAGACCATCCCCATTTATCAATTCACGTTCCCGGGCGGCGATACACAGGGCATTGGCAACTTCGAGTACCGCATCCCGATTGCCGGTCCGGTGACTTTGGCGGCGTTTTTTGACGCCGGCATCAACAAAATCGTGCGCACCGACCAGTTACGACTGAACACGGGGCGGCTGGAGGAGCTGAACGCCAAGTTCCCGCAGTCTTCGTTTTCCGCCAAGGCGCTGATCGCCCCGGGAACCCAGCAGTTGAGGACCTCCACCGGCATTGAATTCCAAGTGATGATGCCGGTGGTGAACGCCCCGTTCCGGCTGTATTGGGCGTATAACCCTACCATATTGCAGACGTTCCTCCAACCGCCGCTGGTGGCGGACCGTTCGATGGCGCCCAACTTCAGGACGTACCTCGAAGCGCTGTCGGTGGCCGGGCGGATCACGCCGTACTTTGAGCGCCGCCGCTTGTGGCGCTTCACCATCAGCCGCACGTTCTAAAATTAGGAATGAGAGTCTCAGGAGTCAGAGAGTGAATCAGAAAATGATCCAGTGGTCCGCCGCCCTGGTGGGTTTGGCGGGGATGGCATTTGCACAAGCCGGCGCTCCGCCGGCGAAGGTCGGCGTGATCAACATTCAAGCCGCGCTGATCGGGACCAAGGATGGCCAGAAAGCAGCCGGGGAGCTGGAAGCCAAGCGAGCGCCCAAGGTGAAGGATCTGGAGGCTAAGCAGAACCAGATCAACCAGTTGCGGGAAACGTTGAACAAGGGCAGCAACACCATGTCGGCTGAGCAGCGGGAGAAGCTGATGCGCGAAATCGATCAGCGCACCAAGGCGCTGAACCGCGATATGGAAGACGCCCAAGCGGATTTCGAACAGGATCAGCAGCGCATTCTCAACGATCTGGGGCAGCGCATCATGAGCGTGATCGACAAGTACGCCCGCGACAATGGCTACACGCTGATTTTGGACGTCAGCTCTCCCCAGACCCCCGTGCTGTACGCCTCCAACCAGATCGACATTACCCAGGAGATCATCCGGCTATACGACGCGCAGTCGGGCGGCTCAACCTCAGCCGCTCCGGCGGCGGCGCCTGCCAAGCCTGCGGTAGCTGCACCCGCGCCAGCTCCTGCCGCAGTGAAGCCGGTTGTAACTCCCGCCCCGGCGGCTAAGAAGAAGTAATTTACGGCGCCTCCTCAAGGCCGGAGGCTAATGTCCCCTCGGCTGCCCGCCGATCTTACGGGCAGGACGCATGGGCCCTGTTGCGCAAAGCCGGACCGAAGGGGTAGTGTACGCCCCGGTGGGAGATCTCCCCCCTCCTGAAGCTCGCCGTGCTCTGGTGGATGAGCGCGGCAGGGCAGTACCGACCGAAGAGCGGCGGCTGGCGTGGCAAAAGGTCGAACAGATGCGCTGGTGGCAGCCTTCGGTGTCCTTCCCGGCCACTCCGAACGAGTATTTGCATTTCCGCGCGCTTCAAGACTGGCTTTTCGGCTTTGTGGTCACCTCCGTGATGCTGCTCGCCCCCGGGGTGGGCGCCACGTTTCTGCTCCGCTGGCAGCGGGAGGTGGGCGGCGTGCAAAGCGCTCTGTCGGCCGCCGTGGCGATGATCGCCCTTATTTTGCTGGTCCTGGTGATGCAGAGGCTGGCCCAGCCGATGTGGGGCGCCCCCGGCGCGCCTGCTTTGTGGCTGCGCCGCATTTTTCTGCTATCGCTGCCCACGCCCGTGCTGGCGACGCTGGCTACTGCCGTGCGCCCCTCGCCAAGCATCGAATTGGTGGGATTGGCGGCGATGTTTGCCGGACTGGCCATCCTATTGATCCTTTTCGTCTGGTTCCTGTTGCTGTATTTTTCCTACACAGGAATTCCAGCTGGCTTGCGCTGCCTGGAGAATAGGACTCCGCAACAAGCGCTTTTGAACTACTACCTCTGTCTGCGGCCTTCGGGAAACGTCTTGGAAGCCGTACAATATCAGACGGCGTTCCGGCGTTTCCGCTTCATGCCTCCGGATGGGGAGGGAACCCCCGCCCGGTGGCTGGATCCTGAAACCGGGCAGTCTCGCACGCTTTCCGAACTGGGCTCGGAACTAGCTCGCTTTAGCCGCTCCTTGGATGTGGCCAACTTCCAGCAGGACTTTGAGGTGGCCGGCGCGGTGGCTGTGCGGGCGCCGCAGTGGATTCCCGAGGGTGGCTCTGTGATTGGTTGCTGCGCCTTGGACGCCTCGGGAATTGCCGGCGAAGGGGCGGGCGCCGAGCGCGTCAGCCGCCGGCAGTACCGCGCGCACCGTTTGATCCCCTTCGAAGACGGTTGGTTTGTCGAGCCTGCTCCGTTGCCCATTGACGAATCTGAGGTCCGCAGAATCTATCAGTCCGGGGAGGGCGCCTCCGCATCCTCCCGCTCCTGAGACTACCCCGTTCTCCCCGCGACGCCCCCGGATGCGATACGATCATCCCTCGGGCTATCGAAAATGCTCTATTTATCTCGCTCGGTCTTCGGCCTTCTGCTTTGCACTGCGCTCTATGCTGCCGCGCTGGATCCATTCCCGCTGGACTGGCGCGACCAGCCGCCCTCGCCTGCCGACGTTTCATTTCTGCTCGAGGCTCCTGCCGGGAAATCGGGCTTTGTGCGCGCCGCTGGCGGCCGGCTGACGACCGGTGATGGGAAGCGCTTTCGCATCTGGGGTGTGAACTTCACGGCTGCCGCCACCGTTCCGCCTAAGGAAGATGCTCCCGCGGTGGCCGCCTACTTGGCGCGTTACGGACTCAATTGCGTGCGGTTCCATTTCCTGGACCGCCCCGCACCGTCGGGT
>Ga0272446_1006838_pt1 | contig 11657 bp, 10 predicted proteins | sample YNPCB0061_FD_194587 | JGI IMG/M metagenome (GOLD analysis project Ga0272446, IMG submission 194587) | Hot spring microbial mat communities from Yellowstone National Park, WY, United States - YNP-CB-006-1 | ecosystem: Environmental > Aquatic > Thermal springs > Hot (42-90C) > Sediment | place...
ACCTTTGGCCCGTTGACATTATTTGGATGTCGCCCAACAACTCTGACATTGTACAAATCCCAAGGGCGCTATTCGACCGCCTGACGGATACGCTTGCTTTCGCTACATAAATGGATAAAGTCGAGCTTAGTATGTGTTTAGCCGACGAATTTCAACGGACAGACTAAAGTGCACCTACTTCACGACATCCCTCACTGCATTTTTTGTCTAGCTGCTTTTGCACCTCCTTCCAATACGTTTCGCTGGCGCTCCGGGGGAAGTGCGCGCGTGTTGTCCAAAATCACAAGTCGAACTGTTGGCGGATTGGCGTTGACGCGCCAGCCTGCACACGCCAACGCCAATCTGTTCACCGCAATTCTTGCAGCGCCGTAGCAACGCTGTTGCGCCCGTGGATCACGCTCTGTAGCGCACGCACCATCCCGGCCGGATTCTTGCTTTGCCAGATGTTGCGCCCGAAGACGACGCCGCTGGCGCCGGCGTCCATGGCGCCAGCCACCACTTGCAGCGTCTCCTCGACGGTGTTCATGCGCGGCCCGCCGGCGATCAACGTCGGCACAGGGCAGTTATCGACCACAGTGCGGAAACCTTCCGGCGTGCCGGTGTAGTAGGTTTTGATGTAGTCGGCGCCATGCTCGAATGCCAGGCGTGCAGCGGAAGCCATCGCCAGCGGATCTTTGGCGTCGGGAATGCGTTCGCTGGGGCAGGGCAGCGCTTCGACGAGCAGCGGCAGGTTCGCCTGCATGCACTCGCTCGCCACCGACGCCACGATCTGCAGCGTTTTCAGTTCGACTGGGATGCCGATGAACGCCATCAGCACGACCGAGCTGGCGCCCAACATCAGCGCATCCTCGACCGAATGCAGCAGTTCCCACTCGGTGTACGCCAGCCAATCCTCGCGGTAGAGACTGGGGCCGCCGTCCAGCCGCAGCGTCACCGGTGCACGTCCGGCGATCACGTTGCGATACTTCTTCATCACGCCGAAGGTGGTCATGATGCCGTCGGCGCCGGCTTCAATCACCGTGTCGATCACCTTGCCCGGGTCTTCCAGACCTTCGATGACGCCGTGCGTGCGGGCGTGATCCATCGCCACGATCAGCGCGCGTCCGTCGTTTCTCAAGACACTCATATGATTTTCTGTTCCTTTTGTGAATTTCTGTGCAGGTCTTGCAATTTTGTTGCCCGATTACTGTAATCAATTGCCGATGAGTTGTCAAGCTGCGCAAAAAGCTTTTAATGCCCATCACCTTCCCGGAAGCTGCCAGCTTCCGGGAAGGTTCAATTCACTTTCCTACATCGATGATGATCTTCACTACGTTGTCGGCGTAGCGTTCGTTGAGTGCGTAGGCTTCCGGCGTGCGTTCGAGCGGAAAGCGATGCGAGACGATGCCGGTGAGATCGACGGCGCCGCTGGCCCACAGCTTGATGCCGCGCGGATAGACGTGCTTCATGCGCCGCGAGAGGCGAATCGTCAAGCCCTTGCGCCGCGCCGTCGAATGCTTCATCTCCAGTTTGTCGGGGCCAGGGATGCCAACGAGCACCAGCCGCCCGCCCAATCGCGCCATCTCCGCCGCCCACTGGATCGAGTGATCCGCCCACGCGGCTTCGATGGCGACATCGACGCCGCGTCCGCCCGTCGCCTGTTTGATGGCGGCGAGCGGATCGCTTTCCTTGAAGTTGATCGGGATGCCGCCGTAGCGCGCCGCCACTCCCAGCCGCCACGGAAATTGATCGACGATGTAGATCGGCTGTGCGCCCGCCAGCTTCGCCATCTGCAGGATGTACAGCCCGATAGGACCCGCGCCGAGGATGACAGCGCTGTCGGCCACGTGCAACTTCGCCAGATCGACGGCGTGAATGGCGATGCCCAGCGGCTCCAGCAGCGCGGCGCTGGCGTCGTCCATGCTGTCAGGGATCGGGAAGCAGGAGTGCGCGGGCATGATCATGTACTCGCTCAGGCTGCCGGCGTCGGGATAGGTGCCGCAGAAGTGCAGACGATGGCAGAGGTTCGGATGTCCCTGCTCGCACATTTCGCAGCGCCCGCACGGCTGCGCAGGATCGACGGCGACGCGCGTCCCCACGTGCAGCGGCTGGAAGTTGCCGTCGTAGCTCTCCGACCCCACCGCTTCGACCACGCCAGCAAACTCGTGCCCGAGGATGAGCGGCGTCTCCACCACGGTGTCGCCGATGCGGGCGTCCTGGTAGGTGTGGATGTCGCTGCCGCACACGCCGACCGCAATGATGCGCAGCAGCGCCATGCCGGGGCCAGGCGCTGCCGGGCGCGGCACGCGCTCTACGCGCAGGTCGCGCGGCCCGTGGAGGCGCGCCGCCAACATCGTCTGACTGTTACGCTCATTCTGCTCATTCATCGCTGTCCTGCCTTTCCTGTGCGCTCTGTCCGCGTGATCTTTTCGGCGCTACGGGCGCAGCGTCACTTTGATCGATTCCGTGCCGGCGTGCACCAGTTCGATGCCGCGCTCGTAGTCGGCCAGTGGCAGGCTGTGCGTCAGGATATCCGCCATCGGCAACAGCCCCTTTGCCAGCATGTCGATGGCGATAGGGTAGCAATAGGGGCTGAGGTGTGAGCCGTGGATCGTCAGTTCCTTGAGATCGCCAATGATCGTCCAGTCCACGGTCACCGGCTCGCGCATGACGCTGAACTCCACAAAGACGCCGAGGCGACGTATCATGTCCAGCCCTTGCTTGACCGCAGCCGGATGCCCGGTCGCTTCGATGTAGACATCACAGCCGTAGCCGTCGGTCAGCTTGAGCACTTCGTCGACAACATCGATGCGGCGTGGGTTGAGACCGAGGTCAGCGCCGCACTTGCGCGCAATCTCCAGGCGGTGGTCGTTGAGGTCAATGACGATCAGCAGCCGCGGCCCTTTGAGCCGGGCGGCGGCGACCATGCCCAACCCCAGCGGTCCTGCGCCGGCAATCACGACGACATCGCCAAGCTGGATGTCGCCGCGTTGGACGGCATGGATCGAGCAGCCGAGCGGTTCGATGAAAGCGGCGTGCGCGGTGGGCACGCTCTCCGGCACACGGTAGTTGATGGCGCCGGCGGGCAGCAGCACATATTCCGCCATGGCGCCAAACGCACGCTGGCGGAACCCGTACACGTCGCCGTTTGGGCACATCCAGTATTGACCGCGCTGGCAGTAGCGACACTTCCAGCACGGCACGATCTGTTCGGAGACGGCGATATCACCCAGCGCCAGACCATACGTTTCGCCGGCGCCGTCGCCGAGCGCCACAACCGTCCCGACGAACTCGTGACCCGGAATCACCGGCGGTTGGCAGTAGCCAGGAACGTCGCCATTTCCCCAGAAGAGTGGTGCGCCCATGTAGCACTTCAAGTCGCTGGCGCAGATGCCCACCGACTCGACGCGCAGCAGCACCTCACCTGCGGCTGGCATGGGGACGCGTCGCTCTTCAAGGCGATAATCTTCTGGGCCATGACAGACAACGGCTGCCATGGTCCTGGGGAGCTGCTCCAGGGTTGCGATGGTCAAGCTGCACCTCCAATTTCGATATGCACCTTGAGCGTTTGCCCGGCGGCAAAGCGCTCGAAGACATCGGCAAAATCCTGCATCGGCGCGACGTGGCTGACGAGCGGGGCGACGTCGATGGCGCCGCTGGCGAGCCAGTCGATGGCGGGCAGGAAGGTGTAACAGAGCGCAAAGGAGCCAATGATCGTCCAGTCGTTGCGGAAGATGTCGTAGGGGCTGACGCTGACGCGGGCGTGATTGGGCGCCACGCCAAATTGCAGGTGCGTCCCGCGCGGGCGCAAATAACGGAAGGCGCCTTCGATGACCGCCGGGACGCCCGTTGCATCGATGACGACGCCGAAGCCACGCGGCGCAATTTCCCGCAGCGTCGCGTCCTGGTCGGGTCCCACCGGCACGGCGAACGAGGCGCCCATGGTCTGCGCCAGCTCCAGGCGCGCCGGTTGCTTTTCAACGACTGCGACATAGGAGGCGCCCATCCGTCGCAGCGCCTGCACCAGCAGCAGCCCCATCGGTCCGGCGCCGAGGATCAGCACCGGGTCGGCGGGCAGCACGCGGATGCGCTTCATGGCATGAACGACGCACGCCAGCGGCTCGATGAAGGCAGCCTGCGCGTCGCTGAGGGAAGCCGGCAGGCGGTAGCAGGCGCGCGCGGGCGCGGCGACATACTCGGCAAAGCCGCCCGGCCGCGTGATGCCGACGCCTTGCCAGTTGAGGCAATGATTCGCCATCTCATTGCGGCACATGTCGCAGTGGCCGCAGTAGAGGTTCGGATCGACCGCCACGCGCTCACCCACCTTGAAGTCGGTGACCGCTTTGCCCACTTCGACGATGACCCCGCCAAACTCGTGGCCGGGAATCACCGGAAAAGCCGACATGTATTCGTTGCGGTGGATGTGGACGTCTGTGCCACAGATGCCGCAGCGCGCCACTTGTACGACGACCTCGTCGGGCGCACAGGTCGGATCGGGCACGCGTTCGATGCTGATCGATGCGGGGGACGGAAATACTACAGCTTGCATAGAGTGATCTCCTGAAGGTCACGCCTCAGCGACTGCATGAAGATTCACGAATAGGACTTACGCGTTTAGCTCAGCAACCTTCCTGGAAGCTGAGAGCTTCCAGGAAGGTGACACACCAGAATCTGCGTAAGCCCAAACGAAAAATTACGGCTATCCGTACAATCGCCTTCAGCGCAACGCAGCAACCGTCGCATGTAAGTCACCGCCTCCGGCGTGACTGTCTCAGGCTCACGTGGGTCACCGCCTCCGGCGTGACTGTCTTGCCCAATCGGAAACGTCTGGCTGGAAGCCGAACCTGCGATGACCGAATCGATTGTTTAAACTCCACCAAATCGCCTCAACGCTGCTCTCAACCTACCAGCAGCAGTATCCGCCATCGATCACCATGTCGTGACCCGTCATGTAGTCCGACGCGGGCGCCGCCAGATAGACCACCGCGCCCTGCAGGTCGGTGACTTCGGCCATGCGTCCCATCGGCGTCATGCCCATCCAGATCGGCAGCATGGTCTGACCCACCGGGGTGGCGAGCAGATCGTCGACGAGTTTGGTGCGCGTGTAGCCGGGGCTGATGCTGTTGACGCGCACGCCGCGTTTCGCCCACTCAGCGGCCAGGCTGCGCGTCAGGTGCAACACACCGGCTTTGGCCGTGTTGTAGGCGGATTGATTTTGCGGCGTGTTGCTGATGTGGCCCGACATCGACGCCGTGTTGATGATCTTGCCGTAGCCAGCCGGCAGCATCACCTGCGCCTCGGCCTGGGCGCAGAGAAAGACGGAGTTGAGGTCGATGTCGATCATGCGCAGCCAGTCGCTGTACGCCATGCTCTCGGCGTCAGCCCACTGTCCGATGCCGGCGTTGTTGACGCCGATGGTCAGCGCGCCCCACTTCGCCAGGATCGCAGCCACCATCGCCTGCACCTGATCCGGTTTCGTTACATCCACCTGCACGGCGATGGCGTCGATCTGCTTCTGCGCCAGCTCGTGCGCCACCTCCTCGGCCAGGTCGAGGCGTAGATCGACGACGGCGACCGCTGCGCCCGCTTCGCCCAGCGCGTGGGCGAAGGCGCGCCCAATGCCCTGTCCGCCGCCAGTCACCAACGCCACGCGACCATCGAGACGGAATCGCTCAAGAATTGGTTTCGCTGCCAAAACGGGATCGCTCATCACTTGTTCCCCATTTCAATGGTTTTCTGACGCAGAGACGCAACGGCGCAGAGTTTCGCAGAGAGATTGCTTCGACTTCTCTGCGCGCCTCTGCGTCTCCGCACCTTTGCGTCGAAGGGTCTTTCTCAAGGAAACATCATTCTGAAACAATAATCTGCGCCTTGACCGAAGTCGGCGGCATGTGTGCAGCAAATTCGAACGCCTCGACGCTTTCTTCGAAGCGGAAGGTGTCGGTGATCAGCGGCTTGACGTTGAGCTTGCCGCTCGCCATCAGCGCAATTGCGCGCGGGTAGACGTGCGCGTAGCGGAAGACATGCTCGACGCGCGCCTCCTTGACCATAGCTGCGGCGACGTCGTAGGCGATGGGCTGGAGCGGGATGCCGACGTAGACGACAGCGCCGCCCGGACAGAGCGGGGCAAAGACGCTGGCTGCCGCCTTTTCATTGCCGCTGCACTCAAAGACCAGGTTGGCGCCCCAGCCGTCGGTCATTTGATCCACAATTTCTTTCAGGCTCTGTTGCGCGATATTGACCGGGGTGATGGGACCCAGCGTGGCCGCCAGATCGAGTTTGGGCTGTTGCACATCGGTCATAATCACCTGGCTACAGCCGCCAGCGAGCGCAGCCAATGCCGTCACCATGCCAATCGGTCCCGCGCCCATCACGATCGCCAGATCGCCCGGCTTGATCTTCGCTTTCGTCGCAGCGTGCATCCCGACTGCCACCGGCTCGACCATGGCGCCTTCGGCGAAGCTCACGTTGTCGGGCAGCTTGAAGGTGAAGGCGGCGGGATGCACCACCGTCGGGCGCAGCACACCGTGCACAGGCGGCGTCGCCCAGAAGCGCACCGCCGGGTCGAGATTGTACATCCCTTGCAGCGTCGCCTTGCTGTTCGGGTCGGGGATGCCCGGCTCCATGCAGACGCGGTCGCCAACCTTCAGGTGTGTGACCGCTGAACCCACCTCCACCACGACGCCCGACGCTTCGTGGCCGAGCACCATCGGTTCGCGCACCACAAACTGACCGATGGCGCCGTGCGTGTAGTAGTGCACATCGCTGCCGCAGATGCCGACGGTGCGCAAGGCGATGCGCACATCGTGCGGCCCCAGCGTTTCGGGAAGATCGATATCGCGCAAGGAGAGAACATCTTTTTTTTCGAGCACGAGCGCTTGCATACGCTTATCCCTTCCGAATAATCAAGATCGCCAGGATCAGGCAGAGCACAGTGGAGACCCACAGCGGGATCATCGCTTCCAGAAAGCGCATCCACAGCAAGCTGATGCCGATCCACAAGATCACACTGATAAAGACACGGTCAAACGTGTTGGTTTCAATCGGTAGAAAGCCGCGCCGCCCCTTATGTTGCACCGGCGCAACGACTTTCTGTGAGCCAGCTTTTCCGTTCGCCATTACGCTACTCCTTCACAGCGCCAAAGGTCAGGCCGGTGACAATATATCGCTGCACAAAGACCAGGAAGATCAGCGCCGGCAGAATGGCGATCGTGGCGACCGCCGCCATCTCGCCCCAGTTTGTGCCGGTGACCGAGACGAAGGCGGCCAACCCTGTCGTGATGGTGCGGGCGTTGACGCTGGTGAGGTTGGCGGCGAAGAGGTACTCATTCCAGGCGAAAATCCAGCTCAGGATGAAGGTGATCGCCAGTCCTGGCGCCACCAGCGGCACGATGATGCGCGTCAACACCCTGGTGCGCGTGGCGCCGTCCACAAAAGCCGCCTCGTCCAGCTCCACGGGAATCCCGTCCATGATGCCTTTCATCAGCCAGACGGCGAAGGGCAGGTTGAAAACGCAGTAGAGCAGGATCAACCCGATTTGCGTGTCGAACATCGTCCAGTCGCCGATCTTGAAGACGCGCGTGAAGATCAGAAACATGGGCAGCACGAACGCCGCTGGCGGCGCCATGCGCTGTGTGATCGTCCAGAAGAAGATGTTGTCCGAACCTTGCAACTTCCAGCGTGAGAGCGCATAGGTCGCTAACAGCGCCAGGAAGGTGACAAGCAGCGCGTTGCTGGTGGCGATGATCAATGAGTTGATCACATAGCGCTGGAAGACCGGATCGGTGAGCGGCTTGATGTAATTCGGTGCATAGAACGACTTGATCAACAGCGTGGGCGCGTCGAACAATTCGACGCGGCTGCGCGCCGACACCACGATCATCCAGTAGATCGGCACAATTGTGAAAATGGACATCAGAATCCACAGCCCATAAAGGCCGGTCCAGCCCAAAGCCTTGCGCAACGAAGGAGTCTTCATAGGCGTCGCTCACTCTCGCTGTTTGCCGACCTGCGCCAGCGCAATGAAGAGCAGCCAGCAGAGGACGATGGTAAAGTAGAGCACCAACAACGACATGGCCGAACCGTAGCCATAGTCGGTCTTGGGCACGACAACGCGGTAGATGTGGATGCCAATGAACTGCGTGGCTGTGCCTGGCCCGCCGTTGGTCAGCATGAACACCTCATCAACGATGCGCAGCGCATCCATCAGCCGGATGAAGATCACAGTGAGCAGCACCGGCATCATCATGGGGATGGTCAGGTAGCGAAAAACCTGCCAGCGGTTGGCGCCATCGACCTGCGCCTGTTCCAGCGGCTCCTTAGGCATCGCCGTTAGCCCGGCCAGCAACGTCAGCGTGACAAAGGGCGTCCAGTGCCAGATGTCCATCAGGATCACGGTGATGAATGCCTGATCCGCGAAGGTGCCTAGCCGGTAGTCGATGTCGAACCACTTGTCGAGAAAATAGGGAATCGGGCCAAAACCAGGAATCGTGAGCAGCCGCCAGGTGGCGCCTACGGCGATCGGGGCGATGACCAGCGGCAGGACGTAGATCGTGCGGAAGATCGTGCGGCCAGGAAAGCTCCTGACGAGCGTCTGCGCCAGCAAGAAGCCCAACGCCAGTTCGAGGCCGACGCTGACAAAAGCGAACAGTCCCGTGCGCCACAGCGAATCGAGGAAGGCGCCGTCGAAGACCAGTCGCCGATAGTTGTTGACGCCTGCCCACTGCATCCCCAACTGGTTCGAGAACGGGTTCCAGTCAAACAGACTGACATAAAGCACGTAGATGAACGGCAGAAAGCCCACCACCGCCAGGATCACCAGCGTCGGCGACAGCAGCCCCCACCCCATTCGCTTGGATCGCATGTATTTGTCCTGTTGAAATTTCAGGCGTTGCGAGTCACGAGCCAGGCGTGACGCATGACTCGTGACTCGTGACTACGCCTTATCCGGCGCGCCTCACAGGCTGAACCTTACTGGCCGTAGCCCAGGTTCACCAACTCGGCGTCGGCGGCGGCGGCGGCCTGATCGAGCGCATCAGCCGGCGTCAACTCGCCAGAGAGCGCCTTCCAGATGAAGGGTTGCACCACTTCACGCAGCGCAGAGTGGAAGGGGAAGGGCGGCGCGCCACGGAAGAGCGGGCCTTTCTCGCGCATCAGCGTGTAGTAGCCATCCACTTTGGCGTCGACCTCCTGCACCTTCGGATCGTCGTAGGTCGATTCCATGACGATGCGTGAGCCAGCGATCGCCCAGTCCGCCTGCACCGACTCCTGACCGATGTACTGGAGCCAGAGCAGGGTGCACAACTGGTTCTTCGAGGAGACCGGCAAGCCAAAGGCGCCGCCATCGTAGTAACCGATGTAGCCAACGCCGGATTCGGCGTCCGCCATCACACCTTCAGCGACTGGCGGCAACGCCACGCCGACGTTGCCCACCACCTTGGAGCGTTCTGGATCGGTGGCGATCCAGGCGGCGTTCTCACCGTAGACCCAGCCCTGGGCAGCGCGTCCAGCCGCAAAGGAGGCGGCGACTTCGTCCCACGTGCTGGCGGTGGCTTCCGGTGGCGCGTCAGCCAGCAGCCCAACCCAGAAGGCCAGGGCTTCCTTGGCTTTGTCGCTGTTCATGGCGCCGCCATTCTCCACCGTGGCCTTCCAGTTGTCCATATTGATGCCCCAGTTATAGACGCCAAAGGTCGGCACAATGCTCTCGAAGAACTCATAGAACGACGAGGCATGGCCTGTGGCGCCCTGGACGGTCGTGCCCCACAGCTCCAGACCGTTGTCCTTACCGTACTGTGTGAAGAAGTCGGCGATTTCCTTGTACTGCTGATGGGTTGTGGCCGGGGCCAGGTCGTAGCCATACTGCGCCTTGAAGGCTTCCTGGATCGCCGGGTCGCTGAAGAGATCCTTGCGATAGAGGTAGACCTTCAGGAAGGCTTCCATCGGCACGCCGTAGATGTTGCCATCCGCATCCTTGAAGTTGTCGATGAAGGAGGTGAACTTGGCAAAGTCGAAGTCTGGCGAAGCCAGTTCCGGGTTGTCGGCCAGCAACTTGGTCAGGTTGGTGAGATAGTTGTTGGCCAGGTACTGGTAGATGATGTCCTGCTCGATGTACACAAAGTCATAGATGCCGGTGCCAGCCTGCATGTCGTTGATGGCCTTGTTGTACATCTCGTCCCAGGAGGTCGGCTCCAGTTCGACCTTGATGCCGGTTTCTGCTGTGAAGGCTGGCGCCAGCACTTCTGCAGCAAAGCGGGTGGGTGGGGTGCTCTCCGAAACGCCGCGCAGCGTCACGTCCTGGCAGCCTGCCGCTTCTGCTGCCGTGCGCCACCAACTCGCCTCACCGCCCGCCGCCGGAGCCGCAGGTTGTGCAGCGGGCGCCGCCACGGTGCAGGCCGAAAGCAACATGGACAGCAGCACCAACACGCTGAGCAGGAGGCTCATTTTGCGTTGAAACATGGACGAAATCTCCTTTCCACACATTCAAAAAATGGTTCAAAGGCAAACACCACATGAACAACTGGGGGGCGCACCCGGTCAGCGAGACCATTCCATTTCGCGCAGATCACCCCCTTTCTGGGGGAACTAACCAGCTACCTGGCGACGCCTGCTCGATTCACGTATTTTGATCGTCGGCTGCAGCACGATCTGTTGCGGGGGGCGTGTCGGATCGTCGATGCGCGCCAGCAACAGCTCCGCCGCCTGCCGTCCCATCTCGTAGGTTGGTTGCATCACGACTGTCAGCGCTGGTCTGACAAGGAACATCCAGTCCAGCTCGTCGAAGCCGGCCACAGCAATGTCGTCAGGAATCCGCAGCCCAAGCTCATGAATTGCCCGCAGCGCCCCAATCGTCAGCAAGTTGTTGCCGGTGAAGAGCGCATCTGGCGGCGTTTCCTGTGTGAGCAATGCCAGCGTCAGTTCATAGCCATTCTGGCTGCGCGGCGGCCCGCTGCGCACCAGCTCTGGCTGTAAGGACATCCCGTGCGCCAGCAGTGCATTGACATACCCTTGATAGCGCTCGGCGCCGGTGCTTGCTTCCGGTGTGCCCAACACCGCGCCGATGCGTTGGTAACCATTTTCGATCAGGTGCGAGACGATCTTCTCTGCCGCACACACGTTGTCGCCCGTCACCATGTCCATCGGCACGTCGTCCGCGCGGCGGTCGATCGCCACTACGGGCACGCGTTGCTCCACCAATCGCCGGTACACCTCGTTGTTGCTGGCCGTCGGCGACACGATCATGCCGGAAACCTGCTCGGCCAACATCAACTGGATATAGGTCAGCTCTTTTTCGACATCTTCGTCGGAGTTGCACAGGATGACCGAGTAGCCGCGTTGTTGCGCTACATCCTCCACTGCGCGGACAACGGACGTGAAAAAGGGGTTCTGGATGTCGGAAATAATCAGCCCGATGATGCTGGATCGCTGCACGCGCAACGACCGGGCAACGCGGCTGGGGTGATAGTTCAGGTCACGAATTGCCCCCAACACACGTTGGCGCACAGCATCGCTGACATAGGGCTTTCCCGAGAGCACCCGCGAAACAGTCGCAGTGGAGACTCCGGCCTGACGCGCAACGTCTTCGATTCTTGCCGACACGATGAATTCAAATGAAATTTTCCGCTTGACTGTTTTAGTGTAATCGATTTCACAATGCATGTCAAGTACTTTGCGAATCGCGT
>Ga0272446_1006839_pt1 | contig 11656 bp, 8 predicted proteins | sample YNPCB0061_FD_194587 | JGI IMG/M metagenome (GOLD analysis project Ga0272446, IMG submission 194587) | Hot spring microbial mat communities from Yellowstone National Park, WY, United States - YNP-CB-006-1 | ecosystem: Environmental > Aquatic > Thermal springs > Hot (42-90C) > Sediment | place...
CGGAAGCGAGGCGCATGAGCTCCCGCTGCGTCCAGTGGGCGAGCCCATTGAGCTCCTGCCGCTCGCGATCGGTGACGAGAAGCGGCTGAATCTGTTCGAAGTTCTGCCGCGCCTGGGCGGCGATCAGATCGAAACTGCCCCAGGGGGTGTCCGGCCCGGCGATAGCGAACTGGGCGTGGAGCCCCGCCACATCCCGCGCCAGCGCCTCGATCTGCCGCGTGGAAAGCGCCCCGCGCGCCATGACTTCCGGCAGCAGCGCCCCCGGGGGGAAGCGCCGCATCCGGACGGCGTATTCGATCACCGGGCCCGATCCACCGAGCTGCGGGTCTTCATGGCGGCCGGTGATGGGCACCACGTCGAGGTAGAGGTCGGGCGAAAAGCGGCGGTTTAACCGCAGCTCCTCCTCGCAATAATGCTTGCGCGCGGCCAGGGTGGTGAAGTCGAGGAAGCCCAGGTCATAGGGCTTCTTGATCTTGTAGGCAAAGTCGCCGGCAAGCAGCACACTGGAGACGTGGGTCTCCACCACCTCCACCCGGTCCACCGGATGGGGATAACGGCGGGGATCGCACAGGGCCTGCACCAGAATCCGGTGCAATGTTGCGGCGTCCGGCATGGCGCGCCTCACGGGAAGAGGCTGGCATTCTGGCACCCGTCCCATCCGGGGTCAATGCGGGGAATCTGCGCTGGCCGCGACGGGACTTTTGCCCGGCCGTGCTAGAATCACGCCCCTTTCTTTGCCGAAAGTCAGGTCTATACCATGTCCCGCGCCCTTCGCAACATCGCCATCATCGCCCACGTCGATCACGGCAAGACCACGCTCGTGGACAAGCTGCTGCAACAGGCGGGCATCTTTGCCGCCCATCAGCAGGTGGGCGAGCGGGTCCTGGACAGCAACGACCTGGAACGGGAACGCGGCATCACCATCCTTGCCAAGAACGTGGCCATCGAATACCAAGGTGTGCACATCAACATCGTCGATACCCCGGGCCATGCCGATTTCGGCGGCGAGGTGGAGCGGGTGCTGGGCATGGTGGATGGCGTGCTGCTGCTGGTGGATGCGGTGGAAGGGCCCATGCCGCAGACCCGTTTCGTGACCAGGAAGGCGCTGGCTTTGGGTCTTACACCCATCGTCGTCGTCAACAAGGTGGACCGGCCGGGTGCCCGTCCGGACTGGGTGGTCAACCAGACCTTCGATCTCTTTGACCGGCTTGGTGCCACTGAGGCACAGCTCGATTTCCCCGTGGTCTATGCCTCCGCCCTGCATGGCCAGGCCACCCTCGATCTGCGCCGGCCTTCGTCCGACATGCGGCCGCTTCTGGAGACGGTGCTGCAACACGTGCCACCACCGGGCGGTGATCGCGACGCACCCCTGCAACTGCAAATCGCCGCCCTTTCCTATTCCAGTTACGTCGGCCGCATCGGTGTCGGGCGCATCAACAACGGACGGCTGCGTCCGGGACAACAGGTGGCCCTGGTGGCAGGTCCAGGGGGCGTGGCGAAACCGGGGCGCGTCAACCAGGTGTTCTGCTTCCGCGGCCTGGAGCGGGTGCCGGTGGAGGAGGCAGAGGCCGGCGACATCGTGCTCGTCACCGGGCTGGAGGAGATTGGCATTGGCCTCACCATCACCGATCGCGAAACGCCGCGGCCGCTGCCCCTGCTGCAAGTGGACGAGCCGACGCTCACCATGACCTTTCAGGTCAATACCTCACCCCTGGCGGGCAGCGAGGGCAGATTCGTCACCAGCCGGCAGATCCGGGAGCGGCTGCACAAAGAGCTGCTCACCAATGTCGCGCTGCGGGTGGAGGACAGCGCCGATGCCGATGTCTTCCTCGTTTCCGGGCGGGGGGAGCTGCATCTGACCATCCTCCTCGAGACCATGCGCCGCGAGGGCTATGAACTGGCCGTGGGCAAGCCACGGGTGGTGATGAAGGAAATCGACGGCGTCAAATGCGAGCCCTATGAGCTCGTGACCCTCGACGTGGAGGAGGCGCACCAGGGGGCGGTGATGGAGGAGCTGGGACGGCGGCGTGGCGATCTCGTGGAGATGCAGCCCGATGGCAATGGCCGCGTGCGGCTGGAATACCGGATTCCCGTGCGGGGTCTCATCGGTTTCCAGGCCCAATTCATGACGCTCACGCGCGGCACCGGCATCATGGCCCACGTCTTCGACGAATACGGGCCGGTGAAGGGGGACATCCCGGGCCGCCGCAACGGGGTGCTCATCAGCCAGGAAAACGGCGAAGCGGTCGCCTACGCCCTGTGGAATCTGGAAGACCGCGGCCGCTTGTTTGTGAGCCCCGGTGACAAGCTCTACGAGGGCATGATCATCGGCATTCACAACCGCGACAACGACCTGGTGGTGAATCCGATCAAAGGCAAGAAGCTCACCAACATCCGCGCTTCCGGCAACGATGAGGCGGTGCGTCTCACCCCACCCATCCGGCTCACCCTGGAGGCGGCGGTGGAATTCATCGAGGACGACGAACTGGTGGAAATCACGCCCCAGTCCATCCGCCTGCGCAAGCGGCATCTCAAGGAACACGAACGCCGGCGTGCGGCGCGGCTGGAAAACGTCGCCTGAACGCCTTACTGACCATTGCCCGGCCGGCGCATGCCGGCTTCCAGCTTCTGCATGGCCTTGAGCAGTTGGGCGGTGCGCCGCGCCACGCGGGCTTCCAGCTCTTCGTTGATTCTTTCCAGCTCTGCGGTGCGCTCCGCCACCTTGAGCTCAAGCTCGTCGCGGGCTTTTTTCAGCGCCTCCTCGAATTGGCGGCGTTGTTCGATCTCCGCCTCGAGATGCCGTTGCACCGCCCGCAGCCGGCGGTTGACGCGCAGGGTGTAGAGATAGGCGGCGGCAAGCACGAGGAGCACGAGGCCAAGCCCGGCAAGCAAGCCTTGGTTCTGCTTGAGCAGCCGGGCGTAATCCGTTTTGCCATTGCGGGTGTAGGGGCCGACGGAAAGCTCCCGCATGAGCTCATGGACGGCGTGATAGTCGAGGGGGACCGTCCATTCCGAATAGCCGGCCGCCTGCGCTGCGGGGTCGTCGGGCGGCATTTTGAGCAGGGCAATGGCCACCTGCTGGGCGAGGGCGTCCGGGGTGTGGCGCAGAACGGCGAAGGCCCAGTCCGGATAGAGCGCGGTGCTCAACAGGTAGGGGAAGTCTTCCACCTGGCGGGGGTTGAGGATACGCAACTCCCGCAGGTTGATGCGGCCGGCGGCGGCGAGGCTTTCCAGCACACCCGTGCGCACCGTGCCGGCGTCGGTGCGGCCGTCGCGCACGGCATAGACGATCTGGTCCTGGGGAAAGCCGGAGAAGGTGAGTTCCCGCAGGTCACGCTCCGGTTCGATGCCCTGGCGTTTGAGCTCCCGCCAGGCCAGCCACCAGCCGCCGAAGGCATTGGGGTGAACGGCCATGAAGCGTTTGCCCCGCAGGTCAGCCAGGGTGCGGATGTCCTTGCGGTCGGCGCGGGTGAAAATGACGGCGCCGAAGCGGCTCAGGCCGCCGTGGGGGGTGGGGCTTTTCAGGGTGGCGATGCGGGTGATGCCATAGAGATATTCCAGCTCCGCGTAGGAGCCCGGGTTGGTGAGGACGAATTCCACCTCCCGGTATTCCACCGCGGGACCGATGTCATCGTTGGTGAGGGGCACGATGACGAAGGTGAAACCGGGAATCTGCCGCGTCAGGTAGTGGGCGGTGGGCGTCCAGTCACGGATGGCTTCCTCCTTGCCGCGGTGGGCAAGCACCCCGATGCGCACCAGGCGATCGGCGGCAAACGCCTGGGTTGCCGCGAGCCAGGCGCTGACAAGAAAAAACACGAAGAGGGGCAGGCAGCGGCGGAACATGGGGGCTTTGCACCGGTCTCACCGGCCGAGTCTAGCACAGCCACTTGCGCCCTTCTGGGATAATCCCATCATGGTTTCCACGGCTCGAAGACCCTTGCCCGGCCCGCTTTCCTCGCCGGAAGCGTGGCTTGCCGCCCACGGTTACGAAGGGGCGGGGCGGGAGGTGCTGGCCACGGCCTTCGCGCTGGCGCGGCAGGCTTACGCTGAGGCCGAGGGCGGCGAGACTTTCCAGCATGCCCTGGCGGTGGCCGATGTGATTGCGGCGCTGCAGCTCGACCACCAGGCGGTGGCGGCGGCCCTGCTCGCGCCGGCGCTGGAAAGGGGTCTTGTGGCGCCGGAGGTCATCGGCGAGCAACTGGGTCGTGACATCCTGCGCCTCGTCGAGGGGGTGAGCCGCATGGGCCAGGTGCACCGTGCTGGCATGGACCTCACGGTGAAAGAGGGCGGGCAGGCTGCCGCAAGCCAGGCCGAAGCGCTGCGCAAGATGCTGCTGGCCATGGCGGAGGACATCCGCGTCGTCCTCATCATCCTCGCCGAACAGGTACAGCTTTTGCGGGAGCTGGTCAAAAGCGAGCACCCTTCCCGCCTCCGGGTGGCGCGGGAGGCGCAGGAGATTTTCGCGCCGCTCGCCAACCGTCTTGGCATCTGGCAGCTCAAGTGGGAACTGGAAGACCTCGCCCTGCGCATCCTGGAGCCGGAGCTCTACCGGCGTCTTGCGCGGCTGCTGGATGAGCGGCGGCTCGACCGCGAGCAATACATCGCCCGCGTCATCGACATCTTGCGGGAGGAGCTGGCCCGTGCCGGCATTGCCGCGGAAGTTACCGGCCGTCCCAAGCACATCTACAGCATCTGGCGCAAGATGAAGCTTAAAAATCTCGATTTCGAACAGGTGTACGACGTGCGGGCAGTGCGGGTGCTGGTCAACGACGTCAAGGACTGCTACGCCGTGCTCGGCGTCGTGCACGGCCTGTGGCAGCCCATTCCCGGCGAATTCGACGATTACATCGCCCACCCCAAGGCCAACGACTACCGTTCCCTGCACACCGCGGTGATCGGTCCCGAGGGCAAGGCGCTGGAGGTGCAGATTCGCACCCACGAAATGCACCGCCATGCGGAGTACGGGGTCGCCGCTCACTGGCGTTACAAGGAAGGCAGCCGACCCAGCCAGGGCTTCGACGAAAAGATCGCGTGGCTGCGCCAACTCCTGGCCTGGCGGGACGAGGTGGCCGCCAGCGGCGGTGATGCTGGCGAATGGGTGGAGCAGTTCAAGACGGAGCTGTTCCGGGACCGGGTCTATGTGCTCACCCCGCAGGGGAAGGTGATCGACCTTCCCCAGGGCGCCACGCCCCTCGATTTCGCCTACGCCGTGCACACCGACCTGGGGCATCGCTGTCGTGGCGCCAAGGTGGATGGCCACATCGTGCCCCTCAACTACAAACTCAGAAACGCGCAGCGGGTGGAAATCCTCACCATTAGGCAGGGCGGGCCTTCCCGCGACTGGCTGTCGGCGGACTACCTCGTCACGGCGCGGGCGCGGGCCAAGGTGCGCCAGTGGTTCAACGCGCAAAACCATGAGGCGCACGTTGCCCAGGGCAGGGAGGTGCTGGAACGGGAGCTCACCCGGCTTGGGGTTGGCGGGATCAACCAGGAGAAGCTTGCGCAGAAGTTCGGTCATTCCCGCCTGGAGGATTTTCTCGCCGCCCTGGGGCGTGGCGATTACCGGCAAATCCAGGTGGAGCAGGCCATCCGCAGTCTCACCGAGGCCCCGCAGCGGGAAAGCCCGCCGCTTGCGCGTCGGCCGCCGGCAAGGCGCGGCGGAAGCGATGTCCTCATCGAAGGTGTGGGCAACCTCCCCGTGACTTACGGCAAATGCTGCCGGCCGGTGCCGCCGGATCCCATCGTCGCCTATCTTACGCGGGCGCGGGGAGCCGTCGTGCATCGCCAGGACTGCCCCAACGTGCGCCGTCTCGAAGGCCGGGACAACGGCCGGCTGCTCGCGGCGAGCTGGGATACCAGGGCGGATACGCTGCACGCGGTGGAGCTTCTGGTGCGGGGCAGCGACCGCCCGGGCCTTTTGCGCGATGTGCTGGCGACGCTCGCCGCGCAAAAGATCAACCCCGTGGGGGTGAACGCGGTGAGTGGGGGCGGCCTCACCGATCTGCGGCTCACGGTGGAAGTGCGCGATCTGGAGCAATTGCAGCGCCTGCTGGGCGCGCTGGCCGGGGTGCGCGGCGTGCGCGTGGCGCGGCGCAGCCTGCAGGGCGAGGGCATGGCCTAACGCCGCCCGCGCCGGTGGAACTTCCCTTAAACCGCGCCCACAAAGGCTTTACAAGCGTGCCTTCGCTCCCTATAATGGCGCGCTTTCTGGGGGTGTAGCTCAGCTGGGAGAGCGCTTGCATGGCATGCAAGAGGTCAGCGGTTCGATCCCGCTCATCTCCACCAGATTGTGAGACACGGTGCACCGGCTAGGCGTCATCTCGGTTTGGGTCGGCATCCTGGCCACCGCCGCCGGTTTGGTGGTTGGCTTTGCCGAACTGGCCGCCGGGAGGGAAGCCGACGCCGGGCCGTGGATCAGCCTGGTCCCGCTGGGGTTTGCCCTGATGCTTTTCGGCGTCGCGGCCACCCAGCTCACCAGAAAATGACAACCGACTAAGCACAGCGTTTAGTCCCCATCGTCTAGAGGCCTAGGACATCGCCCTTTCACGGCGGTAACCGGGGTTCGAATCCCCGTGGGGACGCCAGACAAAAAGCCACCTCCGGGTGGCTTTTTGCTTACACCACGCCCTGCCTTGCGAAAGTATGCGCCTGCCGGTGGGGCCCTTCACGCGCCGTTTCCTTCGAGGGCGCGCCGCAGTGCCGCCAGCTCCTCCCGGGGGTCGGCGAAATCCTCGTAGCGGTGATCCGTGCGCGCGTACCAGTAGCGGCTGTTCCAGGCATCCCCCTCGATCTTGTGCAGGATGGCATGCAACCAGCAGGCAAGGGGATCGTTCCTTTCCTGCACGATGCGATGGGCGAGGTGCCAGTCGCCGCTTTCCGCCGCGCTCACGGCGTGTTCCAGTGTACGATCCATGGCAGCAGAATAACGCAGGCACCGACGCCGGGAAAGGGCGTGACGCCCGTGTCTCTCAAAGGAAACCCACGTGCCTGACCGCTACGGCCGGATTTTTCTCGTAAGCCACATGCGCGCCTTCACCACCCTGGCGGGTCATGTGCTGGGCTCGCATCCCGAGATCAACGGCTATTACGAGATGCACCTGCGCTATGAGGATGCGGCCAGCCTGGACCGGCAGCGGGAGTGCTTCTGTCGCCATCACACGCTGAAAGCAGGCAGCCGCTATCTCTTCGACAAAATCCTGCACGACGACTATCCCCTCGAGCCGGCGCGGCTTGGGCCGGTCGAGCTCAAACTTTTGCTCTCGCTGCGCCCGCCTGCCCCCACCCTGGCGAGCATTGTGCAGTTGTTCGCGGCAAAAAGTGGGGAACACCCCTACGCCGAGCCGGCGGGGGCGGCGGCCTATTACCGGGCGCGGCTTGCCACCCTGGCCCGATTCGCAGAGCGTTTTCCGGGGCGCTATGTCTATTTCGATGCGGAGCTCTGGCAGCGGGCACCGGAGACGCTGCTGGCGTGGCTTGGCGGCTTACTTGGGCTGGCCACGCCCCTTTCCAGCGAATACCAGCTTTTCCCTCTGACCGGCAAGCCGGGCGCCGGAGACAGCTCCGCCCGCATTTCCTCCGGCCGTATCGAACGCACGGCGCGGCGGATACCGGAAGGGCTGTTGCCCGCCGACCTTCTGGCGGAGGCGGAGGAGACCTACGCAAGCTGCCGCGCCCGCCTCATCCGCCGCGCCGCCAGGGTGTGCCTGGCCGACTAAGGCGCGGGGGTGGGCGGAAAGAGGCTGTCCCAGGCATCCCGTTCAGCGCGGTAGTTCACCAGGGCATCGATGATCTGCGCGCGGCGGCGGGCGCGGTGGTGGGGTGACTGGATGGCCAGCCAGCCTGCCGCGCCATCGCCGAAGTTGTGGGCGAGGTTGGCGAGAAACCGCCGCACCTCCGCGAGGGTTGGGGCAAGGGGCGACGCTTTCAGCCACCAGCCGCCGCTTTCGAACACCGCGTGCATGAGGTTCGCCCGTTCCCTTTCGAGTGTGGCGTGCTTCTCGCCATAGAGGGCGAGGAGCTCCGCCTCCTTGCGGGCCACCACCGCTTCCACCAGGGACCGCGGAAAAGGTTGGCGCACGTCGGCTTCCTTCACGAGGGCCTCCGCGGAAAAGAGCATGAGGTCGCCGAAGAATTGACGCTCGAATTCGTCGGCAAGGTCGATGTGTCCGGCGTGGATTTCCACCCCGGGCCGGAAATCCGTCTTCCCGCTATTGCGCCGGTGGAGGTTGGGCAGGTTGCAGGTGGCGAAGCGGGCGCCGATTTCGGCGGCGATGAGCCGGCCGGCGGTGGGGCCGGACATGCGCAGACGCAGATGGGCAAAGGGGATGATGTAGCGCAGGCCTTCGTGGCGCGCCACATAGTTACCGGGATAAACGGTGCGCGCCGGACTTACGCGGTCGAGTCCCTCGCCATAGACGAAATGGGTGTGACGCGTCGGGTGCTCCCCCTGAAAGAAACGGTTGAGCCGTGCGCCCAGGGCGCTGAGACACGCCATATGGTCGTGGGGTCCGGTGAGTTCACACAGGTATTCGACGGGCGAGGCGGGCGGGGTGAAGCCGAAAAGCCGTGCCAGGTCGTGGTAGCTCGCACCGCCCGCCGCCTCGCCAGAGGTGGCGTGGAAGCTGCAGGGGGCCTGGGGATCGACATTCGCCAGCCGGCGGAAGAAATGGGTGATGTCCTGCACGCAGTTGACCGCCATGACCGCCGGTGAGACCGGCGGGTCCCCCACCATCTTGCCGCTCAAAAGCCAGATGTCATGCTCGCGGAAGATGCGGTCCAGGACGTGGAAGTAGGGGATGGCGTAGACGGCCTGGATGCCGTCGGGGGTGATGCGGTTGACGCACAGCGACTGGTCGCTGTCCAGGAGGTAGTAGAGGCTGCGCCCGGGGCGGCCCACCTCGCGGAACTTGAGATAGAGCAGATTGCGGTTGGCGGCCTGGCCCTTGTGATGGAAATGCTCCCGCGGCTGGGTGGTGAGCAGCCGGCCAAGACGCGGGCGCAGGGTGGCGGGCAGGGAATCGAGCAGGGCGTACTGTTCGTCGAAATCCAGATGGTGCACGTCAAGGCCCCTGGCCGAATACTCCCGGACAAGGTCGCGATGGGCCTGGCGATGGCTTTCGGCTGCGCTGTCCTCGCCGACGATCACCCGCACCTTGTGCCAGCGGCCTTCTTTCCTGCCCCCGTAGTCGTAGCGCAGACACACCTGGTAGATGCTTTCCAGACAGGCCCGCAGATGGGCGGGCCGGTCCGCCACCGGAATGCCGATGACGAAATCGTGGCGGTCATCGCTGCCGCATTCGGCGATGAGTCGTTCCCGCTCCCGATGGAGGGCCTGGAAATCCGCAAGCAGGGTGTCGAAGGCCGGCGGCGCTGGCCACAGGGCCGCTTCCAGCACAGGCAGCGCGGCTTCATAAAGGGGCAGCAGCCTTTCCGCCGGGGCATCGCCGAGGGTGGCGAGCCGCGCGCCAAGGGCGGCCAGCTCCGGCAGCCGTGCTGCGTGGTGTTGGACACAGGCGGCGAGCGCTCCGGTGCGGCCAGATGGCATGACTAGCGGCGCGAGGAATAGTTGGGGTAGGCGTCGCGGGGGACGGCGATTTCGATGAGATTCACCCCGTGGCGATAGTCGAGGGTATCGAGCCGGGCAAGGTCGCTCATGCCTTCGATGCGGCAATGGCGAAGACCGAAAGCACGCGCCAGCAGGGCAAAATCCGGGTTGGGGAAATCGCAGTCGATGAAGCGCCCGCCGTAGAGGTGTTGCTGGTTCTTGCGGATGAGACCCATGGTGCCATTGCTGAAGAGGACCACATTGAGGGGCAGACCGTAATGCACCGCAGTCATCAGCTCCATGGCACACATGTGGAAACCGCCGTCACCGAGCAGAGCGAAGACGGGGGGCCTGAGGGCGAAGGCGGCGCCGATGGCGGCAGGGATGGCGTGGCCCAGGGAGGAAATGCCGGTGTTGGGATGGAAGCGGTCGTCGGCCTTGACGCGATAGAAGCTCTGGGCAAAGACGATGTTGTCATCGAAGATCGCAATGCCTTCGGCAAACCTTTTCTCCAGCCAGGCGAAGAAGGCGCGCACGTGATCGAAACGCCCATCGAAGACGGCTTCGCCCGCCGCATCGAGGCGTCTTTGGTTGGCGGCGATGAAGGCGGGAATGTCCGGTGTCTGCTTCGGCGGCAGGTCCTGCACCGCCGCCTCCAGGGCGTCAAGATAGCTCAGGAGATCCGCCTGGATCACCAGCTCGGCGCGCAACACCTTGTTGAGCTGGTGCATGTCGCTGTCCACCTGGATGAGCTTCTTGCCGGCCAGGAGTTCCCGGTCCCAGACGTAGCTCGTGCGCTCGTTGAAGCTCGCCCCCAGAATCAGCACCAGGTCTGCCTCTTCCTTGAGGTAACGCAGGGCATGGCCACCGGAAGTCACGCCCAGGCTGCCCAGGGCCAGCTTTCCGCGTTCATCGACGGCACCCTTGGCCTTGAGGCTGGTGGCCACGGGCAGCGCAAGGCGCTGGCTGAGCCGCGCCAGCGCCGCCTGGGCACCGGCGCGGATCACGCCATGGCCGGCGATGATCATCGGTCGTCGCGCCTCGGCGATCATCGCCGCACTTGCGCGCACCGCCTCCGCCTCCGGCGGAAAGCGGCGGCGCGGCGCGGTGAAGGCGATATCATCGAGGATGGCCGCCTCCACCGGCTCCTTCTGCACATTGAAGGGCAGGCTCAGCACCACCGGCCCCGGGGGGTCGCCAAGCAGACACTGGGTGGCCTGGATCAGCACGTTGGCGAGGTAGTCGGTGCGCTCCACCAGCCGGTGATAGCGGGTGATGCCGGCGAAGAGGGCCACCTGATCCACGCTGCCCCCTTCACCGGAACTTTCCTGCAGACCCCCTTTGCCGAAGATGTAGGTGGGCGCTTCGCCGGTGATGGCGAGGATGGGCAGGCGGTCGGCGTAGGCGCTGGCGATCGCCGTCACCAGGTTGGTGGCACCGGGGCCGGCGGTGGTGATGCAGGCGCCGATGCCTCGGGTGGCGCGGGCAAACCCCATGGCCATGAAGGCGGCCGCCTGTTCGTGCTTGGCGAGCACGGTGGGCAGGGCAGCGCCATAGAGGGCGTCGTACACGGGCAGGATGTGGGAGCCGGGCAGGCCGAAGACCCGCCCCACGCCGAGGCGCTGAAAGAAGCGGACGATGAGTTCGGCCAGCGTGATCTGCATGGGAACGACTGCCCCGTGGGCGGTGCCGGACGAACGGCCTTACCGCCTGCCAGGCCCGCTAACGGGGCGCAGCACGAAAGCGCAAGCATAAATGAAAACCCGGCCGGCGGGCCGGGCGACTTACGGGGTGTTGCGCCGGCCGAGGAAATAGGCCACCGGCAGCACAATGGCACACACGACGAGGGGAACGGCGTAGGCGGAAAGCTCCCCGGCGGGTTCTTTCGCCATGCCCCGTTGCGCCACCACTGCGGCCACCATGACGGCGGTGATGACCAGCCCGATGGCAAGGAGCCACCCCGGCCGCAGGCTCTCGATGAGGCTGCCATAGGCAACGAAGGGCAGAAGCAGGCCGAAAAGAATGCTGACGCGCAGATGGAAGCCGGCCTCGTAATGGGGCAGGAGGGCGGCCCAGGCGGCGGCCACCGCGCCGATGAGAATGAGGATGTAG
>Ga0272446_1006840_pt1 | contig 11655 bp, 8 predicted proteins | sample YNPCB0061_FD_194587 | JGI IMG/M metagenome (GOLD analysis project Ga0272446, IMG submission 194587) | Hot spring microbial mat communities from Yellowstone National Park, WY, United States - YNP-CB-006-1 | ecosystem: Environmental > Aquatic > Thermal springs > Hot (42-90C) > Sediment | place...
GGCGACTGTGGGCGGGCGGCGACTATTGGGGGTCGGTGACTGTTAGGGGGGCGGTGGCTATTGGGGGGTCGGTGGCTATAATCACTGGGAAGATCGGTACAGTCCGGGCACTGGGTGGCACCGAGCGACGAAAAAATCGTGACGACTGACCTTGTTCAGTACCGCGGATCGGATACACTGAGTGTACATTTAGACACTTTTAATCTGTCCCGGCGAACAGCAAGACAATCTGGTTGTGAGGTGACCACACGTGGCGGACATGAAAGACAAGTACAACAAAGAGTTGCGAGATGCGCTGCTAGCCATCGAGAAAGAGTATGGCAAAGGCTCGATCATGTCCCTGGGGGAACGAGCCAGCGCGCTGACGGACGTGGAGGGAATCTCCACCGGGGCGTTGAGCCTGGACCTGGCCCTGGGCGGCAAGGGCTTGCCCCGTGGGCGGATCATCGAGATCTTCGGCCCCGAGGCCAGCGGCAAGACGACGGTGACGCTGCACGCGGTGGCCAACGCCCAACGCAACGGCGGCGTCGCCGCCTTTATCGATGCCGAACACGCGCTCGATCCGGGGTGGGCCAAGCGCATCGGCGTGGACCTGGAGAGTCTGTTGGTCAGCCAGCCGTCCAATGCCGAGGAGGCGTTCAAGATCATCGAGATGCTGGTCAAGTCCAACTCGGTGGACTTGATCGTGGTCGATTCGGTGGCGGCCCTGGTGCCCCAGCATGAACTGGAAGGCAACATCGGCGATACGCACGTCGGCCTGTTGGCCCGGATGATGAGCCAGGCGCTGCGCATGCTGACGGCGGCGGTGGCCAAGTCGCAGACGTGCTTGATCTTCATCAACCAACTGCGGGCCAAGATCGGGGCGATGTTGGGCGACGCCACCACCACCGCCGGCGGCAACGCGCTGAAATACTATGCCTCGGTGCGCATCGACATTCGCCGGCTGCAGGGCATCAAGCAGGGCGAAGAGGTGATCGGCTCGAAGGTGAAGGTCAAGATCGTCAAGAACAAGATCGCCCCGCCGTTCCGCTCGACCGATCTGGACTTGCTCAACGACCGGGGCATCAGCTACGAGGCCGACATCCTGAACATGGCCCTGGAGGAGAAGCTGATCGAGAAGTCCGGGGCGTGGTTCACGCTGGGCGAGCAACGCTTCCAGGGCGAGCATAAGCTAATCCAGCACCTGCGCGAGAATCCGCAAGCGACCGAGGAGCTGCGGCAGAAGATTTTGACCAAGCTGGGCGTGACGACGACCGGCGACAACGCGGGCAAGTCGGCTAACGCCGACTCGTCGGCCAAGCCCGCCAAGAGCGAAGCCGCCCCGCGCCGCAAGCCGGCTACCGATAAACCAACCGCCGCTGCCCCCGCTGAGGAATGATGCCGCCAGCAGACTAATTCCGCACACAGGGACACTCGGCCTTATCCAAGGGCACCGCGATGAGCAAGAAGAAGAAAATCCGCGTCGAGTTCCGCAAGAATCGCTCGCACCCGCCCCGGCCACGCGACTGGACCCGGGGCTTGCAGGGCGAAGACACCGAGCAAGACGCGATCGACCATCAAGAGCGGGTGCGTGCCCGTGGTGAGTTGTCGCGCAAGCGTACCATCGTCCAGGCGGAGAGCGACCAAGCCGACGCCGACGCGGCCCCGACTCTGATGCCCGCGATTGACCCCAGCCAGTGCTATCTGGGCCGGGTGCTGCGCGTGCATGGACTGTACAGCGTCGTCGAGCGCGAGGATGGCACGCTTTACCGCTGCACCGTGCGGCGCTTGCTGCGCAGCCTGGTCACCGATGAGCGCAACATCGTCACCACCGGCGACCGCGTCTGGTTCCGCCCGGCCATGCCCGATGCCACCGCCTCCGCTGCTCCCGCCGCCGTCGGCTCGCCGGCTGCCACGGCCACGCCCGCCCCATCGCCGACGATGGCGGGTGATGATCCCGACGCTGACGACGACCAGACCACCTTGGCGATGCGCGATTTGCCCGAGGGCTTGATCGAGCGGGTCGAGCCGCGTCGGGGTATCCTGGCCCGCGAGAGCCGCCGCCGCGAGCATGTGTTGGTGGCCAACGTCGATCAGTTGTTGATCGTGATGTCGCTCTTTGAACCCGACCTCAAGCCGCACCTGATCGACCGCTACCTGGCCGGTGCCATGCAGGGCGGGCTGAAGCCGATCATCTGTCTGAACAAAGCCGACCTGGCCGACCCGGTGCCCTTTCAGCCGCTCATCGGTGCCTACTCGCAGTTGGGCATTCCCGTGGTCTGGACCAGCGCGCGCACCGGCCAGGGGATCGACCAGCTACGCGAGCTACTGCGGGGGCAGGCGACCGTGTTATCGGGGCAAAGCGGCGTGGGCAAGTCGTCGTTGCTCAACGCGCTGCAACCGGGACTGGCCCTGCGCGTCCGCAGCGTCAGCGAGGTCAACCAGAAGGGCCGCCACACCACCACCACCGCGCAACTGATCCGGCTGGACTTCGGCGGCTGGGTCGTGGATACGCCGGGCGTGCGCAAGCTGCAATTGTGGGACGTGATCCCCGAAGAGGTCGAGGGCTTCTTCGTCGAGTTCGGCCCGTTCGTGCCGCTGTGCGAGTTCCCCAACTGCACCCACATCCACGAAGTCGGCTGCGCCGTCAAGCGGGCGGTGCGGCTGCGGCAAATCAGCGAACGCCGCTACACCAGCTATCTGGGCATGTTCCAGGGGGCCAGCCAGTCGTGATCGAGCCGCGTTGGCCGCTGGACGACCCCGAGCATCCGCTGCATCAGTTCCACATGCAGTTGGCCCTGGAAGAGGCCCAGCTTGCCGCCGACGCCGACGAAGTGCCCGTGGGGGCGGTGATCGTCTCCAGCCAGCGCGGCGTCATCGCCCGCGCCCACAACCAACGCGAACAACTGCGCGATCCGACCGCTCACGCGGAGATGATCGCGATCACGCAGGCGGCCAGCGTCCTCGGCTCGTGGCGGTTGGAGGGGTGCGTCCTGTATGTGACGCTCGAACCCTGCCCGATGTGCGCCGGGGCCATCGTGCAAGCCCGCCTGGAGGCGGTGATCTACGGGGCGGCCGACGCCAAGGCCGGCGCGTGCCGCTCGCTGTTTCGCATCGCCGACGACCCACGCCTCAACCATCGGGCGAGCGTCCTGGGCGGTGTGTTGGCTGAGCCGTGCGGGGCGATCCTGACCCAGTTTTTCCAGCACAAACGCCGACTCGGCAAGAAATAGACCCACACCGTCTACCCCCGAGGGACAGCCATGAACGCACCCAGCCTGACCCGTGAGCAAGCCCGCGAGTTCGACCATCTGGCGGCGACGGCCTACGCCATGCCCACGCTGCTGCTGATGGAAAATGCCGGCCGCAGCGTCGCCGAGTTGCTGCTGCGGCACAACCCCGCCCGGCGGCCGGTGGTCATCGCCAGCGGCAAGGGCAACAACGGCGGGGACGGTCTGGTGATCGCCCGGCACCTCGACGCGGCCGGGGTGGACGTGCGTGTCTGGCTGTTCGCCGACCCCGCGAGCCTGCACGGCGACCCCGCCGTCATGCTGCGGATTCTGCAAGCAGCCGGCCGACCGCCGCTGTTCGCGCTGGCCGCTGGCGGTGGAGACGCCGACGCCCTGGCCCAGTTCACGTGCGACATCGCCGCGGCCGGGTGGGTGGTCGATTGCTTGCTGGGCACCGGACTACGCGGCGCGGTCGGCGAACCGTTGGCTACGGTCATCCGCCAGATCAACGCCCGCCCCGAGACGACCCGCGTCTTGGCGGTAGACTTACCCTCGGGGCTAGACTGCGACGACGGCACCCCGGCTGACACGTGCGTGCGTGCTGACCTGACCGCCACCTTCGTTGCCCCCAAGGCGGGCTTTGCCCACGCGCACGCCCACGCCTACCTGGGCCAGGTCGAGGTCGTCTCCATCGGCGCACCCGCGGCTTTGCTGGCACGCTTCGGCCTGCCGTTCATCTCCCCCCAGGGCTAACCGCATGGATGCGATGCGCTTTCTCGACGAGGCCTGCCCCGACACCCCGCAACCGCTGGTTGTGGTCTTCGGGGACGAGGACTTTCTGAAACGGCAAGTCGTGGCCCGGTTGCAAGCCCGCGTGTTGGGCGCGGGCGAGCGGGCCGAGTTTGGCGTGTCTGTTCTCAACGGCGAAACGCTCGACTTCTCCACCGTCGCCAACGAGTTGGCCACGCTGCCCTTCCTGTCCAGCCGCCGACTGGTGGTCGTCGAGCAAGCCGACTCGTTCGTTAGCCGCGCTCGCGAGCAACTGGAAGCCTATCTGGCCAAGCCCAGCCAGACGGGCGTGCTGGTGCTGGACGTGAAGAGTTGGACCAGGACCACCCGGCTTGCCAAGGCGCTGCCCGACGAGGCGACCATCGAGTGCAAGGCTCCACTGAGCGACAAGCTCGTCGCCTGGATCGGCAAGTGGTCGCAGTCGCGCCACCGCAAGAAGATTGAGCCAGCCGCCGCCAACCTGCTCGCCGAGTTGATCGGCCCGCACCTCGGGCAACTCGACCAGGAACTAGCCAAGCTCAGCGTCACCGTTGCCGAGTCGGCCCCGATCAAGCAAGCCGACGTGGATACGCTCGTGGGCCGTAGCCGAGCCGCGGAGACGTTCAAAATCTTCGACGCGATCGGGCGGGGTCAACCGGCCGAGGCGCTGGCGATTCTGCACCAACTCGTCGAGCAGGGCGTCGAGCCGTTGCAGATTCTCGGGGCGTTCAGTTGGCAACTGCGACGGCTGGCGTTGATCGGTCGCTTGGTCCTCAACGGCCAGAGCCTAGCTGAGGCGATGGATGCCGCCGGGGTGCCGCCGTTCCCGGCTGCCCGCCGCTCCACCGAGCAATTGCTCCGCCATCTCGGCACCCGCCGCCTGACGCAAGTGTTGGATTGGTTGGTCGAGGTGGACCTCGGACTGAAAGGTTCCAGCGAGCTACCGCCAACCACCCAACTGGAGCGGCTGCTGGTGCGCTTGGCCCGCTCCCGCTAGGCGCGGCGATGCCCCGCGGCGTGGCCGAAAGGGTGGTCGGCGCGTCGCGGGGCAGCAGGGGGTGGCGGGCGGTGCAGACAGCGAGAGCGGGGCGGGCGGTGGCGGGTGATGGCCACCGCCCGCGCACGGTTCAGCGCTTGGGGTTGGTCGGTTGCTCGTTGGGCGGTAGCAACGCCTTAATCAACTGGGCGTTGGTCCCGTTGAACAGGCGGACGACGCCGTCCTCGCCGCCGGTCGCCACCAATTGCCCGTCGTTGCTAACGGCCAGCGAGTAGAGGAACTCGCTGTTGCCGCCGAAGGTGCGCACGGTGCCGCCGTTGTCCACGTTCCACATCCGCACCGTCAGGTCGCCGCTAGCGGTGGCGATCTGCGGGGTGTTGCCGATGAACTGCAAGCGGGTGATCTGGTTGCCGTGCCCCTTCATGGTGCGGACTTGCTCGCCTTTCTCGAAGTCCCAGACCTTGATGGTGTTGTCGGCGCTACCGGAGGCCAGCAGCTTGCCGTCGGCACGCCAGCCGACATCCAGGACGTGGTTGGTGTGGCCTTCGAGCGACTTGACGAATTTGCCGTCGGGCAACGAGTGAATCTTGACTACCTTGTCGGCCGCGGCACTGGCCAGCATCCGGCCATCGGGGCTGAAGCAGACACCGTAGACGGTGTCGCTGTGCGCGGTCTTCAGGTCAACGACGAGCTTGGGCGGGTTCTGGGTCATGTCGAAGACCTTCAACTCGCCCTCGATAGCGGCCGGGCCACCGCCGGCGGCCAGCCACTTACCATCCGGCGAGAACGCCAGGGCGACCACGCGGTCGTTGAAGTCGGTCAGCCGGTGAACCACCTTGCCCTCGGGGAAGTTCCACAGACTGACTTCGCGGAATCCACCGACCGCCAGCGTTTGGCCGTTGGGCGCAATGGCCATCGACTCGACAATCGAGATGCTCGCGGCGGGCACCTGCTTGCCGTCGGGCAGTTTCAGGTCGGCGTCCACCAGCGGCTTGACGTAGTCGCCCTTCTTCGTCTCGTAGACGTGCAACTCGTTGCCCCGGCTGGCGATGACCAGCGCCTTGTCCGGCGTGATGACCACGGCCCGCGAGGGTTTGACTTGCAGGTGCGGGAGCGTCAACACCACCTTGGGGCGGCTGACGATGCTGGGGCCGGACGGCGGCCTAGCCCCCTGGTCGATCCACAATTTGATGATGGCCAACTCTTCGGCGTTGAGCGGCTCTTCGGTCTTGGGGGGCATGTACGGCTTGACGGTACGGCTCGATAGCTTGTACAGCCAGCTTTCGCTGGACTTGCCCGCCACGACCGCTTGGCCCTTCTTGCCACCCTTCAGCACAGCGGCGTGATTGCTCATGTCGTAGTTGCCCTCCAGGACGTTGCCGGAGTGGCAGTAGAGACACTTGGCCTTCAGGATCGGCTCCACGTCTTTCTCGTAGCTGATCGGGTCCTTGCGGTCGAGCTTGATTTCGGGGATGGGGCCACGCTCTTGGCCTGTCACCGTGAAGGCGTATAGCCCGGCCAGGCTCACGGTGATGATTAGCGAGGTTGGTATCCGCATGGATGGTTGCTCCCAAGTAGAAAGTTGCTGTCGAGTATCGCTGCTGCCTCGGTCGTTACTTCGCTTTCTGGACGGTGAGGTTGACCTTCACCTCGTGGGGAATGGCGACCGGCTCGCCGACGAGCGGCGTATAGATGCCGACGATCTGGAGCGGCAGATTCTGGAAGTTGCCCGCCGGGGCGTTGTCGCCCGCCTTGACGAGCAACTTAGCCTGGTTTTGGCCCGCAGGCAGAGTCACCTCATCGGCCGAGATGTCCTTGAGGTTCTCGGGCACGATCAGCTTGAGCTTGTACTCGCCGACGAAATTGTTCAGCCGATTGACGTTGACGACCAACTCGATCATGCTGCCGGTCTTCAGCGGCGGTGGGGCGGCGACGGTAAACTGCCCCAACGCGGTCGGCAGGATGGTCAGCAGGATCGGGTCACTAGCCTGGGTGAAGTTGACCGGCACCTTGGCGTTGGGCTGGGCGGGGTTGCGGTTGATCTGTACGGCCGTGGTGCCGCGCAGCACCAGCGTGTAGGTGCCGACCTTGGCGTTGGCCTTCACGTCGATGACCCCGGCCCCTTCGCTCTTATCCGGTGGCACGGTGACCACCTGGTTGTTGTTGAAGGTCACACTCCCGGCCGGCAGGACAAACGGGATCGGGGGCACGTTCTGCACGGGGATAAACGAGCCGACCGTGACCGGGGCTTTGGTGTCGGGGCTGAGCCGTTGGACCTTAAACGGCAGCGTCAGCTTCTCGCCTTGCTTGACGGTGTAGGTGTTCTTCTCGACCGTCAGCTTCCAGGGGGCTTTGTCCCGCACGGCCAGAACCAGGTCGCGTTCGAGTCGGCTGATGCTGACGATGGGCGGCTGGGCACCGACGATGATGGAGGCGGGCCGGGCCTCGTGGACGACGTTCTGCCCGTTGATCGAGGCGATGCCCTTGATGCGGAACGAGGCCACCGAGTCGGGCGCGTCGGGGGCGGCCCGCAAGACCATCGTCGCTTGCTGCAAGTCTGGCCCGATCCATTGACCGGGCGGGCAGGTCACGCCGGGCGGTAGCCCTTCTGCCTCCAGGCGGATCGGGCCATTGAACCCACCACGCCGCCAGACAAAAATATCCAGCCAGATCGTGCCGTCACGGTTGAGGATGTGCGCGTCGGGGCGGGTGCTGTCCGAGGGCATGGCCACTAGCCGAAAGTCCGGCTGCGGCGGGGCGATGGTCAGGCGGTAGCTTTGGCGAGGACCGAACAGCGTGGCGCTGTTGCGCGAGCCGACCATGACTTGATAGGGACCGTCGGCCGGGGCGACGAACGTATAGCGCGGCGGGTCGAACGTCCGCGTGGGGAACTGGAACCGCTGGACGAATTCGTCGTTGTCGTCATCCAGTTCGGCCAGATCGGTGCCCTTGCCCGCTGGATTGCGTACCCGCATGAACAAGTCCGCCGGCGTACCCAGCCGTTCGCTCAACAGCTCGATGGTGATGGTTTGGCCTTGCTTGGCCGAGAAGCTATACCAGTCGCGATCGTTCTCCCGGTCGATGCGACCGGCGATGACGCAGGGGAACGGCACCGCCTGGGCCGTCTCGGCGGTGTCGTTGCCTTCGCGCTCTAGCACGAGCGGCTGCTCGGCATAGCTCAACAGCACCGGGTTGGACTTGCCGACTGGGCTACTGAGGCGATACTCAAACCCGTCCACGCCGGTACTGCGCGAGTGGATCGCGCCGCTGTAGGCGAGCTTGCTGCGGCTGGCCGGGTCGCCCGGCGGGGTGATGGTGGTCTGCATCTTCTCCAGCACTTGCCCGTCGGCTTGGGCGGTGGGGTCCGGTTGACCGCCGGGCAGGTTGCGCCCGTAGATGGTGACGGTGTTGGCCTGGCCGGGCACCAGGACCGACGGGAAGACCGCGTCGATCCACGGGCCGGTGGTCACGCTCAAGCGGTAGAAATGCTCGCCGGTCACTCCCAGGTAGGTGAACTCGGACAGGCGAATGTAGTATTCCCCGTCGGCAGGCAGGGTCACGTCGGCCAGCGCGTCGGTGTAGTGATAGTTGCGGTTGGCGGCGAGGCGGCTACCGTCCGGCCGATAGACCTCCACCAGCGGCCGCGCCCGGCTGTCGATGCTGGACGCCAGGCAGCTAATGACCACCCGCTGCTTGGCTTTGCCAGTGAACGCGAAGAGGTCGACGTCGGTGGCGTTGGCGAACGAGCCGTTGACGGTGCAGTTCAGTTCGATTTTCTGCGCCTCGCCGATGTCGTTGTTGCCTTCCTTCTCCATGACCTCGGTGAGGTCGCCCACGACGAAAGCGCGGGGGTTGGAGATGCCCTTGGAGTTGACCACGCGGACATCGTGGATGCCCAACGGCACGTCCGGGGCGATGGTGACCTTGAACTTGGTGGCGTGGGGCACGGTGGGGTTACGCGGGGGCGGTTGCTTGGGCGGCTCTTTGGTCTTGGGGTCCACCGGCGGCGGCGGGGGCGGGATAAACTCGCTCTTGATGCCGGGGTGACTGAACCACAGCGACTGCGGCTCTTCCATGTCCAGCCCGGTTACGGTCAACTCCAAGGTCGTCCCGACTTTGCCACCGACGGGTGACAGTTGCGTCACCCGCGGGGCCGGCGCAAGGATGGGCTGTTGCTGGGCGTGCAAGGCAGCCGCGAAGACCAAACCACAGACGATCGAGAGAGTCAGACGCATACGCAACCCCTTGTTGGTATGGCAAGCGGTAGGCGGGGTCAGACGGACCCGCCACACACCGGCCGGGTGTGTGTGGTCAAGGTAGGAGTCCAAACGGGTCGTCGGTTAGTAGTCTATCCTAACTACCGGCGCAGGCATGGTCAAGCGGTGGTCGTAGGCCGCAGTTAGAATTCCAACCGATCGAACGCGCGTTGGCCCAACCACAAAATCCAGCGCACCGTCAGACCCGCGCCAACTAGCCCCAGCAGCAGCCCGGCGTAGACCCAGGGGCTGCGGGCGATCTGCCCCGGTTCGAGTCCCAGCAGCAACAGCGTTTGGTAGGGGCCAACCATCAGCAGGATCGTGACGAGCAAGTAGACCAGCCCGAGCAGCAAGAACAGCGTGCCACCGAAGCCGACAGCGATCCGCGAGGGGTCGTGTTCGCGGAAATTGGGCAGCAGCGCCCCCAGCCCCACGCTCAACGCGCTCAGCCCCAACGCGAGGGCCAGGACCGTCAGCAGATGCACCAGCGTGCCCAGCCAGCCGACCTGCAAGAGCAAATCGCTGAGCAGGACCAACCCGCCGCCGGCGATGACTGAGCCGGTCGCCGCGAAGACGAACTTGCCCCAGATCAGCCGCCCGCGCTCCAGCGGCAGTAGCCCCAGAATCCAGAACTTGCGCCCCTCCAGGCTCAACAGTGGGTAGATGAACCGGCTCATGTACGCACACATCAGCGTGGCGATGGCACCCAGGTTGACCAGGCTGATGCTACTGCGGAACTGCCCGCCCAGGTCGCGCTGCGAGTAGTAGGGCGACCCCAGCGCATAGAGCATAATCAGCCCCAGCAGGATGAGCAATTGCCCCCACTGCAACGGGTCACGGCGGAAGGTGCGAAAGTCTTTGATGATGAGCAACCGCGTCTGCCGATCGACGAAGCAGACCAGCCAGCCCGCCAGGCGGTCTAGCCAGACGGGCTTGCTGCGTCGCTTGCGGGCGGTCGAACCGCTGAGCCGGTTGTAGCCGCGGCGGTACAGATGCAAGGCCGAGTAGGCCGCCAGGGTGTAAAAGAATGCGCCGTTGACCCACAAGAGCGTCAACGCCCACAGGGCTTGGCGATAGTCGCCGCGAGCGGAGGCGAGTAGCCCTTCGGTGAGCCAGTGGCCCGGGGCAAAGGGGCTTTGCGCGAAGGCGAACTGGCTGAGTAGCCCTTCGAGGGTGTCGCGGCCCAGGAAGGTGTCGCGCAACGCCCCCAGCACCCGCCCCGCCCACAGCAGCACCAGCGGCACCAAGACGACCACCGCCAGGGCAATCAGCGTCCCCCGGCGTCGCGGGAACAGATTGACCAGCAGCAGGCACCCGATCGCGCCCAGCGAGCCGGACGTGAGCATGAACCCCAGCAGGTAGGCGATCACCAGCGGGTAGAATGGCCAGGGCACCTCGAACATCAGGCCGTAGACCAAAAAGATCGGCGTGCCCATCAGGGCAAACGCCCACGACGCGAAGCCCAGCGCCTCCTGGAACTTGTAGGCGAAGATGCGGTCGGCCCGCGCCGGCGTACTGAGCAGAAAGGTAGCCTCGGGTGAGGTGAACAGGTTGCCGTAGAGCAAAATCCCCACCGAGAAGAGCAGCATCAGGCTGAGGGTGAAAAACAGGAAGTCGAAAATCGCCCCGATGATTAGACCTGCCAAGGGGATGTCGTTAGTCCGCAACATGTCGAAGCCCAGCCAAGCCAGCCCGAACATGCCGCCCCACAACACCACGCTGACCAGCAGGATCGTCAGCACCCGCACCCGGGCCGAGCCGGTGAGCGAGAGCAGCGAGTTCCGCAGGATGCGTAGCCGCAGACGGTTCAGCACCCGGGCTTGATAGCGAGTGTCGGGCGGGGGCAGTGGCTTGGCGGGTGCATTCATCGTGCAAGTTCCAGTCGGTCGGGCTTAGCGGTTCGGATGGCCAGCGGCCAGCGGTCAGCGGTCAGATGTCGAAGTACAGCGCGAACTCGTGCGGGTGCGGGCGAATGCGGATCGCGTCTACCTCCCGCTCCCGCTTGTACCAAATCCAGGTGCTAATCACGTCCGGCGTGAAGACATCGCCCTGGAGCAAGAATTCGTGGTTGCGCTCCAGGTAGGTCAGCGATTCCTCCAGCGACGCGGGCGTCTTGCTGACGCTGGCCAACTCCTCGGGCGGTAGGTCGTAGATGTCCTTGTCTAGCGGTGGGCCGGGGTCGATCTTGTTGCGGATGCCATCGAGCATGGCCATCAGCAAGGCCGCGAAGGCCAGGTACGGGTTGGACGCGCCGTCGGGCGTGCGGTATTCCACCCGCTTGGAGCGGGGACTGGAAGAGTACACGGGGATGCGGATGGCCGCGGAGCGATTGCGTTGGCTGTAGGCGAGGTTGACCGGTGCCTCGGAGCTGGGCGAGAGACGCTTGTAGCTGTTGGTGGTCGGGTTGGTGATCGCGCAGAGGGCG
>Ga0272446_1006841_pt1 | contig 11655 bp, 9 predicted proteins | sample YNPCB0061_FD_194587 | JGI IMG/M metagenome (GOLD analysis project Ga0272446, IMG submission 194587) | Hot spring microbial mat communities from Yellowstone National Park, WY, United States - YNP-CB-006-1 | ecosystem: Environmental > Aquatic > Thermal springs > Hot (42-90C) > Sediment | place...
TTGCACCGCTACCCGGTATGCCCATGGTTAGCAGGGGCACCAACGCGCCGCCGACTGACGCGGTGGCGGCCGATTTCGCGGCGACAATGCCAGCTGGAGAACCGCTGCCGAGTTGTTTGCCGTCGCGGCCGTACTGGCCCTCGACGCCATAGGCGACGAAAGCGCTGACGGTCGCGCCGGCGCCGGGCACCACGCCCACGGCGATGCCGGTTGCGGTGCCGCGAAGTAGCGCGCCGCGTACGGCCATCAGTTCCGCGAGGCTCGGAAACGCGGTTTTAAAACGGGAGCCAACAGCGCCGCTGCTGCCCTCTGATGCGAAACCCGTGTAGAGCCGCGTCAACACTTCCCCAACGCCGTAGGCGCCAACCATTACGAGTAGGAACTCAATCCCGTCTTGAAGAAAGGGTAGCCCGAACGCGAACCGCTCCGCCCCGTACATCGCGTCGACCCCCACCGTGCCGATCAAAAGACCCAAGCACAGACTGATCAAGGCATTTACGAGCGAACCGCCTCCCAGCACCACAACGCTCGCAAGCCCGAAAGCAGTGACAGCGAAAAATTCCGGCGACGAAAACGTCAGCGCGACGCGAGCCAGCGGCCCCGATAGGGCCACCATGACCACAGCGGAGATAAAGCCGCCAGCAAACGCGGCGACGAGCGAATATCCGAGTGCTTTAGCCGCCTGACCCTTGCGAGTCATCGCGTAGCCATCCCAAAGCAACGGAACGTCCATAGGCTCTCCGGGAATGCGAAACAAAATGGCCGTAATCGCACCGCCGTACGTTCCGGATACATACATCGCCGTGAGCAGAATGAGTGCAGGCTCGACCCCCATCTTGTACGTAAAGGGCAGCGCCAGTACCACACCCATCACCAAGGTCAAGCCGGGCAGAACGGCGACCAGCATGCCCAGCATCAGTCCAACCGCCATGATGGCCAGATTCGCTGGACTGGCGAGGTTTGCCAGTCCGCTCAGCAACTGGGTCATGACTTCCATGCAAACCCTCTCAGAGCGCCCCGACCGTTCGAAGCATCAGTGTTGACAGGGCATGGAACGGCCCGACCCCGAGTGGAAGCGATACGTACGCAATCCGCATGAACATCAGTAAAAGCGTTGTCGCGCCGACAACTGCGATCAGAACGGCAAGGAAAGGTTTGCGAAAGCCGCCGACCCAGGCGAATCCACCCAAGAATATGGATGTCGCCGCAAAGAAGCCCAAGTATGGAGCGCTGAGCACAAAGCCGACCATCAGCGCGAAACCGGTGAACAGCTTAACGGTGTATGCGGGCGCGTCATGAACTGGGACTGAGTCTTCGTCAGCCATTGCCTCAGCACGTTTTGGTAGGGGTGTAATGGGTGCCTTTGGTGAGGCAAATAGCCTTTTTATTATCTCGTAGCAGCACAACAGCGCCATACAGCCGAGGATGAACTTCGGCCACGCGGCAGGGCCGATGTGCGTCGCCGACATTCGTACAGGCGCCTCGATCTGTAGGGCCGCGAGATACAGCAGTGCGGCAACTAATAGCAAAGTGGAGTGCGGAAGTATCGAAATGAGGCGGGCGCGCATAGCCATGGTTCAAAGAGTGCTCAGCGAGAGGCCGGTGCCCCCAGGAACTTCGGTGAGTGCACGCGTTCAATGTACCGGCGGCTCGGTCGGAGTGCCGCTGGTTGTTATTTACGTAGCCTTCTTCGCTGAGTTGGCTTCGATACTTCTCAACTCGCGCTCAAGGAAGGAGGCGGCACCTTTCAGGCCAATGAAGCTGTCCGCATACGCGAACTCGTCCTGCAGGTACTTGGAAAAGTCCGGGGTCTGCGCTGCCTTCTCAATAGCGGAGCCGAGCACGCTTACTTGTTTCGCATCGGTCCCGCTGCGCACCACGACGGCGCGGAACTGGCTGATCACAATGGGAAAGCCTGCGTCCTTAGCAAGCTGAACCCTCGCAAATCCGGGCGCCGGCGCGTCAGCAAAGAAGACCAACGGTCGCATCTGATTGCTGTCAAGAAACGACCGAATATCGCCTGCCTGCTCGCACAGCACGTCGGCGTGTCCGCCAAGAATGGAAGCGTAACGCTCGCCGGGTGAAGCAAATGGCACCAAACGGAGCTTCGCTCCCTTTGCGGTTAATTGGCTGACCAAGATCTCGTCGACACTGCCGAACCCGAGAATCGCGACCTTGATCTCCTGTTTGCGCGCATCGCCCAGCAGATCGTCCAGTGTCTTGTATTTGCTGTCGTTCTTCACGAACAACCCCGTCGGCTGCCGGATCATGATGCCGAGCGGGATCACGTCAGCCAGCTTCCAGCGACCTGCGCCGCCGGCAATGGTGGCGAGCGTGTCGCCGATCAAAATTGCCATCGTATGCCCATCGGCTGGGGCGGTCAGCAGCTTGGTCATGCCCGTATTGCCTGTCGCACCGGGCACGTTAACGACCGGGACGGACACCTTTAACTCAGCTTCAATCCACTTGCCGAGCCGCCGAGCCAGTTGATCCGCGCCGCCACCCGGGCCCCACGGAACAACGAACTCGATCGGACGCGATGGATAGCGATCCTGCGCCAGAGCTCGAAACGGGGGCATGGGAATCGCGGCGAGCGCAGCTCCACCCAGCAACAGATGGCGGCGTACAGGATCGGCTGCGGACGGAGCGAAAGCGGGTAGCTTCATTGATGTCTCCTGTTTTTCGTTGACGTTCACGCGATGTGTTCGCCGCGCCGAGGGACGTCGCGAGGCCTCGCCATGCGGGCTGCACAATGACAAAATAATGTGATTCCGGGCGCTAGGCGTCCCGAAAATCGCGACTTTTGATGCATGGAAAGCACCCAGGCGAGTGCCGCGGCCTTACGCGCGTTCCGGCTCCTCGAGTGCCTTGCACGGCATCCCGACGGTCTGCCAACGGCAGCCCTCATGCGAGCGCTGGACCTTCCTAAGCAAACTGTGCACCGAATCGTCAAACAGTTGCAATTGGCCGGTCTGGTTTTCCGCGAGCCTGGCTCACGCAAAGTGCAGCTGGGATCGCGATTAACTGGGTTCGCGACCAACGTGCTCATGAATGGCCATGCGTACCGTGAGCGCCGCAGCATACTGATGAAGCTCGCTCAGGAGACCGGTGAAACGTGCAATTTGACTGCCTTAGTGGGCAGTGACATCGTTTATCTGGATCGAATCGAGACAGCCTGGCCACTGCGCGTAATGCTGGCGCCAGGCTCGCACGTGCCGTTGCATGCGACCGCGAGTGGAAAGCTGCTGTTGTCGCTGTTGCCGAAGGCGCAACGCAACCGGCTTCTTAGGCTGCTGCCACTTCGACCATTGACGCCTGCTACCATTGTTGAAGTTGACGCACTTGCACGCGAGTTGGAGCAGACGCGAAAACGCCGCATCGGGATCAATCGCGAAGAACATCTGAGCGGATTAATCGCGGTCGCAGTGCCGGTCATGCTCGCGCGCAACCGTGCAGTGGCTGCGATTGCGATCCAAGCGCCGGTTGGGCGAATGACGATCGATCAATTGCTGGCGCAAGTGCCGCGTATGCAGGCGGCCGCGGCACAAATGGCAGCGACGTTTTGTGTCTGATTCCGGCGAGGAGCCGCGGCGACGCGATGATGGCATTCTTGAATGGCGGGGCGCAGTCGAACGCGCTTTTGTCCGACCGGTGAGGACCGATGTATCGAGTTGCTTAACAGTCGCGGACGGTTTCGGCCCCGCCTGCTCGCCCATTTTCGGGTGCGGATGCCCACCGGCAGGGTCACCTGCCGGTGAAACTGAGATATGCGGTGTAAGGCAACCGAGCGTAGGACGTCTCGAACGCCTTCTTCGGTCCGGGTAATGCGTCAGCAAACCCGGGTAATTCCAATTTCATTGAATGATGAAACGCGAAAGACACTGCGCTAAGGTGCCTCGTCGCGGAATGCATACCACCGGTACAGAAAGGCTTGGCCTACCCGGCGCAGCGGCGCAGCCCAGTGACGCGGCAGCGCGCTGTCGTAGATCGGAAGGTCGAACTCGATAAGCTTCTGACCGGCGATCCGGGCGGCCAACCGTCGCCCCGCGTGCGCGGAGTAGGCCACACCGTTGCCGCCGTAACCGAGCGCGTAATACACGCGTCGCTGCTCGTCGGGCTGAAAAATGCGCGGCATCATGTCGTGGCTGACATCGACCCAGCCCCACCAGCAATAATCTATGTCTATTTCGGCTAAGGGTGGAAATTTTCGTGCAAGGCCGCGCCGAAGCAGTTCGATGTGACGAGGATTCTCCGCATCTGCGCCAGTAATGGCGCTGCGGCTGCCGATTTGTACACGGCGATCTGGCAGCAGCCGGTAGTAGAAGCGAAGCGTGCGAGTGTCCGTCAAAAAGACGGTCGAACGAAAGTTCGTCTGGCGCAGCTCGTCGTCGGTCAGCGGCCGCGTGACCATCGAGTTTGAAAGGATCGGCATCACGCGACTGCGAAGTATGGGCGCTAGCTGTTGACTTGTATAGCCGCCAGTGCAAATTGCGACCGCACGCGCGCTTACCGTGCCGCCAGGCGTATGCAAGCGCTCGCGAGCACCATCCTGCGTCCACCCGATCACCGGGCTTGCGCTATGTACACGGGCCCCAACGGCGCGCGCCAGCCGCTGATAACCGTATGCGAGCTTCAGTGGGTGCACTCCAATGCCGTCGGGCTCGTGCAGCGCCCCTGCGGCCTCGCGTTCGTCACAGTACCGTTCCCGAAGCTGCTCGGCGCTCAGCAGTTCGACCTGGTAGCCGAAGACATCGCGCAGCACCTCCGCCTCGCGGCGCAAAAATTCCATCTTTCGTGGGCGGTGCGCAACTAATAGGTGCCCGCCTTGCTGTGCGTCACAGTCGATCTGCGTAACCAAGCTTTTGAATGTGTCAAAGCCACTGCGAATCTCGGCATCTAATCGCTTCGCGACGTCAAGGCCCCATTTCTGGATCCACTGCGAACGATATAAGCGTCCACTTGCGTTCTGGCCTTGACCACCGTTGCGGCTGGTACAGCCCCAAGCGGTACGGTTGGCCTCCACTACTGCCACCTCGAGCCCGTGCTCTTCGGCGAGGAACAGCGCCGTCGCTAAACCGGTGAAGCCCGCTCCGATGACCGCCACATCGACTTGCACGTCACTCTCGATCGGTCCGTCGTCAGCAGGCGGTGGGCCAGCGGTAGCGACCCAATAGGTTGGAGCGTACGCGCGGCCATGGCCGGGTACGGCATCGACCAGTGGGTCGTAGCGAGGATCATAGGCGGCGGATCCACCGTTGCGGTCCGGCGCCAGCCGAAACGCGCTGTTCATGGCAATTCCAGCGTCGGTGCTGCCGGCAAACGCGGGCGGTCTTTTCGGAAGGTGTTTTTAATCAGGATTTTGCCGTCGCGGAATGTGAACAAGTCGACCCCGTTGACCTCGACGCGCGAGCCGTCGGCGGCGGTGCCGGTGAAAGTCCACTCCGAGACGCCCCGCAAACCAGCGACGAAGTGACGCGCATCCAGCCACTGCGCATCCGGATATGTCTGCCAGACTAAAGGAAACGCTGCGCGAACCGCGGATCGTCCACAGTAGCGGGTGCCCCACACGTCCGGCCCCGCAGCCGTTTCGAAAACGCATTCGTCGTGCATGAAGCGCATTAGCGCTTCAATATCGTGCGCGTTCCACGCTGCGGCGAAGTCGATTAACAGATCGACCGTCACTTCTTGCGCTTTCATCATCCCTCACGCGTGGTGCATACCGAATCTCGACCCGCAGGCTACGTGTGACCTTACTGAAAGCGTAGTGCCAGCGCGACGCGCCCAATTGCGCCAGCGCGTGCAGCGCGACGCTATGCGTCGCGCAGCTGGTGCAGACGCTCCAGTGCCGTTGCCAGCGCGTGCAGGCCGGGTTCGATGCTCTCGACGCAAATTGCGGAGAAGCCGAGCCTAAAGTAGTGCCGAGGCGGGTTGTCGCTGCCGAAGAACACAGCGCCAGGCTCGATCAGCACCCCCAGTTGCTCCGCCGCGACTGCCAAGCGCTCGGTATCCAGTCCTGGTGGCCCTTGAACCCAGCAGGACGAGCCGCCGGTCAACGCTCTGGCGCCGCATTCTGGCAGGTATTTCTGCAGGCCGTCGGCCATCGCCAGCGCGCGCTTGTGATACTCCTGCGATAGCCGACCGATCAGCGCATCGTAGTGCCCCATTGAGAGGAACAGCCCGAACGCGCGCTGCACGAACGCCGACGGATGCCGCAGCATCAGCCTACGCAACCCGCGCAGTTCGGCGATCACGGTGGCCGGAGCGACGATGTAGCCGACCCTCAGTCCCGGCGCGAAGGTCTTAGACAGGCTGCCGATGTAGATGACTCTGTCGTCATAATCAAGGCTCTTCAGTGCTGGCGTTGGCGCGCCGCCAAAGCTGTTCTCTGTCTCGTAGTCGTCCTCTATCACGACGAAGTCGTATGCTGCCGACGCTTCCAGCAAGGCCTGTCGTCGTGACAACGGCATCGTCACAGTCGTTGGGCATTGGTGGCTGGGCGTGACTAGAACGTAATCAAGGTCCCGCAGAGTATCGGTAACCGGCAGGCCGTGCCGATCGACCGCGATCGACCGAACCTGATTGGTGCGGGCGCGAAGGATGTTGCGTGCGTCGGGGTAGCACGGGTCCTCGACACCGATCCGGGTGTCGGCGGCAACTAGCAGGTCGGCGATCAGATACAGCGCATGCTGGGCCCCTACGGTTATCACGATCTCGTCTGCGGCTGCGAAAACACCGCGGCGCGGCAATACACGCGTGCGGATCTGCTCGATCAGCATCGCATCGTCGTGAACGATTAGATCTGGCGCCCAGCTTCGAATGTCGACTACCGACAACGCCTTGCTGCAACACGCCCGCCAAGCGCGCGTTGGAAAGAGCGTCGGATCGAACTGCCCGTACAAAAACGGGTAAGGATAACGTTGCCATTTCTGCGGCTTGACGATATTGCGCTGAGCGCTGGGCTGGAATCGAAAGCGAGCATGCCAGCGCGGGCCGGGTCGAGCGGAGGTATCCCGCCGACCCGCGGTTTGCTCGGTTGACGCCAGCGGAACTCGTCCGCCGAGAATCACAGGGTTGACGAAATAACCACTTCGCTGGCGAGTGACGAGGAAACCTTCAGCAACCAGCTGCTCGTAAGCCAGTACGACGGTGTTGCGGGCAACGCCTAGGCGGTCGGCCAGTGCGCGGCTGGACGGCAGCGAAACTCCGGCTGGGATCTGACCATCGAGAATCGCCGCCACCATCATTGCGCGAATCTGCCCCTGCAAGTTCAGATTCGGCTGCGCATGATGCGCGAATAGTCGGTCCCACATCACCGCAACGCGCCGCGCCGGGGCCAGGTGGGGCGGCTCGGAAGCGCCTGCCGACCGTTGCATCCCCACGCTACATCTTTCCTTTCCAAGGCACCAACCACGCCTCGATCTGTCGCATCAACAGGTCGAACAAGTACGCGACCACGCCGATCACGACGATACCCATGATCACCACGTCGGTGCGCAGGAAGTTGGAGGCGTTCAGCACCATCTGTCCCAGTCCGGCTGTGGCGGCGACCATCTCGGCAGCAACCAGCGTCGTCCAACCGAAACCTATCGCGATACGCATCCCCGTGAGGATCTCAGGCAGCGCGGCCGGCAGGATTACGTAGCGAACGATTTGAGAACGCGATGCACCCATGGAAGCAGCTGCGTTTATTTGTTCGACCGTTACCGATCGCACGCCTGCTCGCGCCGCAACGGCCAGCGGCGCGAAGCAGGCGAGATAGATCAAGATAATTTTCGAAGCCTCGTCGATTCCAAACCAGATAATTATCAACGGCAGATAGGCAAGCGGCGGCAACGGACGGTAGAACTCGATCGGCGGGTCGAAGATGCCGCGTACAACCCGCGACACTCCCATCAGAATTCCGATCGGCACCGCAGTCAGGAAAGCGGCCCAGAACGCCACAAAGACGCGGCCAAAGCTCCATCCGAAGTGTTCAACGAGACTGCGGCCGCCTTGCAGCCGCCCCGCCATGCCATCGACGAAGGCGCGCCAAACCGCCTCCGGCGGTGGTAACACCAGCGGTGGCAGCCAGCCCAACGCGGTGATCAGCCACCAAACACCGAACAGCGCAGCTATCGTGACGGCGGAGATCACGCTCGAAGAGCCTTCGCCAGGCAGGCTGTAGCCGCTTACGGTACGGACTGGCGCAGCCGGTGGTGCCGACTGAGTGGGCGCCGCAGAGGCAGTAGGGGGCGCGACGAATCGCCGCGGTTCGAGCTCTTTGCTCATCGTGACGCTGATGGCGTCAGTGGCGGGTCTCATGGATCAAGCGGACCACCTCTTCGCGCATTCGAATGAAGTCAGATCCTGACTTGATAATGCGTGCATCACCGTCAGCGACAAAACGACGGCTGAAGTCGAGTTCATAGCGATGTACGATCCGCCCTGGAGATGGCGACATCACAACCAAGTGCGTGGCAAGGAAAAGCGCCTCCTCAACGCTGTGTGTAATAAAAAAAACCATTTTGCGCTCGAGCGCCCACAGCTTAAGGATGACCTCTTGAACGCTTTCGCGCGTAAGCGCGTCCAGCGCACCAAGCGGCTCGTCCATCAACAACACGGCTGGGTTGGACGCCAGTGCACGTGCAATGCCGACTCTCTGCTGCATCCCACCGGACAGCTGATAAACGGGATCTTCGGCCCGGCCTTCCAGACCAACTTGGCGCAACTTCTCCAGCGCAATCGCGCGCCGTTCACTCTTGCCGACGCCGCGCATCCGGAGGCCAAACTCGACGTTCTCGCGTACCGATAGCCATGGCATCAGCGCGTGTTTCTGGAAGACAACGCCTCGATCGGCACCCGGTCCTCGCACCGTCTGTCCGTCAAGCCGGATCTCACCATCGCTTGGTGCGATGAAGCCCGCGATGCACGACAGCAGCGTCGTCTTGCCGCACCCGGAAGCACCGATCGCAACGACGAAGTCGCCTGAGCGCATCGACAGGTCTACTGGCGCAAGCGCCAACGTATGGTCGCCGCGCTGTCCGGCATACGTTACGGTAACGCCACGCAACTCGAGCGTGTGCATCGCTGTGCAACCCACATCATCAGACTACGCTAGCGTGCCCCGCCTACTTCACTTCCTACTTCATCGTCTGTGTCACCTTCTGCACGTAGGTCGGGTTCACACCGACCGAATAGTCGGGCAGCACGCTCTGAATCGTGCCTTGCGCGCGCAGGAACGCCGCCGTCGCGGCCAGTGACTGGGCGGCTCCACTGTCCTTACCGCCACCGAGCCACGCCTGGGAGGCTTGCTCGGACGGTGGCACGAACCGATACAACGCCATGCCGGCCGGCACGTCCTCCGGTTTGGCGCCAGTGACCTTGCTTACGGCCTTCACCATCGGCGAATCCTTGGTCCATTTGTCCTTGTTTTGGCGATAGCTCTCGTCGGCCGCCGCGACGACCTGTAGAAACTTGACGATAAAGTCGGCGTTCGCCTTGGCCCATTCACGATTGACTATGATGCCGTCGAACGTTGCTTTTCCCGTCTGACGCGTGACGTCGCCGGAGGTAATAAGCACCTTGCCGTTTGCCTTGACCTTCGCGAGCACAGGGTCCCAGATGAACGTCGCATCGATATCGCCGCGCTCCCAAGCGGCGGCAATCTCCGGTGGCCGCATGTTGAGGATGCGTACGTCAGCCGGATTAATTTTGTTCGCTTCCAACGCGACCATCGTGTGGAAATGCGTAGTCGACGTAAATGGCACGGCGATGCGCTTGCCTTTGAGGTCGGCGACGCGCTCAACGCCCGAGCCGTTGCGGGCCACCAGCGCCTCGGCAGCGCCGATGTCGTCTAGGATCCAAACTAACTCGACAGGCAGCCCTTGCGACAGCGCCGAAGCGATCGGCGCAGAACCGGCTTCTCCTATCTGCACCTGCCCGGAGGCCATAGCACGGATCACGTCGCCGCCGCCGCCAAACATGCGGTAATTGACCTTGTAGCCGGTAGCCTTTTCGATCTGGCCCTGCACCTGTGCGTAGCGCCACGGCACCATCATGTCCTGGTGCGCAATGGTCACCTCCTTCGTCTGTGCCAGCGAGCCGCCCACTAGAAACCACAGAGCGCTCAAGGCGAGCGCTCGAAACAGTTTTGGTCGTGTCATAGCGTCCTCCGATCGTGACTGTTCCCGTACAAGATCGCGCACGTTTGCGCGTGCCGCCGTTTGACTTTTGCAGACTACGTCGTTCTCGCAATGCGTCGATAGGGCCAGTTGTAGGCGTTCTGTGGATCCAGCAGTGTGGAAAACGATTAAACGTAGCGCCATGGTACGCCGCGTTAGCACAAATACCGTTCAGATAATGAGTGCCGGCCGTGGCAGTTGCTGCCGACGCAGCGGAGCGTCCCGAGGGGGCACGTTGAAGTTGCTCATCTTGCGTTTGACGCCGCGCGGGTTAGTTCGACCACGGCTGCTCACACAGCAGCAGCGGGCGATCTGGGCCAGCAGCGCTTCTCGCCAAGCCGGCAGCTGCTCAGGCGGAACGGCGGCCGCCTGGGGCAGCCTACGCTTGATCACGCGCACGGCGTGCGTGAAGCTCAGGCGATCCGGGTCGAGCCGGCGTGGCCAGGCCGCCTGCGCCATCAGCTGACGGATGGCGAAATGCGCCAGCAGCAGCCCCCACAGTTCCTGCTGGACCAAATCGGGCGTCTTGCTGCGCAGCACCGTGCTGCTGGCGCGCAGATGCGTCTCGAACCCGTCGAACACGCCCTCGATCTCCCAGCGCTCGTGGTAAAGGGCCGCCAGTTCCTCGGCGCCGGCCCGCTCGGGGTCGAGCAGGTTGGTGATCAGGCGGTAGCGGTCCGCGGTGTCGCCGGCCGAGCCCTGCAGCGTGTAGTCGATCACGCGCACGGTGCGGCCGTGCTGGCGGGCCCGGTCTTCGCTGTCGAAGACGGTGCTCAGGTGCGAGCCGTCGGCCAGCACCTGCTGCGCCGGCAGCTTGACGGTGGAATTCACCCGCCGCAGCAGCGCCGCGCCGCTTTGTTGCGCCATCGTCCACAGCTTGAAGCTGTAGAAGCCGCGGTCGGCCAGCACCAGCATGTCGGCGCGCAGCCAGTGCGGCAGCACCCGGGCCGCCATCGCCTTCTCGCTGTGCGCGTACGGCGCCACCTCGGCGGCGACGACAGCGTGCGTGCCGCACTCGACCAGCCCCAGCAATCGGGCCTGCGGGAAGGCGCTGTGGCCGCGCGAGGCGGCCGGATAGCCGAAGAACTCGGCGTTGGCCTGCTCGTCGGCCACGTCCAGGCAGCTGCCGTCCAGCGCCATCAGCCGCCAGCGCCGATACCAGCAGCCCGGCGCACCAGCCGGCGCCAGCGGCCGCAGCACGCGCTGTGCCAGCCGCCGCATCGCCTCGGCGCCGAGCCGGCTGCGCGCCTGCGAGATCGCCGACTTGCTCGCCTGCACCGCCTCGGCCGGACCGCCGCCGAGCCACTGCACACCTTCGCAAGCCATCCGCAGCACCTCCTCCAGCAGCGCCTCGCGCCACAGCGCCAGCGCCATGACGTAGTACACCACCGCCGGCGCCGGCAGCAGACGCTGGCGCCGACTGCCTCGACCGGTCTCTTCAAGCACCTCGTCGATCAGCGGCCGCGGGCACACGCTGACCAGTACGCCAGTGCCG
>Ga0272446_1006842_pt1 | contig 11654 bp, 9 predicted proteins | sample YNPCB0061_FD_194587 | JGI IMG/M metagenome (GOLD analysis project Ga0272446, IMG submission 194587) | Hot spring microbial mat communities from Yellowstone National Park, WY, United States - YNP-CB-006-1 | ecosystem: Environmental > Aquatic > Thermal springs > Hot (42-90C) > Sediment | place...
ACAGCATCGCTAAAATTTTCACCGGAGATTTCTGTCTTTACTATATCTGATCTGTCCCGAGACATCGCCGCCATAATGGCAACAACCGCTTTTCGGCAAAAACAGAAAGGCCATATGTCGATTGCCGGTTTTTATCCGTATATATGAGTTCGGCATGGCTCGTTATGTGTCCGTCAAATGTATGCTGCTTATTATGAGGCAAGGCCCCCTATCTTCCGAAGGCCGGATAAAGGCAACGGCTCCCCGGTTGTCAGGGTTTTTCTGGGCAATTGTGCCGATACAGAGATCCTCCGCCATATATCATTGATTTTTGACATTGACGCTCGCAACCTTTTTCTGGTAGATTGCCAAGGCAAACTACTGGCAAGGTGCCACAGCGCTGCCCAGGACAGGTAGGCCAGCCGGCCAATCAATCTCAGTGTAGACTGGGGAACGCGAAGTGTGGGCCGGGCCCGCCTGGCCCAATTGTTGTTGGCTTGGCGGCGTGGAGCTGCGTGTCAGCCCGGGGGGGAGTACTCTAACCGTTCGTCGTTGCCTGCTTCGCAGGTGCTTTCTCTTTATAAGGAATGATCATTCCCTTAGTTCTTGACCATGAGGAGGATCGACCGTGAGACAGAGGGGAATCTGGCAAGTGTTCAGGGTGCTCTGTTGTCTGGCTCTGGTCTGCGGGGCCGTCGGCTGCGGAGCCAAATCCGAGCAGGAGGTGCGTCTCGGCGTCAATGCCGAATTGACCGGCAGCAAGCCAACCGTCGGTGATTCCTGTAAAAAGGCCATGGAACTGTTGGCCGCCCAGATCAATCAACAGGGCGGTCTGCAAGTGGGGGATAAGCAGATCCCGCTGAAATTATTCATTGAAGACAATGAAGATAAGGCCGAATCGGCGGCGGCCGCCGCGCAGAAATTGATCAGTCAAAATAATGTGCTGGCGATCATTGGCCCCAACGCTTCCGGCAACGCCATCCCCGCCGCCCGTATCTGTGAGGACAGCGGCGTCATCATGATCAGTCCCTGGTCCACCAATCCCAAAACCACCGAGGGAAAAAAGTTTATCTTCCGGGCCTGTTTCATTGATGATTTCCAGGGGCAGGTCATGGCAAAATTTGCCCGCCAGCACCTCAAGGCCGATACGGCCGCAGTGTTGTATGATGTGGCCAGCGAATATAATAAGGGCATTGCGGAATTTTTTCAGCAGTTCTTCGAGGCCGATGGTGGCAAGGTGGTGGCCTTTGTTTCCTATACCACCGGTGACAAGGATTTTTCTTCCCAACTGACCACCATCAAGGCGGCCGCGCCGCAGGTCCTCTTCCTCCCCAACTATTATAATGAAGTACCCCTGCAGGTGAAACAGGCCCGCAATCAAGGGCTCACCTGTGCCATTATCGGCTCCGATTCCTGGGGCAGTCAGGAGCTCCTTACCCTGGGCGGCGCCGACCTGGAGGGTTCTTTCTTCAGCACGCATTACGCTCCCGACATCGCCACCCCCAAAGCCCAGGGGTTCATCAAGGCCTACGAAGCCAAATATGGCAAGAAACCTGACGATGTGGCGGCCTTGACCTATGATGCCGGTCTGCTGCTCTGCAACGCCATCACGCAGGCCGGGGCCCTGGACCGGACCAAGGTCCGGGACACCCTGGCCCAGGTCAAAGAGTTTGCCGGCGTCACCGGCAAGATGACCTTTCGGGGCGGCGGTGACCCCGTGAAAAGCGCGGTTATTCTCCAAGTACAAAACGGCCAATTCAAATATTTTGCCAGTGTGCAACCCTGATTTCCCGGTCCCCAGGGCGGTGGCCGGCCCTCCGGAGCGGCCGCTGCTTGATGAGCTTTCCCGTGGCGCTAGTTCTGCAATACCTCCTCAATGCCCTGCAATTGGGCAGCGTCTATGCCCTCATAGCCTTGGGTTACAGCATGGTCTATGGCATTCTCACCATGATCAATTTCGCCCATGGCGATATCTTCATGGTCGGCGCCTACCTGGCCATGTGGGCCACCCTGTTTCTCCTGGGCCTGCCCCTCAATCTGCCCACCATCTTCATTTTTTTGGGGTCACTGCTGTTTACCATGACGGTGACTGCGGTCCTGGGGGTCAGTATCGAACGTCTGGCCTATCGGCCGCTGCGCCAGGCCCCCAAAGTCTCCGCCGTCATTACCGCCCTGGGGGTAGGTCTGTTCCTGGAGAACTTTACCCTGGCCACCATCGGCCCCGAACCCCGGCAGGTGCCGGCCATCTTCCCGGTGCAACAATATTCCTGGGGGGGCGTCGCCTTTACCAATATTCAGGTCCTGATCCTGGTGGTCTCTTTCATCCTCATGGTCCTCCTGGATACTCTCGTGCGGCGGACCTTGACGGGGATGGCCATGCGGGCCATCTCTTATAACCGGGTGATTGTGCCGCTCATGGGCGTGTCGGTGGATCACATAATTTCCCTGACCTTTGCCATCGGCTCCGCCATTGCCGGGGCCGGCGGCCTCCTCTATGGCCTGGCCTACCCGGTCTTGGACCCCTACATGGGCATCCGCATCGGCTGGTGGGCCTTCATCGCCGCAGTGGTCGGGGGCATCGGCAATATCCGGGGGGCGGTTTTGGGCGGCTATGTCCTGGGCGCGGTGGAAATCTTCACGCCGGTCCTGTTGGCCTCCTCCACCTACCGGGACTCGGTGGCCTTCTCCATGCTCCTGATCCTGTTAATCTTCAAGCCCACCGGGCTCCTGGGACGACCGACCGTTGAAAAAGTCTGAAGAGGCCGCAGGGCGCAGCTTCGGGGGAACATGGTCATTTGCCCTGGGGGCCCTGGCCCTGCTGGGTTTGGCCTGGCTCCTGCCGGCCTCCGGCCTCATGAACCTCTATCTCCAGCAGGTGTTGATGTATGTGGGCATCAACATCATCCTGACCCTGAGCCTCAATCTGGTCAACGGTTATATGGGCGAATTTTCCGTGGGCCACGCCGGGTTTATGGCGGTGGGGGCCTATGTCGCCGCCGTCCTGACGGTGGCGGTCTTCCCCCGGGCCTGGGGACCGGTGCTCTTCCCGGTGGCCCTCATTCTCGGCGGTCTGGCCGCGGCCCTGGCCGGTCTGGTGGTCGCCTTCCCTTCGTTTCGCACCCGGGGCGATTATCTGGCCATCGTGACCCTGGCCTTCAACATGATCGTCAAGAGCATCCTGGAAAATATCAACGCCGTCGGCGGACCCCGGGGTTATATGGGGATGGCCAAACTCTGCAATCTCGCCTGGGTCGTTTTCTGGGTCCTGGCGACCTTGCTGGTCCTGCGCAATCTCATCTATTCCAATCTGGGCCGGGGGATTATCGCCATCCGGGAAGATGAATTGGCCGCCAATCTGGTCAGTGTCAACACCCCTCGCCTGAAGATTTATGCCTTTTGCCTGTCCGCCTTCTTTGCCGGGGTCGCCGGTGGCCTGTATGCCCATCTACTGCAGTTTATCAACCCCCGCAGCTTTTCCATCCTCAAGTCCACCGACATGCTGGTCATGGTCTATCTGGGCGGCATCGGCTCTCTGGCCGGTTCTATTCTGGGGGCTTCCCTCTATACTATTTTGATGGAACTGCTCCGCCCACTGGAGCTGTGGCGCTGGGTGGTGGGACCGCTGCTCCTGGTCCTTCTCATGATCTTTCGCCCCACCGGGATCATGGGGCTGAAGGAAGCCCGGTGGCTGAAACCCCGGGATTCGTGAGCCTGCAGATATAAGCGGAATATGGCCCTCTTAGAAGTCACCAATCTCTCCCATACCTTCGGGGGGCTCCAGGCCCTGGCCGATTTCAACGTCACCTTGAACGACGGCGATCTGGTGGGTCTGATCGGTCCCAACGGCGCCGGCAAGACTACGGTTTTTAATCTTCTCTCCGGGGTCTATCGACCGGATCAGGGCCGCATCGTCTTTGCCGGGCGGGATATCACCCTCTGGCCCAGTTACCGTCGCATGGCCGCCGGCCTCAGCCGCACCTTCCAGAATATCCGCCTATTCAAGGACATGAGCGTCCTGGATAATGTCCGCCTGGGGGCCTTTGCCTACTATGATTCTTCTTTCTGGCAGATTATCGGTCGGACTGCGGCCTTCCGCCGCCAGGAGCGCCGCCTGACCCAGGAGGCCATGGCCATGCTGGCCCGCTTTGGCCTGGCAGACGCGGCCCAGGCGCCGGCCCGGAATCTGCCCTATGGCGAACAGCGCCGTCTGGAGATCGCCCGGGCCCTCATCAGCCGGCCCAAAGTCCTGCTCCTCGACGAACCGGCGGCGGGCATGAACCAGGCCGAGACCCTCGAGCTGGTCGCCCTCCTGCGGGACCTGCACCGGGAATTTGCGCTCACTATCCTGCTCATCGAACACCACATGGGCGTGGTCCTGGACCTCTGCCAACGGGTCCTGGTCCTGGACTTCGGCTCCACCATCTTCGCCGGGGACCCGCAGGCGGCCCAGGAACATCCGCAAGTCCTGGAAGCCTATCTGGGTAAGGAGGAAAACAGCGATGAGAAGCCCTCGTAGAGCGGACCTCCAGGTCCACTGGGTACGGATATTGCCGCCGGCCCGCCTATCTTCAGACCGGCGCCACAAAATGCTCTTTGTTTTTAACATATTATCAATATGACAAAAAAGTAACCTTGGGACTGTGAAAATCAAAGGTGGCGTCCAGCTGACTTGGGCGGGCACGAGCCGCTTTCTCAGGGTGGCCTTCTCGGAACTCAGAACTCGGAACTCGAAACTCGAAACTTTTTATTTATGTTATTGGAAATCAAAGATTTATGGGTGACCTATGACCGCATCCAGGCGGTGCGGGGGGTAGACCTGCAGGTGGCGGCCGGGGAGATCGTCAGCCTTATCGGCGCCAACGGGGCCGGCAAATCCAGTATCCTGCGGGCTATCTCCGGCCTGCAGTCCCCGGCCCGGGGCAGCCTCCGCTTCGAAGGCCAGGATTTGGCCGACTGGCCGCCGCACCTTCGGGCCCAACGGGGCATAGCCCACGTTCCCGAGGGGCGGGGCATCTTCGGCACTCTGACGGTGCAGGAGAACCTCCGCCTGGCCGCCTACGGCCGCCGGGATGATCAGATCCAGGCGGACCTGGATCGGGTCTTCGCCCTCTTCCCCCGCCTGGCCGAACGCCGCCAGCAATGGGGCAGCACCCTCTCGGGCGGCGAGCAGCAGATGCTGGCCGTGGGCCGCGCCCTGATGCGGCGGGGCCGCCTGCTGCTTTTGGACGAACCTTCCATGGGCCTGGCTCCCTTTCTCGTCAAGGAGATCTTCCGCATCATCCAAGATATCAATCGGCAGGGCACCACCGTCCTCCTGGTGGAGCAGAACGCCAACCAGGCCCTCAGAATCGCTCACCGGGGCTATGTCCTGGAAACCGGCGAGGTCATCCTGGCCGGGACCAGCGCCGCCCTGCTCCGCAACCCCGTGGTCCAGAAGGCCTACCTGGGGCATTGACCCCTGGTTGGTCGTTGTCGGCTGGCACAAAGACCTGGGCACTATGGGGAAATTTTGCTATACCATTGCCAGGTTGGATTTTTCCTGAAACTCCCCCGCTTTGGCGATGGAAAAAACATGAAGGTCAAAGGTCGGCGGGCTGATCAAACAACAAAAATGAAAAAAGGCTCCAAAACCAGCTCCTTTGGCACCACGGCCAGGATCAACCATGACGCCTCGGCCTACTACGGCTCGCGGCTGTATACCGAACTCCCGTTGCCTGACGCTGCGCAAGACCTGGGCGAACAGGAGTTTCCCCAGCAATACGCCAATACCATCATCCTGCACAGTGCCGAGCAGATGCCGGAACTGCCGGATAATTGCCTGCATCTCATGGTCACCTCGCCGCCCTACAATGTCAGTAAGGAGTACGACGCCGATTTATCCCTCCAGGAATACCTGGACCTGTTGCGCGCCGTTCTGACGGAAACCTACCGGGTGCTGGTGCCCGGCGGCCGGGCCTGCGTCAATGTGGCCAACCTGGGGCGCCGCCCCTACCTGCCGCTGGCGGCTTTCATTACCACCATGATGCTGACCATCGGTTTTCGGATGCGGGGTGAGATCATCTGGCACAAGGGGGCCGGGGCCGGCGTCTCCATGGCCTGGGGCAGTTGGCAATCCGCAGCCAACCCGGTCCTGCGGGATGTGCATGAATACATCCTGGTCTTCTCCAAGGGCCCCTTTTCCCGCCAGAAGCCTCCAGACCGGGAGAATACCATCACTAAAGAACAGTTCCTGGCGTGGACCAAATCCGTCTGGACCATGAATCCGGAGTCGGCCAAAAAGGTCGGCCACCCGGCGCCCTTTCCGGTGGAGTTGCCCTACCGCCTGCTGCAACTCTATACGTTCCAGGGGGAGATTGTCCTGGACCCCTTCATGGGCAGCGGCACCACCGGCATCGCCGCCCTGCAGGCCGGCCGCCGCTACGTGGGCTATGAAATCAATCCCACCTACGTTGCCCTGGCCGAGAAAAGGCTGGCGCCCTGGAAGGCGCAGACAAGGTTGGAAATTTGAAGGATATTTTGAGCTCTCACGGAACCTGGAACTAGAAACCGTATTTTAGTTAGTGCCCATCCGGAAAGGCCCGAGTTGAAAAGGGCGCCTTTTGTAAGGCTTGATTTATCAAGCCCTCAAACGGTTTGCCACCTATGCCGCTGGAGTTTCCGGATGAAAACTAGTTAGAAAATAAAGTTTCGAGTTCCGAGTTTCGAGAAGGTTTCTGGTTTCCGGTTTCCGGTTTCTGGAAAAAAACCTTCCATGCAGTGGGGCGGGCCGTGCCCGCCCAAGCCAGCCAGAGGCAGTAACCTTGTTTGCAAGTGATTTATATAAGAAATGGTAATTGGAATTTTTCAGTGGGGTTGGACTTCTCCGCCCGCCGGAGCTGGCCAGTCCCGTCAAGCTGCCAATGTTCATTCAGGTTGGCTGCCAGCCGGAAAGTCTTTGTCAGCAGACTCTGGGAAGGGGGAGAAGAATGTCTTTCTGATTGCTGCGGTAGTAATCCGTTAGCTATCCTCTTCCTGGGACCGCCGCCGGGGCAGGAGGCGAAGTTGGCTCAGGAGGAGGATGAGGACGACGCCGGCGACAAAGCCGCCCACGTGGGCCCAGAAGGCGACGCCGCCGCTTTGGGCCGCCCGCTGACCCAGGATGGAGAAGGCGCCGCTGAAAAATTGCAGCAGGAACCAGACGCCCAGGAAGACGTAGGCCGGTACCTCGACGAGGGGAGCCACAAAGAAAAAGGGGATGAAGACCAACACCATCGACCGGCGGAAGAGGAGAAAATAAGCCCCCATGACTCCGGCAATGGCGCCGCTGGCCCCCACCAACGGCACCCAGGACGTCGGCGTCAGGACGGCGTGCAGGAGCGTGCCCGCCACGCCACAGGCGAGATAAAAGACGAGATAGCGCAGGTGCCCCAGGCGATCTTCCACATTGTCCCCAAAGATAAAGAGCGTCCACATGTTGGCGATGAGGTGGAGCCAGCCGCCGTGCAGGAACATGGTGGTCAGCAAGGGCAGGTACAGGGCCAGGTATTTGTCCGGGTGGGCCGCCCAGATGGCAAAAAACCGGGCCGGAATGAAGCCCAAAGTGGTGATAAACTGCGGCATATGGGGCCCCGTGGACAATGCCGCAAAGAAGGCGAGGGCGTTCAGGCCGATAAGAATGTAAGTGACAATGGGGCGGCGGCTGGAGGGAATATTATCGCGTAACGGGATCATGCGGGGCCTTAAAAGGTTTTTCTATATCAGGGCTTATTTTTTAATGATAAGGGTTCGGACGGGATAGGCAAGGGCGCCGTTGCCAAAAAGGGCTGGTTGACCACCAGGCGTTTGCCATCCTGTTGGGAAACCGTCAGGGCCGCCGACAAGTATCTCTCGGGGGCGCAATCATCCATCAGGACAAAGACCCGCCGTGGTCCCTGCCAGAGCTGTTTGAGGTCTTCGGGGCTGATCAGGTAATTCTCCTGCGCCGAGAGGGGAAAGCCGAAGGCCGGCAGGCCGTCCCTCTGGACCATGAGAATGGGGCGACCGGCATAATAGCGCAGACTCATGCCATATTCAAACTCTTCGATGTTCCCCATAACGACCAGGTCATCAGGCCCCGCCATGGCTCTGACCATCTTCCCGGCCCAGGCATCGCTGAGATGGGGCGACAGCAGCCAGAGGCTGAGAAAGGTAAAATAAAGAAGGGTGAGGCCGATGCCTCCCAGAGAGCACAGGCTGAGCACCGGGCGGCGGCGCCAGCAGCTCAGGATCAAGGCCCCGGACAGGACCGCCAGCAGAGGGGCGGCCTGATGGACTAATGGCTGCAATTGTTGGAACATGCCGTTAAATTCCCGGCGGTTGTCAGTGCAGGTCTGCTCCAGAAAAGGCACCAGGGCGAGGAGCCCCAGCAGGCAGACGGCATAGAATCCCAGGCTGACCAACATGGCCCGGGAATCCGGGGCGTCCAGATAGCGATCCAGCCGACGGGCAACGATCAGGGCCAACGCCGGCAGGGATGGCAGGCTGTAGTACTCAATCCGGGAGGAGGAGAGGCTGAAAAACAGCAGGGTGGCTCCGGCCCAAAGGAGGAGTATCAGCCCGGGGGCCGCCGCCTGATCCACCGGCTGGAGCCGCCGGGGCCAAAGGGCCACCAGGCCGGCCGGCAGAAAAGGCGTCCAGGGCATCAGCCAGACCAGCACAAAGAGCCAAAAAGTCAAGAGAGACAATGGCTTAATGTCGGGAGGATACCGATGCCCAAAAAAGCGGCTGATCTGTTCATTCCAGACCTGAAAGTGCAGGAAACCGGGATGCCGCAGTTCCATAAGGACAAACCAGGGCAGCGCCGCCGCGGCCAGACCCAGCCAGGCCCAGGGATTGCCAAAGAACCGCCGCCACCTGGCCTCTCCGGTCAGAAAAGCAAAAAGCCCGCCGATTCCCAGAGGAAACAACATGCCGATCAGGCCTTTGCTCAGCAAGCCCACCCACACACAGGCGAAAAAGCCCACCATCTGCCAGGGGCGCGGCTGCTGCCACCAGAGCCAAAGGAATACCAAAGACCAGCTCAAAGATAAAGTAATCAGATGATCCGCCAGCATCTGCAGGTGCAGGGCAAAAAAGCCGATGCTGGTGAGGAGCACCAGGCCGGCGAGCCAGCCGGTGCGGCGGGAGAACAGCAGGGTCCCCAGAGTAAAGGCGGCCAGCACCTCCCCCCAGCCGATGAGGCAGGTGGCCAGGCGGACGGCATTTTCCGACTGCCCTCCCAGCGATAAGGCCGCCAGGTTCAGCCAATAATACAACGGCGGTTTGTCCAGATAGCGGGCACCGTTCAGGCGGGGCGTCAGCCAATCCCCGGACGCCAGCATTTCCAGGGGAATCTGGGCATACATGGCCTCGGCGCGGATAAGGGGCAGCTTCCCGAGAGTGGGCAGAAAAATCAATGCCCAGAGCAGGGTCAGGGCCAAGATGGGTGGCATGACAGGAGTGCGCCCGGCCATCAGAAGGGATACCCTAAACCCATGAAGACGGAGTTGTTGCCGCCTTCGCCGATGCCCACTTCCACATGGCCCACCACCTGCGGCCGCACCACCGCCCGCAGGGCCAGGCCGGCGGCGGAATGGACCTCCCGGAAATGAAACCGCCGGAAGGTGGGAAAGACCTTGCCCACATCCACAAAGGGCGCCACCTCAAGATTGGTAGTCACCCCGAAATAGTGAACCTGGAAGACGGTAAACCGTTGTTCCAGGGAAAAAGAGACCATGTTCCGGTCTATCCAGCGCCAGTCGCCCCAACCGCGATTGGTCCGATACCCCCCCAGACTGGGCCAACGATAAAAAGGCGTCTGAAACTCCCGGGTCATGAAGTCGCCCTGGAGGCGCACTGCGGTGATGCTGCGTTTGGTCTGCAGATCCCAGGGCTGAAACCCCCGCACTTCAAAGCCCACTCTGTCAAAGGAACTGTCGCTGCCCAAAAAAGCCAGGGCGGTTTCGGCGTAGAGCCGGGCCAAGACCCCGCAGGTGGGGGTATCTTTGTAATCCCTGGTGTCATAACTGCAGGTTATGCCATGGATGGAGGCAGTATCACGGCGGTTCTGCATGACGGCCGGGAACACGTCAACCGTGGACCGGAGATTCGCCAGATGGTTGTTGCTGAGCGACGTGACGTTAAAGCGCTCGTACCAGGCAATCTCCCAGGATTGGGCAAACCGGTAGCCCAGGGAGCCGGAGAGGGTCCGACTCCGAAAGGTATAACTGGTCTGGTCGCTGCTCAGGCTGTTGTTGCCAAAGCCGTAAAAGCGGGGGAAGATATCGCAGTCATAGATAAACTGCGCCTGGTAGAACCATTCCCCCGGCTGCTCGGCTGACTTCTCATAGGCCGCCTCATAAAAACTGCTGATTTTCGTGGAAGGATCGGCAATCAGGCGATACTGGACATTTTTCGAAGGGTAGGCCAGCAGGCGAAAGGCCAAAGAGGTGCCGGCAAAGTCATTATCGATGATTGAGGGGGCCAGGATCATGCCGATGGCCTTATCGGCGCGGGGGAAGACCCAGACCGGCAGGACGCCGTAATCATTGCCGCTGTTGGGATCGGTGCCCACCACCGGCAGAGGGAAGAGGGTGGCCGCCACCTTCTGATTTTCCCGCTCCACCGGCAGGGGTGGGGGGAGAAGGACAGAGGGAATATTGGTGCTGCAGCCGAGCGCGGTGGTGCAAAGCATGCCGAGAAGGAAGCTGTGGAACCAGTGGCGACCGGGGCTCATGTCGTTGCCGTCTCGCCCGGCTCAGGAAAGGTTCCACCGGAGCATTTCCCAGATGTCCCTGAAATTGCGGCCCAAAGTTCGGACGATGGTGGGCTCGAAACCGGAGTGCATCATACACTGCCGGCAGCGGGGATCACGGTTGACGCCATAATTCTCCCAGGGGGTCTTGGCCATAAATTCCTGAAAGGTGGAATAATGGCCCTCCAGGATCTGGTAGCAGGGGGAGCGCCATCCCTGAGGATTGCGGGTCGGATTGGCCCACGGGCTGCAGTCATAGCTGCGCTCGCCCCGGAGAAATTTGAGGTAAAGCGGCGAGTTATAGAATTTATAGGCCGCGCCGTTGCTGGTCAGCTGGCGGAATTTCTCCTTGATCTCTTCCCGACTGAGGAAGACCTCGGATTCCACCTTTTCGAAACTGAAGGCCGGCGAGACCAAGAGGCCGTCAATGTTCATTCTGGTCAACATTTCGAAGAGGGTTTTCACTTCCTGAATGTCAGTTTCCCGATAGATGCTGGTGTTGGTGCAGACCTGGAAGCCCATGGCCTTGGCTTGCTGGATGGCCGCCATGACTTGGGCAAAACCGCCCGGCCGGCCAATGATGCGGTCATGGGTGGGGGCCAGGCCGTCCAGGTGGATGCTCAGGGTCAGCCGCGGCGACGGTTGCAGACGGGGCAGAGCCTTGGCTAATAACAGGCCGTTGCTGCAGAGGTAAATATGTTTGCGGCGCCTGAGCAGTTCGTCCACCAGTTCGTAGATGTGGGGGTAAACCAGCGGTTCGCCGCCGGTAATGGTGACTACCGGCGCACCGCATTCTTCGACGGCCTCGAGGCATTCGCCGAGGCTCAACATCTCCCCCAGGGTATCCCGATATTCCTGGATGCGGCCGCAGCCCAGGCAGCTGAGGTTGCACATATGGGTCGGCTCCAGCATAAGAACCAGAGGA
>Ga0272446_1006843_pt1 | contig 11653 bp, 6 predicted proteins | sample YNPCB0061_FD_194587 | JGI IMG/M metagenome (GOLD analysis project Ga0272446, IMG submission 194587) | Hot spring microbial mat communities from Yellowstone National Park, WY, United States - YNP-CB-006-1 | ecosystem: Environmental > Aquatic > Thermal springs > Hot (42-90C) > Sediment | place...
GGCTTGGGATGAAATTATCGATGGTTTCCCGCAGGATGTCGTAGGTGATGTTTTCCGCACCGTTAGCGGTACTCACCGCACGGGTAACGACTAACTCGACCTCTGCACCGGTATAGTTCTTGCACCGTTGGATAATTTCTGGCAGGCGCAACCGCGAAAGTTGTCCGCGTGGAAAGTCAAAATTACGGCAAAGTACCGTCTCAAAAATCGGGATAAGGTCTTCTGGGGGAGGGACGAGAAACGGAATCTGGCTATCGAAGCGACCCGGACGGCGCATCGCGTCGTCGATCAGGTCAGGGCGGTTGGATGCCCCGATCCACAGCACTTTACCTCGCAAGGTGCTATCGCTCATGAATTGCAGCAACTGCCCGAAAAGCCGCCGATCCACGCCGCCATCGCCCCCATCGCCGCGCTTGCCTTCGGCCTGATCAAGTTCATCGACAAAGACGACGATGGGCTGCATAGCCCGAATCAGGTCGAGGGCACGTTTCATGTTGCGTTCTGACTGGCCGACCCACATCTCGCGGATGTTGCCGAGCTTCACGAAGTTCACCCCACTTTGGGCGGCCATGATTTCCGCAGCGAGAGTCTTCCCCGTGCCGGGCGGGCCAAGAAAAAGTAAGCCGCTCGGGGTGGTTTTAGCGCTTGCCTTGAGCATCCGTACCACTTCTTGCAGGTATCTTTTGACGCCGGATAAGCCCCCTAAATCGTCCCATGTACGTTTAGGTTCCATGACTTCAAGCAAACCGCCGCTTTCCGTTTGCAGAACAACTTTTTTGCGCTCCTGCACCAATTCAGCACGGATAGGCTGTCCTTCTTCCTGCGCCCGCAAGACCAGATCAGAGATCATGTTGCGGTTTAGCCCTGCAGTTAACCGTGCGAGGGTCTGGAAGAACGCGAGCGGGTCGCTGTGTTGGGCCTCGCCAAAGGCAACAGGGGCGTTCCCCTGCTGGTTGGTCAGCATTTCTGCATACAGGAAGGTCAGGAACTTAAGCCGGGCAGCATAGTCCGGCATGGGGATCGTGATGTCCTCAATTCGGGAGGTTGCCCGCAGCAGATAGGGCGAAACTTCCGCTGCATTCGGCGCGATGAGCAGCACAAGATGTCGGGAGTCTGCAAGGCGGCGTTCAGTTGCCCAACGTTGGAAGGTTTCGATCTGGATCAACTCCGGCGGGTTTTGCTGGGCGAGGTCTGTCGGCGGGGTGACTTTTTCCGCAAAATCGAAGATCAGGACATCGTTAGGCGGCGTGATTGGGGCTTGGGCGTGCCGACGCAAGATGCGCTCCATAGCGGCGAGGGCGACAGGCGGTTCTGGCAAGAAGCGCCCCTGTTGGTTAATGGTGGTGAGGTATTGGGCCTCCGTCATCCCGAGAATATCCAACACGGCCCGCATTTTGCCGCCGATAGCGTCTGGCACTGAGGTAAAGCGTTGCTCGGCAGTAGTGATTCCTTGTGACCGATTGAAGAAGAGCACTTGTGAGGCATTCTCATAGTTGCGCCATAAATACTCGGTCAGCGGCAAATGCCCAAAGCGCGGGTCAAACACGACATCGGTCACGTTGAAAGAGAGCAAAAAGACGTGTGCCACCCGTGCGTTGAAGCGGCTGATCAGGCGGGGTAACCATTCAGGGTCGGCTTGGGCCAATAACCCTTCCCGCACCCAAAATGGGACAAGCCAACGCCCTTGTGGTACGTTTTGTAGCCGCACCAGCAAGTCCGAGAGCCAACGAGGGGCTTCTGGGGCGTTCAGCCATGCTGGGCGCGTGCGTTGCTCCTGAAGTTGGCGGCGGAAGGTTTCCGCCAACCCAGAACCGTCTTCAAATGCCCGAAACCAGTCGCGGAGGTTGACGTCTAACCAAGTCGGCAACATCGGCTGCATGGGTTGTTTTCCCCTATCTTTTCAGTCACGTGACCGCATGGGAGGCCGCACCCGTTCCCAATTGGGTTTATCCGAATCATCCAGCAGGCTCTCCGCAGGCTGAATTTCAATGCCAGCGTCGGACATCCCTGTATGGATATTTTCGATGAGCGCTTCGCACCCCTGCGGGCCGTACATCTCGGTCAGGTCAAGACGCAACGCCACGCGCTGATCCTGTTGGGGGGCGAGTTGGGCATACGCATCCGGTTGTGCATCTGCGCCGAACCGAATGACAAAACCTTCCCCTTCCGCCTCTACGGCCTGTACATCCAACTGGGCAAACGCCCCAAAGGATTGCGTCAGGGCGGCGAAAATGGCATAGGTGCCCGTATCCATCCGTTCAATCGCCGCAATCTGCCGTTCTAGCGCCTCAAGTTTGCTTTGTGCCGCTTGGCAGGCTTGTTCTTGGCGTTGGGCGGCAACATTTAGCGACGCGATTTGGGCTTGGAGTTGCTGATTGATACGGGCGGTTTCGGTATCGTAGTTCGCTTGGATCGCCGCTAATTGTTGGCGGGCCGCCTGTTGCTGTCGCTGGAGTTCGGCTTCAGCCGCCTCCCGTTGTTTGGCGAGATCCGCCAAGCGTTGCTTTTCCGCAGCGAGTTGGCGGGCGCGTTCTTCCGCTTCCCGCCGCTGGCGCTCCAGCTCTTGGCGGCGTTGTTCCTCAAGGCGGCGGCGGGATTCTTCTTCCTGTTGGCGGTTCACGGCATAGTCAAATGCACTACTCATGATAGGCGTCCTTTCAGCGTTCTAACTCTCGAAGGCCTAACGTTTGGCGGCGGGCCTGCAATGCTTCACGTATGCGCCGTTGGCGTTCAGCAATTTGGGTCTGGTAGTTGCTACGATGGGCGGCTTGGCGTTCTGCCCTATTCCATTCGGCGAGGGCCTGATCAATACTTGGTCGCAATTCCTTCGTTGCACGATTGATCTCTGTGATCTGGGCGTTGATCTCATCAATGATTTCAGGTTCAATCCCCCTCAACACATCCTGAATCAGGTTGCGCTCAGTTTCTAAGCGCTGAATTTCTTGAGCGTTGGGGTTACGTTCTGCTTGGGCCATAATCTGGTCTAGGGCTTGAAGTTGTTGCTCTACACGGGATAGCGCATTTTGGCACGCATTGATCTTTTGTTGGTTGTCTTGACGACTCCCCTGTACTTCGTCAATCATCTGCTCTACATCTCTTAGCGCCGCCTGCACTTCCCCAGACAGGTTCTGCTCCCCGCGTAATTGGCGAAGCTGGTTTTGTAGCTCACGCAGGGTAGAACCTGAATCGTTTAGGCCGTTGTGGAAAACCCTTAATTGGTTGTTCAAAAGGTTTCGCATGTTGTTCAGGCCTGCTCGCAGGGTCGTGAACTGGGCCTCCTGAACATTCCAGTAAACCGCGTCCTGTTGGCGCAACTGAGAAATTTGCGTCATGAGCTGGTTAAGCCGTTCATGGAGTATCTGGGCCTGCCCCGAAATCTCTGACAAGAAGCTGTTGACTTCTGTGAGGGTGGCGGGTGGGCGTAATTTTAGGGTACTGGCTCGGTTGAAGTTCGCGCAGAGTCGTCCTAGCCTGTCGAGAAGCATCTTTTGTCTGTCTGCAATACGATCCCGTTCGTCCAGCATATCCAGCCAATCGCGGAAGGGGGCGTAGTCCGCATCGTTCGGGACTTTATCGCGTAGAGCACGTCGTAATTCTGGGTTTCTGGGCAGTTCCACCAAAATGGGGCCATGCAACAATTGCGGGTCGGGCGCTCGTCCCCACGCATCCAGAATAGCAACGCGCCAATTTGGGTGCTGGATTAGGGCGGTTCTCAAGGCGTTTGATGCAATGTCATTCAGGTCAAAGAGCGCATGGGTTGGCACTAAATCGACCAGATCAGGGAGATAGTGAGCCAATCCATCACGATCATTGGTTGAGTCCAAGATCAGTTCAAATACGTGACGGCTTTGCGGGTAGGGCACGTATTTTTCGAGGGTGCGCAAGGCGGCCTGATGAATGCTATCGCGGTTAGGGTGGCGGAGGATGTCTCCCAAGCGGTGCGCCAATGGTTCCGTTTGGTGGGTATCTTCGGCACGAATGGCCTCCAATGCACCAATAACGGCCACCTGTGCTGGAGCATCTGACACATTTTCAAGCAAGTGCATCAAGCGCGGCTGGGCCTGTACATTTGCACACAGTTTGGCAGCGCGGGCTGCTATTTTTGCCTGTTCTGGTGTGGGACGGGTAGGCAGTTCGTTACACCATGCGTCAAAAACCGGCCATAATGCATAGAAAAAACGTGCGCAGTGCAGTTGCGCAGGGGCAATCTCCGGATCGTAGGGTGAACCTTTTGTCGTTTTTTCGGCACTCTCTAGGTAGGCAATCAGCAGGCTAGTACGTTCTGCCAAACTGAACGCGGGGCGTTGGATCAGTTCCTCAATGATGCGCTTCGTGTGCTGTTCAAGGTCATTCCAGTCCAGCCGACGAAGCAGCACCCCAATTTGCTCAAACAACAGAGGGCGTAGCTTTGACTGGTCATGAAGTACTTGGCGGTGTGTTTGGGCGATGAGGAGATCAAGGGCGCGGCTAACAGGCATTTGTCTGGCAACATACCGCAATACATGAGACCATTTTGGATCTTGCACGTCGTTTTTGAGCGTTGCTTCCACATCGCCAATGCGCTCATCGGGGAGGCGCAAGCCCACGACAAAGACCACCCATTCTTCTTTGTTGAGTAGAGTACTTATTGTGGTTGGATATTCGGGCAATCTAACGGCTCGATCGTGGAGTCGTTGAATGAACGCTTCGGCTAAATTGCCCAACATTTGCGGCTGAATTTGCGCGAGTTCGTCTGCGACGATTTCCAGAATACTCAGCGCTCCATCAGGTACATCGGGGATCAGGTCAAGCAACAGTTGGCGCTCTATGAGGAGGCCATTGCGCAGTATGTCGGCGAGCACCGGTCGGGGCCATGCCCACCCCGCCAAAATTCGGGAAGGGTGGTCTGCACCAAGCATTTGAAGGCAATCCCGAGCTTCTAACAGGCCGATTTCATCGACTGAGGCGGCTTTTTCCAAATCCTCCTGTTTGCTACCTTTGCGGAGACAGCGCCAATCACGAGCGTAGAGCCGACCTTGTTGGCCAAATACCTTTAGGCATACACGTTGAGACGGGCCAGTGAACCAAATCTTTCGTGTAGCGGTCAGGCTGTTAAAGTGATCGGGGCGGATAGTCGCAACCCGTTTGCCAGCATCGATAACGGCATGGTCGTTACCATCAGCTTGGATGTGTAGGCGCATCGGCGCCTCTCCGGGAGCTAAATTGACAGTTACACTGCCTTGGATCCATTTAACGGTTGGCATTGTCCCTCCACGCAAACCCGAACCATGCGAGTTTGTCCCCACCCATTTCGGGAGGAACTGCACTCGTCATGCGCTTTCCAGCCCTGACATCAAATATGGAAAGTTTCCCGAGGGCGTCCAAGTAGGCCACCTGATCGGGTGAGGCCCATGCCAACGGGCTATTCACGGAGGCCGTTGCGCCTAAGTCTGAAATCCCCCCACAGGCCGATAGGTCGACCCAGTAGAGGCTTTTGCTGGTTGCAGTAGCACTGACACGCACTGCAAAAATTGCCGCTCGCCCGTCTGGGGAGAGGTGCAGGTCACTGGTGATACCGTCCAATGGAAAAGTGGCCGAAAATCGGGGGGCTTCGCGTGGCGCATCAGCAACACGGACTTCAAGGCGCTTCACCGCTTCATCACTATACAAGGCTAACAAGTGATCGTTGTCCAGCCAGATCGCCGACTCCACGTTTTCGCTATAGGCGTCAACGCAATTGGTCAGGCGGGGGATGCTCTCATCACGGGCATCCAGCGTGGCGATCTTGGCCTGCTGCTTCTTCCCTGATTCCACGACCAGAACAACGCGCTTCTCGTCCGGCGACCAGTGCAGATCGATTCCCTTCACCTTGCTGTCGAGTTTGCAGGGGGTCAAGTCCAACTTCCCAACTGTTCCCGGCTTTTTGGAAAGGAAGTAGAGCGCGAACTGATTTTCGTATTCTAACAAAAGCCAATTGCCCTGCGGAGAGAGGCGCATTGGACGTAAAGTAAACTGAACAGAATCTACGTTAATATTTTGGATAGAGAAGTAATTATTCAACTTTGCAGCATAGTAAAGGTGGTTTGGGTTGGGGACGAGTACCGTATTGCTCACTTCCTGTGCCGATCTTAGCCCAATGGATAAGTTCGTTACCGCTTCGCACGCACAGGAACTCTGCGCAAAACGGTTAGCAAATTCCCGCCCATCACGTTCTGCAATACACTGCCCCTGCGAATAGGCGAAAAAGACCGCCAAGCCGATCCCAACCGCTGCAACTAAGCCAATGCCCATCAGGTACAGGCGCTTGATTACGTTAACCTCAAAAGGCCGATACTTCCAGCCAACCCGCGTGCTGCAATACAAGCATCTTTTGAGTTCTTCACGGCGGATGTGTTGGATGCCCTCCGACATCTCGTAAGGGGCATCACAAACCAGACAATTCTGTTCCCGACTTGCTTCACGCTTTCTCAAGAAGAAATAAAAATAAAGAGGCAGAAAAATAACATCGGCTACGTAGTTTAGCAGCGAAGGTGACTGTTTCATTGAAGCCCTTTTTGCTCACACGGATAGAGCCTGCGCTAACGTTTGCGGAAATGCGTAGTTGCCAAAAGTTATTATATTACATAGACGCTATGCACAATGCTAAGAATAGATCACTTTTTTATAACAAGTATAAACTATAGACCTTACTCAAGCTAAAGTTGACTAAAATTGATGAAAAACACTTTAAGGAAACATGTTTTAACTTATAAGAACCTAAAAATTTACTTTACACTATTATTATTTATAGTAATAAGAGCGGTTAGCTAACCCACCCTGATGCGATAACGCGCATTGTTAAGACTTATCACCTTGACCGCCGTACCCCCGATCTTCTACGCTTTTGCTCTGCGCAAACTTACTCGTCACAAGGGGTAAACCACCATGACCGTTACAACCAACTTGTTCCGCCATGTCCAAGACGTAAAAGCGTACACAGCAGGGCAACCGATCTTTGAAATTGGCGACTACGGCGACACGATGTTCGTTGTGGTGGAAGGTGAAGTGGAACTGAAAGACCAGCGCGGTGATCTGGTCGAGATTGTTGGGCCGGGCGGCATGTTCGGCGAAATGGCCCTCATTGATAACAAACCGCGCAGCCTGAACGCCTTCGCCAAGTCCGATTGCAAGCTCGCTGAAGTCGACTATCCGCGTTTCACATTCATGATCCAACAGACCCCCTTCTTCGCCCTGCATGTGATGCAAGTGTTGGCCGAACGGCTCCGTATGCGCGGCGGCTGAGCCGTTCGCCAAGACCGGGCGGGATGAAATGCCTGCCCAGCGGTGACTGGGCGGGCAGGCTTTCCCTGCTCAAAGGGGGGCTTAAGCCCCGATTTTATTCGCATTTAGCGTCCGGCGTGGTGGGATTGCATACTGCGCACCCGCAGAGGCTTCTTCCGTAGGGCGGCGATGCCCTGTACGCTGGCTTGCGCCGCCGAGAGCGTCGTCATGATCGGCACGCGGTATTGGGCCGCCGCGTTCCGAATGGCTATCCCGTCGTCATGGCTTTGGCTGCCCAAGCTGGTGTTGATGATCATCTGGATGCCACCCGTCCGCATCGCCTCCAAGATGTCTTGGCTGCCCTCGCTCACCTTGCGAATGGCCGTCACGGGCAACCCCAACCGCGCCAAATACGCCGCCGTACCCGCCGTCGCTAGCAGATTAAAGCCCATATTGTGCAGATCGCGGGCGAGTTTGGCCGCCGCGCCCTTATCGAAATCGTTCACAGTGATCAGGACCGTCCCCGAAGTCGGCAAGACCATATCCGCCGCGATCTGGGCTTTGGCGAAGGCGTGCGGGAAGGTGCTGGCATGGCCCATCACTTCGCCCGTGCTCCGCATCTCTGGCCCCAAGCGGGCTGCCCCGCCCAGCAACTTCCGGAATGGCAGAACGGCCTCTTTCACGAAGAATCCGTCGATCTTGGGTTCCTGCACGAAGCCGATTTCAGCGAGGCTGCGTCCCGCCGCGATCTCAGCGGCATAGCGGGCCAATGGCGCACCCGTCGCCTTGCTGACGAACGGCGTCGTCCGGCTAGCGCGGGGGTTGACCTCTAGCACGTAGACCACGTCGTTTTTAATGGCGAACTGGATGTTGAACAATCCCCGCACCCCCAACCCCAACCCGATCCGTTCCGTATAGTCGCGGATTTGGTCGAGGTAGTAGTAGCTGATCTTGTAGGGCGGCAGCACGCACGCCGAATCGCCGGAGTGGATGCCCGCTTCCTCAATATGCTGCATGATGCCCCCAATTGTGACCCGTTCGCCGTCGCATAGGGCGTCCACGTCCACCTCAAAAGCATCGTCAAGGAAATGGTCGATCAGGACGGCCTTCCCGTCCCATGCAATATCGCCAGTGGCCAGCACCGCATCGAGGGCGGCCCGATCAAAGCAGATCGCCATGCCGCGCCCGCCCAACACATAGCTAGGCCGCACCAAGACCGGATAGCCGATTTCTTCGGCGGCGGCGTACAGCGCTTCCGCACTGCGGGCAATGCGCCCCTCTGGTTGCGGGATTTCTAGCTTGTTCATGAACGCATTGAAGCGCTCCCGATCCTCCGCCGTTTCGATGGCCTCTATCGGCGTGCCCCAGATCGGAGCGCCCGCATCGTGCAATTGGCGGGCCACATTGAGCGGCGTCTGGCCGCCGAACTGCACCAACACCCCAATCGGCTTTTCGGTATCGATCACGTTCATGACGTGTTCAAAGGTCAGCGGCTCAAAATACAGCCGATCCGCCGTGTCGTAATCAGTGCTGACCGTCTCTGGGTTGCAGTTGATCATGATCGTTTCATAACCCAGATCGCGCAGGGCAAAGCAGGCATGAACGCAGCAGTAATCGAACTCAATCCCCTGCCCGATGCGGTTAGGGCCGCCGCCTAAGATCACCACTCTTGGGCGATCCGTCGGGGCGGATTCGTCATCTCGCTCGTAAGTGCTGTACAGGTACGGTGTATAGGCCTCAAATTCTGCCGCGCACGTATCGACGCGGTAGAAGTTGGCCTTTACGCCCGCCGCCTGCCGCGCCGCCCGAATCTCCGACTCGGGTTGGCCGAGCAGCGCGGCGAGATGGGCATCGGTGAAGCCGAGCCGCTTCAGGGCGAGCCAGTCGGGGGTTGCGCCGGGACGCAGGGTAGCCGCCGCATCGGTGATCACGCGCATTTGGCGGACGAACCACGCATCGTAGCCGGTCAGGCGGCAAATATCGGCCTCTGGCGCGCCGCGCAGCAGCAGCGATGCCGCCTGATGAATGCGTTGGGCCGTCGGCGTGGCGATGTGCGACAGCGGAACGTTGTGTTCGGGAGCGTCAGGCTTGGCCCCAAAGCCAACGATGCCAATATCAAGGCTGGCAATGGCCTTTTGCAGCGCTTCGGGGAAGGTGCGCCCAATCGCCATGACCTCGCCGATGGCCTTCATTTGCGGGCCGAGTGTGGGGTCTGCCCCGCGAAACTTCTCAAAGTTCCAACGGGGGATTTTCACGACGACGTAGTCGAGCGAGGGTTCGAAGCTGGCGCGGGTTTTGCGGGTGATGTCGTTGGTGATCTCGTCAAGGGTATAGCCGACGGCGACAAGGGCGGCGATCTTGGCGATGGGGAAGCCCGTCGCCTTGCTGGCGAGCGCCGAAGACCGCGATACGCGGGGGTTCATTTCGACGACGACGACGGCCCCATCTGCTGGGTTGACGGCGAATTGGACGTTAGCGCCGCCTGTTTCCAGCCCCACGCGGCTGATAATCCGCTTGGCCATATCCCGCAGGCGTTGAAGTTCCCGATCCGTGAGGGTCTGGGCGGGCGCAACGGTGATCGAATCGCCGGTGTGGACGCCCATCGGGTCGAGGTTTTCAATCGAACACACCACGACGAAGTTATCTTTGGCGTCGCGCATGATCTCGAGTTCGTATTCTTTCCAACCGATCACCGACTGATCGACCAGAATTTGCCCGATGGGGCTTTCAGCGATGCCCCGCGCTGCGATGTTCCGCAAATCCGACTCGTTGTAGGCGATTCCGCCGCCCGTGCCGCCCAACGTAAAGGACGCCCGCACCAGCACAGGATAGCCGATCTCGGCGGCCACAGACAAGGCCTGCTCAACGCTAGTCACGGTTTTTGAAACGGGCATCGCAAAGCCGATCTCGGCCATCGCATCGCGGAACAGTTGCCGATCTTCGGCCAGATCGATGGCCGCCGCCGTCGCCCCGATCATTTTCACGCCCAACTGGTCTAACGTGCCATCTCGGTACAGCGACATGGCGAGGTTGAGCGCTGTCTGCCCGCCCATCGTAGGCAACAGCGCATCTGGCCGCTCTTGGGCAATGACCATCTTCACCACGTCCGGCGTGAGGGGTTCGATGTAGGTGGCATCGGCAAAGTCGGGGTCGGTCATGATGGTGGCCGGGTTGCTGTTGATGAGCACGACCCGATAGCCTTCATTACGGAGTGCTTTGCAAGCCTGCACCCCGCTGTAATCAAATTCGCAGCCCTGCCCGATCACGATGGGGCCAGAGCCAATGACGAGGATCGTCTGGATGTCGGTTCGCTTGGGCATGGAAATCCTACGTGCTGAAAAACGCGCACGCATTGTACATCGTGGGGCAGGGGCGGGCAACCTCTGCGGTACGGCTGCCTGCTCCCCCCCTGCAAAAACCCCGCCACGCGGCTCCGGCATTCACGCTGCGGTCCTTTCACCATGTTTCCATTGCCCTGCACCCCGATTCCGGCTATGCTGATAGGGGCAACGGCCAGACTCCTAGAGGTGACCGCATGACCGGACGAGAAAATTTACCCTTCATCCTGACTGACCACGCTAAAGAGCGCATGAAAACCCGCCGCGTTTCCAGCCAGATGATTGGGACGGCTATTGCCAACCCTGATGAACGCCGCTACGAAGACGATGGCGACACCCGCTTTATTAAGACGGTGCGTGGGCGGTTGCTGCATGTTGTCGCTAAGCCATTGCCGGATCAAGACTCGTGGTTGGTCAAGACGGTATGGGTACGCGGCGAAGACGACCCCACCGTGCCCCTACCCGCCATCCTAATGCGGGATATTCGCAAGCGCGGGTGGGGCCGAATTTGGCGGTTTGTGCGTGGCCTGATCGGTCTCCTATTCCGGCGGTAGGCTCCGTGCGCCCCATCCGCTACCTGATCCCCCTTACCACTGTGATCGCGCTGTTGATCCCAGTGGCCATGACTGACTCGATCACGGCCCAGAGCGCCCCACCCTGCCTGTTCAACTTACGGAACCCGTTTGTAGCGCCGGGCATGTGTGCCGAAGTGATCCACGAAGAACCTTTACCAGACGCGATAGACGCCATCGGGGCGGTGGCCTTCGGCCCCGATGGCGCGTTATACTTTGCGCGGCCTGCCGCCCGCCAGATCGCCCGTCTTCCAGCGCGGGGGGATGGAACCTTCGGCCCAGCAGAGGCCTTCGCCGCCGATCTGCCCGAACCGCCCCTCGGACTCGTCTATCACCCCGATCAGGGCGTGTGGTATGCCAGCACGGATCGGCTGATCCTCCGCATTGCGCAAGACGGCTCCGCCCGCCCGCTTGTGTCGGATTTGCCGGGTGGGGCGGGCGGCTGGTTGGGCAACCTCCGGGTCGGGCCGGACGGCAACTTGTACGTGGTGAAGGGCGTCCGGT
>Ga0272446_1006844_pt1 | contig 11652 bp, 13 predicted proteins | sample YNPCB0061_FD_194587 | JGI IMG/M metagenome (GOLD analysis project Ga0272446, IMG submission 194587) | Hot spring microbial mat communities from Yellowstone National Park, WY, United States - YNP-CB-006-1 | ecosystem: Environmental > Aquatic > Thermal springs > Hot (42-90C) > Sediment | place...
TCGGCCACCGGCCGGCCGCCCCGGGTGACGATCACACGTTCGCCGGCGGCGACACGGTCGACCACCTCGCCGCCGTGATTCCGCAGCTCGCGGATCGTGACCTCAGCCATGGCCTGATCGTATCACATGTGAGACAGCTGCCTGGGGTCAGTTGCCCGCGGTCAGTGGTCCTCGGTCCGGAGGTCGACGAAGAAGTCGAGCTGGGCGCGCAGGTGGGCGATCGTCTCGCCCCAGCCGATGAGCGCCTCCTCGAACGCCTCGAGCACGTCCGGGCGCTCGATGTCGAACGGGCCGTCCTCGACCACGACGCGCGACCCGTTGCCGGCCGGCAGGATCGTGATCGTCACCGTCGTCTGGTACGAGTCGTCGGCCAGCCAGGGCCGACGGAAGACGAATCGATGGTTCGGCTCGGCGGCGAGGACGTCGATCCAGGTTCGCCGGCGCGACCAGATCAGCTCGTTGCGCGTCCCCGGGGCGAGCGAGCCCTCGATCCGGAGCGGGAACCAGCGGGTCATCTCGGTCGGGTCGGCCCAGGCCCGATAGACGCGCTCGGGCGAGGCGTCGAGCCGGCGCTCGATCCGGACCCAGCGCCGCCGCTCGCTCACAGCCCGAGGACCTCCCGGACCGTCTTCAGGCCCTCGACGACGTTCAGGACGTGCTCGTCGAAGGGGATGCCGAGCTCCTCGGCGCCCTTCACCAGCTGGTCGCGCGGGACCTGGCGGGCGAACCCCTTGTCCCTCATCTTCTTCGTCACGGCCCGGACGTCGACCTCGTCGAGCGAGCGGTTCGGGCGGACGTAGGCGACGGCGATCACGAAGCCGGCCATCTCGTCGCAGGCGTAGACGGTCCGGGCGAGCAGGCTCGTGCGCGCCACGCCGGTGTGGTCGCCATGGCCCAGGACGGCCTCGACGAGTTCCTCGGGATAGCCGAGCCGGCGCAGCTCCTCCGCCCCCCGGAGCGGGTGGGTGTCCGGGTAGCGCTCGTAGTCGAAATCGTGGAGCAGCCCGGCGGCGCGCCAGGTCTGGAGCTCGGGCCCGCTGATCCCGAAGCGATGCTCGCCGTACCAGCCGACGGCCGCCTCGACCGCCAGGCCGTGCTTGCGCAGCTGTTCGCCCTGGGTCCACTCGCACAGGAGGGCCCAGGCGGCGTCGCGGCTCGGCGGCGTGGGCGAGGTGGGCGGCTCGGGTGGCGTCGGGCTCATGGATGCAGGGTAGCACCGGTCGAGCCGGTGACCCACGGGGCGACGCGGGCGACGGGGCGATGCGGACGACGCGTACGACACGCCGCGACGCGACCGAGCCACGCCCGGGAACCTCCGGCGGCCGACCGACGTCTTCAGCCCGATGAACCGCCGACCCGCCTTCGCCGTCCTCGTCGCCGCGATCGTCCTCGCCGTCGCCGCCTGCACGTCGGCCGGGGTCGGCCCGACCGCGACCGCCCCGACGACCGGCTCGCCGCCCGCCCCGCCGCCGTCGACGACGCCTCCGGTCCCGATCACGACGCCCGACGAGGCCGCCCGGCTCGTCCTGGCCAGCGACCCGCGCTTCGCCGGCATCGGACCGTACGACCCGGCCGCGATCGGCCAGGCGGCGTGGTACGAGGCGAACGCCGAGGGCGACCGGTTCCGGGTCGTCGTCCGGATCGGCTGGGGTGACTGCCCCGCCGGCTGCATCGACGAGCATCGCTGGACGTACGAGGTGACCCGGGACGGGACGATTCGGCTGGTCGAGGAGACCGGCCCGAGCCTCCCGCCCGGCCTCGCGCCGACGGCGCAGCCGAGCGTCGTGCCGAGCCCGCCGCCGAGTCCCCTGCCGAGCGTCGCGCCCGGGTGGAGCGGGGTCGTCGGGCGCGTCACCGCCGGCCCGGTCTGTCCGGTCGAGCGCATCCCGCCCGACCCGGCCTGCGCCCCCCGTCCGGTCGCCGGCGCCGTCCTCGTCGTCAGCGATCAGTCGGGGCGCGAGGTCGCCCGGGCGACGAGCGACGCGAGCGGCGGGTTCTCGATCGCCCTGCCGCCCGGGCGCTACCTCCTGACCCCGCAGCCGGTCGAGGGTCTGCTCGGGACCGCCCCGCCGGTCGAGGTGACGATCACCACCGGCGGGCCGCCCGCCAGCCTCGAGATCGAGTACGACACCGGCATCCGCTGACCGGACCGACCGCACCCGCCGCGACCTGACCGCGTGCGCCGGCGAGGACCGGGCCGCCGGTGCTCCCGGTGCTCCCGGTGCCCGCCCGGCGGGCCGCCGAGGCGCTAAGCTTCGGCCGATGGCTGCCCTTCATGTCGCCCTCGTCCAGCTCGACGCCGGTCCCGACGTCGAGCGCAACATCGCCACCGCGGCGGGCCTGGCCGACGAGGCGGCGGCGGTCGGGGCCCGGCTCGTCGCCCTCCCGGAATACCTCCAGTACCGCGGCACCGACGAGGGCTTCCGGGCCTCGGCCCGCCCGATCCCCGGGCCGTGGACCGGGCCGTTCGCCGAGGTCGCCCGCCGCCGGGGGGCGTGGGTTCTCGTGGGCAGCCTGGCCGAGACCTCGGACGACCCGGATCGCCCGTACAACACGAGCGTGCTGATCGGCCCCGACGGCTCGATCGCGGCAACCTACCGCAAGATCCACCTGTTCGACGTCGCGGTCGACGCCGGCCCGGTCGACCGGGAGTCCGCCCGCGTCCGCCCCGGTGATCGCGCGGTCGTGGCCACGGTCGAGGGGATCGGGCTCGGCCTGACGATCTGCTACGACCTGCGCTTCCCGGAGCTGTACCGCTCGCTCGCGCTCGCCGGGGCCGAGGTCCTCGCGGTGCCCGCGAACTTCACCGAGCGGACCGGCCGCGACCACTGGGAGGTCCTCCTGCGGGCCCGGGCGATCGAGAACGGGGCGTACGTGATCGCCCCCTCGCAGATCGGCGGTCCGCCCGGCCAGCCGGCTTTCGGGCGCTCGATGGTCGTCGATCCGTGGGGCATCGTGGTCGCCCAGGCCCCCGACCGGGTCGGGATCATCCACGCTGAGCTCGACCCGGAGCGGGTCGCCGCGGTCCGGCGCCAGATTCCCGTTCTCGCCAACCGGCGCCCGGACGCGTACTGAGGCGGGCCGACGCAGCTCCGCGGGCGCGTCGGTTCAGTTGATCAGGGCCACCACGTAACCGCCGTACGCGCTCGAGCCGGTCCCCCCGTTGGGCACGATCTTGAGCGGCGGCAGGTTGAACTCCGAGTCGAACCAGCCGCTGATCTGCTTGGTCGAGCCCCCGACCGAGCCGGTCAGGTGGAAGAGCGCCCAGCCCTGCATGGCACCGCTGTCGTCGACGATCGCGACCGGGTAGGCGTTGCCCACGTGCGCCGCGAGGGCGCTGAACAGGGTCGTGTGGGCGCCTGCGTTCAGGGGGCCGATGAGCATGTTCAGGGTGATCGTGGTCGCGGTCCCGTTGTTGTTGATGATGTCCTCGACCGTGTTCGAGTCCCCGTTGCACGGGTTGCCGTTGGCCGTGCAGAAGACGGTCCAGTTGAACTGGTTCGCCGTCTGCGGCACGTCCTGGGTGCCGGTGCCCGGCTCGTCGAACGTCATGGGGCTGTTCGGGTTCCGGTTCTGATCGTTGAACGCCTTCTGGTTGAACAGGAGCGGCATCGCCCCCTGGGCGCCGTTCGGGGCGCCGGTCTGGGCGGTCGCCGTCGTCGTCACGTCCCACGACGACATCCCGACCACACCGGCGAAGTAGTTCCGGTGCGGCTTCGTCACGTCGACCTGGACGATCGCCACGCCGCCTCCGACGGGGGCGACGACCACGTTCACCGAGACATTGTTCGTGCCGGTCGCATACCCGTTCCGGGCGGCGACCTGCTGGGCGGCGGAGATCGCCTGGCTCGCGTCGCCGCCCGAATTCAGGTAGGCATATGCGCCGGCCATCGCCGCCGCGTCGGCCACGTTCTGCTGGTCGCGGCGCTGGACGAACGTGTCGCCGCCGTCGAGGACGAGGCCGGTCATGGCCACGATCGCGACGAGGGCGAGGGTGAAGACGATGATCACCTGGCCGTCTTCGCGGCCGAGTCGCGCTGGCGAGCGCATGGGACGATCTCCTTGACTACGGAACCTGGACATGGCTCACCGAACTGAAGCTGAAGTTCTTCGGGGTCGGGATGAACGGGGTCACGACCTGGAACGGGACGGTCACCGTGACCCGGATGAACTGGCCCGCGGGGCAGCTGTTGCCGGCGGTGACGGTGACGGGGTTGTTGGCCACGTCCGTGCAGTCGACCACGATCCCGCTGTCGGCGAGGCCGGGGATCAGTCGCTTCTGGGTGTCGATCACGGCCCGGGTCTCCGGGCCGTAGGTCGTGCACGGCGACCCGGTGCACGGGTGGACGCTCGTCACCCGGGCAATCTCCCGGGCGGCCTGGGCGACCGCGTTGTTGACGTAGATCCCCCGACCGAGGTCGACCATCCCCATGAGCAGGTAGAGGAACGGGATCAGGACGAGCGAGAACTCGACGAGGGCGACGCCGCGGGCGCGGTCGTGGCGGCCGGGGCGAGCATGGGCGCCGGGGCGAGCATGGGCGCCGGGGCGAGCATGGGCGCCGGGGCGGAGGCTGGCCTTGGCAGAGATCGGGCGACCAGGGAGGCGGTTCATCTACTTCACCCAGATCAGGGTGGCGCCGGACGTGCTCGTGCCGGCTAGTCCGTTGACCGTCAGGTAGACCTCGTAGTACTTCTTCGGCACGGTGTAGACATGGGGACCGGGATTCTGGCCGCTGCTGGAGGTACCGTCGCCCCAGTCCCACGACCAGCTCGTGATGCAGCCGGTGCCGCTCGGCGTCGAGGTGTCGGTGACGGTCAGCGTCACGGGCGCCTGGCCGCTGACCGGTGAGGTCGTGTAGGTAAAGCCGGCGCTCGGCGGCAGGCAGGCGGGGGTCGGGGTCGGGGTCGGGGTCGGGGTGGCCGTCGGGGTCGGGGTCGGCGTGGGCGTCGGCGTCGGCGTCGAGGCCGGGGCCGGCAGGGTCTCGATCTGGGTCGTCGAGCTGGCCGTGAACGTGATGCTCTGGTTGCCCCCGAAGAACGTGGCCATGACCGGGGTCAGGAGCTGGAAGTGGCCGGTGACCGTGACCGTGACCATGTTCCCCAGTCCCGGCGTGCAGGTCGGGCTGCAGCTCAGGCTCACGTCGGTCGGGCTGATCGTGACCACCGAGCCGGTCGACTCGAGGAGCGTCCGGCACATCACCAGGTTCGTCGCCTGGTTGCACGGGGCGCCGGCCTGGAACGAGGTCGGGGTCACGGCCGCCTGGAAGGCGCCCTCGCGGGCGGCGTTCGTGACTGCCACCCGCGCCGCCGCGATCCGGCCGAGGTCGAGGACGGTCGCGAACAGGACAAGGAAGACCGGCAGGATCAGGGCGAACTCGACCAGGCTCTGGCCGCGCGAGCGGCGCTGCCGGCGGCGAGCGGGCAGCAGCGGGCCGAGGTCCGGTCGGCGTCCTCGCCGGGGCGTCCGGCTGAGTCGTGGCGTGAGTGTCGGGCGCATCGTCTCGCGATCCTGTGGCGTGGTGTGAAGCTGCGACGATCGTCGCCGTCGCGCCTTTCACGGTGCCTTGAAACGGTGCGCGCGTGCATAGCCCAAAGGGGGCAGGGAGGATGGGAAACGAGTCCCGCCCGGGCCGGGGTGGCCTCGACGCCGCCCCGGCCCCTTCGAGATCGTGCCCTACCTGATCAGCTGGATCCGAAGCGGGGTGCCCGGTCCGCCCGGCCCGGGGTTGATCACGATCGGCCCCGGAGTGTCGGTGACGAAGGACCGCCAGCCCTTCAGGCAGCCGTTGCTCCCGTTTCCGCCTGAGAGGGGGCTGCCCGGAGCCTGGTTGCACTGAGGGAAGTTGCTGCCCTGGACGTAGGCGTGATCGAGGACGAAGCCGAGGAAGTACGGGATGTGGTAGTAGGTGTTGTTCCCGCCGCCGGCCGTGCTGCCCGGGCAGGTGCCCGGGAACTGCCCCCCCGGAAAGACGGGGTCGACGTTCGGCGCCGGGGGATCATTGGCCACGCAGATCGCGTCGAAGAACGGGACGAGGACGGTCTGGTCCGAGTGCGGCCCGGCCGGGCGACCGCAGGTCGCCGACTGCGACTCGTACGTCCCGACCGTGCATCCGGCGTACGTGTTCAGCGCATCCTCGACGTTGTTCGGGTTGCCCGGTTGCGCCTGCACCCAGAGCGGGAAGTTGATCGAGTTGTTGCACGGATTGAGGATCTGGTCGGCCAGAGTGCCGCAGCCGAAGTCGAGCCACCCGACGGCTCCCGGGGCGTTCTTGCACGTGGTCAGGATCGACTCGTTCGAGTCGCCGAACGGAGCGCCAACCTGCGACCCCCACTCGGTCGGGTCGTAGACCGCCTTCCCGGAGTTGTCGCACGTCGCCGGGCGGGTCGCGAACGTGACCGGCAGAAGGGCGCAGCCCTGTGAGGCTGAGCAGTTGCTCGACGGGGCATAGCCCGTGACCGCGGTCGCGTCAGCGGTGGCCGTGAACTGGCCGAACCCGACGGCTCCGGCGATGAACGGCGGGAACTGGCGGGTCGCGAGGGCCCGGACGCCGACCGCCCGTCCACCGATGCAGTTCGTCGTGCAGGCGGGAACACTGCCCCCGCCAACGGCGGCAGCGGACGCAGGGTCGGTGGTCGTTCCCCCGCCTGGGGTCAGCATGTTGCCCACGGCGTCGGTGTAGTAGGCGCGCGAGTTCCCGGTCACGCCCGGGTCGAAGTGGCGGATCCTGTTGTCATCGGCCGCCTGGTTGATCGCCGCCAGGACAGCGGCATCGAGCTGGGCCGACGTCGGCGGGCTGCCGGCGGCGGCGGCGAACAGCGAACGGGCGATCGTCGTCGCGCCCGCTTCGGCGGCGGCATCCGCTCCGTTCTGCGTTCCCCGCTGCTGGGCGTACGCGTTCCCGCCGTCGATCAGGAGCCCGACCATCGCGATCACGGCCGCCAGGCCGAGAGCGAAGAGCACGATCGTCTGGCCATGTTGCGCGGAGTGTCGCTGCTTCATCTGTTCTTCTCCTGGGCGGGGTGTTGCCTCGCGGACCCTCTGGTCAGCCGTCAGGGCTTCGGGCAGCTGTTGTTCTGGCACAGGCTCTCGACCGCCACGGTCGACCTGGAGTTCACGGTGATCGGACCGGTGAACGCGGACACGATCGGAGTCAAGGGCGTGAAGGCATAGGTGACCGTGACTGACTGGAGGCAGTTGAGCGCCGTGCAACCACTGGCCGGGCTGAGCGATACTCCGACCTGCCCCGGCGAAACGCAGCCGGCCGGCAGGCCGAGCCCGACCGCCCGCTGCGCGGCGACCGCGCAGATGTCGGCCGGGGTCTGGTTCACGATCGCCACCCGCGCGCCGTTGCGGGCGGCCTCGGCGACCGTGTTGTAGGCGAAGATCGCCCGCCCGAAATCGAACAGCCCCATGAGCAGGATCAGGACGACGGGCAGGACGAGGGCCGTCTCGACCAGGCTCTGTCCGAGGTGGCGGGATCGGTTCATGGCTGGTAGGGCCCGACCCGGATCGTGAACGTCGACGCCGCGCTCACCCGGACAGGGGTACCGATCAGGCTGCTCACGACGGGTGTGATCACCCTGAAGTCACACGAGATCGTCACCGTCGCGCGGTCACCGAGATCGGTCGGGGTCGTGTTCGCGTCCTGTGGACCATCCGAGAAGACGGGGGCAGGAATCGGGTTCTGCTGTGTTCCGGTGGCGTTGAACACGGGCTGTCCGCTGGAGGAGAGGGGCATGCACACCGTTCGGAGTCCCTGCAACCCATCTGCGAGCACGATCGAGTTGTAGGCACTGCCGATGCCGAAGCCTGCGCCGGGATTCATCCCCGCGTAGTTGGCTGCGTCGCGAACCGCGTTGGTCAGCGTCACCCAGGCATAGAACCCGCGCCCGAAGTCGACCGCCATCAGGACGAGGACCAGGAGCACCGGGAGGACGAGCGAGAACTCGACCAGGCTCTGGCCTCGGGACGCTCGCCATGGCGTAACCGGATCCCGGCTCATCTCAACCTGTTCTCTGGGGGCGTTCCTGGCACGCGCGTACTATCCGGCGCTCACCTTGCAGGGGGCCTTGCGACGTCGTCGGCAGGCGACGCATCGTGGCTGGAGTACCCCGCGCACTGGTACATCAGGCTCATTGTCCGCGCTGGTCGGCGCGAGAGAGCCTTGGCGCATGAAGAAGCGCCTCCTTGCCGTCGTTCTCTGGTCCTACGCCGCCTGGTACCTCGGAGCGACGATCTCGCAGCTGGCAGGACTCGATGACCGGCTCGGGCTGGTCCTGGCCGTCCTCGCCGCGCTGATCGTCGCCCGCCCACCCGCCAGCGTTACTCGAGCGGCGGCTCGCCCGGCAGATAGAGGCTGAAGGCCGCGCCCCGGCCCGGCGCGGCCGGCTCGAGGACGAGGTCGCCGCCCATCGCCCGGGAAAGCTCGCGCGAAACGTACAGGCCGAGCCCGGAGCCGTCCTCCGCCCGCCGGGCGCCGCCCCGCTCGAACCGCCCGAAGAGCCTGGCGCGGTCGGCCTCCGGGACCCCGGGACCGTGATCGGTGATCGTCAGGCGCAGGCGGCCGGCCACCTCGTCGGCCGCGATCTCGACGTCGACCGGACCGTCGCCGCCGTGCCTGACGGCGTTGTCCAGGAGCGCCCACAGGACCTGGTCGAGCTGGTCGGGGTCGGCGATCGCGAGCCAGCCTCCCGACCGATCCTCGAGCGAGAACGGGCGCTCCTGGACCGCGATCGCCTCCCACGCCCGCCGGACCCTCGGCGCCAGCGCCACGACCTCGGCCGCCGGCCTGAGCGACCCGGACTCGAGGCGGGTCACGGTCAGCAGCTGGCGGACCATCCGCGACAGGCGCTCGGCCTGCTCGGCGATGATCTCCAGGCGCCGGTCGGGGTGGTCGGCGGCAAGCTGCTCGGCATAGGCCCGGATGCTCGTCAGGGGCGTCTGGAGGTTGTGGCTGACGCCGCGCAGGAAGTCGTCCTTGGCCGCGTCGAGCTCGAGCAGCTGGACGTTCTGGGCCTCGACCCGGGCGAACAGCTCGGCGTTCCGGAGCGCCACCCCGACCTCGCGGGCGAACAGCTCGAGCAGGTCCTGGTCGGCCCGTTCCCAGCGCCGGGTCGCCGGCAGGTGGCCGACGAGGACGCCGATCGGCTCGCCCCCCGAGCGGAGCTCGGCCCGGACCGGGCGCGGCTCGCCCGGGATCGTCTCCTCGGCCGGGACGCTCGCCGGGTCGCCGAGCACGATCGCGCTGTCGATCAGGCCGAACGCTTCCCGGGCGTCGGCGGCGGCCCGGCCGACGAGCCAGTCGACGCCGTCGCGGGGTGACGACGCCTCGACCGCCTGGAGGATCCGCTCGAGCTCGCGGTTCCGGCGCTCGAGGTCTGCAGCCAGTCGATTGTGGCTCTCGGCCAGCCGGGCGAGCTCGTCCTCGCCGGCGACCTCGATCGGGGTGTCGAGGTTACCGGCCGAGACGCGATCGACGGCTGCGGCGATCACCCGGAGCGGTCGGGTGAGGTCGGCCGCGAGCAGGTAGGCGGCAAGGACGGCGAGCAGGATCACGACCACGATCGCGAACAGGAGGAGCCGGGGCAGGGTCGTGTCGGTGCCCAGGAGGCCCGACGCGACGAGCACGATTCCGAACGTGGCGAGGGGGACGACCGCGGCGGCGACGAGGGCGAGCGTGATCCGGGTCCGGAACGCGAGCCGGGACCCGAACGTCCCGAACGCCTCGGTCGACGGCTCGGACTCGCGATCGCGCCGGCGGTCGCCCTGGGGGTCGATCACCCGGTCGTCCCCGGCGCTGCGGACCCGTCGCCGGTGGCCACGAGCCGATAGCCGATGCCGCGGACGGTGAGCAGGTGGACCGGGTGGTTCGGATCGCGCTCGAGCTTCTGACGGAGGCGGCGCATCGTCACCCAGACATACGAGGGGTCGGCGTCCTCGGTCTCCGCCCAGCCGCGGGCGAGGAGCGTCTCGGTCGGGACCGTGTTGCCCAGGTTCGCCGCGAGCGAGTAGAGAAGCCGCGACTCGGTCGGCGTCAGCCCGACCGGTCGACCATCGACGATCGCTACCCGGCGATGGAGCTCGAGGGTGAGAGCCGGCCCCAGCACGAGGCTGCGGCGGGGAACTCGATCGCCGAGCCGGCGGAGGACGCGGTGGATCCGCGCCCGCAGCTCGGGGTAGTGGTAGGGCTTCGTGACGTAGTCCTCGGCCACCTCCTCGAGCAGGTTCGCCTTGCTGTCGGCGGCATCGATCGCGGACAGGACGATGATCGGCAGGTCGGCGCGCTCCTTGATCTCCCGGGCCAGGGAGAGGCCGTCCTTGCGGGGCATCATCATGTCCACGATCAGGAGATCCGGCCAGGCGGCCTCGAGCCGACGGAGCGCCTCGGTGCCGTCGCGCGCGGTCGTCACCTCGAACCCGTCCTCGCGGAGCTGCTCGGCGAGCACGACGAGCAGGTTCGGGTCGTCGTCGACGAGGAGGATCCGGGGCGAGTTCGTGCCGTACGATCCCGTCGTTCCGCCGCTCAGCATGGGCCGAGTATGCCGCTCAGCATGACCCGAGTATAGGGAGCGCCGGTTCGGGTCAGTCCACCGGGGCATCTCTGCGACGGGTGTCCAACCGTCAGGGCGCCTTCGGGTCGGCGAAGCGGCAGCGGGCGGCGACCGGGCAGCGCGCGCACTCGGGGCGCCGGGCGTGGCAGACGAGGCGACCGTGGCGGATCAGGTTGACGTGCGCCTCGTAGACCTGGTCGGGCTCGAGCAGGGCGCGGAAGATCTCGTGGGCTTCCTCGGCCGTGGCGGTCGCCGGGATCAGACCGATCCGCTTCGAGACGCGCTCGACGTGGCGGTCGACCGGCATCAGCGGCATCCCGAAGCTCATCAGGAGCAGGACCGAGGCGGTCTTCGGGCCGACGCCATCGATCCGGGTCAGCCAGTCGCGGGCCTCGAGGGCGGGCATCCCGGCCAGGAACTCGAGGGCGTAATCGCCGCGCGCCTCGCGGATCGTCCGGAGGGCGGCCTGGATCCGGGGTGCCTTCTGTGCGGCCAGGCCGCCCGGCCGGATCGCCTCGACCAGGAGCGGGAGCGGGGCGTGCTCGACCGCCGACCAGTCCGGTGGCGGCGCCGTCGACAGGCCGGCTCCTCCCCAGCCAGGCCCCGGCCGGTGGACCTCCGGCGGCCGGTCCGAGGGGAACGCCCGGCGGAGCGACTCGAACGCTCGCTCGGCGTTCAGGTCGGCGCTGTTCTGGGAGAGGATCGTCAGGACGAGTTCGCTCGTCGGGTCGAGGCGGCGCTCCCACGCCGGGTGGCCGTGGATCGTGGCCAGCCCGGCCAGGACGTCGGCGACGAGGCCGGGCCGGGTCCGCTCGAGCCGGCGGACCCAGGTCCGGACGGGGTCGGCCGGGCGGCGTGGCCGTCGCGTCTGCCGCGAGATCGGCGGCGCCGGCGGCCGCTCCGGCCGCGTTTGCTGCGGCGGCCGCGGGTTCGCCGGCGTCCGCTCCGGCCGCGTTTGCTCGGGCGGCCGGGTCTGCCGCGTTTGCTGCGGCGGCCGCGGGTTCGCCGGCGTCCGCTCCGGCCGCGTCTGCGGCCGCGTCTGTCGCGGGATCGGCGGCGCCGGCTCGCCGGTCCGTGCCGGCACGCCCGTCCGTGCCGGCA
>Ga0272446_1006845_pt1 | contig 11652 bp, 14 predicted proteins | sample YNPCB0061_FD_194587 | JGI IMG/M metagenome (GOLD analysis project Ga0272446, IMG submission 194587) | Hot spring microbial mat communities from Yellowstone National Park, WY, United States - YNP-CB-006-1 | ecosystem: Environmental > Aquatic > Thermal springs > Hot (42-90C) > Sediment | place...
GCCGCACGGCCTCGGCCACGTCAGAAGGCTTCGCGAGTTTGGGCAGGTCGAGAGTGATTGGCCGGTCCTTGGCCACGGGCAGCAGCCGCTCCAAGACCAGCCGCAACGCCGTCTCGTTTCCGGCCAGCGCCATGTCCACGGCCTTGCGAATGATCCGCTCCCCTTCGCCCTCCAAGAGTGCTTGCAGGGCCAATGTGGCCCGGTTCCGGCTGCCTTCCTTCCGCCCCGCCGGGTTGCCCGACACGCCAGGGACAAACTGGCCCCGCGCGTTGCGGACAACGGCGGCCTGCTGCTCACGAGTTTTGTCAGGATCGGGGCGGTTTGATTTTGATTTCGGAGAAGTCTGTCTCACGTTCCCATGTCTTTCGCGCGATGCGCAGCATACGGCGTACAAGCGCGGATTCGGCCCGCGTTAGCTTCGCGGGCGGGTCGGCCTGGAGCCGTGCGGCCAAGCGCGTGAACTCCCGAATTTCCGCCGGCGTCGGATGGTTGCGCGCGTTCATCGGTTTTCTCCGTGTTTCTCCCGCCAGGCGATGTAGCGCGCCAATTGGGCGCGAGTGGTGGGGTCCAAGGGCGAATCATCGGCGTGCAGGAAGAAGCCGTAGATGTCCTGCCGCAGGCGGTCTGCCTCCTCGCGCGACAACGTGGTTTGCCTCTCTTTGGCCGGAGGAGAGAACGGCGGTTCACCCACGTAGGGAACCTCGCGGGTGATGATGCGCTCAATCGCGCCCGTCTCCGGGTTGCGGCGCAGTTCCGTCTCAAACGCTCGGCGGTTTTTGTGATCGTAATGCACTCCCATTTACGAATTCCTTTCGCGCTTGTTCTCCAAAATGCCCCGCATTGGGCCAGAATTGCCCGTGGCGCGTTCGGCGGGGCGGTTCCTGTACTCACCCCGCCTCCCCGCTGTTTCCATCACCCCTATGCAGCCCAAGCCGCCGTACGCCACGTCTGGAAGTCGGGCCACGGATTGCACAATGAGGGGTTCTCTGTGCAGCGCCCGAGGTATGTTTGCATCCGACTTTGCCGTGGATCGGATAGCGCCGCCTGCATGGCGGGCTTAGTCTGTGCGGTCGGCAAGGGTAACCCGTGGACGACCAGGGCCGGTACAAAATCGGCGTAAAAATCGCATCGCCGCCCCCGGTCGAGTTCAGCCTTCCACCGCTCTGCCTCCCGTTCGAGGAAACCCGGTGCGCGTTCCTCGATGGCTTCCAGCACGGCATCCCGGTTGTGCCTGAGTCCGCAGATGGCCCATAGGCAGAATGCCTGCCAGTCGAGGATGTTTTCCACGGTTGGAGCGATTCTGCTCTGTGTCTGTTCTGTTCTGTATCTGTTCTGTTCTGGGGGCGTCACAGTGACGTCACCGTGACGTTTCCGCTCGCGGTACTTCCTAGTCCGCGCAGCCGATGAGTCGGAGCGGTACTGGCGTGCGGCCCAGTTATGCGGCATCAACCCCGCGCCGGTCTGGTCAAGCAACCCGGCGGCTTGGAGTTCCGTGATTGCATTCATGGCGTCAGGCTCGTTCAGCCGAAGCGCAAACGCGATGTCGGGCATCGCCGGAAGAATCCCGCCGCCTTTGGCCGCAAGGCACAAGCAGTTCACCCAGTTTTTGAACGTCGGCCCACTGAGCCTTTGAACCTTGGGATCGTTCAGCGCATCGGCGTAGAACCGAAACCACTGAAGGCTCATGCCGCCTCCACTTTGGCGGGAACGCGCCGCGCCTCAAAATAGCGCTCAAGGTCGGCCCGTCGAAAAACAACCCGGGAGCCGCGCTTATAAAACGGGATGTGACGTAGCCAGACTGCCTTACGCCACCACGCAATACTGCCGCCGTAGATGGCCGCCGCTTCACGAATATCAACGAACTCTCGATCACTACCCATCTCCACTTGACTGCCTCCTCACTTAAAGCGTACCATGTGTGTATATGCTTTCTCATAACGATAAGCATACACACTTGCGTCACACTCAACCACAGCCTAATGACCCGTTCCGGTTGGTTATGGGTGGTCAGGTCGCGTTTGTGCCGAAGGGCGGGTTCCGCTGGGTGTCTGGCGTCTGGGGTGAGAACGGAATGCCGGATCGGTTTCTCGTACCGGCCAACTCGAAGGCTGAGGTTGCGCTCGCCGAATCGCCGAAAGATTCCATGGCCGTGTTCCTCGCGCTCCAAGACTTGACTGCCGACGAAGACAGCTACCTGGCCGTTGCTAACCGTTTTGGCTTTCTTGGAGTGCCGCCCGTGCACTTCCACTCCGGCGAAACGCCGATCCAATGGGGCGAACCCCTCTCGTTCTGGCACCATGAGGTGAGTTTGCTTCACCGCTGGCTTGAGGCCTGGACACTCTTCACGGTCAAGAACACGCGCGTGCTTCGCCGGAAGTTGAAGGAACTGCTTCCGGTCCGCCCTCCGGCCAACGTCCTCCCGTTCGCACTCGGCGAATTGGTACACGTGATAAACGCCCACCTCTGGCCGGATGTCTCCGGCGAGATAAACCCAACCTGCCTTGAGTGCGGGTGCGCTTGTCGGCGGGTGTCCGTGACACCGCACGTCTTCTACGCGTTCCGTTTGAGTGGGGAAGCGGTCGTGCCCGAGGTGCGGCCCGTGGGGCTCCTTGCAGCGGCTTGGCTCGGGTTTGGAGAGGTCGTCTCAGGGCAGCGAAGAATCCGCCCCTGCGAGGTGTGCGGGCAATGGATGGACATAACGGATACAGCCAGGCCAACCGCAAAGCGCATGCATGAACGATGCGCACACGCTCGAAGGGTGCGGCGGTGGCGTCAGGCCAAACGGGAGAGGGGTTCAGAGGGGCGGCCATAACGGCCCGGAACGCGAACCGGCACTATGACCACTACTATGCCCACCCCTTGCATAGACGCCCATGTACAGATTGCTACGCTACCTGTCCGTTTTCGCCTGCAACCCCTTGAAGGCGTAGCAAGCTGTCGTTGCTGAGGCTACTCAATCTATGCCCGGCGTAAGTTATTGATTCTGCGTAAGTTGACGGCTTCGAACCAGCAGGCCGGGGGTTCGAGTCCCTCCGGGCGCGCCAGTTTGCTGCGGCGCCGGGCGGGTCCCGTGTGCACAGAACGCGGGGCTCGGGCGGATTGCCCGCCGCGGCCGGATCAAGCTAAGATATGGGCTTGCCGTCCACTCCGGGCGCCCTATGGATCACATCCTTTCGATCGTTCTGTTCACCCCTCTGGCAGGCTTACTGGTCCTGCTGTTGATCCCGTCCTCGAAGCCCAGAGCGGTTAAAGTCTGGGCCAACATCGCCAGCTTCATCGGTTTCCTTGTTTGCCTTCCGCTGGTGGCGGCGTTCGACCGCAGCAAGGATTTCCAGTTTGTGGAGAAGGCGAACTGGATTCCCTCGATCGGGGCCTCCTATCACCTGGGGATCGACGGCTACAGCCTGCTGCTGATCCTTCTGACCGGACTGCTGGGGTTCCTGTCGATTTTGGCGAGCTGGTCCGCCATTGAAGAGCGGCTTAAGGAATACTACGGGTGTTTCCTGCTGCTTCAGACGGGAATGCTGGGCGTGTTCATGGCGCTCGATTTTCTGCTGTTCTTCGTGTTCTGGGAGCTGGTGCTGGTCCCGATGTACTTCATCATCGCGATTTGGGGCGGCCAGCGCCGCATCTACGCGGCCATCAAGTTCATCATTTACACCCTGGTCGGCTCGGTGCTGATGCTGCTTGGGATTTTGACCCTGTATTATGAGCACTACCGGCAGCTCCACATTTTGAGCTTCGACATTCAGCGTCTGATGGCCACGCCGCTAGCGCCGGGCTTCGAGTGGTGGGTCTTTTGGGCCTTCTTTCTGGGATTCGCGGTGAAGGTGCCGATGTTCCCGCTGCACACCTGGCTTCCGGACGCGCACACGGAGGCGCCTACGGCGGGGTCGGTGATTCTGGCCAGCGTGCTGCTGAAGATGGGGACCTATGGTTTTCTGCGCTTCTCGCTTCCGCTGCTGCCGGAGGCGGCCAAGAATCCCACGGTCATTCAGATTATGGCGGCGCTGTCGATGATCGCCATCGTGTACGGCGCGCTGGTGTGTCTGATGCAGAAGGACTGGAAGAAGCTGATCGCGTATTCTTCGGTGAGCCACTTGGGATTCTGCACGCTGGGCATCTTTGCGCTGAACCCGGCGGGCATCGCCGGGTCGATCCTCCAGCAGATCAACCACGGGATCTCGACGGGCATGCTCTTTTTGATCGTCGGAATCGTCTACGAGAGGCGGCACACGCGGGAGATCGCCGAATACGGCGGCTTGCTGCGCGCCATGCCGGTGTTTACGATCGTCTTTCTGATTGCGGCGCTGAGCTCGATGGGGATGCCGCCGCTGAACGGTTTTATCGGCGAGATCACGATCCTCCAGGGCGTCTTCCAGGTGTCGCTGTGGTGGGCGGCGGCGGTGGTGGCGGGGATCGCGCTGGGCGCGGCGTATTTGATCTGGCTGTTCCAGCGCACGATGCTCGGGGAGCCCGCTCCCAAGAACGCCTCCTTGCGGGACCTGACGCCGCGCGAGATCGCGGTGTTTGCGCCGCTTCTGCTGTGGGCTTTCTGGATCGGGCTTTATCCCAAGCCCTTCTTCGCGGTGATGGAGCGCCCGGTGGCGCAGATTGTCGAGCGCGTGCAGCCGGGCTACTACGCGGCGCACAATCTGCCGAATCCGCTAGCTGGCGCCGGGGCAGCGGCAGGCGCGCCGTCCGGGCAGTAGATCCGCGGACCTTATGCTGCCCAGGCTTAAACTCCCAACTTGACAAGAGGGGCAGCACGGCAGGCGCCGGATCAACCGGGCGGCGAGTTTTCTGGGGAGGCGCGAGCCGGAAGGGGCCACAGCATCAAGCGGCAGTGTTGATTGTATATACGCAATTCGTATATACTGGGTTTTGCTCGATGACCTGATCGGATTTGACTGGGACGTGCACAACGCCGGGCACGTCGCGGCGCACGACGTCATGCCTCAGGAAGTCGAGGAGGTGGTCCAAGGACGGCACGTCATCATCCCGGCCGCACCCAAAGCGGGCGAGAAGCGATGGAAGCTGCTGGGCAAGACGGCATCGGGACGCTACCTGGTCGTGGTGTTCACGATCCGCCGAAGGCGGTTCCGCACCGTCACGGCGTACACGATGAATCAGGCGGAGAGGAGGATCTATGCCCCGCAAATCGAAAGCTGAGTTGGAGTCCATGGGCGCTGAAGCCGCATGGTACGCGACTCCGGAGGGCCGTCGGCAGACACAGCGTGAGTTCGAGCGCGCGTTGAAGGAGGGGACCCTGTTGCGCTCGCCAGGCTCGCATGTCCCGCAGACGGATGCGAAAGTCCTCGCCGAACTGTTGGAGAGAGCCAAGGCCAAGGCGACCAAGGCCATTTCAATCCGGCTGCCGGTAGCCGATCTCGAACGCGCACAGCGGATCGCAGCCAAGGAGGGCATTGGGTACCAAACCGTTTTGAAGCGGGCCATCCGAGCCGGGCTGAGGAAAGTCTCGTGATTCGCTCAGGTCTGAATTACCACGGTCAGGCTTGACCCCGAATCCGGCGCCGGCACGCGGTAGCTGCCATAGCTCAGAACTTACTCTCTTTGAATATCGGCGCCGGCCAGATCGTTGGGTGCGGACGCTTCAGGTGAAGGTCGCCCTGGCGAGCTTGTCAAAGCGAATGCCAGCCCGGCGCAAACAGCACAGCCAACAGGGAAGAGGCGTCCGGTGTCCGTGCGGCATTCCACACCGGCCGCAGAACGGCGGGGGAGGAACCGGGTCCGGTGGACTGGATCAAAATGGAATCCGAGGAACCGGCGGAGGCGTCGCTTCTGCGGAGGCAGCCAAGTAGAACGTTACCCCTTCAATGCGGCGTCCAGTTGCGCCATCAGCCCCATGCCCATCTGGTAGACGCAGCGGTAATCGCCCCGCTGGAGCGCTCCACCGCCTTATTCTAGCTCGCCTTCGCCGAATGAACTCACGGAAGGCGGGGAGCGCGGCGGCGCATTCCTTTAGTCGAAGGGCCAAACACGAGGAGGCGGACACGATTGGGTTGGAGAGAGGGCAACGGGTCAGGGGCGCCAAGGCCGACAGGAATGTCGGCCGCAGGCCAGAAAGCCTGCCCCACAAGAGGGCCTGCCCCACGGAGGGTGTGAAGCAAGGGCCGGAAGCCAACCACCGGCACAAGGCTGCCGGTGTGGCACGCAAGACTGCGCGCTCCACGCGAACATCCGGTGTGGCAAGCGTAGCGGCGTGGTCCGCGGAGAGCGGACACGATTGGGTGGAGGAGAGGGGCAGCGGGTGAGGGGCGCCAAGGCCTACAGGAATGTCGGCCGCAGGCCTGGAGGCCTGCCCCACACAAGAATGTCTGCCCCGCAAGAACAGCCTGCCCCACAAAGAGAGCCTGGACACGACAGGACTTGGCCGCAGGCCGCGCCGTGGTTCGATGGCGCATCTTGCTCAAGCAGGAGGCTTGGGTTGTCAGGGGACTGCCGCCCGTGTAGAATACGAAAGACGTTTACCTGCGGCTGGGAACCGAAGGCGGTTCCTAGGTAAGGACCGGGGTAGGAAGGCAGCGGCGTATGGCAGGAGGCGGTGTGAACCGCGCCTGACGTATAGCCGGGGATGCTGGGCGGGCACGGGAATCCGTCTGGCCTAGAGTTGTGGCCGCACAGAGGAGGCTGGGAACAATGAATGGCAGGTCTTTGTTTGAAAGGCTCGGCGGATCTCCAGGCATTCAGGCGCTGGTGGAGGAAATCGTTGCGCTTCATATGGAGAACCCCATGATCAAGGCACGGTTTCTCCCATATCTAGAGACTCCCGAAAAGCTTCAGGTCACGAAGCAACACCTGTGCGCCTTCCTGGAGGCGGGCAGCGGGGGACCGGGACAGTACACGGGGCGCAGCATGCAGATGGCTCACCGGGGAATGAATATCAACGAGGCTGAGTACATGGCCGCCCTCGACGACATTCTGACGGCTTTGCGCCGCCACAACATCGACGAGCAGACGCAAAAGGACGTGCTGGCGATCGCCTACTCTTTGAAAGGCGAAATTTTGCACGTCTGAGCCAGGCGGCCGTGCGGCCGCCGTCTCGGCGGAGCCGACCCTGGAAGCCGCCCGCGGATCATCCTTGGCGGCGAGGTTGGAATCTTTCGCCCCCCGCACCCCCCAAGAAAAGCAGTGGGAGTGCTGAGGGGGAAAGGGGAAGCCCCCTTCCCCCAGACCCCCATCCCCCAAGGGGACATTTCTATCGAGGTAAGAATGGGGACATTTCTAAAGAGGTTTGACAATTGAAGAGTCTGGCTCTTGACCCCGGCTGCACGGAAAATTACAATGCGGTCAATGGGTCGATTCGCACAGGATCGTCCAGATTTCTCCGACAGAGGGGCTAACCATGAACGAACCACAGAGTACCTTGGACGAGTCGAAACTCGCCCTCTTCCTCAACGAGGTCGTACGCGACATGGGAGCGGCCATGCACGCCGTTCTGGTCGTGATCGGCGACCAGCTCGGATTGTACAAAGCGATGTGCGGCGCCGGGCCGCAGACCTCGGCACAGATCGCGGCGCGCGCCGGAGCGGACGAGCGCTATACGCGCGAGTGGCTCAACGCAAATGCGGCATCCGGCTGGGTCACCTACCATGCCGGCGATGCCACTTACGAGTTGTCACCCGAGCAGGAGTTTGTGCTCTCCACCATGGACGTGCCCGGCGCCTACCACATCGTAGCCTCCTGCTTCAGCGACGCGGACAAGTTGGCCGGTACGTTTCTGCGCGGCGCGGGCTTCGGATGGCATGAGCATCATCATGGGTTGTTCGAGGGCGCGGAGCGGTTTTTCCGCCCCAATTACGTCGCTCATCTGCTCTCCGAGTGGATTCCGGCGCTTGATGGCGTGCAGGAAAAACTGGAGCAGGGCGGCAACGTGGCCGATGTAGGCTGTGGCCACGGCGCCTCCACTTTGATCATGGCGCGGGCGTTCCCCAACTCCCGCTTCACGGGCTTCGATTACCACGAAGCTTCCATCCAGAGAGCCCGCGAGCGCGCTTCCGAGGCAGGACTGACGAGAAACGTCCGGTTCGAAACATCTGCCGCCAAATCGTTTCCGGGCAACGGCTATGACCTGGTGACGTTCTTCGACTGCCTGCACGATATGGGCGACCCCGTCGGCGCCGCGCAGCACGTGTACTCGACCCTCGCGCCGGGTGGCACGTGGATGATCGTCGAACCGTTCGCCGGCGACCGCGTGGAAGAAAACCTGAACCCCGTTGGCCGCGTCTATTACTCCGCCTCCACCGTGATCTGCACGCCCGCTTCCCGAGCGCAGGAAGTCGGGCTGGCGCTGGGCGCCCAGGCGGGGGAGGAGCGGCTGCGCGAGGTCGTCTTGGAAGGCGGCTTCCGGCGCTTCCGCCGGGCCGCGGAGACTCCGTTCAACCTCGTCTTCGAAGCTAGGGCCTGATTGCGGCCGACATTGCCAGACCTCGCGCGTGGGACGGCGCCCGGGTGGCGAAGCCCGCGTCTGAGGGAGCCGTGTGGGACCTGTAAGAGCGGCATTTCGCGGAGTGCCGTGGGACATGCTAGTAGCTTCCTTGGAACGCACCCACGACCCCGCTACGGAGTTTGAATTGGGGGTGGCCAAAGAGGCGTCGTGCCACTACTGCGCCGCCAGCTCGTGACGCCGCGCGAGGGCGCACGAAGGCTGTTCTGCCGCGGGGCAGGAGCCGTCTCATCTTCATTCCCGCCGGCCCGGCAGGGGTTCTGGGAGTTGCCTCCCGGCAAAGCCTGCTGCGCATGAGGGGCATAGGGCCGGGACAGGGAGGAGTCGAGCCGCCGGGACGGTTTGCTGGAAGGATGCCGCACCTGCTAAAGTAAAAGGACACACCGTTTTGACCGTGCCGCGCAACCTTCGAACCATCCAGATAAGACTCCTGTGCACCGCAGTGTTGATCTCGTTTGCCCTGACCCTCACTGCCTGTGAGGACACCGAGGCGGAAGCGGGCTCCGGGCGCGTGTCGGGCGCCGCCCTGCCAGGCGGACAGGCTGGCGCGATCCTGGAGAAGTTCCTGGAAGCCAGCCGCCTGCAACAAGACCGGCTGCACGACAGCAGCATGGAGGTCGAGATCGAGGGCCGTTTCCCCAAGCTGAAGCGGGAGGCTTCGCTGCGAGGGGTGCGGAAGGTCGGAAGCCAGGGCGAGATCACCTACGACAGCATCTCCACGGATGGCGACAGCATGATCCGCAAGGAGGTGATCGCCAAGTACATCACGGCGGAGACGGAAGCGAGCGCCAGCCTGGCGCGGGGCAACGGCAAGTTACAGCCCATCGGCATCAATCCGGACAACTATAAATTCCGCTACCGCGGGGTGTTTCCTTTTGCCGGGCGGCAAGCGTACGTGTTCCAGGTGACGCCCAGGCAGAAGCGACTGGGGTTGTTCCGGGGCGAAGTGTGGATCGATACGGAGACCTATCAGACGCTGCGGGAGACGGGGACGCTGGTGAAGAACCCTTCGATCTATCTGCGGAAGGTGCAGTTTGACCGCACTTATGAGATGCTCGACGGCGTGGCGATTCCGGCGCAGGTTTCGACGAAGATCGACACGCGGCTGGGCCTGCTTGCGGAGCTCGATGTGCGGTTGAGGAATTTCTCCAATCCGCTGACTGCGCAATCAGGATTCTGCCCGCTGGGCTGGTAGGACGCCCGCCTCTTAGCAACAATTACGCCCGTTTGCGTTCTCGTGTGCCGCGCCTATAGTATAGGGACACGGCCCAGTGGGACCGGATCCGGCCGGCAGCAGACGGCCGGGGGAGAACGAGCCTATGTGGAAGCGAAGAGAAGAAGAGAATTTGCCGAAGCCCGAGACGCCGCCCAGGCCGCCAGAGCCGGCGCGGGAAGGGATTCCGATACAGACCTATTCGGCGAGAACGGCGGATGCGGGAGCGGCGCGGATCGGCAAGTCGGTCGTAGTCAAAGGGCAGATCTTCAGCCGGGAAGATCTTTACGTGGACGGCGAGATGGAGGGGACGCTGGAGCTGCCGGAGCACCGGGTGACGATCGGTCCGAACGGCAAGCTGCGCGCGTCGATCAAAGCCCGGGAAGTGGTGATCGCCGGGAACGTCCAGGGCAACATCGAAGCCTCCGACAAGATCGACATCCGAAAGGACGCCCGTCTGGTGGGGGACATTCGCACGGCGCGGATCGTGATCGAGGATGGCGCGTATTTCAAAGGGAGCATTGACATCCAGCGTCCGGAAACGGGGCGTGCGCCGGCGCCCAAGCCACAGACCGCCGCCGCTGCGGCGGCTCCTGCTGCTGCGCAGGCGGCCTCGGCGGCGTCCGGGCCACAACAGCAGACGCTTACGCCGAATGCGGCCGATCCGAAGCGGCCCTGAGAACGGAGTTGCTCTCTGTTGGTGTGGGAACGCCTGAAGAGATGGGTGCGGCCAAGGGAGCCGGCGCTGGAGGCGGGCCACAGGGAGAATCCTGAACGGGCGAGCCTTGAGAGTTGGGACCGCCACAGCCACGGGCTGGAGGAGTTTTCCCGGTCGCTGGCCGAGGAGGAGGGCCTGCGCATTTTGGACTGCGGGGAAGTGTTGCAGGCAAACGTCTCCTTCCTTACCAGCTACGGGCACAAGCTTTATTCGGAAGCCTTCTTGAGCGTGCTGGACTCGGTCCGCGGCATGACGGCGCCGGAGCCATCCGAGTTGACGGAGGATCAGATCCAGCGCTTTTTGGATGCAACTTTGAATTTCCCCGACGGGCACCTCGGGGCCGTGTTGCTCTGGGATACGCTCACGTTCCTGCCGGGTGCGCTGGCGGAGCCGGTCGTGGAGCGGCTGGCGCAAGTCATGAGGCCGGGCGCCTGCTTGCTGGCGTTGTTTCATGCGGATCTGCGCAAGGAGCCCGCGCCGCTGTACTCTTACCGCATTGTAGCTGCGGACACCCTGCATGTGACCCCAAAGGGCTGGCGGAAGCCGGCACAGGTTTTCAACAACCGCGCCATCGAGAAGTTGTTTCGAAGATTCCATTCCGTGAAGTTCTTCCTGGCGCGGGACCACCTGAGGGAAGTGATCGTCCGGCGTTGAGGGCATGGTCATGGTGAAGGAGTCGAAGGAGAGCGCGTTGGAGCACACACCGGTCATTGCCAGGGGCCTGACTCTGGGGGTGATCGGCGCGGGCGTAATGGGCAGAACGCTGGCGAAGGGCATCTTGACCAGCGGGCTGATTCCGCGCGAGCGGATGTGGGCCGGGGACAAACATCCGGCCGTTTGCCAGAGCGCGTCGCAAGAGCTGGGCATCCCGGTGGAACTGGACTACCGGCCGCGCATTCCCACGGCGGATCTGGTGCTGCTGTGCGTGAAGCCGGCGGATGCGCCGAAGGCTCTGGCGGCGGTGCGGGAGGGAGGGCTGCGGCCTTCGTCGCTGTTGATCTCGATTCTGGCCGGGGTGACGACCACGGCGCTGGAGGCCATGCTGGGCACGGACAACCCTGTGGTGCGGGCGATGCCCAATACGCCGGCGGTGGTGGGGGAGGCGATGACGGTGGTTTGCTGCGGACGCAGCGCCAACGAGACGCACCTGGCGCGGGCGCGGCGCATCTTCGAGGCCGTGGGCAAGTGCATCCCGGTCGACGAAGTCCATTTCAATGCGGTCACGGCGCTCAGTGGCAGCGGCCCGGCGTATCA
>Ga0272446_1006846_pt1 | contig 11649 bp, 9 predicted proteins | sample YNPCB0061_FD_194587 | JGI IMG/M metagenome (GOLD analysis project Ga0272446, IMG submission 194587) | Hot spring microbial mat communities from Yellowstone National Park, WY, United States - YNP-CB-006-1 | ecosystem: Environmental > Aquatic > Thermal springs > Hot (42-90C) > Sediment | place...
GAGCAGCAGTTACGCGAGTGGGCGATCAGCAATCCGCGCGTCCTCAGTTTCGTCGGCGACAGAACCGTGCGCAGAATCGTGGTCGTGCCGGGCAAACTGGTGAACGTGGTCGTGTGATGGCTCCCAGACGTAAACACCCGGTCTGCTCCGGTCTCGCAACCGGTGCCATGCCGCACCGGGGCACCTGGTCACGGATAGCTTGCCTTTAGTGCCTATCCTGTACTGTTTCATCATGCTGGCGCAGCATTCAGGAAAACCGCATCCTGAGCCTTCGTCCCGGCTCAGGCCGGGGTAGCCGCGCAGCGGCGTATCGAAGGACGGTTTTCCTGCGCTAACATCGTGAAGCAGTACACCTATCCGAAAACCCATGGGCCTGCTGTCATTGCGCGGAGCGCCAGCGACCGCGTGCAGCGAGCGCAGCGTGGCTGAAGCAATCGACCGGCGCGCGAGGAGAGTGCTTCGCTCGCGCTCGCCATGACAGTGACCATCTGGTGTTCGGATAGGCTCTTGGGCGCAATACCTTGCACATAAGGCGCGATACACCCCCGACTCCCCCCGCTGGGGAGAAGCCGGTCTCCCGCCCCCGGCTGGGGCGGGCTGGGGTGGGGGCGAAGAGCTTATTTGAAAGGTATTGCTCTTAGGCGCGGAAGCCCACCAGCTTGAGCGGTGGGTTCCTGACAAAGACAGGGCGTCAGGCCCAGGAGCTATTATTAAAACCGGTCGACGTTCCGCCGTGGCCCTGAAGGGCTCGGCTCGCAGGCGCGAAGGCCGTCTGCACGGCCTTCGGAGCCAGCGCAGGCCGGCTTCGCCTGCACAGAGCCGCCTGCCTGCCGGCAAAGCAGGCGGGCTTATGGTCTTTGAGTAGTTATTCCGCTCTAGCCCGCGCAGGCGGGCTTCGCCTTGCATAGCCGAGGGCTTCAGCCCGACGGCAAGAGGCGCATACCGGATTACATGCTCAATCTCCATCAGCCCCACGGCGTGGGCGTTCAGTCTACCGGGTTTCATTGTTCATCTTCATCGGCCACGCGTTGCTCGCACTCCGCGCAATGACACGACGCGTAGAGTTATTCGGATAAGCAGCAAGAGCGGCGGGGTAACAGCGCAGTGTCCTGTGTTCCTACCCCACCGGGCATCCGCATAGGGCATGGTTTCCATGAGCCTACCTTCCCTCCCGGATATTGCCTCGGCCACCTTTACGATCTACCAGTTCTTCGACATTGGCGATACCATTGACCTGGATCATGCGCAGGCATGCCTGCGCAGCCCGGCGGAGCGCCGCGCCCCACTGCGAGTACGGCAGTCGGAGAGCATCCGTATCGCCCAGCCGCCGCTGCGCGTCGACCTCGGGCCAATCACGCTGGAACTGGCCGGCGCACAGTACGAGGGCCTGGTGCGCGCGGTGGTGTACGACCTGGGCGCCATGGCGCTGGCCGCCGAACTGCGACTGCCCGCACCGCTCACCTGGGATGCAGCAGCGGCGCTCTTTGCCGCCGCACAGGATCTTCCCGCGCCTGTCGCCGCCCGGATCGCCGCCGCCGGCGATGAGCTCGAGGCGCTCATCCGGCCAGCAATTGCTCGCCCGCAACGCTCGCCCATCGTTGAGGACTACTGTGTTCTCGCGGTCGAACGCCTCGATCCGCCGATCAAGGCAGAATTGCTGGCTACCCATCCGGCAATCCAGGCTGCACTGCTCGGCGAGCGACGGCTGCTCGGCCGTGACGCCCCACGCCTTGTCACGCCCCTCAGTTACTACCCCGACGATCTCGCGCTGCTGAGCTGGAACGGCGCGCTCCTGGTTGAACCGGACGCCGCTGCTGCCGCCACTGCGGCAGACATTATCGCATTTGCCAACGTTGAGTTACTGCTCATCCGTTCCTACGACGCCGAACTCAGCGCGCGCCTGCCGGAAGTGTACCACCGGATCTCCCAGGCCCAGGGGCGCTTCGCCCTGCCGCTGGTGCGCCGCTATGGCCTGCTGCTGCGCGACGTGCATCGCCTGATCGCCGAGGTCACCGAAGTCACCGAGCAGGTTGACAATGCGCTCAAGGTGACCGACGACGTGTACTGGAACCGGCTCTACAGCGCCGTGCTCGGTGTGTTGCGGGTTCGCGTCTGGCGCGACGGCGTCGATCACAAACTGGCGCTCCTCCGTGAGACGTATGCAATGTTACACGACGATGCCGATGCTGAACGTGGCGCCGCGCTCGAGTGGGCGATTGTGCTGTTGATTGTCTTTGAGATTGTCATGGCGCTGCTGGGGCGCTGAAACGCCGCATCGTGAATCTCGCTGACGGTGATGCCGCCGGTATACGGCCCCAACGGCAATCCCGGCCAGAATGTAGCCCGGGATTACCTGGTACAATCCACAGCGCAACATTTCCGCGCCCACGTTCGTCATGGATTCGAAGCGAATGTGCGTGCCGGCAGGCGTGTGTCGTGCCGGCGCGGCAGGGAGTGCTACGGTGGCCGAGCCATCTGCTGATCTTATCCGCCGGGCGCAGGCAGGCGATCCGGACGCGTTGACGCGCCTCGTTGCCAGCCAGCAGCAGTATGTCTACAGCATCGCAATGAGTGTGCTGAAGCATCCTGACGATGCTGCCGATCTGACGCAGGAAGCGTTCATCCGGTTGTTCCGGGCCTTGCCCCAGTACAATGGCGAGAGCCGGTTTACAACCTGGTTATACCGCCTGGTGGTGAACCTTGGGCGTGACGAACTACGGCGCCGCGGGCGGCAGGTGCCGGTTGCGCCCGTGCCATCCGGCGAAGAAGAACTCGACCCGATCGACATGGTCGCCGATGATGATCGCTGGGCAGATCCGGAGCTGGCGCTCGACTCGCATGAACTGCGCAGCGAGGTCCGGCGCGCGCTGGCACAGCTTGAGGAGCATTATCGCCTGGTATTGACGCTTTATTATTTCGACGATATGAAGTACACCGATATTGCCGAGGTGCTCGATCTGCCGCTGAATACGGTCAAGAGCCATATCCGGCGCGGGAAAGAGCGGCTTGCCGCCATTCTCGAGGCGCGTGAGCAGCCGCCGGCTGCGCGTGCGCTTCCGGCCACAAAGCCGCCCGAGACCGGCAATCGCCCGTTTGCCAGCCCGTTCATGCGATTGCTCGCTCCAGCAGAGGGAAGGTGAGCGTGATGATGAATTGCAACGATGCCCGCGCGCTGCTGGCGCTCGCCCCCGGCGCAGGAAGTGATGATGATCGGCTGAACGAGCATATCGCCGCCTGTCCGGCGTGTGCTGCGTATGAACGGCGCAACCGCGCGATCGATATGGCCCTGCGCGACGAGTTGCGCTGGGAGGTTCCCGCGGCGCTGACGGCACAGCTCGTGGCGATTGCCCTGCAGGGGCCGCACTTCTCCCTGGCGTCGCGCCCGCGGCGCTGGTATGTGGTCGTGGTCTATACCCTGACGCTGATGGTGATGGCGGTATCGCTGGCGGTCGCATGGAACATCGGCGTGAGCCTGACCGCGCAGATTGGCCTCGGTGATGCGCTGGCCCGTGCGCTTGCCACACCGGGCCAATGGCTGGCCGATCTCACCCGATCGCTGCCGGAGTCACGCTATGTGATTGATTTCGCCTTGCGCGTGCGCGATCAACTTCTCTGGTTGCTGCTGGTGGCGGTGCTGTGGGCCATACTTGATCGTCCGCCACAATCGTCGCTTGCTCGCACCTGATCGTGTGAGGGGCGGCTCGTGTGTCGCCTCATCGCCTCGCGAGCCACCCCACGAACGGTGCTCTGCTGACGCGGTCTCGCTACCTCTCGTGGCGCGCAACCTGGCTGCCCCTTCGACTGCGTTCAGGGTATGCTCCGGCAGAGCGATGCTCCGTTGGAGCGGCTTGCGCACCACCCTGCACGGCAGTACTACACCGCGGCAGGCTCGACCGGTGCAGAACGCCAGTTACCGTTTGACGTTGAATGCTCCCATTCCGGCGTAGCGCGCTGCGTCACCCAGCTCCTCTTCGATCCGTAGCAACTGGTTGTACTTCGCCACGCGATCGGTACGCGCCGGTGCGCCAGTTTTGATCTGCCCGGCATTGGTGGCAACCACCAGATCCGCAATGGTCACATCCTCGCTCTCACCGGATCGATGCGATACGACCGCCGTCCAGCCGGCACGATTCGCCATGCTGATGGCGCTCAATGTCTCAGTGAGCGATCCGATCTGGTTGAGCTTGATCAGGATCGAATTGGCAGCATGCTCGGCAATGGCACGCCCAAGGCGCTTCACATTGGTCACCAGGAAGTCGTCGCCCACCAGTTGCACCCGGTCACCAACCCTGGCGCACAACAACTTCCATCCATCCCAGTCGTCCTCTGCCAGACCATCCTCCAGCGAAATGACCGGGTAACGCGCGATGATATCGGCCCAGTAATCCACCATCTCGGCGCTGCTGAGTACCCGGCCCTCGCGTTCCAGATGATACGCGCCATCCCTGTACAGTTCGGTGCAGGCCGGGTCCATTGCCAGCATTACCTGCTCGCCAGGGGTGTAGCCGGCGCGCTCGATCGCTTCCATAATGATCTGCAGCGCCGACTCATTCGTCGGCAGGCTCGGGGCAAAGCCACCCTCATCACCAACGTTCGTGCTGCCCCCCCGGTCGTGAATCACTTTCTTCAGGCTCTGGTAGATCTCGCTACCCCAGCGCAACGCCTCACGGAACGTTGGCGCGCCTACCGGCATGATCATGAACTCCTGGAAGTCGGTGCTATTCTGCGCGTGTTTCCCGCCATTGAGAATGTTCATCATTGGGGTTGGCAAAACATGGGCGTGCACACCACCCAGGTAGCGGTACAGCGGCAGGCCATGCGCCGCGGCGGCGGCTTTGGCGCAGGCCAGCGAGACACCAAGAATGGCGTTTGCGCCAAGCCGCCCCTTGTTCTCCGTGCCGTCAAGCTTGATCAGTTCCTGATCGATGCCAACCTGATCGGCGGCATCCAGCCCCTCCAGCATCTCGGCAATCGGCCCATTCACGTTTTCGACGGCCTGAAGTACGCCCTTGCCGCCATACCGGCTCTTGTCGCCGTCTCGCAACTCCAGTGCCTCAAAGGCGCCGGTTGATGCGCCCGACGGAACAATCGCGCGTCCAATGTCGCCGCTCTCCAGCCGGACATCCACCTCGATCGTCGGATTGCCTCGCGAGTCGAGCACCTCGCGCCCGACAATCGCCTCGATGAGCGTGCCTGTCATGGTGTCTCCTTGTCGCTCCATATGCCTCATCGTGAGGCGCCGCGCCATGAGTGACAGACATCTCTGACACCCATGACTCTCTCACCCTGCCACCAGTCCCAACTGATCATAGAGGCGCTTAAAATCGAACATCTCGTTGAGCATCTGGGTAAAGCGTGTAATCTTGGACGCCTGCTTGAAGCGAATATGGCCGAAGACGCGCTCGCTGCGTTCCACGGTCGTCAGCGTATCGTCCGCCACCACAATCACCGGCACCGCGCGTTCCTCGGCCCGATCCAGCACCACCGCCGGCGGGCGAATATTGCCGGTCAGTACCAGCACCGACGTCGAGGTCTCAAGCGCCGCCAGTTGCAGGTCGGTGCGGTCACCGCCGGTGATCACCGCCTTGTGGGCGCGCCGGCGAAAATGCGACAGCGCAGCGGCGGTGCCCATCGCGCCGATGACAAGATGTTCCACCACCCGCTCGGCCCACTCCGGGCGGCCAATCATCTGCCCGCCAAGATACTCGAACAGGTCGGCGACCGTCACTCCCGCCAGTTGCGGGTCCTGCGGCAGCGCCGCAAAGATCGGTACACCGCGCTGCTCGAGAAACGGCGCCACCCGGCTATGGACGAAATCCAGCTTTGGCACCTCGACCTCATTGAGCAGCACGCCAAGCAATCGGTCCCCCAGGTATCGCTGAACCGCAAGCACCGCGTCAAGCGAAAGCGGCGAGCGATAGCGAGTCACCAGCAGCACCGGCGCCTGCAACATGTCGGACACCTGGTCAGCCGACAGGTCCACCACCGATCCCTCGGCCCAGGTATTGGCGCCTTCGACCACAACCAGGTCGCGATCGCGTGAGACGGCCAGGTACGCCTCGCGTAAGCGGCGCGCGAAATCACTCGCCTGTCCGCGCATGATCTGTTCAACGACGCCCTGGGTCACCAGCACGGGTGCCAGGCGTTCCAGTGGATCGGGCAGGGCGAAATACTCGCGAATGAACGCCGCATCTTCATCATGCACACTGGTTTCGGTGTGCGTCACCGAGACGCTGACCGGCTTCATATAACCAACCCTGAAGCCGTCGCGTTGCGCGCGTTCGATCAGCCCGGTGCACGTCGCACTTTTGCCGACGAACGTCTCAGTAGATGCAACGTAAAGCGTAGCCATCGCCCCTCTCCATACCGAACGAAGCGTCCGGAAAACCAGGCCGCGCGGCAATTTCGGCTGCTTCCTCGGGCGATTGCGCCAGAAACGATTTCGGCAGCCGCATGCCATACGCTTCAATGACTTCACGCGCCTCAAGTTCGCCAGGCTCGATGCGGCCTTCGCTCCGGACCCGCTCGAACAGCGCGCGGACCCGTTCCGTATCAACCGCGAAGCGCACATACTCTCCCGGAGGCCGCTCCGTCCAGCGTCGCTGGTTCACCATTGCGCGCAGCGCAGCGACGGCGCGTTCCGGAAACGCATAATTCGGGATCCGGCACTGGTTCAGAATCTGGAGTGCCGGGCCGATGCTGGCCGCTCCCATATAACTCGTCACAATCGGCCTGGTGCGCCCGGCGGCCAGTTCGACAATCACCCGCGCCGTTTCCTCAGGCTCGCTGCCGGCCTGCGGTGTGAACAACACCAGCACAGCATCAACATTCGGGTCATCCAGCGCCGCCGTCAATGCCGTACGATAGCGATCCGCCCGTGCGTCACCAATCACATCGATCGGGTTATAGATGCTGGCTGTCGCTGGCAGGTTCGCGCGGAGGATCTCAATCGTTGCCGGCGCCAGTTCCGCCAGTTTCAACCCGCTACGCTCGGCAGCATCGGTTGCGATAATCCCCGGGCCGCCAGCATTCGTGACAATCGCCAGGCGATCGCCGGGAATGAGCGGCTGGTAGGCGAACGCCAGGGCAAAATCGAACAGTTCCTGCATCGAACGCGCCCGCAACACACCGCTCTGATCAAACGCCGCTTCGTATGCCCGCTCCGATCCGGCCAGCGCACCGGTATGCGACGATGCTGCCCGCGCCCCCGACTGCGTTGTTCCGCTCTTGATCGCGATCACTGGCGTATGCTTCGTCACGTCGCGGGCAGCAGCGATGAATGCGCCACCGTCGCCGATACCCTCGAGGTAGGCCAGGATGGCGCGATTGTTCGCCGGATCGGCGCCCCATGCGCGCAGCAGCATGACCTCATCAACGTCAGCCTTATTGCCCAGGCTCACAAAGCGTGAGAACCCGATATCCTGGCTCTTGCTCCAGTCGAGAATGGCCGTACAGAGCGCGCCGGATTGCGACATGAACGCGATCTGCCCCGGTTGCGGGTAGAGCGCCGCAAATGACGCATTCAGCTTTGTCGTTGTATCAATAATGCCCAGGCAGTTGGGCCCCACCATGTGCATGCCGTACTGCCGCACAATATCAACCAGCCGTCGTTCCAGTTCGTGGCCCGCCCGCCCGATCTCTTTGAAACCAGCACTGATGACCACCAGGCCCTTCACACCATGCCGCCCGCACTCTTCGGCGACTGTGCGCACCGTCGCTGCCGGCACCACCACCACCGCGAGATCAATGGTGTCTGGCACGCTGCCGATCGCCGGGTAGGCAGGAACATTCAGGACCTGGGATGCACCCCGATGGATTGGATAGATGCGCCCGGCATAGCCGGCATCGAGAAGGTTCTTGAGGATGCGATGTCCCAGTTTGGTGGGGTCCGGCGATGCGCCAATGACGGCTACCGACTGGGGCGCAAAGATCGCTTCCAGCATACAGGCCTTCCCACTCAGTGCGTGCGGCACTGTGTATGATACCATGAGTTGCGCACAGGAGATATGCGACCAGTCAAAAGCGGCGCCTGCCTGGCGCCGCTTTGTGGAGACAATCGTGCAAATTGTATGTGCCGTTATGCCGCATGCTCGACCATCAGGTCCGCTGGTTGGTGACGATTGTGGCGCGGTTGCACCGGCTCCCACACCTGGCCGGCCTCATCAACCACATGCAACGTTTCGCCATGGGCGCCTGACTCGACCAGTTTCTGCGCCACCATCAGCGCCAGCAACGCATCTTCCGGGCGCACCGGCGCCGGGCCATTCCTCCGCACCGCGGCAGCGAAGGCATCAAGCTCTGCGCGCAACGGCTCTTTCTTGTTGACCTTGAAACGGATCATCCGCCCTTCAGTTACACCCATCAATGCCGCCTGCGGCCATTCCGCGCCATACGGCGCCTGGTCATTCTCATACAGCGTCAGATCCTGCGTGATGTAATTCGCGACGAACATCCCTCGTTCGCCAATGACCGATAGTTCACGTACTTTGTTGGGCGAAAGCCAGTTAATGTCCAGCATGCCGATCGTATCACTCTCAAACCGCAGCACTGCCGACAACAGATCCTCGTGCGCGGTATGGAGCCGCCGCCCGATCTCGGCATGCAACTTTACCACGATCGAGTCGGTCAGGTAATGCATAATGTCGAGATCATGCGTTGCCAGGTCAATCACCACACCAACATCTTTGATGCGGCTGGGGAAGGGACCGATCCGCCGCGACAGAATCTGGTACACCCTGCCGAGCGCGCCATGTTCAAGCTGACCTTTCAGCGCGATGATCGCAGGATTGAAGCGCTCAATGTGCCCGACCGTCAGCAGAACCCCCAGGTCGTGCGACAGTGCCGTCAGTTCGGCGCCCTGCGCCACCGTTGCGGCAATCGGTTTCTCAACCAGCGTCGCCACGCCAGCCCGCAGCGTATCAGACGCGACCGCGAAGTGGTGCTCAGTCGGTACCACAACCGAAACCATGTCGAGTTGCTCGCGCTCAAGCAACTCGCGGTAGTCGGTATACCCACGCACATGGAACCGCTGCGCCAGTCGCGCGACCGTTGCCGGGTCAGCATCGGCGATTGCCACCAGTTCCACATCTTCCATTTCCGTATAGACACGTGCGTGGTTCCGGCCCATGATACCGGCACCGATCAGCGCAGCGCGCAGGATCTTCGTCATCGGTATGCTCCTCCCTTGTTCAGTATGCTCCGCGCCCGGTGAGCAGGGCAGGAATCGTCATGAACAGGATCTGCAGATCCAGCCAGATGGTATGGTTGCGGATGTAATGCATGTCCAGCCGCACCCGATCTTCATACGACAGATCGCTGCGACCGCTCACCTGCCACAGGCCGGTGAGGCCAGGCTTCACCGTTGACAGGTTATGTTGCCACTTACCGAATTTCTCCAGTTCCTGGCGGGTGATCATGCGTGGCCCGATCAGACTCATCTCGCCACGCAGCACATTGACCAGTTGCGGTAACTCATCCAGGCTGTACTTGCGCAGAAATGCGCCGATCTTTGTGATACGCGGGTCGTCTTTCAGCTTGCCGTGCGTTTCCAGTTCCTGTTTTTGCTCGGGAGTGAGCAGTCGATCGCCATGCAAGTGCATGGTACGCAGCTTGAAGGCATCGAACTCGCGCCGCCCCTGGCCAACGACACGCCGCCGATAGATCACCGGCCCCGGCGAGTCGCGCTTGATCAAATAGGCCACCACAAGAAACAATGGCATAAGCGCCAGCAATGTCAGCGCCGCCAGGGTGTAATCGAGCAGGGTCTTGAGAATCAGATGCACCCCGATGATACGCGTCTTGTTGAGCACAATCAAAGGAACGAACCCCTCTTCACGCACGCGCACGCCGGTGGTCAGCAATTCGAACAACCCCGATGCCAGGCGCACCTCGACGTCCTGGAACGTGTCGAGCGTGCTATACACCGATAGGAGCCGATCACGCATCATGGAAGTGTTCGCAATGACGACGGTATCAATGCCGTGTTGCTTGACCTGGGTGGCGAATGAAAGGGAATTATCCAGCACCGGCACACCGGGGATCGGCTCGCTCCCGATGGGCAAATAGTCATCAATGAAGCCAACGATCTGGACACCGCTTGTTTTCGCGGAAAGCAATTGCTCGGTTATTGCAATCCCTTCCGGGTTGGCGCCGATGATCAGGGTCCGGTCAACAAAGCGCCCGGAACGGCGCTGGGCATATACGGCCCGTCGCATCAGGAAACGGCTGGTCATGCCAAGTACCACCAGCAGCGCCCACGAGAGCAGCAGGAAGCCGCGCGCCACAATGAACTCAGGAAACAGAAAGCTGACGACAATTACCAGCAGCATGCCGGTTGTGACAGCATTGAACATCCGCGCGTATTCGGTCGCGCCACCCAGTAGATTCACCGGGCTGTAGAGACCATAGACCCAGAAGAGTGCCAGGTAGACCGGTGCCAGCGCGACAACAACCGTCGCATAGAACTCGGGCCGTACCCATCCTTCGTTGAAGATCGGCAGATCGCTCTGGAAGCGTACCGTATAGGCGATTGTGAAACTGACGAGCACGACCAGCATATCGGTCAGGACGAGCTGGCCAATTAACAACCGTCGCCCGGCGCGCCGGACTACACTGCGTGGTTTGACATCCGCCGTTATGCCCTCATAAACGGCCATCTGCGCGCCTCCATGCTCACGCTGCGACAGCTTGCCGCGTCGCAACCGGCTCTTCGATCGCCTGTTCGATGACGGCTGCCGCCTTCATTGCATGTGCGACAGCCGATTCACCGTTGGTGAGTTGCGGGTAGATCTGGCTGCTATTCACCAGGTACAACCCCGCCACATCCGACACGAACGATGGAATATCGTCCGTTCGCCCGACCGGGTGAAGCGGCTCAACGTAACGTTCGCGCCCGATCCGTACGGCGGCAATATCCTCCGGCCGGAGATCGGGGAACATCTGCCGCAAGTACACCATGAACGACTGCTGTAACGTCTCGTCATCCATCTGGGCAAAGAGATTGTCGGGCGAGACATACTTCGGCAGGTAGACCAGGTGATACCCATTGGTAAACTGCCGGTCGATCAGGTTCGTCGTCTCGATAACACCGGTAAAAGGAATGCGCTCATCGGTGATATTCAGCGTGTAGTACGGCGAGAGCGAGCGGCGCAGGACCAGCAGCATACACACGATGCCCAGGTACTCTTCAAGCGCGCTCCAGCGAGCGCTGACTTCTGCGGCTTCAGGCGGAAGCAATTTGCGCGCGATCGGCGTCTGGAGCGTCAACACCGCTCCGTCACTCTCGACCTCGCCATCCGCCATGCGCAAGCCGCGCACGCGGCCACCCGCAACACGCACCTGCTGTACGGTCGCGCCGGTGGTGATCTGCCCGCCGCGCGCGGTAATCGCCTTTGCCAGCGCATCTATCAGCATGGCATAGCCGCCGGGAAGGAAACACATTTTCTCGACCGCGCCACCCTTCTCGCGAGTATCGGTCGTTCGTACCAGGCGAGACCAGATATACGTCGCCGGCACGCTATCGAAGCCACCATCGAACTTGGCGCGCAGCAGCGGCTTCCAGATATGCTCAACCGCCCGCTTCCCTCCCAGGCTGGTCAACCAGTCGACGACCGGAACCTCCTCAAGGGCGCGCCAGTCCTTGACCTGGCG
>Ga0272446_1006847_pt1 | contig 11642 bp, 15 predicted proteins | sample YNPCB0061_FD_194587 | JGI IMG/M metagenome (GOLD analysis project Ga0272446, IMG submission 194587) | Hot spring microbial mat communities from Yellowstone National Park, WY, United States - YNP-CB-006-1 | ecosystem: Environmental > Aquatic > Thermal springs > Hot (42-90C) > Sediment | place...
CCGGGCGCGTGGACCTGGCCGGGGCGCGCGGGCTGGTTGGGGGCGAGGTTGGTCAGCGGGATCGGCGGCTGGTTGCTCAAGGCCGCCCGAAGCTAGCAGAGGACGCGCGACCGCGACACGTTCGGAAACAGGCCGAACCTCGTGCCGAACATCACCCATTCGGGGTGCAGCAGACCGCGCGAGCATTCGCGCCGCGAGGTGGTTATCCCCGTGCCATGGCACGCGCCGTAGTCCGGGCCCGGGCGACGCCCCGGAAGCCCTCAACTCCACGAAATCAGAAGCGTCTCCGAGCCCCCTCCCCGGCGTCCCGAGCGAAGCCGCGCGAGCCCGCGGCCCGCGCCAAGCCGACCGGGGCGCAGCAGACCCAGGCCTTCGCCGCGGCGCACGACGCCGCGCGCCTGAAAGCGTGGGGCGTGCCCGGGCAGGTGCTGACGAACGTCGGCCCGGTGGAGGTGTGGAGCGCGGCGCCGTCGGGCTGGCACCTCGTGACGCGCGGGCTGTGGCGCGCGGGCTTCGAGCTGTCGCTGCGGGTGGCGAAGGCGAAGGACGACGCGGCGCCGCCGGCCTGGGCGCTGGCGCTGCTCGAGCGGCAGGTGCGCCGGTGCCTCGAGCCCGACGCGCCAGCCCCGGACGAGACGTGGTGCGTCGTCGAGGCCGCGCCGCTGGCGCCCGAGAGCGAGCTGGGCGCGCTGGCCTTCGCGCGCGACGCGCTGGGGCCCATCACGACGCCCGACGCCGAGGTGCCGGTGTGGCAGCTGGTGCCGATCACGCGGGACGAGGAGCGCGTGGTGCGCGAGTGGAGCCCGTCGGGGCTGGTGGAGATCCTCCGGGCGATCGAGCCGCAGCTGGTGGCGACGATCGACCGCCCGTCGTTGCTGTCGTCCCCGCGCGCGCGCCTGGCGATCGAGCAGCGCATCGCCCGCGAAGGCAGCAGCCTGTCGGCCATGCGCGCCCGGGTCTCGTCGCTCGGCCGCGCGAAGGGCGCGACCACGTGGAAGCTGTCGGCCGAGGCGGTGGACACGTTCATCGCGCTGCTCAAGGGCCGCACCGCGCACCAGCGCGCCTTCACCGTGCGCGGCGCCGGCCCTCCGATCGAGGTGCGCCCCGGTGACTGCGCGGCGGTCGAGCTCTCCGACGGCGGGCCGGTGCTGAAGCTGTCGCAGGCGGCGTCGCGGCAGCTGCGGGCCGTGCTGCGGCCGAAGCCGGGCAAGTACACCCTCGAGGCGCTTCCGGGCTTCACGCTCGAGGTGTGCTAAGGCCCGCGGGCACATGAGGCTCAAGCAGCGTCCCGAGGACTTCTCCGTCAAGGAGAGCTACCGCTTCGACGAAGTGAAGACCGGGACGTTCCGCGTCTACCTGATGGACAAGCAGAAGCTGTCCACCTTCGACGCGGTGGCGCGCATCCAGCAGCGCTTCGGCCTGAAGCCGGGGGCGATCAGCTATTGCGGGCTCAAGGACAAGCAGGGCCGCACCGAGCAGATCATCGCCGTCGACGGCTACGACGTGGACCTGCAGGACCCGGATCTGCGCCTCACCTTCCTCGGGCGCACCGATCGCCCGCTGAGCGCGGCCAACACCACCTCGAACCGCTTCGCCGTCACCGTGCGGCAGCTGCGCGACCGCGATCTGCACCTCGTCACGGTCGCCGCCGCCGAGGTGAACCGCCTGGGCGTGGTGAACTACTTCGACAGCCAGCGCTTCGGCTCGCTCAAGCACGGCCAGGGCTTCATCGCGAAGGATCTGATCCGCGGCGACTTCGAGGCCGCGCTGCGCAACTACCTCGCCAAGCCGTCCACGCTCGACCGCACCGACGACGCGAAGGTGAAGGCCTTCTGGGCGAAGAACTGGGGCGACTGGACCGCGAAGTGCCCCTTCGACGCGAACCGCAAGTACTACCGAGTGATCAAGGCGCTGCGCGACGAGCCGCGCGACTTCGTGAACGCCTTCCTGCAGATCGACGCTGACTACCGCGCGATGCTGCTGTTCACGTACCAGTCGTACCTGTGGAACGAGGGCGTGCGCCGCCTGCTCCAGCTCCTGCTGCCGCGCGAGCAGCTGTTCCCCATGCCGTACCAGGCAGGCACGCTGCTCCACCACACCGACGCGTCGCCCGAGGTGCTCTCGAAGCTCAAGCGCCTGCAGTTCCCGCTGCTGGCGCCGGACTCGACGTTCGAGGATCCGCAGGTCGAAGAGGCCGCGCGCTGGGTCATGGGCCGCGAGAAGCTGACGCTGGCGGAGCTGCGGATCGAAGAGGCGCCGAAGCTGCTCTACTTCAAGCACGAGCTGCGCCCGGTGCTGGTGTTCCCGCAGAAGCTGGTGGTCGGCAAGCCGCGGCCGGACGAGCTCAACCGCGGCTCGATCAAGGTGAACATCGCCTTCACCCTGCCGCCGGGCAGCTACGCGACGCTGACGGTGAAGCGCCTGTTCCACTTCGGCGTGGAGAAGGAGCAGCGCTCGGGCCAGGACGTGCTCGAGGAGCTGCCGCCGCAGCACCCGCCGCGCCGGAAGTTCGATCACAAGACGGGCGCCCCGGTTCCCCGCCGCGACGACGAGCCGAGGGGCTTCCGCGCCCAGCAGAAGCACCGCAAGGCGCTCCGGGCCGAACGCCGCGGCGCCGCGAAGAAGTAGCGCGCAGGATTTCCGCGGGGCCGCGCCGCGCCGCCCTGCAACTCGGCGGATTCGCGCCCCACGCCCGGCGCATGGGCCATGCTGGGTGACGTCCGAGGAGGACGCCATGAGACGACTCTTCCTCCTCGGGGTGGGGCTCGTGCTGGTCGGCTGTGGCAGCGGCGGCGCGGGCAGCGGCGCCTGCGAGCAGGTGGGCACCGGCGGCGAGCGCTTCTGTCACAACTTCCGCGACACCCAGTACGAGCAGGGCAAGGACATCTGCGATCGGCTGCAGGGCACGTGGTCCGCGGGCACCACCTGCGGCGCGCTCGGCTACACGAAGGAGTGCACCGACGGCTCGTTCGTGAAGCCCGCGGGCGTCTGCGCCGGGTGACGCGGGCCGGTTACGGCTGGCAGATGACCTGGTCGCCGGTGACGGTGCAGCTGCGGCAGGTGTTGGTCTTCACCAGCTTGCCGTCGCGGCACTCCAGCGTGCCGAGGCCGTCGGAGGTGCACAGGCCCTTGCCCTCCGCGGTGGAGGCGCACGCGTCGCCCTCGACGTTGCCACTCATGTCGCACTTCACGGTGTCGCCGTTGCGGGTGCAACCGCCGGGGCCCTTGCACGGCAGCGACACCCACGCGCCCACCTTGCACTCGAGCGCCGCCGTCGTGCTCTCGCAGAGGAAGCCGGTGGTGTCGCACTTGTCGCCGGCCTTCGGCGAGCCACAAGCAGACGCGAGGAGCGAAACGGACAGCACGGCGAGGGACGGGGAGAAGGAGCGCATGGCGGTTCGGGGGCTCAAGTCGGCCGAAGGAGGCGCGCACTATCGGTTCGCCGCCCCGGGGAAGTCAAACGAAAGCTCAGGGCAGCAGCTCGCCGAAGAAGCGGCGGAAGTTGTTCCCCAGCACCTTCTCCACCACGCGCACCGGCAGGCCGCGGTCGACCAGCACCTGCGTCAACTTCGGCAGGTCGCGCACGTCTCGCATGCCCTGGGGCAGGGGGATCATGCCGTCGAAGTCGCTGCCGAGCGCCACGCCGTCCTCGCCCATCACGTTGACCGCGTGCTCGATGTGCTTCGCCACGTGGGCCAGCGTCTTCCCGCCGATGAACTGCGGGGCGAAGATCACCCCCACCACCCCGCCGCGATCGGCGACGGCCTTGAGCGTCTCGTCGGTGAGGTTGCGCCACATCGCCGTCGCGCCCTGCACGCCCGCGTGGCTGCAGAACGGCCGCGCCTTCGGGTGGTTGAGCACCTCGGGCAGCATGGCCGGCGAGGCGTGGGCGATGTCGACCGCCATGCCCACCGCGCCCATCGCGTCCAGCACGTCGCGGCCGAGCTGCGTCAGCGGCTTGTTGCCGAACAGCGGGGTCGAGGTGCCGCCGAGCTCGTTGTTCGCGAGGTGCGTGAGCGACATGAAACGCACGCCGCGCTCGTACAGCGTCGCCACGCGGTCCACCTGGCCTTCGATGGCGTGCGCCCCCTCGATGCCCAGCACCGCCGAGATGCGCCCCTGGGCGATGTTCTCGTCGAGCTGCGCGGCCTTCCCGGCGATCGAGGCCGTCCCGCCCGACGCCCGGCAGAAGTGCGCGAGGCGATCGATCTGGAACGTGCAGCGCGTCCACTCCGAGGCGCGCGCGTGCGCCGGCCACTTCTGCTTGAGCGCGAAGAGGCTGAAGGCATCGATGACGGGCAGCCCGCGCGTGACGATGGTGAAGCACTGCAGCTTCACGCCCGCTTCCTTCAGCCGGGGGAAGTCGACGTGCCCCTCGTCGGAGGCGCGCGTGAGATCGCGGTTCCACATCAGCGAGTCCGCGTGCCCGTCCGCCACCACCACCCGTCGGTGCAGGGCCTCGATGTCGACGTGTTCCGTCACCACCCGCTCGTGTAGGGTGCCCCGCGCAGGAACGCAACCCATGCAGATCCACCTGAACGGCGAGCCGCGCGACGTGCCCGAGGGCGTGACCGTCGTCCGCCTGCTCGAGCTGCTCGACATCAAGGCGCCGCGCGTGGCCGTCGAGGTCAATGCACAGGTCGTCACGAAGTCGCGGCACGCCGAGACCACGCTGAAGCCCGGCGACCAGGTCGAGATCGTCACCTTCGTCGGAGGAGGTTGAACCCATGCCCGCCAGCACGCCGTTCACCATCGCCGGCCGCACCTTCAGCTCGCGCCTCATCGTCGGCACCGGCAAGTACTCGAGCCACGCGGTGATGAAGGCGTGCCACGAGGCGTCGGGCGCGGAGATGGTGACGGTCGCGGTGCGACGCCTCGACCTGAAGGCCCAGGGCGAGGCCGCGCTGCTCAACTGGATCGACACGAAGAAGCTGCAGCTGCTGCCCAACACCGCCGGCTGCTACACGGCCGACGACGCGGTGCGCACCTGCCACCTCGCCGCCGAGCTGGGGCTGTCGAAGTGGGTGAAGCTCGAGGTGCTGGGGGACGAGAAGACGCTGTACCCCGACGTCGAGGAGACGCTGAAGGCCGCGCGCGTACTGGTGAGGGACGGCTTCACCGTGCTGCCGTACACCACCGACGACGTGATCACCGCGAAGAAGCTGGAGGCGATCGGCTGCGCGGCGGTGATGCCGCTGGCGGCGCCCATCGGCTCGGGCCTCGGCATTCGCAACCCGCACAACATCCGCCTCATCCTGGAAGCGGTGAAGGTGCCCGTCATCGTCGACGCCGGCGTGGGCACCGCGAGCGACGCGGCCATCGCCATGGAGCTGGGCTGTGACGGCATCCTCATGAACACCGCCATCGCGTCGGCGAGGGAGCCCGAGCGCATGGCCCGCGCGATGAAGCTGGCGGTGGAGGCGGGCCGCGAGGCGTACCTCGCCGGGCGCATTCCCATGAAGGCGTACGCGTCGGCGTCGAGCCCTCTCGAGGGCCTCGTCGGCCGGTGACGCTTCCCTTCCGCGTCGTCCTCATCACCGACTGGGCGCTCGACGATCTCCCGGCCCGCGTCGCGCGGGCGCTCGAGGCAGGCCCCGGCGTCGCCGTGCAGCACCGCCACCCCGGCGCGAACGATCGCCGCTTCTTCGACGAGGCCCGCGCGCTGGCCCAGCTCTGCCGCGCGAAGGCCGCGCCCCTCTTCATCAACCGCCGGCTCGACGTCGCGCTCGCCCTCGACGCGCACCTGCACCTGCCGTCGTCCGGCCTGCGCGTCGCGGACGTGCGGCCCCACCTGCCGGGGAAGTGGATCGCGGTCGCGGTGCACGACGAGGCGGAGGCCGACGCCGCGCTCGGCGCCGATCTCGCGCTGGTGAGCCCCGTCTTCGCGCCCGGCAGCAAGCCCCTCGACACCCGCACGCCGCTGGGCCCTGAAGGCTTCCACCGCCTCGCCAAGCGCCTCCCCTGCCCCGCCTTCGCCCTGGGCGGCGTCGGGCCCGAGGCGCTGCCCGCGCTGGCGCCTGTCAGCGGTGCGGCGGTCATCTCCTCGGTCCTTGGCAGCGCCGATCCGCGCGACGCCTGCGCCGCGCTGCTCGCGGCCGTGGCGCGCAGTCAGCTCTGACCCGGCCGGGTGACCGAAACCCAGTGGACCCGGCCGCGCGAAGGGTGCACGCTGCCTTCGTCTCTTCAGCTGGAGGCGCCCATGGCCACGGCGTCGGGTGCAGCATTCTCGGGCTTCACGTTCCACGGCGTCCGCAAGGCGCTGATCGATCTCGGGTGGGCGTCGGACACCCTGGCGGCGGTGCAGCCGGAGACGCGCACGGTGCTGGAGCACCCCGAGACGCTGAAGTTCCACCCCGGCGAGTGCCTCGACGACGTGGTGGAGACGCTGCGCCGCACGCGCGGCCCCGAGGCCCCGGTGCAGCTGATGCGGCTGGCTACGGCGAAGAGCCTCGAGGGCATCGTCGCGCCGCTCGCGCGCATCTACCTCACGTTCTCCGGCGGGAGCCCGGCCGCGCTGCTCGAGCGCTTCGGCGAGCTGACCCAGGCGCTGTCGCGGAACATCACCACCGCCTACGAGAAGACCTCGAAGACGGGCGGCATCCTCCAGCTCGTCTACCCGCACGTCCCGCCCGCGGGGGTGGACCTGGGCTGGAAAGGGGCGCTGCTCCACCTGCTCGACTTCGCCGGCCGCGCGGGCACGGTGGAGATCCTCGACCGCGCGCGCGACGGCCACGTCCTCCGCCTCCAGGTGGAGTGGCGGGCCCCCTGAAATGGGTGGAAGGTCGCTGCGTTAGAGAGCGCGCAATCCCACTTCCCCGGCGGGGTTCCCCTCATCAAGGGGTTCACCGGTCCATACCCGTGGAGGCAGTCGAACCACAGGCGGCCCTCACGCATGGACTCGAGAGAGCTCGCAGCGCTGTGCGAGAAGTACGGGGTCCTGGTGCACCGACGGTGCACGGCGCTGCTTGGCGCGCGACGCCGACAGGCCGCTCTGTGCACGCGTACGAGGGCTACCCGCTGCGCGCGGGCGCGGCGCGCAACACCCTGGCGCTCGCCGGGCGGGAAGACTTCCTCGTCTACCGCGCGCACGACGACGCGTACCTGCAGCGGGATTTGCGGCGGCACGCCGCTCCAGTCCCTCGACGCGCCGGAGTACAGGCTGCCGGTGCCGACGGCCAGCGGCGGCGTGCGGGCGATCTTCGCGCAGTAGGTCGCGCCGTCCTTCGGCTACAGTCCCGAGCGCATGACGGAACTGCGCCCGATGCGCCTCGGCGAGCTGATCGATCGCTCGGCGTCCTTCTGGCGGGCGCACTGGAAGCCGCTCTTCCAGCTCGCGGTCGGCTTCCAGCTGGCGCAGTTCACCCTGCTCAAGGTGAACGAGCTGCTCACGCGCCGCTTCTTCCCCGCGATGCGCGGCGACGTGGCGGAGCTGGCGAAGGACAACCCCACCGAGGCGCTCGCGCAGCTCACCGGCGGACTGGGGCTGCTGGTGGTGGTGGCGCTCGGCACGCTCTTCGTCTCGCAGGTGGGCGGCGTGGCCACGACGCACTTCGTGTACCCGAAGCTGCTCGGGCGTGAGGGTCCCGGGCTGGGCGAGTCCGTGCGCTTCTCGCTGGCGAAGCTGTGGCCCACCCTGGGGGCCTTCGCGCTCAGCATCGCGTGGAGCGCGGTGGTGGGTGCGGCGCTCCTCGTCCCCGGCGCGGGCCTCGCGGCCGGCGGCGCGGTGCTGTTGCTGCGGGACGCGAAGGTGCCGGGCGCGGTGTTGCTGGTGCTGGGCCTGCTGGCCGCGCTGGTCGGCTTCATCGTGCTGGTGCTGTGGTTCTTGATCCGCTTCCTGCTCACCGCGCAGGTGGTGGCGCTGGAGGGCGTCGGCGCGCGGCAGGTGTTCCGGCGCACGGACGCGCTGTCGTCGGGGCGCGTCGAGCCGGGCCCCCTGGGGCTGGTGAAGGCGCGGCTGACGGTGCTGGTGACGGTGATCGGCGCGCTGCTGGTCGTCGTCGGCCTGGTGGCGACGCTGCCGTCCCTCGTCCTGGGGATCGCCTACGGGGCGTCATTCCAGCCGGGCCACACCATCAACGACGTGGTGCCTCAGGCGCTGTTGGTGCCCGTCGAGCTGGTGCAGGTCGTCCTGGGCTCGCTGTTCGCGCCGCTCTACGTGGTGTTCCAGGTGGCCTTCTACTTGGACATGCGCGTGCGCCGGGAAGGCCTCGACCTCGAGCTGAAGCTGGCGCCATGACGCTCGGACTCCTCGTGCTGGTGCTGGCTGCGCCGTGCGAACACCCCGCCCTGGGCAACGCCTCGGCGGAGCAGCGTCCGGCGGCGTGTGCGCTCCTCGCCCAGCCGGCGGGCGCCGAGGTCGATCGCGCCGCGCTCGAGGCCGTGTACCAGCGCCCAGGCTTCGAGCGCGCCCGGGACCGGAACGCCGGCGCGCTGCAGGCGCTCCTCGCGCAGCTGCGGGCGTGGATCGAGCGCCTCTTCGAGACGACGGGCGCGCAGACCTACTCGAACGTGACGCGCGTGGTCGTGCTCTTCATCGCGGCGCTGGCCGGCCTCACGCTCGCGCTGCGCTTCGCCGCCCGGCGCAGGAGACAGGGCGCCGTCGCCCAGTCGGGCCGGGCCGCGCCGCTGATTCTCGACTCGCCTGCCGTGCACCTCGGCCGCGCCCGCGCCGTGCTGGGCGCCGCGCCGCGCGAGGCTATGCGCGAGGCCCTGCTGGCGCTGCTGTCGCACCTCGAGCGCGAGCGCCTCGCCCGCCCCGATCGCGTGAAGACGAACCGCGAGCTGGCGCGCGAGCTGGCCGTCCGGGGCGCCCCGCCCGCCCTGGCCGCCGCCGTGGCGCGGTGGGTGGACTGGTACGATCTCGCCTACTACTCCCTCGAGCCGGTGGCGCCCGACGCCGCGGCGCGCTTCGTCGAGGAGATCGCCGCCCTCGCCGCGGCGCCCGGCACGGAGGCGGCCGCGTGAAGGGCCTGCGCGCCTGGCTGCCGTTCGCGGTGCTGCTCGCCCTGGCGCTCGCGGCGGGCCTGGCCGTCGGCCCCGACGCCTCGGAGAGCCAGGTCCCCAGCGCCGAGAACCGGGGCCCGCGCGGCCTCGCCGTGCTGGCGGCCTGGCTGGGCGATCGCGGCGTCGACGTGCGCGTGGGCACGGCGCCGCTGACCGCGCTGCCCGGGGAGATCCGCACCGTCGTGCTCCCGGCGCCCACGGCGCGGGACGTGTCCGAGGAGGAGCTCGCCGCGCTGCAGCGCTTCGTCGAGGGCGGCGGCACGCTGGTGGCGCTCCTGCCGCGGGGCACGACCCAGCTGCGCCTCAAGCGGTGGCTCGAGGCGGGCCCCGGCGACGTCGCGCCGATCGACGACGTACCGGGCGTGAAGGATCTCGGCGGCGCCACGGTGCGGGTGGTCTTCGCCGGGGGCCCCCTGGCCGGCGCGACGGCGCTGCGCGTCTCGGGCGAGGCGATGGTGGCGGTGGCCGATCCGTCCGCGGTGCCCGTCACCGAGCCGCCGGCGCTGTGGTGGAAGCCGCTGGGCGCAGGGGGCGTGTGGATCGCCGCGGGGGCCGAGCTCGCCGAGAACGCGCGCCTCGAGCTCCTCGACAACGCCGCCTTCTGGGCGGGGCTGGGAGAGCGCGGGCCCGTGTGGATCGACGAGGCGCACCACCACCGCGAGGCGGGCGCGCCGCCGCCGCTGCACCTGCTCGCCACGGCCCTGCAGGGCGCGCTGGTGGCGCTCCTCTTCGTGGCGGTGTTCGCGCCGCGCCTCGGCCCGCCGCGCGACGAGCCCCGCGCCCTGCATCGGTCGACCGCGGAGTACGTCGCGGCGATGGCCGCCCTCACCGCCCGCGCCCGCATCGAGCCCGAGCTGCTCGAGGCGCTCCGCGCGCGGCTGCGGCGGCGCCTCCACGACGCCCTGGGCATCGGGGTGCACCTGTCGTGGGAAGAGGCCGCGCGGCTCACCGCCCTCCGCTCGCGCGTGACGGAGCAGGCGCTCCTCGCCGCCGCGCGCGAGACGGACTTCCTCGCGCTCTCCCGCCAGGTGGCCGCGCTGGAGCTCGAGCTGGGCGCCTGACGCCGCCGGGAACCGGAGCCCGGCGCCGGGTGCTCCACCGGCGATGCTCCTGGCCGCGACCCTCCTCGCCGTGCTGACCGCCGAGGCTCCCGAGTGCCCGCCGACCGGTGCGGTGATGGTCGTCGACACGGCGCGCCACCGGCTCGTGCTGTGCGAGGGCGGCGCGGCCGTGCGCAACTACGATGTGGCGACCGGCGCGAACGGCCCGGCGCCGAAGCGCGTCGGCTGGGCGCAGACGCCGCTGGGCACCTTCACGCTGACCCAGCCGCGGGCCTCGCGGCAGTTCCACGTCTTCATCCCGCTGGCCAACCCGGATCCGAAGCGCTTCTCGGCGTGGGCGATCGGCGTGCACGGCCCGCAGCGCGGCTGGGAGAACGCCGGTCACGTCAACGTCGAGAGCGACTGGACGCTGGGCTGCGTGGCGGTCGCGTCGGACGCGGAGATCGACGCGATCGCCGCGTGGGTGCGGGAGAAGCGGGCGCGGCGCATCGAGGTGCGCTGACGGCGCGCCGTGGCTCGGCCCTGCTGGGCTGGCACCACACCCTTCGGGGAGGAATCCCGTGCGCCAGCGCCTCACCCTCGTCAGCTTTTGCGTGGCCTTCTGCGCCGGCATGGCGTGCAGCCTGATCGTCGACACGCGCGGCCGCTGCGAGACCGACGGCGACTGCCTGTCCACGCAGTAGTGCAGCGGCGGCGTGTGCATCGATCGCGCGACGGGCGGCGGCCCCGGCGGCGGAGGAGGAAACGACGGCGGCTCAGGCGGCGGCGTGGGGGGCGGCTCTGGTGGAGGCTCCGGCGGCGGGAGTGGTGGCGGCTCCGGGGGTGGGAGTGGTGGCGGCTCCGGCGGCGGCGCGGGCGGTGGCGACCAGGACGCGGGCTGCCAGCCGGAGAACGACACGGCCTTCTGCGCGCGCCAGGGCAAGAGCTGTGGCGCGACGTCGGGCACCGACAACTGCGGAACGACGCGGACCGTCAACGACTGCGGCAGCTGCACGGCGCCGGCGACCTGCGGCGGCGGCGGCACGGTGAACGTCTGCGGCTGCACCGCCGAGACGAACGCCGCGTTCTGCAGCCGCCTGGGGAAGAACTGCGGCAGCCTCACGGCGCCCGACAACTGCGGCACCTCGCGCACCGCCAACTGCGGGACGTGCACGGCCTGCGGCGAGTCCTGCAGCAACAACGTCTGCACGCCGGTGTGCCTCGGCGGCGCGGGTACGCCCTGCTCCTGCAACGCGCAATGCTGCGGCAACACCAGCTGCCCGTACGGCGCCACCTGCTGCCGCAACAACGGCACGAGCTCGGCCTGCGGCAGCCCGGGCCAGGACATTCCCTGCCTCTGCGATCCGAACTGCTGCAGCGGGTGCTCCAACAACGGCCAGTGCGTGAACAGCTCTCAGTGCAACGGCGCCAACGCCTGCCCCTGACGCGCGTCACCGCCCCGGCGTGGCAGGCGGCGGCAGGGAGATCTCCCCGGCCATCACCCGGGGCGTCGGATCGATCCACTCGATGAGCGGCCCGAAGGTGCGCGTGGCGCGCAGCGAGGCCTTCCACGCCTCGGCCTTCCCCACGAGGCCCGTG
>Ga0272446_1006848_pt1 | contig 11642 bp, 10 predicted proteins | sample YNPCB0061_FD_194587 | JGI IMG/M metagenome (GOLD analysis project Ga0272446, IMG submission 194587) | Hot spring microbial mat communities from Yellowstone National Park, WY, United States - YNP-CB-006-1 | ecosystem: Environmental > Aquatic > Thermal springs > Hot (42-90C) > Sediment | place...
CCAACTAGCGATCGCTTCCAAAATTAAGTTGCTAATTTCAGATTCTACATAGCTGGAGTAACTTGCCCGAAAAATATCCAAGTCATGCTTCTGTACCTTAAATAAATTGGGAAATATCAGCCTAATCTGCCCCGCTTCCACATTTTTATTCTGAAATTCCATAGCGCCCAAATAATTGCCTTGACTATAAAAATGCAAGAGGGGTTCTAAATACTGCTGGCGGTAGTTTTTAATCGCCTTTTGTTCATCGCTGATCACCTCTTGCAAACTACTGTATAAAGTTGATTTTTGTAATTGCTCACCGAAACAGGCGATCGCAGAGTCCAGATTCTGGTGCATTTCACCATAGCTCCGATCAATACTCATCAAAATTTGCTGACTGTCTGCATAAGTAGTACCGACAGCATAATCATTAAATAGTTTATCTAGCCTTTTTTGCACAGCATTAGATTTCAGCATCTGCTGATTGAGACAAATATGTAGATAACTGATTTCAGCCAGACTATTATTAATCCTTGTTAGATCGGCTAATTTCTGATTCATAATTTCTTGATTGTTTCTGCTCGGAATGTTAATACCTTGCTGAGTCTTAGTATTAGCGATCGCCCCTGCTAATTGTTTGCTTTGGGACTGTATTTTATTAAGGAACTGCTTTTGTCCTAGACTGAGGGGAGCTATATAATTAACTTTAACAGCTAGTAATTCATTGGCTAAGGCTGTAGTGTTTTCTTGAAACTCACTTACTAACTGTGTATTAAAGCGCACAATACCTTGGGCTTGGGCATCAATCCGCAGTTGGTGAACAGCAAATCCCCCAAATCCTATGACTGCGCTAGTAATCACAGCAAGGGTAATTTTTTGGAGAGTAGGTTTATGCATCGTGTTGTTTGCTGTATAAAATCCAACTTTAGTTTACAATACAAAAATATCACCTAATTTGAGCCAGCTTTTCCCCTAAAACGTAAGCCTACAGTTATAGATTATCTTATTGATCACAGACATTAGATTAGTTTCTTAGATATTGGTATAGCAAATTATGGAAATTATCCTGCAACCCCTACAATATGAATTTATGCGTAACGCTATGATGGCGGGCATTTTGACAGCAGTATTATGCCCAGTGGTCGGCAGTTATTTGATAGTTCAGCGCATGACTTTACTGGGCGATGTGATGGCGCACTCTGTCCTACCTGGTATTGTAGTAGCATTTTTCTTGCGTTTAGAAGTGCTTACGGGGGCATTAGTTTCTGGATTAGCCAGTGCTGGCTTAATCGCTTGGGTACGCACCCAAACTAAAGTAAAAGAAGATGCGGCTATGGCAACTATTTTCCATAGTTTTTTCTCCTTGGGAGTAGTGCTAATTACTGTCCTAAAAATTCGTATCAACCTAGAGAGTTTTCTTTTTGGCGACCTGCTGGGAATTACACAGGCGGATGTGATGCGAACTGCATTGATCACCCTAATTATTCTGCTTTTAGTTAAACTTTTTTACAAAGAATTACTCTTTTATACTTTTGATCCTATTGGCGCAGAGGCAATGGGTTTACCAGTCAAAAAAGTATACTTAGCCTTAATTACAGGTATTACAGTTACTATAATTGCCAGTATGCAAACTATTGGTGTGGTGCTAGTAGTAGCTATGTTGGCAACACCCGCCCTGTCAGCCTATTTATTAGTCAAAGAATTGCATCAGATGATGATTTTAGGTTCAGTGATCGCCGTTTTCGATACTATTTTAGGCTTATATCTTAGCTACTACTTTTCCCTACCTTCTGGCGCTACGATTGTGTTAGTTAATTTTGCTGTTTTCCTGACATCTTTGCTATTTAGTCCCACCCAAGGGATGCTTTTCAGCTATTTGCAAAAGTAACTCATACTCCCCCGCTGGAAGTACAATACTGCTATTTTGGTTCAACACTTCTTGAAGCAAAGCAGACATCTGCTGAACCGCATTGTCTTGGTTAGGTTCTGCTCTCAACCACAGTTTCTGCTTATTTGCTACTTTTACTGCTGTTAAAATTAGCACCAGTTCTCGGGGAATTGTCTCAGAAATTGTTACCTTTTGCCGATCTAATTTGGCTTCCAACTGGGCGTTTAACTGTGCGATCGCCTTAACATAGTCAGGCTCTTCAGTGTTAGGGGCGATCACCGTTATTTTTCTCATGCCCACAATCTTGATTTTGGCAGAGACACTTCCTGTTCTGGCTTGGGGTTGGTTAGGAACGGGGTCAACTTGAGCAGGATTTGTACTTATGGCAGGGGGTTCCTCTGGAATCATTGCTGGATCGCTTGGCTCACCACTGGTAGGAGCAGTTGGGCTAGTGAGCGGAATAGCCTCATCCTGAATCTTTGTCCCATTGGATATTGGGTCAGCAGGCTTCAGCGGTTGCGGCTGTGCTGATTTTTCTGGCGCAGGAGTAGTCTTTTTTGTAGGCTCAAAACTATCTTTACTAGCTTTGGGCGGCACAGGAGGACTATCTAGCAGAGGCTGTGGAACTTCAGGGCGGACAGCCACAGGAGTTTCCCCACTGGATACTCGCCATGTACCCACTCCCACCACAGCGATGAGAACCGCCACCATGCCCAACCAAGCAGGACGAATAGATGCCCTGATTTTCGGTAACAGTTGGCACTGCCCCGTGAATTCTTCCAAGACCACATGGAGATCGAACAACTGCAAAGTAGTAAGCTCCAGCTTGCGCCATCTGCCATAACTAATCTGGTGCCTACTCACCAATTCCCCCACCCGATCGCTCTGCAAATAACCTTCCACATAATTGGCTACAGCTACTATCAATTCTTCAAGGAGTTGTTGGTTCCCTTTCAGCCGAGAATTACCCACCCGCAGACTAAAATTCAATTCTGCTAAAATCGTCTGCGGTAACCACTGGGAGAGGGGTGAAACTTTTGCTTGAAGCGATAGTTCGCATTCAGGCTGGTGATAGGAAAAGCTCTGCAATAACTGCGACATAACTATCTACCTAAGCTGTGATCCCACAGAGCTATCCACAGACGGCGATCGCCATTGGGGGCACTGTAAAACAACAAATCTACTAATAATTTTAGACTCAATTTTTCTAAATAACTGGGACTGACCGCTTCCCATTGCATCATGCGTTCGCAATAAAGCTGATGGAAATGCTCCAAATAGTCTGCCAGTATGGGTTCTTGGTGCAGAGACTGCTTCTGGGGGGAGAGTTGCTCCAATTTAGCGATCGCCTGCCGAATTTTCCCCTGATACTGCCGTGCCAAACTGCAAATTACTAGAGTCAGCGCCTGCGCTTCCTCAATGTCCAAATTTTTGCGTCCCTTTCCCTTGCGCAGGGGGCTGGACTGCCGCATCCGCCACAACGACAGGCGATCGCCGAAAAATTCTTCTAATCCCAAGCGTTGTGCAGTTTTCAATACCGCATCCGAAGAAATTCCCGTCAGCGCCTCCAGTGCCAGCAAAGCCAAATCTAGGTGAGCCTTAATTGATTGCAACTGTGGCGCAATATCAGGACTATCCATAAAAATACTGGGGAGGGAAACACTCTCTGATTGTATGACGCTATTAGGACGGGATGACATCGGCATCAGCCTCGCTGTCTTTTCAAGATTAGTTTGCTCCACTCCAATAAATAATCGGCAGTTCTGATTAGGAAAGATTAAAGATTGATCAGTAGCATTTTCAACCCTTTTCCCTACTTCTATAGCACTAGCAAATCGTGATGGTGTGTTCTGTTTGTTGCCCAAGAGAGTTTCACAACACTGCACTCTATGACATGGTTAGAAAAGCAAAACTCTGCACAAAAAAGGGTGCACCTTCACAGGCATCACCCTCAAAGACTTTTGTTTCAACTGTTGCAATCTTTCTACTTGGTCAGATAGGATCCCCAGCCAGTTACCTTCTCCTTGATGGGCTGTGGTTCAGCCACTGCGGTCAGAGAAGATTCCAATGCCTGCACCTGCTCCGCTGTAGTTTTTGGCGCACTAAAACCTAAAACTTTGGCAAGCAGAGCATCTACAGAATAATCCCCCGCACCATTGACCAAAAAAAAGGCAAACACACCAGCATAAATCATAGATAGCTCGAGGAAAGGAATAGACAGTCCAGCTACCAAAATGTGGTGATAAATGGCTACCAACATAGTCAAAGTTAATCCCAGAGCGGCGGGGCGGGTCAGCAGTCCGATCGCCAGCATAGGAGCCGCCAACAATTCAGTCAAACCAGCTACATAACTAAAGAAAATGGGAAAGGGCAGACCGATAACTTCAACATAGGCTTCGGCAAAACCTTCTATATCAGCCAGCTTATCCAAACCATTGTGGATCATGACTGTGCCCGCAATCACCCGCAGTAGAGTCAAGGCAATTTGCGCTACAGGGCGCGGAGCGTTTCCCGAAACCAGTGTGGCAGAGGCTAGGGGGGCAATTTTGGTTAAAATATTCATATCTTTAGTGGGGCATGAGTATATAGTATTCATAGTCTAATACAAAAGTTCAGAAATGTTAATACTTCTTAAGATTTTGCAACCCCAGAAAGCTCTTTAATAAAACTACATATTGCTGAAATCCGCCTTTATCTCTTTATTTGCCTCAAGTTATGCTTCACAAACTGCGCCAGTTATCCGTCAAAGCCGATGCTCGCTATGCCAAAGATGCGGAACTGGAATTCATCGATGCCTACCTCCACTCTTTCAATATTCGCTTAGCCGCTTATCAAAAAATTCAGAGTGTGGAGCGAGAAATAGTGGAGGCGGTCTATCAGCGGTTACTACAGAAAAATCCCCAATTTTTCCATAAAGGCGGGCAAGACTACACTCCCAAGTGGCGGCAGGATACTACAAGGGTATTGCGGTTTGCGGCTATGGCACTGCTCTATGACGATGCTGACCTCTACAAAGACCGCTTTCTCTATTGGTTTCAGACGCTCATGTATGCTTTCAATACTCAAGAAAATTGTAACCAGACCTATGCTGTGATGCAGGAGGTGGTCAAAGAGATGCTCCCCACCGCCCATGCCAATCTCTACTGCCCTTTTTTGGAAGTGACGCGAACCGTGCTCAGTACCTCCAAGTGAGCCTACTCCCAATTTAGGTTATATTGCCAACTCATCAGGCTGAGGCAAAGGCGGGGGAATCGCCCAGCTATCTGCTCTTGGTATTTGGCTAAAAAGCTCTTTAGCGATCGCCCCAACAGCCATTTTTGCAGGCTATGTCCCGTAAATACGGCATAGCTCGACAGCCACTGCACCATATTTTTTGTCCCCGCCATCTGCCAAATCCAACTTACCATCTGTGGATTTTTGAGAGCCGCTAATAGGGCAAGGCGATTAAACATCAGCCAGTCGATGCGATCCTTAATAAAGCGATCGCTGATCTGCGGCGCTTGCTCTGCCAACAACCCGAAAAAAGTATTAAGCATGGCGTTAATCCGCTCAGGCGGCAAATACCTCCCAGTGGGCACCATCATGCCCTTAGAAAACAGCCAAGTAACCGCCACATTGCTCTGATAGGCAGTTACCTTCTCAAGGTCAGCCTTTCGCACCAGATCGTGCTGAAGGGCAAAATTTAGCAACTGGGTAAGGCGGGGCAAATTACGCACCAAAGACCCAAAACCCGTAAACACCAGCGGGGACTGCATAGCGGCGGCATCACCAATACACAATAGGCGATCGCTGGCACAGGTACGCGATGTTTCACCCAAGCTAAAATAACCAGGGATATAGCCAAAAGTTGCCTTTTTCCACTGCAAACGCTCCAGATCGCACCAGCGATATTCAGGCAAAATCGCAAAAAAGTCTTCATACATATCCAACAGCGAACCAGGATTCTCAGGGTGGACTTCATGATAATGAAACAAATAGATAGTCAATTCCTCACCCTCCCCAGGGAATAGCTCCCAAATCAACTGCCGTCCCCGCGAAATGTCCCCATGACTGAACAGCACATCACCGTAACGGCTATCCCATACCTCAGGGCTGATCCCCTGCACCACTGCCCCCACTGTAGGGCACACACTGCTAAAAGCGCGCCCCGCATTCAACTGCTGAGAAATCAAAGAAGCCGAACCCATCGCATCGATCGCCACTCGGGCGCTAAGGGTCACAGTTTGCTCAGTCACCAGCGATCGCACCTCAGCCACCACTTGATCAGTATAAGTATCCAACTGCATAAATTCATGGAACTCATAGATCTCCGCCCCATATTCCCGCAACTTCTCTCCGCACAGCAGAAGTAGTTTGCTCGTATCCAACGCCACATTTAGCACCGTAGGCGTATGTAGAACAGGAGATTTGAGGTGAGGCGGATTGTTGCCATCAAAGAACTTATTAAACCCATCAACATATTCCGCCGTAATGGTTGATTCCAGTTCCGCCCAGGTAAACAATCCAAAATCCACCAAAACAGCCAACTCACTCCGGGAAATATTCCATTCCCGATTCATTCTGCCAAAGCCCAGCCGCTCCACCAAGCACACCCGATAGCCCAACTTTGCCATCATTGCCCCATGAATTGCCCCCAACGCTCCCCCAAAATACAGCAAATCAAACTGCGGAGCAGTCTTGCCATAGGGCTGATCATGGGCAAACAGCACATGGGCAGGTGTTTGTCCATAGCGCACACTATCCCGCCAGCGCTTTTCCCACCAATACACCCGCTCTAGGTCATACTCGCCTTTAGGAAACTTGCGAAAAAATTTGACCGTGAGCGGATAATAAGGCTCTAGGTTCTCAAAGATATTAGTTTGCGATTTGCGGTCAGGCAGTTGGGGATAAACAAGCGGAAATTGCTGTCTGATTTGTCGCTCCAGATCAGCTAGTAGCTCCCCCTGACACTTGGGGCTGGTATCTGACCACAAAAAGACCTTGAGGTAGGTAGTAGCTTGCAAAGACCAGACAAACACTGACAGAGTCTCAGGGCAGTGCAACAAACAACCATTGCGGGTCGCCGACTTGCTCACCGAAGCAATGTTCGGACAATAGCGATCCCTCAGCCATGCCTGCACCGCAGGGGTATGGCGGGTGGGAACTTCCAGATACAGTAGTTGTTGCACTCAAGTATTGCCACAAACAAACATTATCCATTCTGCCATTTTTCTACACTCAGGTAGGGCATGGGGTTTGGCACTCGAGGCTAAGCCGTTATCCGACCTTCCTCAAAAGTGTCTCTACAGACCGCAACAGATGTCTGCCACCACCCCATAAAGTAACGGCTTATTTAGATTTAGGACAAAATAATCCACCTGAGTTTGCAGTGAGTTGTAGTCAGAGTACATAGCCAGGACTTGCCGCAAAAGCGCCGAGATGTCAGCGCTATCCATGCTGTGCTCATCGCTATTGAGTTTTTGGCCAATATTCGGTGTTAATTCTTGCACAGTCGGCTGAGGAATGGCGAGTAGTCGATCCATCGCCGAGATGGGATTTGTCCCAGTCAGAGCAAAGTAGGCTGTTGCGGCAAGGGCATAGACATCTACAGCCTCGGTAGCGACAACTTTGCGGGAGTATTGCTCAGGCGGTGCGAAACCATGAGTAAGGGCTACAGTATAGTTCTTGGCGCTATCATGGATAAAGTTGCGGGCAAGCCCAAAGTCAATTAGTACCGCTTCCCCCAATGTACTGCGAATCAGGATATTGCTAGGTTTGATGTCTCGATGCAATATCCCTAAGTCATGCACAAATGCTAGCGCACTGCCAATCTGGTGCAAATAGCAGACTACTTCCCCTTCGGAAATCCCTCGCCGCCGCCGCACAATTTGCTCTAGACTTTCACCCTCAATGTATTCCATCACCAGACAAAAAGCCTCAACAGTGAAAACTTTGTTCTCTATCTGCAGTGCGTAAGGTTCTGTAAAGGTGTTTTGTACTGCCACAATATGTGGATGACGACAAACTGCTAACCTGAGAGCTTCGTCTTTAAAGCGATCGCAGAAGTATTTATTTTTGGGGTCAATTAAGATTTCGTCTCGTAATGTTTTAATAACTACCTGTCTTTCCTGCCAATCTCTGGCAAGATAGGCAACGCCAAACCCCCCTGACCAAGCACTCGTTCTATTTTGTAACGCCCACCACAAAGACTATATCCTGCATGTAGCATAATTCTGTATTTTGATCTCAGCCTAATTTTACCCCAAATCGAGCGATACACAGGAGCGCTAGCTAGTTTTTGAGTAGGATGACCCTCCTAGGAGTTTGTTGAATTATCTCTCTAGATTAGGCATTGCTAATCTCCTCTTAATCCTCAGTTTAATCGCAGTGGATAGCCTGAAAATTTCCCCGCACTTCGTCTTCGGGAGCTACGGTGGGAGGGGATTAACTGGGGACATCAGTCAAAATTTGTCCTCATCCAGTTCATTTTCAGCTAATCGCAGAGAAATTTGCCCTGCGCCATGCTAAACTACCGCCATGCGTCTTGCCTTTATCATCGATCCCATCACCCACCTCGATCCCACCCACGACAGTTCCGTTGCCATGATGGAGTCTGCCTGTCGGCGGGGCTGGTCAGTTTTTATGGTCAGTATGTCCAGTCTGAGCTTGGAAGCGGGTAAAGTGTGGGCAAAAACTACGCCTGTAACCATCTTTCCCGTTAGCCTCAAAGATGGCAAATGGATTGCACCTCAGCCCTGGTATAGTTTAGGCGAAACAAGTTATCAATGTTTGGCAACCATGCAGGCGGTGTGGATGCGCCCCGATCCGCCCGTTACTACTGAGTACCTCTACGCTACCTATTTGCTGGACTACCTCGATCCGCAACACACTTTAGTTATCAATTCTCCGCATGGTATCCGTTCCGCTAATGAAAAGCTTTACGCCATGCAGTTCAGTTCCCTAATTCCTCAAACTATTGTTACTGCTGATAAAAACACAATCAGAGAATTCACTCACAAAATGGGAAAAGTTGTATTGAAGCCTTTGGGGGGGAAGGGTGGGGAAGGGATTTTATTTCTGGAACCTAGCGATCGCAATTTGAACTCCTTAATTGAAATTAGTACCCATCTCGGTAAAACTCCAGTGATGGTGCAGGAATTTTTGCCTGCGGTGGTGGCAGGAGACAAACGCATTATTCTCCTCGATGGCGAACCGATTGGCGCGGTGAATCGCATTCCCAAAGCAGGAGAACTGAGGGGCAACATGGCGGCAGGGGGCAGTGTGGCGCAAGTGAACTTGACAGAGCGAGATCGAGAAATCTGTGGCGCGATCGCCCCAGCCCTCAACAGAGATAATCTTTACTTCGTAGGAATTGATGTGATTGGCGATTACCTCACGGAAGTCAATGTTACCAGTCCCACTGGAATTAGAGAAATTGATCGCTTGAATGGAGTTTGTTTGAGCGATCGCATTATGGATTGGCTGGAGGTCAAATGCACCCGAAAAGCATCCTAATCATCGCTGGCAGTGCGATCGCAGTCTTTAGTTCTGTTCCCATCGGCATTAGCTGGTATCTGAGGAATTCCAATCAAGAATTTATCACCAGAGCCGTCAGCACCACTGGTAAAGTAATCAAGCTGGATGCCGATTCAGTCAGCAGAACCGAGCCAAACGCCATAACCCGCCCCGTAGTCCAGTATTCCTATGGAAAAGCTCTCAGTAAAGATCAAAGTCAAGATCAAAGTGAAAATCAAACTGAATTGCTAACTTTTACTTCTCCCTTTGGGACTTATCCGCCCAGATACGCAGTTGGCGAAACTGTGGAAGTTCTCTATGACCCCAATAATCCTAGTGATGTGCGTTTGCGTAAAGACATCGGACAGACAGAAGATGACTTCCAACAGATCGGTCTAGTTATGATTGCTTTGGGAGCGATCGTGGCGATCGCCGCCATTTTGGCATTTCAGGATGCTTGAATCTCCCCACCTCTATCCTTACTGCTATGCCACCATGAACTGACCAACTACCATGGCAAGCAACTTGTTAAGATAGCCTGTAGCAAGGCTTACCCGCAAAAAATATGCTGTCCAGAGTGTGGAGCGCAACCATATTAGGTATTGAGGCAATTCGTGTCGGCGTTGAAGTTGATGTGGCTGGAGGATTACCCAGCATTACGGTAGTAGGTCTGCCCGATACGGCGGTGCAGGAGAGCAGGGAGCGGGTCAAATCAGCCATCAAAAATGCTGGCTTTGCCTTTCCCATGCGGCGCATCACCATTAACCTCACCCCTGCTGATCTGCGTAAAGAAGGACCCAGTTTCGATCTGCCGATCAGCGTCGCTATCCTCGCAGGTTCAGAGCAGGTTGATCCCAGACTGTTGACTGATTTTATTTTCCTAGGCGAACTATCCCTCGATGGTAGCCTGCGCCCCGTGGCAGGGGTACTACCCATCGCCGCCACCGCCTTGCAAATGGGCATTAAAGGTTTAGTAGTTCCTCAAGAAAATGCCCAAGAGGGAGCCTTAGTTGAAGGTTTAGCAGTGTATGGTCTGGCAAATCTCCAAGAAGTGGCGCACTTTTTGGCAGAACCCAGCCGCTTTTCGCCCACAGTCAGAACTCCTGCGCCAAACTCTGTCCTATCGGGAAACTATCACCTAGACCTACGGGATGTGAAAGGACAACATCATGCCCGCCGTGCCCTAGAAATTGCGGCGGCGGGGGGACACAACCTCATTTTTGTGGGAGCGCCAGGCTCTGGCAAAACCTTACTAGCTCGCCGTCTGCCCAGCATTCTGCCCGATATGACCTTTGCCGAGGCATTGGAAGTAACAAGGGTGCATTCGGTGGCGGGGTTGCTGAAGGGCAAGGGACTGATACGCGATCGCCCGTTTCGCTGTCCGCACCACTCCGCATCAGGTCCTGCACTGGTGGGTGGCGGAAGCTATCCCAAACCAGGAGAAATTAGTTTGGCAACCAATGGTGTATTGTTCCTTGACGAACTGACCGAGTTCAAACGGGATGTCTTGGAATTTCTGCGCCAACCTCTAGAGGACGGGTTTGTATCTATTTCCCGTACCAAACAATCAGTTACTTTTCCCGCCCAGTTTATGTTAGTCGCCAGCACCAACCCCTGTCCCTGCGGCTATTACGGTGATCCTATCCAGCCCTGTACCTGTAGCCCGCGCCAGCGGGAGCAATACTGGGCAAAATTATCGGGTCCACTGATGGATCGCATCGATCTGCAAGTTGCTGTCAATCGCCTCAAACCCGAAGAAATTACCAGAGCGCCCGAGGGTGAGCCGTCAGAGACAGTACGCCAGAGAGTGCAACAGGCCAGGGCGATTCAGCAGGCGCGTTTTGCCCCAGAAGCCAAAGTAAACTGTAATGCCCAGATGCAAGCCCGCCACTTAAGACAGTGGTGTAGTTTGGACGATGCCTGCCGCCAATTATTAGAGTCAGCCATTGCTAGGCTGGGGCTTTCCGCCCGAGGCACTGATCGCATCCTCAAGGTGGCACGCACGATCGCCGATCTTGAAGCTCAGGAAAAGTTAGCGGTTAATCACCTTGCTGAAGCCATTCAGTATCGCACCCTAGATCGTATGGTGGAGTAGCAGGGATTACAGTATCTGAAACACAAAAGTAACCTTGTCGCCCTTGCCCAAAGCAATGCGATCGCCCGCCCGCAGTTTGTGCTTATTGCCAACTGGCAGGGGCAGGTTATTGATATAGGTGCCATTGGAACTACCCGTATCCTCAATGTAGTAAGCATCCCCCTCAATGCGAATGTCGGCATG
>Ga0272446_1006849_pt1 | contig 11641 bp, 10 predicted proteins | sample YNPCB0061_FD_194587 | JGI IMG/M metagenome (GOLD analysis project Ga0272446, IMG submission 194587) | Hot spring microbial mat communities from Yellowstone National Park, WY, United States - YNP-CB-006-1 | ecosystem: Environmental > Aquatic > Thermal springs > Hot (42-90C) > Sediment | place...
GCTGCCAGCGCCTATCACTCCGATGCCGGTTTGCAGGCCATGGTCACGCATGAAGTCACCACCTTTAGCACCCCCAAACAGCATGCCTGAAATTCAACCAATCAAGATACACTACCCCCTCTGACAGGTGCAAAGAGATAATGGCTAGAAGTAATACTCTCAATCGGCCCACGCACGGACGAATATTATTTGTGGCAGGGCGTGAACTTTCATACACGCGCAATGACGTCCTTATTCGCGCTCTTCGGCGGAATGGGTACGCAGTTGACACAGTTGGCGTCTTGCATCCAGTGCATTCGATCAGCCAGACAACTGTACGCTTGATCCCGATACTTGCAGCACGTCTGTTGGCATATCACTATGATTTAATAGTAATCGGCTTTTATGGCTATCTGCTGATGCCTGTGATCAAGGCGTTCACCCGCACCCCGCTGCTTTTCGACGCATTTGTATCCAACTATGACACGCTTTGTTTTGATCGTCAGGTGATTGCACCTATGTCGCCGTTCGGTCGAGCGATCTATCAGTTTGACAAGCACGTCTGCAACGGCGCTCACCATGTGTTGTTGGACACACCACAACACATGGAATATTTCGTTGAAACCTTTGGTCTGAATGCACGGCATGTTTCCTGGATTCCGGTAGGCTGCAACGAAGATATATTTCATCCTCGTCCGACTCAATCACACCATGATAGGACGATCGTGTTGCACTACAGTACATTCCTACCGTTGCATGGGGTGGATGTCATTCTGCATGCAGCAGCTTGCTTGCGCACGATGCCTATCCAGTTTCGATTGATCGGTGAGGGGCCACTTCTGTCTGCCATGAAATCTCTTGCCGCAGATCTTCAACTGACAAATGTAGAGTTTCTTCCTCCAGCGTCTCTGACGACTATTGCTGAGGAGATTGCTTGCGCCCACATTTGTTTGGGTGGACACTTTGGCGGCAGTGGCAAGTCACAACGCGTGGTGCCTGGCAAAATTTACCAGATGATGACCTCCCGCCGCGCCATCATTGCAGCGGATTCTCCAGCGAATCGTACGTTGCTCACGCATGAAATTTCGGCGTTGCTGACACCAGCGGGCAATTCAGAACAGTTGGCTTCAGCAATTCTACGTCTGCACCAGAACCCTGCGCTTTGTGCTTCATTGGCTACTAACGCTTATCGCACATTTGAGGCGGAGTGTTCGGAACAAGTAATTACGGTTAGGCTGTCATCGATTGTCGCTGCCTTACTTGGATGAGTTTCTCCACTGTATCGGCAAAAGCAAGCGCCGCTGTATCCCAATTGTATGCCGCAGCAGTCGCTTGTCCCCGATTTTCTAGCTGCGTTCGCAGCTCTTTATCTTTTAGTAGCTTGTTTATTGCCGTCGCCACCGCTTCTGGATTCCGTGCCGGTGCGATCAGTGCGTTAATACCATTGACTGCATAATCGTAGACGCCGCCCGAATCGGTGACAATGACTGGTTTCCCGAAGGCCATAGCTTGCAACGCTGGATATCCTAGTCCTTCACTCCAAGATGTTGAAACAAATATATCACAGCCTCGATAGAGCGTTGCCAGGACTTCATCGCTTGGTCTGATGTGTAATTCATAGTTGATTTTTTCTTCGATCTTGCACGCGCTTTTGCAGGCAATTACTGCCAATGCACGCGGCTCGTAAAGCTGCACCTGTTGCATGGCTTGTACGAATTCGCGCAGCCCCTTGCGTGGGCGTTCGTCTCCGACATATAGAATGCGCCAGTTGTCGCCGCCAGGTTTGATGAAGGGGATTGAGTCTGAAGTGCTCAGCCCGAGACCAGGCCGTAGAATTGTGACGTTGCTCTTCGACCGCAGGCGGAGATCATCGGCTAGCGGCTTGGAAATGGTGACGATGTCCGGGAACCAGCTGGGCGCACGACGGAAGATCATCTGCTCCAACGGGCGGGCTCTGAACATCTCTGGGTAATCCATGAAGAGCCAAAGCCGCGCCTTCTGCTGAAGGCTTGATGCCAGCAAAACGGGCAGCGTGGTCGGAGTATGCGTAGCGACGATGACGTCGCTCGGTGGCACTGCGTTTATCAATGACATGACCAACCCGACTAAGTGCAGTGGGTTGAAACCTGTCGGCAAACCTGCACGACTTTCGACAATGGTGACGGCAGGCTGTAGTTTCTGACAGATTTCAGTGTCGATGCTATCACGTGGCGTGACTAACGTTACTGTCCATCCATGCGCGGCCATGCGATTGGCGAGCTCCACAACTAATATGACGCCGCCAGAGAGCCGTAGTGAGGAAAGTACAAATGAGATTTTCATTCGTTGGGGTATGAGAGTGCCGCAGACGGCTTTGGATCAATGTGCTCTTGTATCTCTAACTTCCGGAGTCGAAAAAGCACCTCCTCCATCACCTTCCGATTCGCCCCGATCAGATCCGCCACCAGCCCGATCAACAGCGTCTGAAAGCCGGCGATCAGCAACACAGCGGAAAGAATCAGCGACTGAATGTGCCCATTCCCTGCGCCGCTGAAGTAAGCGATCAAGAAGCGCACGCCGATGGCGGCGCCAGCCAGCAGCGCAACGACGCTGATGGTGGTGAAGACGCGCAAGGGGCGGTAGAAGGTGTACGCACGCACGATGGTGGTCGTCGAGTTCGCCAGGTAGTGCGGCAGGTTGTTCATCAGCCGCGACGGGCGCGTGGGCAGGTTGGTGCGCACCGGCACGTAGCGGATCGCGCGGCGCTGCGCCCCCGCCTGGATGAGCGTCTCCAGTGTGTAGGAGTAGGAGCTGAGCACCAGCGTGTGCAGCGCCGCCTCACGCGTCAGGGCGCGAAAGCCGCTCGTGGCATCCGGCACCTTCATCCCCGCCGCCTGCGAGATGACCCAACTGCCCAACCGTTGCAGGGTGCGCTTGAGCGGCGAGAAGTGTTCGATCTGTCCAACGCCGCGATCGCCAATCACCAGTTCCGCCTCGCCTGCCAGGATCGGCGCCACCAGGCACGCAATGTCGTCGGCGACGTACTGGTTGTCCGCGTCGGTGTTGACGATGATGTCGGCGCCCAGGCGCAGGCTGCGGTCGAGGCCGGTCATGAACGCACGCGCCAGCCCCAGATTGCGCGGGTGGCGCACGACGTGGTGCACGCCCACCGTCTGCGCTACTTCGGCCGTGCCGTCGCTGCTGCCGTCGTCGATCACCAGATATTCCACCATGTCGATGCCGGGCAGCGTGCGCGGCAGCGCCGCCACCGTTTCCGGCAGCGTCCTGGCTTCGTTATAGCAAGGAATCTGGATGATGCACTTCACACGTGGCCTGTCTTCGTTCCGTTGCGCTTACCGCTTTTCGCCGTCACCTGGCTTCTTGCCAAACCACCCACCCAGGAACAACTGCCGCAACATGCCGCCGCCCTCTTCTGGCGCGGGGCGGTCGGCGGCTGGCTCCCAATCATGCGCCAGCGCGTGGCCTTCCCAGGTGAGCCGGCTATTCTCCATGTCGGTCAGCGCCACGTGCAGCGGATGCGTCGCGTCGTCCGGCGCCTCGCTCGCCAGCCATTGACGCCACGCCGCCAATTCCGCCGTCAGTTGATCGAGCCGCTGCAGCACGTTGGCGCGGTTCGTCGTCAGCTCTGCGTAGAGGCCGGCTGCGCTGCGGTCGGGTTGCGTCATGCGTGCAAAGGCGACGCCGGCGATGCGCTGCGCCTCGCGCCAGCCAGGCGCCCTGGAGGCCATGGCAAAGAGCGCCGCGCCCACTAGACGCGGCAGAGCATCCACCTCTGCAGTGATGCCGTCGTGCTCGTCAGGATCGACGTAGAGCGGTTGCGCCCCGGCGCTCTCAACAAAGTCGCTGGCTAACTGGAGCGCGTCCGGGCTGGTCAGCGCACCGGCAGCCAGGCAAAATACCGCTTTCTGGAAGAGATCGGCGCGCGGCGTCAACTGACCGCCGACGCCGTTGAGGATGACATGACCGACGACGGCATTGGTGTGGGCGGGCAGCGTCGCCGACAGCAACTTCAGCACCGGTCCAAAAACGCCATTGAGCACAAGCACCATCGTCGTGGGGGGAATGTCGTCGCGCAGCAGCTCCAGGGTCGCCCCAACTTCGTTCAGCGGGATCGCCAGCACAATCATCGAGGCGCCTTCACATGCTTTGTAGAGATTCCACTCCACCCGGTGCACGGCGTTGCGCTTGCGCGCCTCCTGGGCGATCGTTGGCTCCTTGTCATGGCCGACAATCTCCAGCGGCGACCCGCTCTGCATGAGCGCCAGCCCCAGGCTGCTGCCCGTCAACCCCAATCCGATCAGCGTGATGCGTGGATTTGCCATCAGTCACCTCATCCTCTTCGGCTTCTTGCCCAAATTTCTGTCCAATTCGGCTCACCTCAGGCGTCACCCGTCGAGCACTCTGCTGACGCCTGGCGCCGCGATCAATTCTGGTCGTCCGCGGCCTGCAAGCGCACCAGCAGTGCAGCTTCCGGCGTGTCGGCGCGTTCAACCCTGGTTTGATGCTCGGCGATCAGCCAGCAGGTGAGGTCGCTGGCGCCGACTGCCCGCGCCCAGGCCGCGCCGATCTCGGGATGATGTAGCTGCACGTAGATTGCGTAGCGCAGGCTGCGCGATGGCTGCGCTGCGGCCAGCCGCGTCAACAGGCCCGGCGCCACCGCCTCGGTCAACACCATCGGGCCGCGCAGCCACAGCCCCAGATACGCACCTGCTTCGCGCGCCGCCACCTTGCCGACATCGTGCAGCAGCGCCGCCACAGCCAGGTCAACAGGGACAGGCGCTTCCGCTTCCAGTGTTTGCAGCACGCGCAGGCTGTGCCGCTGTGCATCCAGCGGCATCCGGTGAAAGAGCGCCAGCGCCGCCGGCGCCAACAGGGCTGCCGCCGGCGTTTCATCGACTGCTTGCACACCGGCCAGCAGACCACTCCAGAATTGCCCGACACGATAGCGCGCCCGGCGCCACCAGCCTGCGGTGCGCGCAGGTGACGCCGGCGATCCGGCCATGCTCACCATCAGCCCCCCACCAGCCGCATCAACAACGACATGATCGCTTCTGTCGGTCCCCATATCAGCCGGGGCGCCAGCAAAATCACCGCAAACATGAGCAAAACGCCGTACTGCATCAAAAAGAATTGCACCTGTCGATAATTGTCAGGCAACAGTGCAAAAAGAATGTGCGAACCATCCAGCGGCGGAATTGGGATCAGGTTGAAGACAAAGAGCAGCACGTTGATCGTAGCAAAGTTGAAGAGCAACGCCGGCGCGAAAGCGAGATCGCCGAGCAGCCGCCCCAACATAAGGCTAATGAGCGCCAGGAGTAAGTTGCTTAGCGGGCCGGCGGCTGCCACCAGGATCGCCCCCCAGCGGCGGTCGATGTCGATGTTGCGTGGGTTCCATTGCACCGGTTTGGCCCAGCCGAAGCCGACGAGCACGATCAGCAGTGCGCCGATCGGGTCGAGGTGGCGCAGCGGGTTGAGGGTGTAGCGCCCCTGGCGCCGCGGCGTCGGGTCGCCCAGTTGCACGGCGGTGAAGGCGTGCGCGAACTCATGCACCGGCAACGCCAGCAACAGAATTGCCGCCGTCGCCAGCAGCCAGGCTGGGTTCGTATAGCGAGTATTGCCCCTGCTCAGGATGGTCACCAGCCCAAGCAGCACCAGTACGCCCAAGCCGCCGATGAAGATTTTCTGCCCCTGGCTGAGGGTGTTCCAGCGATAGCGCAACGTATCCAGCACTGTATGTTCGACCCTTTCCCACCGCGCCGCGCGGCGCGCACCATCCCGCGCCAGTTGGCGCGTGCTCAAGACGAGCAGTATAGCACGCATCGCCGCAGACGGGCGAACAAGACCGCCGTTTGCGTCCACTTCGCGTTGGGGGCGGGTGGTTGCGGCAAGCCTTGCGCGCCTCAATTCACCGGCGGACAGCTACACTTCCCTCAGCGCTCATACCTCGTCTGCGCAACGAACAATAAAAATAGCCGCAGGCGTCGCCTCTTGCAACTCGCCCCTGAGAGACTGTTTGCAAAGTCACCTGATTTGACGCAGGGGCGCAGAGATGCAGAGAAACGCAGAGAAAGCGCCCTGGAGACTGCACTGTTGTCCCTCTGCGAACCTCTGCGTCCCCGCGTCAAAAGCGACCTTACCAAATAGCCGCTGCGTAAAAAAGGGGTGTAATTCTGTAGATTCGGCTAATCAGCCGTATCGGGGCAGCCGTCGCAGGTCATTGCCTCCGGCGTGACGTGGCGCCATGTCACGCCGGAGGCAATGACCTGCGACATAAGTGATTTCGTCCCCAACGCGAAATAGACCCGCGACTTCTCGATGCTTGGCGGCTGCCGTTACTGCGGGTAAACTTCTATTCTCGTTGAGATTTGGCTGCGTCAGCGAACGATAGGAGAGATCATGACGCCCACCTTTGCCGACATCCTGGCTGCTGCTGAACGCATCCGCCCCTACGCTCATCGCACGCCAGTGTTGACGTGCCAAAGCCTCGATGCACGCGTGGGGGCGCAGGTTTTTCTGAAGTGCGAGAACTTGCAGAAGGCAGGCGCTTTCAAGTTCCGCGGCGCGTGCAACGCCGTCTTCTCGCTGACTGGGGCGCAGGCCGCGCGCGGGGTGGCGACGCACTCTTCCGGCAACCACGCGCAGGCATTGGCATTGGCGGCGCGCTTGCGCGGCATCCCTGCTTATATCGTCATGCCGGCCAACGCACCGGCGGTGAAGCAGGCGGCGGTCGCCGACTACGGCGGAATCATCACGCTTTGTGAACCAACGCAGGCGGCGCGCGAGGCGACGCTGGCGCAGGTCGTGGCGGAGACGGGCGCCGAGGTGGTGCATCCGTACAACGATGGCCGCGTGATCGCAGGGCAGGGGACGGCTGCACTCGAACTGCTGGCGGATGCGCCTGACCTGGATGTGATCATCGCACCGGTGGGCGGCGGCGGGCTGCTGAGCGGTGTGGCGCTGGCGACGAAGGCGCTGTCGCCGCACGTGCGCGTCATTGCTGGCGAGCCAGCCGGCGCCGACGACGCCTTCCGTTCGCTGGCGGCGGGGCAGATCGTGCCCTCGGTGGCGCCGCAGACCATCGCGGACGGGCTGCTCACTTCGCTGGGCACGCTCACCTTCCCGATTATTCGTGAACACGTCGAGCAGATTGTCACCGTGAGCGAGGCGGCCATAATCGCCGCCATGCGCTTTCTATGGGAGCGCGCCAAGCTGGTCGTCGAGCCGTCGGGCGTGACGCCGGTGGCGGTGCTGTGGGAGGGCAAGATCGACTTGCGCGGGCTACGGGTGGGGGTGATCCTGTCGGGCGGCAATGTCGATCTGACGCATCTGCCGTGGCAAACCTGATGGTTGCGTCCCATGTCAACCTGATTTTGCTGCCGTTGACTTTGCCGCACTGCTACCCTACAATGATGGAAGTTTGCGCGTTGGCGCGGCGCACTCAGGCCGCCCAGTTTCACCAGCGTCTCCAGAGTGAAGAAGTACAGACGCTGGTCAGAATGGTGCATCTATGCTTGCACAGCTTCGCTCATGGTGGACGCCACCAACAATTTCCGAATCCGCCGCCGGTGATCAGGCGCTGCTGGCCTTTTTACTTGCCCGGCTGCTGATGACCATGACTTTCCTGGCCGCACCGATACTGCTGATCATCGATACACGGGATGGCGTCCGCCTGGCTGTGATCAGCGTAACGTGGAGCGTCAGCTTCTTGTTGATCCTGACATTGGTGCGCCGCGGCCGCTGGTCGTTGGCGACCTGGGCGATCCCCAGCATGGTGTTGCTTGGCGTAACGCTGCTGGCGCCTGTCCGCGACGTCTCCTTCGACATCATCAGTTGCGGCGTCATGTTGGCGGCAGTCATTGCCACGCTGCTGCTCAAGCGTCGCGGGGCAGTGGTGTTTGGCGGCCTGGGCATCACATACACGACAGCACTGTTGTTGCTGGGCGCGGATGCTCCCGGCGTTGTCACTGCGACCCCTTTTCTGTTGCCGGTGCACATCGCGTTGTTAACGGGTTTTTTGCTCACAGGTGTGCTGTTGATCGGGGTGATCGCAACTCATCTTGAGGCAATCTCACACAGAGACCGCACCCTGGCGGCGCAACTTGCCGCCAGCCACCGCGAACTGGACGCTGCGCACAGCACGCTGCAAGCGCAGGCCGCAGCCATCGAAGAGGAGCGGGCGCAGTTGGCGGAGCATATTGCTGCACGCACTGCCGAGCTGGTGCAGAGCAACCGTGAACTCAACCGGGCGTTGCAGGGGCGAAATGAGTTCTTGACCAGCGTGAGCCACGAGCTGCGCACCCCGCTCAATGCTATCATTGGCCTGACCGATGCGCTGGCGGAAGGCGTGTACGGTGAGTTCAACGTGCGGCAGGCGCGTACGCTGCGCACAGTCAACGAGAGTGGGCGCCAGTTGCTGAATATCATCAACGACATGCTCGATGTCGCCAAGCTGGAAGCTGGTAGAATCGTGTTGTTGCCGGTGAGCATCGTGATCGACGAGTTGAGCCAGAGCAGCCTCGACGCGATCCGCGCTGAAGCCGGCTACAAAGGCATCCGCGTGCACTATCGACGCGATCCGCGCCTGACCACAGTCTGGGCCGACAGCCTGCGCCTCAAGCAGATTCTGGTCAACCTGCTCAGCAACGCCGTCAAGTTCACCGAGCCCAACGGTGAGATTGGGCTGGAGATCGAGCTGTCAACGGCGGGCGATGCGGTCAATTTCATCGTCTGGGATACGGGCATTGGGATCGCTGCTGAAGACCGGTCGCGCCTCTTTCAGCCCTTTGTGCAACTGGATGGTCGGCTCAATCGACGCTACGGCGGCACGGGTCTGGGGCTGGTTATTGCCCGGCGGCTGGCTGAATTGCATCACGGCGATATTTCGGTGCATAGCGTCGTGGGACAAGGCAGCCGCTTTGTAGTATCATTACCATCTGTTGCGGCGTCGCTGCCGGCGGTTAGCGCAGCGCACAACCTGGCGCCAGACACTGGACCGACGCCAGACAACGTACAAATACAGGTCGCGCACAGCAACAGGGATTCAGGCGGCGTGCCATGAGCGATTCACAGTATTCGGCGTCAACGGAGCCTCTCAACAAATCCACTATTCTCGTCGTCGATGACGCACAGTCTGGACGTGAAACCTTGCAGGCATTACTTTTTTCCGATGCCTATGAACTCTATTTTGCCAACGACGGCTTGCAGGCGCTCGAGATGGCAGCCAGTGTGCGGCCTGACCTGATCTTGCTCGACGTCATGATGCCAGGGATCGATGGCTTCGAGGTGTGCCGGCGGCTGCGCGTCACCCCCGAACTGGCGCACATCCCGGTGATCATGGTGACGGCGCTGGATGATCGATTGTCGCGCCTGCAGGGCATCGAGAGCGGCGCCGATGACTTTGTCTCCAAACCGTTCGATTCCGCCGAACTGCGCGCGCGCGTGCGCACGATCACGCGGCTCAACCGCTACCGTCGTCTGGTCGAAGAACGGGCGCGCTTCGAATGGGTGGTGGAGAACGCCGAGGATGGCTATCTGCTGGTTGACGGCGACGCCATCATTTACGCCAATCCCCGTGCGCAGACCATACTGGGGCTGGATGGGAACGACTGCCGCACCGAGCATCCGTCGCTGATCGCAACCGTGCGGCGGAGCTTTTCCTGCGAGCCAAAGGAACTCTGGAGCCAGTGGCCGCAACTGCCAGGCGACCATCAGGATGTGCAGTTGTACCTGATCGCACCGGAGTCGCCGACTTCGCCTGTCAACTGGATCGAGGTGACGGTCTACAGCCGCTTCCGCAACGACGAGAACGGGCGGCTGGTGCGGCTGCGCGATGTCACGGCGGCCAAGACCAGCCTGCGCGATATGTGGTCGTTCCACACCATGGTGATGCACAAGCTCAACACGCCGATGCACATGATGCTGGGCAGCATGGAACTATTGACGCTGAATCCGCTGGACACCCTCTCCAACCGCGAGATCATTGATCTGGTGGAGATGGCGGCCAATGGCGCGCAACGGCTGGCCGCAGCGATCAACGACGTATTGCAGTACGCGACGGCGCCGTCGCTTGTCATGCGGGTGGGCGAACGTTTCTGCGTGGACGAACTGCCGCGCCTCATCGAAGAGACGATGGCGAATTTGCAGATGACGCAGGTGTTCACTGACATTCAGGCGCCGCCAGAGCTTTGTTTGAACATCTCGCCGCGTGCGATGGAGTCGATCCTGTTCGAGTTGCTGGAGAACGCCGCCAAGTTTCATCCCACGCACACGCCGCAGGTGCAGATCACAGGGCGGTTTGCCAACGATCGGTTCCTGCTGGACATTCAGGATGACGGCATCCATCTCTCGCCCGACCAGCTCAGCCGCGTCTGGCTGCCCTACTATCAAGGTGAGCGCTACTTCACGGGCGAGGTGCAGGGAATGGGGCTGGGATTGCCGATCGTGGCCTCGATTCTCTGGGAGTGTGGCGGCGATTGCTCGCTCGCCAATCGCACTGACGCGCCGGGCGTCGTCGTTCATCTTAGTTTTCCAACGTTGTCTTAAGTTTCTGAGGGTGCGCACTCGCCCCTCTTGTCTGAAATGGTTGACGCATGAATATCCTCATCGATCTACTGGTGGCGCATCCGCTGCTTCTGCTTTTTATCGTCGCTACGCTTGGTTATTACGTCGGCGAAATTCGCATCAAGGGCACTGGGCTGGGCATTGCCGCCGTGCTGTTTGTGGGGCTGGCTGTTGGCGCGCTCGATCCGCACGTGACGCTGCCGCCGGAGCTGATCTCGCTGGGTCTGGTGTTGTTTGTTTATTCGGTTGGCCTGGCAAGTGGGCCAGGCTTTTTTGCTTCATTTTCGCGCAGCGGCTTGCGCGACAATCTGATGGTGGCTGGTGTGTTGATCGTAGCGGCGCTGCTCGTAGCGGCGGAGGCTGCGCTGCTCAATCTCAAACCGACGGTGGCGGCTGGCATCTACACAGGCGCCTTGACTAATACCCCGGCGTTGGCGCAGGTCTTGAGCTATGTTGCCAGCGGCCCGCTGCACCTTGCCGGCGAGTCGGTCGGCACCGAGCCGGTCGTCGGCTACTCGGTCGCCTATCCGATGGGCGTCATCGGGCCGATCCTGATCATTCTGCTGATGCAGCGCGTTTGGCGCATCGATTACAAACGCGATGCTGAAGCTGTGCGTGACATGTTCCCGGTTGAGCAGGAGATCTACAACCGCACCGTGCGCGTTGCCAACACCGAGGCGGTCGGCGCACCGATTCGCGAGTTGAGTAGAACACGGCGCTGGCGCGTCATTTTTGGCCGCCTAAAGCGCGGCGCCACGATCGAGCTTGCCACCGGCGACACCGTGCTGCAACCGGGCGATCTGGTGAGCGTCATCGGCACGCCGGAGGATGTCGATCCTGTGGTGAAGGAGCTGGGCGTGCTGGCCGCTGAGCAGCTTGACCTGGATCGCAGCGCCTACGATTTCCGCCGCGTCTTTGTTTCCAACCCGGACCTGGTCGGCCGCAAGCTGGCGGACCTCGACCTGCCGCACCGCTTTGGCGCCATCGTGACGCGCGTACGCCGCGGCGACATCGAGTTGCTGGCTTTTGGCGATCTGGTGCTGGAACTGGGCGACCGCGTGCGCTTCGTGGCGCCGCGCGGTCAGGTGCGTCCGCTCAGTGA
>Ga0272446_1006850_pt1 | contig 11641 bp, 9 predicted proteins | sample YNPCB0061_FD_194587 | JGI IMG/M metagenome (GOLD analysis project Ga0272446, IMG submission 194587) | Hot spring microbial mat communities from Yellowstone National Park, WY, United States - YNP-CB-006-1 | ecosystem: Environmental > Aquatic > Thermal springs > Hot (42-90C) > Sediment | place...
ACCCCCTCCCGCCCAACGGCCGGCGAGCTTGGGGCAAACGCTGCGCAAGGACAGGATGCTATAACGCCTTTGCTAGCTCCTCGGCGAAGGCGCTGTGCGGCTTCGGGGACTTGCCGGAGCGCTTCGCCTTTTTCGCGCCGCCGGTTGCTGAGCGGCGAGGGCGCTCGCCGCCCGAGGCTGGTTGAACCGGGCGGCTGGCCGGAGCCGGCGCGCCTTTGGCCTTAGGGGGCTGCGCCGGATTCGCTCGCAGCAACTTGTCTTCAAGCGGCGCCCGGTCAAAACGCCGGATAATGGCCTGCATTTCTTCGGCGTTGGGCGCCTCGATAAATGCGAAGCCCTTGGACTCCTGGGTTTCGGGGTTGCGGATGACTTTGATCCCGTCAGCCACAAGATTCTCCGCCGCGAGCCACGACTTGATATCGTCGGCGGTAACCCAGGTGGGAAGATTGCCAAGGAAAACGGTAAAACTCATTCTGAGGGGTTGATCACTCCATCGGTTGGGATTCGCGGACCTGACTCGCCGGTGCGGTCCATCAAAGCACTTACATAGTAACACAGACCCCGGCTGCGAACAAAATTCAGGTTCCCCGCTTTGCGTCTCCGAAAGCGAGTGTGCGTTAATGGTTATTTCGGAGGCCTTCGCGGCGCTTGAGCCGCAAGAGTATGGGCGACCACGCCACCCGATTGCCCCTCGAACAGCCGGACCGCCGCAGCACATACGGCCGGGCGCTTCTGCTGGCGGCGCTGCTTTATGTTTTTTTGGTGGGCGTCAACGGGCTGGGCGCCGGACTCCGGCTGCTCGGCGGGGGATTGCTAGACGATATCTTCCGAGCTACAGCCAACCCCTTTCTCGGCCTGGTGATCGGAGTCCTCGGCACCTCGCTGGTGCAAAGCTCTTCGGTGACCACGTCGGTGATCGTGGCGATGGTGGCGGCGCCGGAGAACGCCCTGCCGCTCACTAACGCCGTGCCCATGATTATGGGCGCTAACATCGGCACCACCGTCACCAACACCATGGTCTCGCTGGCGCACATGAGGGACCGCGATGAGTTTCGCCGTGCCTTCGCCGTGGCTACATGTCACGATTGGTTCAACTTTCTGACTGTGGTGTTGCTGTTGCCGCTGGAGCTGGCGTTGGGATTCCTCCAGCATTCGGCAGAGTGGCTTGCCGCTCTGGCTACTGGTTGGGGCGGCGTGAGTTATCATAGCCCGATCGAGGGGGCCATCCGGGCGGGGATTGGGCCAATCAAGCGGGCGCTGGCAGCACTCACCCCGCTGGCGCAAATTCAGGCCGTGCTGTTGATCGCCGCCAGCGCCGCGATGATTTACGTGGCGCTGATCTTCATTGTGAAAACCATGCGGTCGCTGGTCAAGCGGCAGGTCGAGTCCGCCATTTCGCGCGCCCTAGACAGCAATCCCATGATAAGCATGGCGGTTGGCATGGTGGTTACGATCATGGTGCAATCCAGTTCGATCACGACGTCGTTGCTGGTGCCGCTGGGGGGCGCGGGAGTGATTACTCTGGCGCAGGCCTTTCCGACCACGATTGGAGCAAACGCCGGAACCACCGTGACGGCGCTCATCGCGGCGGCTTCGGTGTCCGGACCCCACGCCGCCGCCGGGGTAACCATCGCGCTGGTGCATTTTCTGTTCAATGTAGCGGGGACGGTGTTAATCTATCCATTGAAACCAATTCGTAACATTCCGCTCTCCCTGGCGCGAAGACTGGCGGATGTAGCGGCTCGGTCGCGCTGGGCGGCGGTGGCGTATGTAGGGTTCTTTTTCTACTTGCTGCCGGCAATCCTGGCGTGGTTGAGCCGTTGATTCCACGCAGAGAGGCACGACGATGCTGAAAGAGTTTTTGAGCCTGTTCCGGTCGGGGGAGCCTTTGCAGGCGATGACCGATAACTTCTCCAAAATGTTGGAGTTGAGCCTCGAGCTGGTGAAGGAAGGGGGCAATGCGTTTTTCAGCCCGGGGATCGCCGCCGAGCAGGTGCAGGCGATCGAGCGCCGGGACGTCGAGATCAACAAGCTGGAGCGGAAAATTCGCAAGCAAGTGGTCGTTCATCTTTCGCTTGCCAACAACGCCGTGGATCTGCCGCACTGCTTGGTTTTAATGAGTCTGGTGAAAGACGTCGAACGGATCGGGGATTACGCCAAGGAACTGGCCGGCTTGAGGAAAATGTGGCCGGGACCCTTGCCGGATGACGAACTGTGCTCCGCGCTCGCCTCGCTCCGTGCACAAGTGGAAGCAGATCTGGCTGCCGCCAGCTCAGCTTTTACCCACGCTGACCGCGAAGCCGCCGTGAGCCTCATCCGGAAGTGGCGCGAGCTGGCCGAACGAGCCGATGGGTTGATTCGGAAAATCGCCGACAGCGCCCACTCAGCCCGAACAGCCGTCAAGTTAGCCTTGGCGTCCCGGTTTTACGGACGGATCGCCGGCCATGTGCTCAACTTATTGTCCGGAGTCGTGATGCCGCTGCACCGGTTGGATTATCACGACGAAAAGGACATCGAGCACGCCTCCGGGCTGAGCTAATTCCCCGTTCCTCACTCGTACCCCAAAAGGGAATACAAAGGCGTATAAAAGGGGAATAGGTCAATATTTTCTTAAAGTTTCCAAGTGTGGATCCGATGGATGCGTGAGGCCGGATGGCGGCTTCTGAAACCTGATTGAACCATGAACATTCTCTGGGCCGATCCCACTGGAATCCAAAGACCTTTCACCGGCGCCGCCGCGCCAGCCCCGGCGGCTGATTGGCTGGTAGGCAGAAGCCCGGCGCTGGAGGCGGTGACCGAGATTATCCGGTTGGTGGGTCCCCGCCGATCGACGGTTCTCATTACGGGCGAAACCGGAACGGGCAAGGAACTGGTGGCCCGGGCCATTCACCGGGCAAGCCCGCGGGCGGCGCTGCCGATGGTGGCGGTGAATTGCAGCGCTTTGCCGGAGCACCTGCTGGAGGCGGAATTGTTCGGCCACGTTAAGGGCGCTTTCACCGGGGCGGTGGCCACGCGGGCCGGAAGATTCGAACAAGCGCACAAAAGTACGCTTTTTTTGGACGAAATCGCCGATTTACCGCTCGAATTGCAAGCGAAATTGCTCCGTGTTTTGCAAGAGCGGGAATTCCAGCGCCTGGGGAGTTCGGAAACCATTAAGGTCGACGTGCGGGTGGTGGCTGCTACAAATGTCGATCTTGCCGAGCGGGTGCGGCGGCGGGAATTCCGGGAGGATCTGTACTACCGGCTGAATGTGATCCCCCTGTGGATCCCGCCGCTTCGCGAGCGTCCGGGCGACATACCGTTGTTGGTCGAGCATTTCGTGGAAAAGATCTGCCGCCAGGAGGGGCTGCCGCGCAAACGCGTGTCGCGGGAGGCGATGGAGCGGTTGGAGCGATACCGGTGGCCGGGTAACGTAAGGCAACTGGAGAACGCGGTCGAGATGGCGGTGGCGTTGAGTGGCGCCCGGGAACTGCTGGAGGCGGCTGACTTCCGGTTGCCCGAGCCGCCGGCGCCCCCTCCGGAGGTTCCGTTTTCGGCGGAGGCTCCTTTTCGGCTGCCCGACGGCGGGCTGGACTATGAAGCCACCATCGCCGGCATCGAGCGGGGGTTGTTGTTGCAGGCCCTGGAGAGGACGGGCGGGAACAAGAAGCGGGCGGCTGCCCTGCTGCGCCTGAAGCGCACCACGTTCACCGCCAAGTTGAAGAACTTGGCGCCGGCTTCGGAGTTCAGCGGGTGAGCGGATCCTCCACCCACGGGGGCGTGGCTTGGATGAGGCGGCCGAGCGCCGGCTCGAGCCGTTCCATGGCCTGTTTCATTTCCCACGCCACGCGGCGGTAGCTAAAGTGCCCTTTGACGCCGGTGCGCAGCCGCGCGATGTATTCGGCTTCGGCGAAGTCCATTTTGAACAGAAAGCGCGAACGGGCGCCAAAAGGCAGCACATACTGAGCGGCTGGCTGAGGGAGGCGGCGGTAGGCGTCGATGGCGGCGCTCATGGCGGCGCCGTAAAGTGGTTCCAGCCCGGCTCGGCGCACGGCGTCCGGGGTTTCATAGCCCAGTTCGCCGGTGTAGTTCTGGCGGAACTGCTGGCAGCGGCGGTGCCGGTGCAGATCGCGGTAGGCGCCGATGTCCATGACTAAGTCGAAGGCGTAGACGGCATTGCGGAAAGCGCGGGGCAACTCGTCGCCCTTGCCGCGGCTGCGAACGGCGATGTCCAGCACTTCGCGCTTGCGCGCCTCGCTCCACTCCAAGGCGGTCTCATAGAGTTCGCGGAACGGCCGGGAGGTGACGGGATAGAGCAGCGTTGCGACAGTGTCGGCGAGCGCATCGGCCGGTTTCAGCAGGTCCACTGGCGCGGGCGCCGGGGCAGGGGTTGTGGGGAGGTTCTGTTCGGCCCACCGCCGGAGGTCTTCGCGGATTTGGCGACCATAATGATCGGCGTCTACATACTTGGCCAGCGTCGGCGCTATGGGTTCGGCCGGCAGTTCGGATTCCAAGGCGCAATCCGGAGGCCGGGAGCAGGCGTGCGCCGTTTCTTCGCCCAATTGGCGGAGTTCCGCGAATTCGGAGGCTTTCCAGCGCCGGATCTGCCGTTCGAGAGTGCGTATGCTGGTCACCTGTCCCACGCCGGTCGGCACGCCTAAGAAAAGCAGATAACGGGCGACGTCAAACGCCCGGGCGGTCAGGTTGCGGTGGTAGGCGTCCGGCTTCATGCCTTCCGGGCGGGGCAGCGTTTCGCGGAGGTAGGCCAGGGTTTGGTCGTGGATCTTGCGATAGGCTTCCAGCAGATTTTCGCCCGCCGCCAAGTAGACGCCCCGGCTGCCGCCGTCTAGTTCGGGGGGGATCACAAAGCCGGATTTAGAGAAATCCTGGTAGCGGGAGGAGCGAGCTTGGCCGTCCCACAGCGGCTCGTCCTCGATTTCGGTAGCCGCCAGTTCGGAAACTCCTTCAAAACAGAGCACGACATGGCCGAGGTCGGCAATAGAGGCATGGCCGTATTGGAAATAAAAGCTTTCAAGGAACTTACGCGAATCGTGCGTGCGGACCCATTCGAGCGATTGGCGGATGGAGTCCGGCGAGCGGCTGTAGCGGGCCAGGGCGTAGGCGCACTTTTCGGGCGGCAGCGGACCGACGGCGATGACGCGGCGGGGCGGCGCTTCAGCCATAAGACGCTATGATAACCGTGCGACACTGGAGGATTCCATGAAAATCCGCATCAAGCGCCTGCATCCGAACGCCTACTTGCCGTCCTATGCGCACGGGCCCGATGAGGACGCAGGTGTGGATTTACGCGCTCTCGAGGGTGTGGAGCTAGAGCCGGGGCGCCCGGCGCTGGTGCGCACCGGCATCGCCATCGAGGTTCCGCCGGGGTTTGAGGCGCAGATCCGCCCGCGCAGCGGTTTGGCGCTGAAGCACGGCATTACGCTGCCCAACAGTCCCGGCACCATCGATCCGGGTTACCGGGGCGAGATCCAGGTGATTCTGCTGAACCTTGGCCCGGCGCCCTACCAGATTCATGCAGGCGACCGGATTGCCCAGATGGTAATCGCGCGCTATGAGCCCATTGAATGGGAGGAAGGCGATCTGAACGAGTCCCGGCGCGGCGCGGGCGGCTTCGGCTCTTCCGGGCGTTGAGTTTCGCGCAGGCGCGGCTTCAAGCTTGCGCCGATTCCCGGGCCGCGGAATGGATTTCTTGTAGATTCCAGACGCGAATGGGGTCGCGGCGCCGGGCGCAGAGAGCTTCGACAGCGGCTCTGGCTCCGCTCATGGTGGTGATGCAGGGCACGCGGTAGAAGACCGCCGTGCGGCGGATGGCTCTTTCGTCGCTGAAGGACTGCCCGCCGGTGGAGGTATAGATGGCCAGTTGCACTTGTCCGCCCTTAATGAAGTCCACGGCATTGGGCCGGCCTTCGTTGACCTTAAACACGGTCTTGCATTCGATTCCGGCAGCCCGCAGGGTGGTCGCGGTGCCGCGCGTGGCGACGATTCGGTAACCCATTTCAATGAACTTGCCCGCCACCTGGACGGCTTCCGGTTTGTGCCGGTCATTGACGGAAATGAACACGGAACCGCGGTCCGGCAGCGGCGTGCCGGCGCTCAACTGGGCCTTGCCGAAGGCCTCGCCGAAGTTTTCGCCGACCCCCATGACTTCGCCCGTGGAACGCATTTCGGGGCCGAGCGCGGGGTCCACGCCCGGGAACTTAGTGAACGGGAAGACGGGCGACTTTACGAAGAATTTCGGGACGGGCAGAACTCCGGAGACAATTCCACCGGTGAGTTCGGCGAAGTCTTTCAAACGGCGGCCGAGCATAAGCCCCACGGCGATGGTGGGCAGCGGCACGCCGGTAGCCTTGCTGACATAGGGCACGGTCCGGGAGGCCCGCGGGTTCACTTCCAGCACATAGACTGTGCCGTCTTTGATGGCGTACTGGACGTTCATCAATCCCACCACGCGCAGCGCGCGCGCCAGCCGCGTGGTGTAATCCTGAATCACCGCGAGTTCTTGCGGCCGGATGGAGAAGGCCGGCAGTACGCAGGAGCTGTCGCCGGAGTGCACTCCGGCTTCTTCGATGTGTTCCATGATGCCGGCGATGAGAACGTCCTCGCCGTCCGACAAGGCATCCACGTCGACTTCGGTGGCGTCTTCCAGGAACCGGTCGATGAGCACCGGGCGGTCCTGGGAGAAGACCACGGCTTCCTGCATGTATCGCCGCACGCTGTCCTCGTCGTAAGTGACCACCATGGCGCGGCCGCCCAGGACGTAGCTGGGGCGCACCAAAACCGGAAACCCGAGGCGGCGGGCCACCTCGATGGCGCCTTCCACGGTGGTCGCCGTTCCGTTGGCTGGGGAGGGGATGCCGAGCTCGTCGAGCAGCTTGCCGAACAGTTTCCGGTCCTCGGCGAGATCGATGCTTTCCGGGTCCGTGCCGATGATGGGGACGCCCTGGCGCTTCAGCGGCAGCGCTAGGGTCAAGGGCGTCTGGCCGCCAAATTGCACAATGACGCCGTCCGGTTTTTCCGTGTCGTAAATGTTCAGCACTTCTTCGAGCGTTAAAGGCTCGAAATAGAGGCGGTCGCTGGTGTCGTAGTCGGTGGACACGGTTTCCGGATTGCAGTTCACCATGATCGACTCGACGCCGAATTCGCGCAGGGCAAAGGAGGCGTGGCAACAGCAGTAGTCGAACTCGATGCCTTGGCCGATGCGGTTGGGGCCGCTGCCCAGAATCATGATTTTCTTGCGCTGCGAGGGATCCGCTTCGCACTCGGATTCGAAGCTGGAATAGAGGTAAGGGGTGAAGCTTTCGAATTCCGCCGCGCAGGTGTCCACCCGGTTGAACACCGCCGTGATACCGAGCTGTTTGCGGCGCGTTCGGACGGCCAGGGGGTCCGCGTTCCACAGCCGTCCCAGTTCGGCGTCCGAGAAGCCGTCCCGCTTGGCTTTGCGCAGGATTGCCGGCGAGACGGTAGCCAAGGTTTCGGCCGCCAGCTCGGCTTTGAAATCGACCAGTTCCTTCATCTGCCGGAGGAACCAGGGGTCGATGGCCGTCATTTCGTGGATGTCGGCCTCCGAGTAACCCTTTTCCATGGCGAACAGGATGTAGGCAAGCCGCTCCGGGTTGGGGGTGATGAGGCGCTGCGGAATCAGGCTCTCGTCGTACTTTTCCGAGCCTGCTTTTCGGCCTGTCTCCAGGCTGCGGATGCCCTTCAGGAGGGCTTGTTTGAAGGTGCGGCCGATGGCCATCACTTCGCCCACGGACTTCATCTGCGTGCCGAGCACGGGTTCGGCGCCGGGAAACTTTTCAAACTGCCAGCGCGGAATCTTGACCACCACATAGTCGATGGTCGGCTCGAAGCAGGCGGGGGTCTTGCGGGTGATATCGTTAGGAATTTCGTCCAGGCGGTAACCGACGGCCAGCTTGGCGGCGATTTTGGCGATGGGGAATCCAGTGGCTTTGGAAGCCAGCGCGGAACTGCGCGACACGCGGGGGTTCATTTCGACGATCACCATGCGTCCGGTCTTGGGATCGATGGCGAACTGGACGTTAGAACCGCCGGTGTCCACTCCGATTTCGCGCAGGCAGGCGATGGCGCCGTCGCGCATCATCTGGTATTCCCGGTCGGTGAGAGTCTGCGCAGGCGCCACCGTGATGGAGTCGCCCGTATGGACGCCCATGGCGTCGAAGTTCTCGATGGAGCAGACGATGATCACGTTGTCGGCCAGATCGCGCATCACCTCGAGCTCGTATTCTTTCCAGCCCAGGACGCTCTCTTCGATGAGGACTTCGTGCACCGGGGACAGATCCAGACCGCGTTGCAGGATTTCTTCCAGGTCTTCCTGGTTGTAGGCGATGCCGCCGCCGCTGCCGCCCAAGGTGAAGCTGGGCCGCAGGATGGCAGGGTAGCCGATGCGGGCCACGAAGTCCCTCCCGGCTTGCATATTGTTCACCAAGAGGGACTGGGGGGTTTCGAGGCCGATTTTGCGCATGGCGTCTTTGAACAGCAGCCGGTCTTCGGCCTTCTTGATCGAATCCAGCTTGGCGCCGATTAGTTCGACCCCGTAGTGTTCCAGCACGCCGGCTTCGGCGAGTTCGACCGACAGGTTCAGCCCGGTCTGGCCGCCAACCGTAGATAGGAGCGCGTCGGGCCGCTCGCGGCGGATGATTTCTTCCAGGTACGCGCGGCTGAGCGGTTCGACGTAAGTGGCGTCGGCCAACTCCGGATCGGTCATGATGGTGGCCGGGTTGGAGTTCACCAGCACTACTTCATAGCCGTCGGCTTTGAGCGCCCGAACCGCTTGGGCGCCGGAGTAGTCGAACTCGCACGCCTGTCCGATGACGATGGGGCCCGAGCCGATGATCAAGATCTTGTGGATGTCGTTGCGTCTGGGCATCCGTGTTACTTGTCTTTCTTAAATTCGTCCATGAGCCTGGCGAAATCCTCAAACAGGTAATGAGAATCGTGCGGGCCGGGAGCAGCTTCGGGGTGATACTGGACGCAAAACGCCGGCAGGCTGCGGTGCCGGAAGCCTTCCAGGGTCTGGTCATTGAGGTTGAAGTGGGTCAGCTCGACCTCGTTGAGATTGAGTGAGTCGGGATCCACCGCAAAGCCGTGGTTGTGGGAGGTGATCTCGACGCGGTTGGTTCGCTTATTGATCACCGGATGATTTACGCCGCGATGGCCGAACTTGAGCTTGTAGGTCTTGCCGCCGAGCGCCAGGCCGAGAATCTGATGGCCAAGGCAGATGCCGAACACGGGCTTGCGGCCCAGGAGCTTTTGAACCTGCGCCGCCTGAAACTGAAGGGGTTCGGGATCGCCGGGACCGTTGGACAGGAACACGCCATCGGGGTTGAGGTCCAGGACGTCTTCGGCCGGAGTTTGCGCGGGGACTACCGTCACTCGCGCCCCAATATAGCGCAGCCGCCGCAGAATGTTGTGCTTGATGCCAAAATCATACGCCACGACGTGGTAGCGGATCTGTTCGACGGGATGGAGAATCTCCGAGGGAGAGCACGCGGCGACGCCCTGCGTCCATTCATAGGGTCTGGCGGTGGAAACGCGCGTAGCGAGGTCCAAGCCGGACATGGATGGGATGCCGCGAGCTTTGGCGACCAGCGACTCCGCGCTTTCGGGCTTGGTGGAAAGCGCGCCGCGCATGACTCCGCGGGAGCGCAAGTGGCGCACCAGCCGGCGGGTGTCCACTTCGGCGATGATGGGCACTCCGGCGGCGGCGAGAAACTCGTCGGCGCGCTGTTCGGAACGCCAGTTGCTGGCGATGCTCGAGAACTCGCGCACGACCAACCCTTCGATGAACGGCTTTACGGATTCGTTATCCGCCGCATTAGCCCCGTAATTGCCGATTTGGGGATAGGTGAGGGTGACGATCTGGCCGGCGTAGGAGGGGTCCGTGAAAATCTCCTGGTAGCCGGTGATGCCGGTGTTGAAGACCACCTCACCGGCGCTTTCAGCGCGCGCACCAAAGGCCCTGCCCTCAAAGACCGTTCCGTCTTCCAGGGCGAGCAAGGCAGTATCCAAGTTTGAATGCTCCTCTGGGAAGGTGTAACTCTTATTTCAGCACATCCGGGGCGGTTTTCGCTCAGCTCCCATATCGACATGCCCGCGTGTTGATACAATCCAAGACGCCATGAACCGGCGACAATTTTTGGCGGCGCCCGCGGCGGCGCCTGTTTCGGCGGCGAGTCAGCGGATCGAGGACCGCGCGCCGCGCAATCTGAAAATCACCGACGTGCAGGTGATTGTCACCAACCCCTCGCGAGGGCCGCTGGGCAATTTTGTGGTGGTCAAGGTGGTCACCAATCAGGATGGGCTGGTGGGCTGGGGCGACGCCACCTGCTCGGGCAGCGAGTTGGGCGTGGCCAAGTTTTTGGAAGAGCACCTGCGGCCGGCGCTCATCGGCCGCAATCCCATGCGCATCGAGGACCTGTGGCAGACGCTTTTCTTTCTGCCCTATTACCGTTCCGGCTCCGTGCACATGTCGGCCATCAGCGGCATCGACATGGCGTTATGGGACATCAAGGGCAAGGTGGCGGGCCTGCCGGTGTACGAACTGCTCGGCGGGCGGGTGCGGGAGAAAATGCTGACCTACACGAACGCCAGCGGCCGCGATTTCCAGCAGGTGGAGGATAACGTCCGGCGCCTGATGGAACGGGGCTACCGCGTCATTAAGGTCCAGGTGGCGGCGCCGGGGATGGAAGGCGGCTATGCCGTGCCGCCCACCGAGAAGCAGCGCGCAGCCGCGGCCAAGGCGCACGAAGCGGGCGTACCGCCTCACGAGGTTTGGGAACCAGGGGCCTACGTCCGCACGATACCGAAGCTGTTCGAACATCTGCGCAAGACGGTGGGGGAGGAAATCGAGCTGCTGCACGACGTCCACGAGCGCATCACGCCGTCGCAGGCTATCGTGCTGGCTAAGGCCCTGGAGCCGTACCGGTTGTTCTATTTTGAGGATCCCCTGCGGCCCGAACACTTGGATACGTTCCGCATCATCCGCCAGCAGTGCAGCACGCCCATCGCCATGGGTGAGGTGTTTACCGGGCAGTGGGACGGCCTGTTTCTGATCACCGAACATCTGATCGACTACGTCCGCCACGACTTGGCGCACTGCGGAGGCATAACGGCGGGCAAAAAGATCGCCACCATGTGCGAACCTTACGGCATTCTCACCGCGTGGCACGGCCCGGGCAACATTTCGCCGGTTTCCCACATGGCGAATGCGCACGTCAGCCTCTCCGTGCCGAATTTCGGCATTCAGGAATATGCGGTGGGGTGGGGCGAGGCCGTGCGGGAAGTGTTTTCCAACATTCCCGTGTATAAGGACGGGCACATCGAGATTCGCGAGGGGCCTGGGCTGGGTATTGAAGTGGACGAGGCGGCGGCTAAGAAGTACGCCTATTTGCGGCGCCTGCGGCCCACCATACGCCGCGAGGACGGCACGCCCTGGCCCTATTAAATTGCGGTCAAAGCCCCGCTTTCCAGTACAGGTAAGCCAATCCGGCGGCCAGCCCGAGCGCCGCTTGGTACTCGCGGTTTTTCCAATACAGCGCCCAGCGGAACCGCGCCCGTGAACCTTGAAAGCCGAAGCGCGGCAACAGCATTGGAACCGATTCGGCGTAGGCGGCAAATTCCG
>Ga0272446_1006851_pt1 | contig 11637 bp, 12 predicted proteins | sample YNPCB0061_FD_194587 | JGI IMG/M metagenome (GOLD analysis project Ga0272446, IMG submission 194587) | Hot spring microbial mat communities from Yellowstone National Park, WY, United States - YNP-CB-006-1 | ecosystem: Environmental > Aquatic > Thermal springs > Hot (42-90C) > Sediment | place...
TGCTCGGCCTCCTCTCCTCCACCGCCCATCTCGGGCGGCCGGAACGCGCCTGGCGGGCGCTCAGCCAGTGGCGCTCCTCCTGGCTCTCGCGCGAAGCTGTGGCGGCGATGGCGACCTTCGCGCCGGCCGGGTTGTTCTTCGTGGGCGTCATCGGCGAGGGCGGGGCCTTCACCACCCTGATGGGGCTGCTCGCCGCCCTCGGCGCGGCGGCGACGGTCTTCTGCACGGGCATGATCTACGCCTCGCTCCGCCCCATACGGCAGTGGCACCATCCGCTGGTGACGCCGGGCTACCTGCTCTTCGGCGCCTTCTCGGGCGCGGTGCTGCTCGCGCTGCTGGCCGGATTCTGGGGGGCCGCGGCGGTCCCCGCGGCGCTTGCCGCGCTCCTCGGCGCGGCGGGCTTCGCGCTCAAGCGCGCCTACTGGGCCAGCGTGGACGCCGCGCCGCCGGTGGCGACGGCCGAGAGCGCCACGGGCCTCGGCTTCATCGGCAAGGTGCGCGTTCTCGACCCCCCGCATACCGAGACGAACTACCTGCTCCGGGAGATGGCCTTCCGCATCGGGCGGGCGCATGCCGCGCGCCTGAGGCGCATCGCCGCGATCGGCGGCTTCGCGGCGCCTGCCGCGCTGCTCGCGCTGGCCTCGCTCGCCGGCGGTGCGGCCGCGGTGCTCCTCGCCTTGGCGGCAACCGGTCTTGCGCTCGCCGGGCTTCTCGCGGAACGGTGGCTGATGTTCGCCGAGGCGACCCACACCGTCGCCCTCTACTACGGCGCGCCCGCGCGCGGCTGATCGCCGCGGGCGCTTGCGCCCGGAGCCGCCCGCCCCGAGGATCGGGCACGAGATCCCGGTGGAGGACAAGGCCATGAAGCGTTCCGCGTTCCTCAGGGCCGTCGCCGCGGGTGCGGCCGCCGCCACGCTCGGCCCGCCGCGCATCGCGCGCGCGCAGGCGGAGATGCTGCGCGCGGGCCTCAAGCTCAGCCCGACGTCGATGGACCCGCATTTCCGCCTCTCGGGCGAACAGAACATCCTGCGCGCGCTCCACGCCCGCTTCGTCGGCATGAGCGCGGACGGCAAGCCCGAGCCGGGCATCGCCGAATCCTGGCGCAGCGTCGGCGACAACACGGTCTGGGAGTTCCGCCTGCGCGCCGATGCGAAGTTCAGCGACGGCAGCCCCATCACGGCCGAGGACGTCGCCTATTCCATCGCGCGCGTGCCGACGATCACGGGCTCGGCGGGCGCGTACCACATCTTCGTCCGCGCGATCACGGGCACCGAGGTCAAGGACGCGCGCACGCTCCACATCCGCACCAGAGAGCCCTACCCCTTCATGGTCGAGGACATGACCGAGATCGCGGTCCTGTCGAGCAGGCTCGGCCCCGGGCTCAAGACCGGGGATTTCAACGCCAAGGCGGTGAACATCTTCTCCGGCCCCTACACGCTGGTGGATTACCGCTTCGGCGAGTTCATCGAGATGCGGCGCAATCCGCACTGGTTCGGCCCCGCCCCCGCCTTCGAGACGGCGCACTTCAAGGTCATCGCGTCGGATGCGAGCCGGATGGCGGCGCTGATCGCGGGCGACGTGCAGGCGGTGGACGAGGTGGCGGTGCCCGACATCGCGCGGCTGAGGCGGGACCCGAACCTCAACGTCACCCAAATCGCGGGCATGCGCGTGATGTACATCGCGATGGACATGGATCGCGACGCCTCCCCCTTCGTCCGCGACGCCAACGGCCAGCCCATGACGCGCAATCCGCTCAAGGATGTGCGCGTGCGCCAGGCGCTGTCGCTCGCGCTCAACCGCCAGGCGATCGTGGAGCGGGTGATGGAGGGGGCGGCGACCGTCGCCTCCAACCTGCTGCCGACGGGCACGCCCGGCACTTCGGCCAATCTGCCCGTGGTCCAGCAGGATGTCGCCCGCGCCCGCGCCCTGCTGGCCGAGGCCGGCTACGCCAACGGCTTCCAGCTGACGATCCACGCCACCAACGACCGCTACCCGAATGACGAGAAGGTGGCGCAGGCGATCGCGCAGTTCTGGACCCGCATCGGCGTGCGGACGGAGGTCGTGACCATGCCCAACGCCGCCTATTTCCCCGCCGCCTCGCGCCAGAGCTTCAGCGTGATGGCGGCGCAGTACGGGGCGGACAACGTCTCCTATGCCTATCGGGCGCTGGTGCACACCCATGACCGCGAGCGCGGCCTCGGCACCGCCAACCGCACACGGCATTCGAGCCCGCGCGCCGATGCCCTGGTCGCGCAGGCGCTGACCGAGATGGACACCGAAAAGCGCAACGCCCTGCTCGCCCGCGCGGCCGAGATCGCCATCGGGGAGGAGGCGATCATCCACATGGTCTATCATCCGGCCTATGTGTACGCGGCGCGCAAGCCGCTCAGCGTCACGCCGTACTACAATGGGGCCTTCCTGCCGCAGGCGGTGCGGCGGGCCTGACGGCGCCGGCGAGGAAGAATGGTCGGAGCGGCGGGATTTGAACCCACGACCCCCAGTCCCCCAGACTGATGCGCTACCAGGCTGCGCTACGCTCCGACCGAGGCGCGCCGTTTAGCACCGGACGCGCCGTCTTTCCACCCCCTCAGCCGGCCAGCGCGCGCAGTTCGCGCGCAATCGCCTCGAGCTCCGCGAGGGCGGCCCGCAGCGCCGCGGTTTCCTGCTCCTCGGCCGCGGGCGGGGGGTCGCCGAGCGGCAGTTCGCCGGTGTTTCCGGCCTGCGGCCCCTCGTCGGTGCCATCGCGCAGCAGCCGCTGCACGCCCTTGATCGTGTAGCCCTGGGTGTAGAGGAGGTCGGAGATGCGCCGCAGCAGCGCGATGTCCTCCGGCCGGTAGTAGCGCCGGCCGCCGCCGCGCTTGAGCGGCTTGAGCTGGGGGAACTTCGTCTCCCAGAAGCGCAGCACGTGCTGCGGGATGTGCAGCTCGTCCGCGACCTCGCTGATGGTGCGGAAGGCGGTCGGCGCCTTACGCGGCCGCGCGCGCCCCTCCCCCTCCGCCTCGGGCATGTCCTCGCTCATTCCTCGCCCCCGGCCGCCTCGTGGTTGATGCGCGCCTTCAGCACCTGGGAGGGGCGGAAGCTCAGCACCTTGCGCGGCAGGATCGGCACCTCCACGCCGGTCTTGGGATTGCGCCCGATGCGCTGGCCCTTCTGGCGGACGAGGAAGGTGCCGAAGGCGGAGATCTTCACCGGCTCCCCCGCCTCGAGTGCGGCCGAGATCCGCTCGAGCACGGATTCGAGCAGGGCCGCGCTCTCGTTCCGCGACAGCCCGACATTGGTGTAGATGGCTTCCGCGAGCTGCGCGCGCGTGACCGTATTCATGCCCGGCGGGCTCCTCAACCCCTTCGTCCGCAATGAAACCCGCCGGAAGGGCCGCCCGTCAACCGCCCCTCGCGCCCGCCCGCCTCACGGCGCCCCGTACACCAGGTTGGGCAGGAAGGTCGCGATCGCCGGCACATAGGTCACGAGGACCAGGAGCAGCCCCATGATGATGATGAAGGGCCAGACCCCGCGCACCACTTCGGACAGCGGGCAGCGGAGGATGCCGGCCAGCACGAAGAGGTTGAGGCCGACCGGCGGCGTCAGCAGCGCGAGCTCCATGTTCATCACGACGACAACGCCGAAATGCACCGGGTCTATCTTGAGAGGCTGCAGCAGCGGCAGCAGCACGGGCATGGTCAGCAGCAGGACCGAGAAGACCTCGAGGAACATGCCGAGGAAGAGCAGCAGCAGGTTGATCCCGATCAGGAACTGCCACCAGGTCAGGCCGAGCCCCGTCGCCCATTGCACCACGCGGGTGGCGATGCCCGCCTCCGTCACCCAATGGCCGAAGATGAGGGCCAGCGCGATGATGATCATGATGGCGGCGGCGTTGCGCACCGCCTCGGCCATCACCGGCAGGATCTCGGCCGGGCGGATGCCCTTGTAGACGAAGACCGAGAGGCCGAGCGCGACCACCGCGGAGAGCGCGGCGCATTCGGTCAGCGTGACGACGCCGCCATAGAGGCCGCCGAGCACGATCACCGGCACCGAGAGGGCCGGCAGCGCGAACAGGGTGCGGCGCCGGCGCTCGGCGGGCTCGACCTTCTGCTCCCGCGCATAGCCGTGGCGCTTGGCGTAGTAGACCACCCAGGCCGCGATGGCCCCGGCCTGCAGCAGCCCCGGGATCACGCCGCCCAGGAACAGCCGCGTGATCGCCTCATCCGCCAGAACGCCATAGACGACGAAGGCGAGCGAGGGCGGAATGAGGATGCCGAGCGTGCCCGAGGCGGCGACGATGCCCGCCGCGAAGTGCCGCTCATAGCCCGCGCGCAGCATCGCCGGCACCAGCACCGTGCCCATCGCCATCGCGGTTGCGACCGAGGAGCCGCACATGGCGGCGAAGATCGTGCAGGAGGCGACGCAGACGAGGCCGAGCCCGCCCGGAATGCCCCCGACCCAGCCCTCGGCGGCATCGATCAGCGCCTTTGCGACATTGCCGCGCTCCATGAACACCGCCGCCGCCACGAAATAGGGCACGGCGAGAAGGGTGGTCGAGTTGAGCTCGTCCACCATCTTCTGGGCCATCGGCAGCAGCGCCTGCCCCTCTCCGAGGAAGGCGACGAAGGCGGTGGTGCCCATCACCAGCCAGATCGGCACGCCGAGGATGAGAAGCCCACCGAAGAGGGAGAGGATCATGCTCATGCGCGGCGCACCCCGAGGCCGAGGCGCGCGAGCACCCGCAAGAGATAGGTGAAGGTCATCAGCCCCATGCCGACCGGGAGCGAGGCGGTGTAGATCCAGAGCGGGAAGCGCAGCGTCGTCGTCGAGACATCGCCGAAGTCCCACGCCTCGTAGGTGACGAGGACCGCGAGCCAGCACAGCGTGCCCGCCATGACGAGGCCGAGCCCGTCGCCCAGCAGCCCGAACACGCGCTGCACCGGTCCCGGCATCATGCCGACGAAAAGATCCGCGCGCACATGCCGGTCCGCCGCCGTCACCGCGGCGAAGGAGAGGCAGACCGCCCAGACCACGAGATAGACCTGGACCTCGTCACCCCATTCGATCGCGTGCCGCGGCGCGAAGGTGCGCAGCAGCACGTTGAGCGAGGCGAGGCCGAGCGCGGCGATCCCGAGCGCCCCGACCACGAGCGCGTCGAGCCGCCCGATGAGGCCGCGCGGCGCGGCCTCCGCGGGGGGGGAGAAGTCCATCCGTCCGGCCGCGGATCAGACGGCCACGCCGGCGGCGCGGATCTCGCGCAGCACGCCCGCGACCAGGTCGCGGTCGATGCCGATCTCGGCGACGAGCTGGTCCTGCGTCGCCATCAGGCGGCGGCGGGCGTCGGCGGCCTCCTCCCGGCTCGCGGTCTTGATCGTGATGTTGTTGCGCAGGAGGATGTCGCGCGCCACGCGCTGGGCGGTGGCGGCCTCGGCCCTCTCCTTGTCCACCGCCTCCTCCCACAGCCGGGTCAGGGTCTCGCGCTCCTGCGCGTTCAGCTTGTTCCACAGCGCCTGGCTGACCATCGGGATGTACTGGTTGAAGGTCTGGAAGTCCTCGAAGGAGTACCTGACCCCGGCATCCCAGAGCTTGGCCGTATTCGCGCTTTCATGCGTCGTGGTCAGGCCGTCCACCGTGTTCTGGCTCAGCGCCAGGGGCACGTCGGGCCAGGGCACGAGCACCGGATTGGCGCCGAGGGTGCGGATGCGCGCCGCATTGGCCGAGCCGCCGGGGTGGCGGATGCGCAGGTTCTGCAGGTCAGCATAGCCGTTGAGCGGCTTCGAGGTGGAATAGAAATGCTGCGCGCCGAGGTCGAACCAGCGCCCGAGCACCTTCACCCGCAGCCTCTCCTCGAGCTTGCGGTTGATCTGCTGCCCCGCCGGCCCGTCCATGATGCGGTGCAGGATCGACGGCTCGAGGCCGTAGAACATGGGCAGCGAGGGCAGCGCCGCGTCGGGGGCGATGCCGTCGAGGTTCCACCAGCCGGGGATGCCCATCTCGACCCCGCCCTGGCGCAGGGCGCGCGGCACGTCGCGGTCGCGGAAGAGCTGGGCCGAGGGGAAGACCTGCGGCGCGAGCTTCGGCAGTTCGGCGCGCACGCGCTGGGCGAAGGCCTCGGTGTTGCGGTTGCGGACATGGGTCGGATTGGTGTCGAGCGAGATGCGCATCTGCTCCCCGCCCTGCGCCCGCACGGGCGGCGCGAGCAGCGCGGCCGCCGAGCCGACGACACCCAGCATGAACGGACGACGAAGCATATCCGGACCCTCCCTGATGGCCCCGCCTGCCGCGAGAGCCTCATTGATCGCACGGGCCCGAAGCACGGCTCCCGGCCCGGAGGGACGATAGGCCCCGATGGACCGGGACTGTCAATCGGGCGGCACGCCCTCAGAAGCGGGCGATCGCGGCGCCCCAGGTGAGGCCGCCGCCGATCGCCTCCAGCACCACGAGGTCCCCGGGGCGGATCCGGCCGTCGCCGCAGGCCTCGGCGAGGGCGAGAGGGATCGAGGCGGCCGAGGTGTTGGCGTGCCGGTCCACGGTCACGACCACGCGCTCGGCAGGCAGGTGCAGTTTGCGGCCCATCGCCTCGATGATGCGGAGATTGGCCTGGTGCGGCACCAGCCAGCGCACGTCCTCGTGGCCGAGGCCGTTGGCCTCCAGCGCCTCGTCCACCACGGCGGCGAGCTTGGTGACCGCGTGGCGGAACACCTCCCTCCCCGCCATGCGGAGCAGCCCGGTTCCGCCGGTGGAGCCGGCGCCGCCCTCGATGTGCAGGATGTCGGCGAAGCGCCCATCGGCATGCATGTGGCAGGAGAGGATGCCGCGATCCTCCACCGTCCCGGCCCCTTCCGCCGCGCGCAGCAGCACGGCGCCGGCGCCGTCGCCGAAGAGGACGCAGGTGCCGCGATCGGTCCAGTTGAGGATGCGGGAATAGACCTCGGTGCCGATGACGAGGACGCAGCGCGCCTGGCCCGTGCGGATCAGGCTGTCGGCGACGCCGAGGGCGTAGATGAAGCCGGTGCAGGCGGCCGCCATGTCGAAGGCGAAGCCCCTGGTCGCGCCGATCCGCGCCTGGATGCGCACGGCCGTCGCGGGGAAGGCCGAATCCGGGGTGGAGGTCGCGACCAGGACCGCGTCCACCTCCGAGGCGTCCACCCCCGCCCGCCGCAGCGCCTCGAGCGCCGCCACCGCCCCCATGTCGGAAGCGGTCTCACCCTCGGCGGCGAAGTGGCGATGCCGGATCCCCGTCCGCTCGCGGATCCAGGCGTCCGAGGTGTCGAGGCCCTTGAGCGCCGCGAGTTCGTCGTTGGACAGGCGCTGCGCGGGCAGGTAGCCGCCGCAGCCGGCGATGGTGGCGCGCAGGACCATGGCGGTCGGGGCTCTCTAGCGGGGCGTGGCGGCGATGCGCGGGCCGGTGGAGGAGAGGCGGGTCAGGCCCTCTCGAATACGCTCGTTGAAGCGGTGCGTCACCATGTCCATGGCGACATCCACCGCATGGGCGAAGCCGAGCGCGTCGGTGCCGCCATGCGACTTTACCACGACGCCGTTGAGCCCGATCAGGATGGCGCCGTTGTAGCGGCGCGGGTCCATCCATTCCCGCAGCCGGTCGAGCGCCGGGCGCGCGAGGAGGTAGCCGAGGCGGGCCGGCACGGAACTCGTGAAGACCTGGCGCAGGAGGTCGCGCATCAGCTTGAGCGCGCCCTCCCCTGTCTTGAGCGCGACATTGCCGGTGAAGCCGTCGGTCACCACCACGTCGGTCGTGCCGGCGGTGATGTCGTGACCCTCGACGAAGCCGCGGAACTGCGGGCCGATATGCGAATCGCGCAGCACCTCGGCGGCGTGCCGCACCCGGTCATCGCCCTTGAGTTCCTCCGAGCCGACATTGAGCAGCCCGATGGTCGGGTTGGTCAGGCCGAGCACGGCGCGGGCGAAGGCATCGCCCATGACGGCGAATTCCACGAGGTTGCGCGCGTCGCACTGCACATTCGCCCCGAGGTCGAGCAGCACCACGTCCCCGCGCGCCGACGGCCCGATCGCGGCCAGCGCCGGCCGGTCGATCTCGGGCAGCGTCTTGATGACGATCTTGGCGAGCGCCATCAGCGCCCCCGTGTTGCCGGCCGAGACGACGCTCGCCGCCTCCCCCGCCGCCACCGCGTCGATCGCGAGCCGCATGGAGGAGGCGCGGACGCGCAGCGCCGCCGTCGGCTTCATGTCGCCCGGGATCGCCTCCGGCGCGTGGCGCAGGCTGCAGACCCGGGCGGCGCGCCTGCGCCGGGCCAGCGCCCCGCCCACGCGGGCCTCGTCGCCGACGAGCAGGAAGCGCGCCTCGGGGTGCCGCTCGGCGGCGAGTTCGAGGCCGTCAAGCACCACCTCGGGCGCCGCATCCCCGCCCATGGCGTCGATCGCCAGGGCGAAGGGCGGGGTTTCCCGCGGCACCGTCAGCCGCCCTTGCGCGGGGTCTTGGCCACCGCGGGTCAGCTTCGGATCGTCTGGCCCACGCGCTCGGCCGCGACCACCTCGCGGCCGTCGTAGTGACCGCAATGGGAGCAGACGTGATGCGGCCGCTTCAGCTCGCCGCAGTTCGAGCACTCCTGATAGGAGGGGGCGCTCAGCGCCTCATGGCTGCGGCGCATGCCGCGGCGGGAGGGCGAAACCTTCTTCTTCGGAACGGCCATGGCGCCGAGCCTCTTTCGTCAAAACGTCATGCAGGATAGCGGGAGCGCGCGGCATTAGCACCCGCCCCCGCCCGGCGCAAGCAGCGCCGCGGGAAGACCCGCCTAGCCCCGCCCGCGCAGCGCGGCAAGGCCGGCGAAGGGCCCGCGGGGCGGGTCCGCTTCCGCCGCGGCGCCCGGCGCCTCCAGCCCCGCCCCCGGCGCGCGCGGATAGGGGTCGAGGGCGAGGGCGAGCTGTTCGGCCAGCGCCTCCCCGAGATCGGCGGCCTCGCCTTCGCTCTCGATCTCGTCCGGGGCTTCCGGGTCGTCCGAGAACGGCGCCCCCGGGGGCAGGATGCGGAGCGTCACCTCCTCCTCCACCGCCTGGGTGACGGGTTCGAGGCTGACGACGCAGTCCTGCACCACCTCGGCCGAGAGCCGCCCCTCCACCCGCACCACGCCGCCCGCTTCGGAGCGCAGGCGCAGCACCGCCGCCAGCCGGTTCACGGCCGGAATCCGGAAGCGGCGCGCGAGCGCGGCGCATTCGGCCGGCGTCGCCGCCAGACGTTCCTCCCGCCCCGCGGGCGGGAGGCCTGCGAGCGAGATGCGTCGGGAGAACTCAGGCGTCATGGAGAAGTTCCTCCGCCGAGAGGAAGGCGACGCGCCCGCCGGCCAGGGCCGCGATGTCCTGGCCTGCGAGATGCGCCGCCTGCGCCCGCGCGACAGCGGCCAAGCGGGCGGCGGCCCCCTCAGGGGCGGCGCCGCGCCAGACATTGCGCGCGAGTGCCGCGGCCAGCGCCGCCGCGTCGTCCGAATCGAGCGCCGATTCATAAGCCAGGGCCCGGCCGTGGAAGGCCTCCCAGGCCTCGCGCACCTTCTTGCCGACCGCGAGGTCCCCCACCCCCATCTCCCGCAGGTTGAGGTCCATGTCCGCGAACATGGCGTCGAACACCGCCTGGGCGAGGGCCGGCCCGCGCGGGTCCGCGTCCCGGCGCAGCCGGCGGATGAGCAGGCCGACATGCAGGCTCACGAGGTCGAACCGCCCCTCCACCGTGTCCGGCACGCCGAGCGAGGCGAACAGGGCGGGGGCGCGGGCCGCCGCCACCGCCGCGCCATAGAGTTCGAAGCCGGCCCGCTCGTGCGGCCGGCGGCGGAACATCGCGAGGATGCCCATGGGACCGAGGCTCTCCGTGCGCCTCGCCGGTTGACCCGGGGGCGCCATGCTGTCTATCGCTAACCTCGACATGGCCCGCCTCCCCCGTTCGGTCAACGCGTCCCGGCTCGCGCCGCTCCTCCTCGTCCTCGCCCTTGGCGGGTGCGCCTGGCTCGGCGAGCGGATCGGCCCCGACCCCGTGCTGCGCGGCAACCGCGTGGATCCCGAACGCCTGAGCCAGATCACCCCGGGCGTGCAGACCCGCGCCGATGTCGAGGCGCTGCTCGGTTCGCCCTCGGCTCGCGGCACCTTCGACGACGACAACTGGTACTACATCAGCGCCCAGTCCCGCATCGCCCCCGGCCGCTTCCTCGACATCGCCGACCGCCGGGTCGTCGCCATCTCCTTCAACCGGGACGGCGTGGTCAGCGCCGTGCGCGAACTGACCGACGCCGATGGCCGCGAGGTCCGCATGGTCTCGCGCGAGACGCCGGTGCCGGGCAACGAGCGGACGCTGCTCCAGGCGCTGTTCGGCAATATCGGCCGTCCGGGCCTCGACCGTGGCCCAGGTTCGGCCAATCCGGGCCGCATCCCGGGCCGGCTCTGAGCGCGCCGGCGCGGCCTCCTATCCGGCCGCCGCCGCCCGCCGCGCCCTCCCCCAGGCCAGGGCCAGCAGCGCGGGCAGCAGCGCGGGCAGCAGCGCGAGGTTCAGCGCCTCCCATCCCGCCCGCGCATGAACCGCGCCCGAGGCGAAGGCCGTCACCGCGACGGTGCCGAAGACCAGCACGTCGTTCGCCGCCTGCGCCCGCACCCTCTCCGCGGCCGAATGCGCGGTCGAAAGGAGCGTCGTCGCGCCCACGAACATGAAGTTCCAGCCGACGCCGAGCAGCACCAGCGCGGCTGTGAAGTGGAGCAGGCTGCGCCCGGTGATGGCGATGAGCACGCAGCCCGCGGTCAGCGCCGCCCCGGCCGCGATCACCCGCCCCGCCCCGAAGCGGCCGACCAGCCGGCCGGTGACGAAGCCGGGCGCGAACATCGCCACCGCATGGGCCTGGATGACGCTGGCCGAGGCGCCGACCGAAAAGCCGCAGAGCATCATCTCGAGCGGCGTCGAGGTCATGACGAGGTTCATCGTGCCATAGGCGACCATGCCGGCGAGCGCGGCGGTGACGAAGGCCGGGCGGCGGAGGATCTCGCGCACCGGTGTGGCCACCTTCGGCCGCGGCGGCGCCGGCGGCAGGTCGACGATGGCGAGCAGCAGCAGGCAGACCGGCGGCAGCAGCGCGAGGAGGAGGTAGGTGCCGAGGAACAGCCAGGGCAGGATCAGGTCCTGGCTGTGCTTGACGAGTTCCGGCCCGATCACGGCCGAGAGGATGCCCCCCGCCATGACCAGGGCGATCGCCCGCGGACGGTATTCCGCGCTCGCCACCTCGGCGGCCGCGAAACGGTAGTGCTGGGAGATGCCGAAGCCGAGCCCGGCCGGGATGGCGCCGAGGCAGTAGGTCAGGAAATCCCCCCGCCACACCCCGAGTGCGAAGGTCAGCGACCCGGCAAGCGCCGCCAGGGCGCCCATCACGAAGCCCGCCTTGCGCCCGAAGCGGGCGAAGACCAGGCCGGCGGGGATGGAGGCCGCCATGGTCGCGAGCATCTGCAGCGCCATCGGCAGGGTGGCGAGGGACTTGTCCTCGGCGAGGCTGTGGCCGATCAGCGCCCCCATCGCCACCTGGCCGATCATCGAGGCGCCCATCAGGGCCTGGCAGAAGAAGAGCAGCCAGACATTCCGCCTCATGCGGGCCGGGGCCGGGACCTCCGCCATGGTCAGAAATGGCTCCAGCCGCCGCGCGCGAGCGGCAGCACCGA
>Ga0272446_1006852_pt1 | contig 11635 bp, 10 predicted proteins | sample YNPCB0061_FD_194587 | JGI IMG/M metagenome (GOLD analysis project Ga0272446, IMG submission 194587) | Hot spring microbial mat communities from Yellowstone National Park, WY, United States - YNP-CB-006-1 | ecosystem: Environmental > Aquatic > Thermal springs > Hot (42-90C) > Sediment | place...
CTCCCGATAGGCTTTACTGATGGCGGCCTTACGGTGAATGGGGGATTCCCGCCAGAACTGAATGGCCCGCTTCACGTTGAATTCGGCAGCGTTCTCGCCCACTTCGATCCGTTCGGGGCGGCCATAGGCGGGCCAACCAAACAGTTCCCGCGCCCGCTGAATGGCATCGCGCCCGTTGAGGTCTTTGTGGTAGTCGGCTTCGTGTGAAATGCTATCGATACGGCCCAAGACAAAGTTCGCTTGCTGGAGGGCCATCTCGTTGAGCGTTGCATTGGCCCGCAAAGGGGCTAACCCCTCGCTGATACGCCACTCGTTGAGCAACTGAAGGGTCAGGGTTGCGGCCGCCTCGTCAGAGGGGGCATCGGCAAGGGTACCCGTCACCCCACCGAGCGCGGTACTGATGACGACCAGCATCAAAAAGTGCCGAATCAACGAACGCCACATATGCCCCTCCCGAAGCAAACCAACTGGTAAGGCTCAGTATAGCGCAGGAAAGGTCAGATCGGACGTGCCGTAAACTAACCCACAACCAAATAGGATCAGGTCTTATACAGGTTGTGGGAAAAATCGTTAGGTGAAGGGGGATAAACGGCCCATGCCCGCTGTTTAGGCGGGCATGGTTGACCTAGAAACACCGTTTGGGAGGGGGGTTAGCAGGTTAAGGCCGAAATCCTTTCGGCGGAATGGGTGGGGCGTCTTATGTTGAAATCTCTGCTCACGCCGAGTTAAGACTCGATAGGAATTTCGGCAAGTCGCGGAGCGCTGGTCTCAACGCTGGTGCTGACGATCGTAGGAAGTTGCTTTCTATCGCCGAGCTTTTCTTAACTTACAATAATTATAGCCTAATAAGGCCGCCCAGAGATAGGGAGGAAAGGCCGTTTTTAGGAAGTCCTAAGCAATTTCTCACTTTTCAGGGATCGCCTGAGACGTCAGTTAAACGTAAGCCTTGCGGCGGCCTGATTCCGGTATAATGCAAGCCGTCAATGAATCGAATACCTTGTGAGGATACCTACCGCGTGAAGCATGGCGCGTTTTTGCTGATGATTGTCGTCGTTGCCGTATTCGGGTCGGCCCTGTTGGGGCGGGTTCCCAGTGCGGCCCAACCCGCCCCCACCCCAACACCCTTCAAACAGCCCTTCGGCCCGGTGACGGAGGGCAACACGCCCACTCCCGAACCGATTCAAATTGTGATCACGGCTACGCCCCTCCCCCCCACGCCCACCCCCGAACTCCCGACGGCCACCCCCACGCCTGCCCTTCCTGCACTCCGTACTGAGATGATGGGCATTCAGGCTTACGCCAACGTCGAAGTGGATGCATGGTTTCAGCTGGTCGACCGCGTGTGGTTCATGGGCTTTGGGTGGATCAAAGTCCAGATCAATTGGAAGGAGATGGAGCCGCAACCGGGTCAATTTTCGCCCGTGTTCACCGTCGTGCGGGATAACCTCATCTATGCCGGACGGCGCGGCTTCAAGATCATGCTGAGCATCGTCAACGCGCCAGATTGGGCGCGCCCGCCGGAGGCGCGGGGTCAGTTGGAAGGCCCCCCCGCCGACCCCGCCACCTATGCCAACTTCATCGGGACGATCATGGACACATGGGATCGCCAGTACATTCAGGCGGTGGAACTCTGGAACGAACCCAACCTGATCCGCGAGTGGACGGGCGCACCCCGCACAGGGGCCAATTACAAACGAATCTTCGATGCGGGTTATAACGCCATTCGCGCCCGGAGCGCTGAGATTGTCGTGCTGACGGCGGGCACGGCCCCTGCGGGCGATACCCCAGATGGGTCAGTGGATGATCGGCGCTGGCTGCGCGAACTGTACGCGGCGGGCCTACCCATCGGCGATCCGAACTTCGGGATCGGGATTCACCCCTACGGCTGGAGCAACGCGCCGGATGCCCGCTGCTGCGCCGTTCCGTCCATCGGGTGGGACGACCAACCCTATTTCTTCTTCCTTGATAACATTGCCACTTACCGCCAAATCATGCTGGAAAATGGGCACGCCAACGGCAAACTGTGGGCAACAGAATTCGGCTGGGCGACCTTTCAGGGCCTGCGCTATCGGGATCACATCCGGGGGCCTGCCGCTATTCCGCCATCGGAGCCGGGCTTGGGCTGGATGAACCGCATCACAGAGGAGCAGCAGGCTCAATACATCGTCCGCGCCTTTGAGTTGGCCCAAAATGGGGAACTCGCGGGCTTCATGGGGCCGATGATCCTCTGGAATCTGAACTTTGCTTCGCTGCCCGGCTACGTTCGGGAAGGGGAGCCGAGCCTACCAGAGGCGGGGTACAGCGTCCTAAATAGCGATTGGGGCACGCGCCCGGCCTTTCATTACCTTTCCAACGCCCCCCGACGGTAGGGCAAAGAGGGAGGGCACGGCGTAGGCCGTGCCCCCGCACATGCTAGCCGAGAATCAGGTTAAACAAAAACCCGACAAGGACGATCCCCACCGCTACCACACCGATGTACAGCCCGATCAGGCGCGGCTTGAGCACCCGCCGCAAGATGATCATTTCCGGCAGGCTCAGCGCCACGACGGACATCATGAAGGCGAGGGCCGTGCCGAGCAAAACGCCCTTATCCAACAGCACGCTGACTACCGGAATAATTCCGGCGGCGTTAGCATACAAGGGAACGCCCACCACTACCGCCAACGGCACAGACCACCACGCCGGTTTACCCAGAATCTCCGCAAGGGCCGCATCGGGGACGAAGCCATGAATGAACGCCCCAACTGCGATCCCGACCACGACGAACGGCCACACCTTCCCGACGATATCGCGGGTGCTGCTCAGGGCCTGATCGAAGCGTTCCGGCCATGTCAGGCGGGAGTCGGTGTTCGGGGTGTTCGCCCGCACCTTGACCTGATACACGAAGCCCTCGACGTGGCGCTCCATCCTCAGCCGCCCGATCACGATCCCGCCGAGGATCGCCACCGTCAGGCCAGAGACGAGGTACAAAAGGGCCACTTGCCAGCCAAACGTCCCCAGTAGCATGATCAACGCCACCTCGTTCACCATCGGCGACGCGATCAGGAACGAGAGGGTTACCCCCAACGGGATGCCCGACTCCACGAAGCCGATGAACAGCGGCACTGCCGAACACGAACAGAACGGGGTAATCACGCCGAAGGCCGCCGCCAGCACGTTCCCGACGCCCTCCCGACGCCCGCCTAGCCAGCGACGGGTTTGCTCCGGCGTGACGAACGAACGCAACACGGTAATCACGAAGACCATGCCGGAAAGCAACAGCAGGATTTTCGGCACATCGTACAGGAAGAAGTTGAGGGCGCTCCCGAAGTGGCTTTCGGGGGAGAGGCCCAATACCCGATAGGTGATCCAATCGGCGGCGGGCTGCAAGCTGTTGTAGGCAACGACCCACACCGCCGCCGCGATCCCGACCAAGATGAAGGCCCGTGCCGTTGGGGAGTGTCTGAGGGGCAAGCTGGACATCGAGAGATTTCCTTCTTTATATTCAAAACCTTGAATGTGCGTGGCAAAAAGGCGGCCCTGTTTGTAACGCAGGGCCGTCATAGGGTTACTCCGCGCTCGCGGCCTCGCGCTCTTGCGCCCACTTGATGATCCAAGACCGGGCCGGAATCTTGCCCGCCGAGACGACCTGTTCGTTCATGACCAAGCCGGGTGTCGCAAGGATGCCATACCCCGCAATCTGGTCGATCTCGGTGACTTTGGTCAGGACGTAGGGGATTTGGGCGGAATCGAGCGCGGCGCGGGTTTCGGCCTCTAGGCGCTTGCAGTTCGGGCAGCCGGTGCCCAAGATTTTCACTTCGATCATGATGCAGGTTCCTCCGTTGGTTGTAGGTGTAGGGTTACTGGGGTGCTTGTCGCACTTGTCGCACATCTGGGGCAAGGGCAAGCAGAGTCGGGTTGTAGGATGGGGGGCGTAAGGTTCAGCATGGCACGGGCAGCCCCGATCACAGCGAAAATTTCTGGCCGCACGATACGGTAGTAGACGTTCAGGCCGTCGCGTTCATCGGCCACCAGTCCAGCCTCCCGCAGGACGGCCAATTGTTGCGAAATGTAAGCCTGCCGCGCCCCCAGCGCCGCCTCTAAGTGGCAGACGCATTGTTCACCGCCACGCAGTAGCTCCAAAATAGCGAGCCGGGTGGGGTGGGTTAACACCTTGAACAGATTGGTAACCTCTTGCTGAGAGTCCATCACGTCCCTAAGCCGTACATTCATAACATTGAATATAGTTTAGCACAGAGGAAAGGCAAGGGCTAGTGATAATTGTCACCCTTTGGGCATGACACCGCCTGAGCGGTCAGAAAACGGTGACGCATGAGAGCTGTCCTTGAACTCCACCCCCTAACCCATAATTTCACCATTCTCCCCTCTCAAATTGAGGGCCATTGGGGCGGGGAAGTCTGCTACAATGAAGCCGTCTTCATTCACATAGTAGGCGGAGTGGCAGGTTCCCGATGGCCCAAACCCTGAATTGCCCGTCTTGTGGTGCGCCCCTGAGTGGTTTTGACCCGACCAAGACCGCTGCCGAATGTTCCTATTGTGGGATGGTGGTCGCCATTCCCGAATCGATGCGAATCATACCAGAGCCTGTGCCGCAACGTGATTTTGAGCCAGTGGTTACCGTTCAGCAGGTGCAGATTTCCTTTGAACCGGCAGCCCCTCCGAAGCGGCGTGGGTCGGGGTGCTTCGGCGTGCTCAGCGTCCTGATTTCATTGGCAATTACAGCGGCGTCGTTTTTCCTAATAACCCCCCCGGAAGTGCAAAACATCGTTCAAACCTTCGTAGCGACGATTTCCAACGGCTTTAGTGTTCTTCTAGGCACGAGCGTGCCGCGCACCGCCCGCCCAGCGACCGCCACCGTTGCCCCCGTGCGGCGTACTGCTACCGCCACCGCTTTCCCCACCCCGACCTTTGTCGCAGTCGCACAAGTGCCACCCGGCGCAGCACTGAGTTTTGGCGGGTTAGGGACGGGGATCGGGAAGTTTGAAGACCCCCGCGCCATTGCCGTGGACAGCCAAGGCACGCTCTTTGTGGCGGATTACACAACGGGCCGCGTGCAGCGCTTTGACGAATCTGGAAGGTGGATACAGTCTTACACTATTCCCGCCAACAACCCGAATAGCCCGATCTTGTGCCTTGTTGCCGATGGAAAGGGGGCGCTGTATGTGTGCCGCGATGCCCGCCTAGTGAAGATCAATGTTGAGACGGGGGGACGCACCGCCACTTTTGCCGACCCACAAGGGGCGATCATCACCGATGCTGCGATCATGGCCGATGGGAACATCGCCACGATCACGGGATCGGCAGGCAAAGATGATATTATCGTGTTCAATGCGCGGGGTGGGGTAGTCAAGCGCTTTAACAAGGCCGTCAGCACGCAAACCAACACCGCCCAAACCACGCTGAGCATCGCCGTCGACGGGCTAGGCAACTTCTATGTGCTCAGCGGGCGGGAAAAGGCCGTCTTCTCCTTCGATAAGAATGGCAAATACCTAGACCGCTTCGGGCAGGAAGGCGATACCGAACGGGATTTTTACGGCATGGTCAGCGCCATTGCCGTCGAGAGCACCGGGCGCGTGCTGGTCACCGATTGGCGGCGGATTCACTTCTTCGCCGCCAATGGGCGGTATGCCAGCAATATTCCGTTTGGCGCGGGCATAGGGGCGCCTATGGGCATGGCCGTCACTACCGCCGATGTTGCCTTCGTCGTGATGAATAGCGGGCAGGTGATTAAGTACAACCTGAACGATTTCCGGCGGTAGCCGTCTGTTTTCGTGGGGAAATAAACGGGGGAGCCACAAGGCTCCCCCGTTTATGTTGGTCAATGCTGGCGGGGCTTAGGCGATGGTTACTTCGGGGCAGAGGTACACGTCTTGAATGGCGTTCAGCAGGGCCACACCCTCGGACATCGGGCGTTGGAAGGCCTTCCGCCCGCTGATCAGGCCCATGCCACCCGCCCGCTTGTTGATCACGGCGGTTTCGATGGCTTCGGCGAAGTCGTTCGCGCCGCTGGCCCCACCAGAGCTAATCAACCCGGCCCGACCCATGTAGCAGTTCGCCACCTGATAGCGGGTCAAGTCAATCGGGTTGTCACTGGTCAGTTGGGTGTAGATGCGTTCGTCCAGCTTGCCGTAGGACGACCCGCCCGTATTGAGCGCCTTGTAGCCGCCATTATTGGTGGGCAGCTTCTGCTTGATGATGTCAGCCTGAATGGTCACGCCGAGATGGTTGGCCTGCCCGGTCAGGTCGGCGGACGTTTCGTAGTTGATGCCGTTCACCTTGAAGGCGTTATTGCGGGTGTAGCACCACAGCACCGTCGCCATCCCGAGTTCGTGGGCGCGGTAGAAGGCCTCCGCAATTTCGACCAATTGGCGCGTCGCATCGGCAGAGCCAAAATACACTGTTGCGCCGACGGCAACTGCGCCCATATCCCACGCCTGCTCAACTTGCCCAAACAAGACTTGCTCGAATTTGTTGGGGTAGGTCAGCAATTCATTATGGTTGATCTTGACCATGAATGGGATTTTGTGGGCATATTTGCGGGCAACCGCCCCCAACACCCCAAAGGTCGAAGCGACGGCATTGCAGCCGCCCTCAATCGCCAACTTCACGATGTTTTCGGGGTCAAAGTAGATCGGGTTAGGGGCGAACGACGCACCCGCCGAGTGTTCAATGCCCTGATCGACGGGCAGGATGCTCAGGTAGCCCGTGCCGGCCAACCGCCCAGTGTTGAACATCTGGGCAAGGCTGCGGAGGACCTGCGGGTTCCGGTCAGTGTGGGCATAGATGCGGTCTACGAAGTCTGGGCCGGGGAGGTGCAGATGCGCCTTATCAATTGTGGTGCTGGTGTGGTTCAACAGAGACTCGGCCTTGCTGCCGAGCGCCTGCATGATGCGGTCAATGGTATAGGTAGGGGTAGCTGTCGCAACCATCGGAAAGTCGCTCCTGTATGACTTTACGTTCTCTGCACTTAGTATATCCGACCCCGCCAAGAGGGGGGTGAGGTTCGCCCATCGATGGGTTACAATATTCCCCAGTCCCGTGAGAAAAGGGGGGTGCGGTGCTACGTCTATTCTTGCGTGTATGGGCCGTCGGAATGTTGCTTTTCGGGGGGATCGGACCCGCCCACGCCGCTGATCCGATCCGGATGGGGCGGGGGGAAGTCACCGATTTGGCCGTCTCTCCCGATGGGCTGACCCTCGCCGTCGCTACGACTGCCGGGCTCTGGCTGTATTCAACCGCCGATCTGAATGCGGCGCCCCGCCTACTAGACGGCCACACCGCCGCCCTGACTCGCGTCGCCTTCCGGCCCGATGGCGCGCAAGCGCTCTCCGCCGGACGGGACAACCTCGCCGTGCTATGGACGCTCCCCGATGGCCCGCCGACGCCCCTCAAGGGCCACACCAAACCGATCACGGCCATCGCCTATAGCCCCGACGGAAGCCTGATCGCCACCGCCGATCAGGAAATCCGGCTGTGGGAATCGGCGACGGGTAAAGGGCGCGGAATCCTGAACGATAAGCAGAAATCCGGCACGGTGACGAGCCTGACCTTCAGCCCAGACGGATCGCGCCTGATCGCAGCGGGGGCTGATGGGCAAGTGCGAATCTGGGACATGGCCCGGAAAGCCCTCCTGAAGGTCTCGCCTGCCGTCAAGAAGGCCAGCGTCACTGCCTATGCGCTGGATTCTACTGTTTTCTACCTCGCCAGTGATGACTCGGTGTGGGCATGGCCCCCCGACGGCGGTCAACCGACGGCCAAAATTACCTTCGATAGGGAGAACATGAGCGCAGCAGCCTTCAGCGCAGATCGGGCAACGGTGGCCTTCGCCAGTTCGGCCCGCAAATTGCACCTGATCCGGCTTCCCGACCTGCAAAGCGTGGCCGATTTTAGCACGGAGGCGACCATTCGGGCGGCGGCCTTCAGCCCCGACGGACGCACGCTCTACACCAGCAGCGCCGATAACACCATCCGGGCGCTGAATGTGCAGGCGGGCAAGGCTGCGCAAAGCCTGATCGGGGCGCATGGTGGGCCGATCCGAGCGGCGGCCTTCAGCGGCGATGGCAAACGGGCGGCCTTCAGCATCGACGACGATAGCTTGATCCGTGTTGCCGACGCCGAAACGGGCGCAATCCTCCGCCTGATCGAGAACGGGATCACTGCGCCGGGCTTGGTCTTCCTCGCCGACGGCTCGCTCGCCGCCATTGCTGGGCGGGACGTGCGGCTCTACCAGCCGGATCGGGGCGTCCAAATCGGGACGTTCGCCAGCGGCGGGGAGGGCCGTCTGACGGTGATCGCGCTTAGTCATGATGGGGCGTTCTTGGCCGCTGCCGACGGCGTCGGCATGATCTACGTGTGGGCCGTTGGGCGCGGCCGATTGGTGCATACCTTCAAAGGCCATACGAGCGAACTCGTTTCGTTAGCGTTCAGCGCCGACAGCACACGCCTCATCAGTGCGGGGGAAGATGGTACACTGCGCGTATGGGGCGTAAGCCAATAATGCCGAAATCGCGGGGGGGGCTGCTGGCATGGGCCGCCCGATTTGCCGTCCTGATCGCCTTGATCGGGGCGGTTCCGGCCCCCGTGCCAGAATCGCTCGTTGCGGCGGTGGCGGCGGGCGATGCTGCCTTGAATCGGGGGGACGGAGAGGCCGCTTATCGCGCCTTTGCAGAGGCGTTGCAAGCCCAACCGGCTGATCTGGCCCTGATCCGGCGGCTGATGCGGGCAGCAGGCGTCGCAGGCCGCCCAGACTTGGTGGCGCAATGGGCGGCGCTCCTCCCCCCTACCCCCGATCTGTACGCCCTCATCGGCGATTCGTATGCGGCGCAAGGGCGGCTAGATGCGGCGGCGGTCTACTGGGCGCGGGCACTCCGCAATACGCCCGCCGATGTGCCGTATCTGGTGCGCTTGGCCGATTATGCCTTCACTGGGCGGGAGTGGGATTCGGCGGTCATCTACCTTCGGCGGGCCGCTTCGCTGCAAAGCCTCGAACCGGCCCTGATGTATCGGTTGGGCCTGCTAGAATTACCCAAAGCGCCCCGCGCTGCCTTTGGCTATTTGCGAATCGCCGCGCAAGACGCCCGCTACGCCCGATTAGCGAACCAACTCCGCAGTCTTGCCGATCAATACAGCGGGCCAGAGTTGGCCTTCCGAACGGGAATAGCGTTGATCAATGCCGGCGAGTGGCCGTATGCCGAACACGCCTTCGGAGTCGCTTTGGAGGGGCAAGAAATTCCGGCGGCGTTGGCCCTGATGGGCGTTGCACAGGCGCAGCAGGGCCGCGACGGATGGCCGCCCATCAATCGTGCACTGAACACTGCCCCAACCGATGCGCTCGTTCATTATGCGGCGGGCCTGTATTGGCGGCTGAAGGGCGAGACCGGTGAGGCATTGGCGGCCTTGAATCTGGCGGCAGGTTTCGACCCACGCAATCCGGCCATCCCTGCCGAGATCGCCGAGACATACCGCGCCGTTGGGGCACTTGCCGATGCCGCTCGGTATTACGCCGCTGCCGTGAATCTCGCCCCCGATGATGTCCGCCTGCGCGAATTACAAGCCGCCTTCTATGCCGATGAAAATTACGCCCTCGACGGCGAAGGCCTCGCGGCCATTCAGGCGGGGGTGCACCGCGCCCCCAACAGCGCCGACATCGCGGCGAGTCTGGGCTACGCCCTGTTACGCGGCGGCCAAAGCGAAGCCGCCCGCGCCGAATTCAACCGCGCCCTCTCCCTCGATCCTGACAACGTCCGTGCCCGCTATTACTTCGCTGTCCTACTGGAGCAAGAGGGGGCCATTGATGCAGCACGGGATGGTTATTCATTTGTGGCGGCGCGGGCCGTTGGCCTATTCAAGACCCGCGCAAGCCGCGCCCTAGAGCGTTTAGGAGGCTAATTGCAATGGATGGGATTCTTCAAAGTATCCTCAGCGCATCATTTGCGGGGGCCGTCCTGCGCATCACGACGCCGCTATTGTTCCCCTCGCTGGGGGCGCTGATCAGCGACCGGGCGGGCGTGATCAACATCGGGCTGGAGGGGATCATGCTGACGGCGGCTTTTACGGGGGCCACCGTTGGGGCGGTGCTGCAAAACGCCCTGATCGGGTTGGTGGCGGGCATGGTGGCGGGCATCCTGATGGCGTTGTTGTTAGCGTTTTTCCACCTCACCCTCAACGGTAATCTGATCCTCGGGGGGGTAGCGGTGAATATTTTGGGAGCGGCGGGCACGGTAGCGCTCGGTTACCAAATCGGCGGGGCGCGGGCGGGCGGGTTGCAACTGCCCGCCGTCAGTTTGCCGGAAGTCACCTTGCCGTTTTTGCAAGGCACGCCCGCCCTATACGACGTGATCGGGGCGCAAAACGTCCTGACATGGGTCGCATTTGCGTGTGTGCCCGTCGTGTGGTTCCTGCTCTACCAAATGCCGATTGGGCGGCATTTGCGGGCCGTCGGCGAAAACCCAACGGCGGCGGCCTCCGTCGGGATTCGGGTGCGGCGGATGCGCTATCTGGCGCTGGCGTTGAGCGGGTTGTTGGCCGGGTTAGGCGGCCTACACCTGAGCATGGGCTACCTCTCCGGCTTCTCCCGCGAGATGACCGCCGGACGCGGCTACATCGCGCTGGTGATTCCGGCTCTGGGCGGGCGCTCCCCATGGGGGACGGCGTTAGCAGCCCTCTTGTTCGGGGTGTTCGCCGCGCTGGAGACGCGCTTGGGCAGTGCGGCGATCCCTTCGCAGTTACCGCAAATGATTCCCTACGCGGCGACGCTCATCGCCCTGATTCTGTATGCGGCGCAGCGTAAGCGTCGGACGGTCTAAGCCGAGATGAGCGCGTAGGTTGCCAAGACCGGCTTGTGGTCGGAAGGGGCCATATCCCCTTCAAAAAAATCAACGACTTCGGCAGTCATCGGGCGGAGCGCGCCTTTATGGAATATCCAATCGATGGTGATCGGCCAGCCTTTAGCCGTCGGGGCGGCGGGGTGGGTGAAATCGGGCGATCGGCCTAGCCCGGCGAAGCAGTTCTGATAGCCTTCGGCCTCCACAATGGCAATCGGAAGGGTGTTATCGTTCAAGTCGCCCATGAACAGTTGCGGTTCATCGGGCTGGGCGAGGCGGGCCAACGCCGCCATCGTCGCCCGCGCCTGCGGGATGCGAATATTCTTCTCGGATTCGATGGAGACGGGGTGACCAGCCCACGTCCAGTGGGCGGTAGCGACAAGGATCGTCCGCCCACTGCCGTCCTTCAGGCGCAAGCGCACCCAGAACATACGGCGGTACGGCTCCAAGATGCCCACGTCTTCGGCCCCGTATTCAACCCCCTCAAACAGGGCTGTGTTCCAGTAGATGTTGCCTTCGCACGTCCAGCCCTCAAAGGGGTCTTCCACGCGGGCGTGGGTCACGCTGAGGACTTCATCGAGGGCGGCGCGGCTCTCGGCTTGGACTTCCTGCAAGCACAGGATGTCCGGCAGGTGGTGGCGGGCGAAACTTTGCAGGGCGGGGCGGCGCTCCGGCCAACGGGTGTGCGTCCAGATGTTGTAGGTGCAGACGGTGAAGCGGATCGGCAGGCTCATGAGGGTTCCTTTCGAGACAGATCGGCAGGCACAAAAGAGGGGCGGCGCAGTCGCCCGCACCGCCCCTCATCTGAATGC
>Ga0272446_1006853_pt1 | contig 11634 bp, 12 predicted proteins | sample YNPCB0061_FD_194587 | JGI IMG/M metagenome (GOLD analysis project Ga0272446, IMG submission 194587) | Hot spring microbial mat communities from Yellowstone National Park, WY, United States - YNP-CB-006-1 | ecosystem: Environmental > Aquatic > Thermal springs > Hot (42-90C) > Sediment | place...
CGCCGTCGGCGCGCGCCGCCACCACCTCCTTGCCGTCGGCCGCGAGCCGTGCCGCCAGCGCCTCGCCGAGCGCCGTCCCGGGGACGATCCCGATCGCCGTGAGCCTCATGGTTGTCTCGCTCCGCGTCGTGCGACGTCGCGCGTACGTGTGGAAGGACGCGTCGTCGTGGGCGCGCGACGTCGCACCGCTCCGCTGGTCACGCGCGCACCTCCGCGCGCCGCCCCGCCGCCTCCCCGTCGCTGCGCGCGCCCGCCGTCGCGCCCTCGCCACGCAGCGCGTGCGCCAGCGCCGCCGCCACCAGCGGGTGATGCATCAGCCGGTTGCGGTAGTAGTAGATGAGCTCGCGGTCGACGAGGACCACCTCCTCGCCGACGCGCTCCGCCGCCGGCCGCGTGTGGTACCCGCGGAAGCTGACGAGCGCCTCGTCGACGAGCTTCTGCGCGTCGTACCCGCGGCAGCGATCGGCGACGCGCCCCAGCCCGCGCGGCTCGCCGTCGTCGATCGCCTCGCGCACCACCGCCGTCAGCCGCTGAAGCTGCGGCACGCCGATGGCGATCCGCCGCGGCGAGCGCAGCCGCTGGTACAGATCCAGCGACGGCAGCTCGCGCTCGAGGTGCGCGAACAGCGCCGACGCCACGATGTGCGTCGAGAAGTAGGACGCCCCCGCCACGAAGTCGTCGGCGATGAGCTTCCCCAGCTCGCGCGTGTACTCCTCGTCGCGCCCCTTGTGGTGCGCCGGCTCGCCGTCGACGAGCACGTAGCGCGAGGGATCGATCTCCCGCCCGTGCGCGTCGCGCGACCGCCCCTCGGCGTCGACGGGGTTGCCGAAGGGATCGCGCGGCGCGCAGAAGCGCACCTCGATCGCCTCGTCCATCGTGAGCAACTTTTTTGTAAACGTGACGAGCCGCCCGATGCGCGTGAACTCGTCGTCCTCGATGATGTAGCGGCTCTTGCCCACCTCGGCGAGGTAGTCCTCGATCAGCGACTCCGCCTCGAGGACGAGCGGCATGTTGATGGTGAGCGGCACGAAGAAGTAGCGCCGCGCCCCCGCGCCGCGCCGTCGCAGCTCCTCGACGTAGGCCGAGAGCGCCGTCCCCGCGAGGCCGAGCTTCAGCTTGCGCTCGATGGCCCCCGAGCGCGACCGCGTCCCGCCGGGGAAGAAGATCGAGTGCATGCCGCGCTCGAGGATCACCTGCGAGAAGGTCTTGAGGACCTCCTTGTACAGCTCGAAGCGCAGCCGCCGGTCGACGCGGTAGGCGCCGAGGCGCGCCATGAAGAACGACGTGAGCGGGCTGGTGAAGAGGTTCTTCCCGGCGCCATAGCTCATCGGCGGCAGCCCCGCGCGCTCGAGCGCGAAGCCGACGAGCGGCGAGTCGAGGTTCGACAGGTGCGTCGGCACCACGACGAGCACGCCGCGCGCTGCCAGGCGGCGCAGCGCCGCCAGATCTCCGTCGATGCGCAGCCGCCCCTCGAGCGTCCCGAGCTGCGGCAGCCCGCGCCGGAGATCCTGCGGCGTGAAGATGAGCGACAGCGCGCGCGGCAGGATCTTCGTCGCCACGCGGTAGGCCGGCACGCTGAACGACCCGGCGATGTCCTCGGCGTAGGCGCGCACCTGCGACTGGAGGAGCGGCACGAGACGCATCGCCCCGTCGTCGCTGCTCGAGTCGCGCAGCGCGCGCGCCAGGGCGCCGACGCGCCGCTTGTCGGCGTCGGTGTCGGGCGGCTTCACGACGCGCAGCCGCTTCTCCTCGTGGATGACCAGCTCGTTCAGCAGCACCTCGAGCGAGGCGTCGTGCGGGCGGCCCGCCGCGGCGGCGTGCGCGGCGACGACGCGGCGCTCGACCTCGTCGACGATCTCGTGGCGGATCTCGTTCCAGCGGAAGATGGGCGCATCGGTGACGGCGTGGGTCATTGCGCGCTCCGCAGACGGGGAGGATAGATGGCGAGGTCGCGCAGGCGCGCGCGACGGGAGCGGCGCGCGGCGTGGACGATGGCCTCGGCGATGTCGACGGGATCGATGAAGCCGGCCGGGTCGGCGTCGGGCATGGCGGCGCGGTTCGCGGCGGTGTCGACGACGCCCATCGGGTAGACGACGCTCACCGCGACGTCGGTCCCCGCGAGCTCGCCGTCGACGGAGTGGAGCAGGGTGGCGACCGCGCTCTTGGCCGCGCCGTAGAGCGCCGCGCCGGGGGCCGCGCCGGTCAGCGCCGGCTCCGACGCGAAGGCGCACAGGAAGCCGGCGCCGCGCGCGCGCAGCGACGGCAGCACCGCGCGCACCGCGTGGAAGGTGGTGCGCAGGTTCATGTCGAGGAGGCGGTCGTATTCGCTGGCCTCGACGGCGTCGAGGTTCCCCATCGCGAACCCGCCGGCGGTGTGCACGAGGCCGTCGAGCCGCCCCCAGGTCACCTCGACGGCGCGAACCATCGACGCCGCGCCCTCGGCCGAGGTGAGGTCGGCGACGATCGGGATCGCCCGCCCCGTCGGCAGCTCGGCGACGCGCGCGCGCGCCCTGTCCTCGGCGCGATCGACGACGCCGACGCGCGCCCCCGCGTCGACGAACGCCGCCAGAATCGGGTGCGCGATGGCGCCCGCGCCCCCGGTGATCAGGTACACCTCGCCGTCGATCGTCCGCATCGGTGCGGAGAGTAGCATCCCCCCGGCGGCGCGGCGCTTGGACCTCAAACCATCGAGATCCCCATCGCGAGGCTAGGCGCTGCCGTGCGGCCCGCGCCCGCCGCCGCGGCCGAGGCGGGGCAGCGCGCGGACGCAGGTGTCGCCGTCGCTGCCGAGGGCGAGCTCGAACCAGCCCTCGGCGTCGACGATGTCACGGACGGCGTCGCGGAAGGCGCGGGTCTCGGGGTCGACGACGGGACGCTTGCTCTGCTTGCGGGACATGCCGCCCAGTCGAGCACCGCGCGTGCCACCTCGCGGACGCGGTCCGGCGGAACGGTCGTGCCGCTGCCGCGGAAATCGCCGCGGCCTACTTTCCTCTTCCGTGCCGTTCTACCCGCGCCTGCCTCACACGATGCACGTCCCCCTGCTCGCCGACCACCGCCCGCTGCCGGCCCCGCGGCGCGGCCCCCTCGTCGGTGCGCACGCGCTCGCGATCGTCGCGCCGACGGACACCTCGATCGCCGACGTGCGCGCTCTCTACGACGGGCTCTTCGACGCGGGCGTCGCGCTCTCCGTCGCCAGCGAGACCCACGGCAAGGCCTACGGCGTCGATCGCGACAGCGTCGACCCCGACCTCCTCCTCATCGAGGTCGTGCCCGAGCGCTACGACGCGCTCGTCGTCGTCGGCGGACCCGGCGCCGCGCGCGTCGCCGCCGACCCGCTCGCGCGCGACGTCCTCCACGCCTTCCACGGCGCCGGCAGGCCGATCGTCGCCATCGGCGAGGGCGCCGACGTCACCCGCGCCGCCCGCGTCGACGAGGCCGCCATCGTCGACGACGGCACCGAGGCGGCGATCCTCCTTGGCGCCTCGCTCAGTCGCCGAGCGCGGCAGCAATCCGGATGATCGGCCCGAGCAGCGCCCGCGCACCCGCGCGCAGCATCTCGTCGCCGGCGATGGCGCGCGCGATCGGCGGGCTCATCGCGTAGTAGACCGCCGTCGCCAGCTGGCCGATCGGGTTGGTCTTGAGCCGCCCGTCGCGCACCCGCCGCAGCATCGCCACCTGCGACGCCATCTCGGTGCCGAAGGCCGCCGTGGCGACGAAGCAGCCGCTCAGCGTGACGAACTTCGGCATCGCCGTCTGCGCCACCTGCGACACCACCGCCGACCCCGTCCCGCAGTCGGCGACCGCGCGCACCGCAACGGCGTAGCTGGTCTGGCGCATGAGCCCGTGGATCTCGCCCGAGACCATCGCCCCCGGCGCCGCCGCCGGCAGGCTGGGCCCCGCGACCATGGTGTCGAACTGCGCGCCGCCGAGCGGCTCCTTCCCCTCGAGGTAGCGCACGGCGTAGTACGAGACGTTGACCCCGGCGGGCGGCGTCGGCGCGCGGAAGCTGAGCTGCATCGAGGTCTGCGTCGGGACCAGCGACAGCTCCTCGATCGGCGTCGGCGCCGTGCAGCTCGACGGCCCCGGCCCGGTGCCGCCGTCGGGCAGCGCGCCGTTGCAGTGCCCGACCACGACCTTGACGCGATAGACATCAATTCCGTCGTTCACGTCGCCGAGGCGCCCCGCGCCCGAGCCCGGCTGGTTGGTGGTGATGGTCCCGTCGGGCGCGTGGAGGACGCCGTCGGAGCCGTCCCACGTCGAGTAGCCGGCGTACTGCGTGGCGATGGCGGTCGCCCCGTCGGGGCCGTAGTGGAACGGCACGCGGTAGAGCACCGACGGCTGCCCGATCGACTGCCGCCCCTCGAAGTCCCAGGCCGCGACGCTGTCGGGCTGGTTGGGGTGGTTGTGCGAGCCGTTGAAGTCGTACTCCTGCCCGAGCTCGACCCAGGCGACGTAGTCCCCCTCGGCGAGCCCCGCCGGGAACCAGGTGACCGGCGGCGTGATCGGCGCGCCCGCGGGCGGCGTCGCCGCCGAGATCGCCACCAGGTCATTTTGCTTGACGAAATCGAGCGCGTCCTGGCTGTCGACGCGCGGGTCGATGCGGGTGATGTCGGCGCGCGGCGGGTAGAGCGACCGCTGCGTCGGCGGCGCGTACGCCCCCTTCGAGAAGGTCCCGCGCGAGGCGCAGCTCATCGCGTCGACGCGGCTGGCCCCCGACGGCGAGCAGTAGAAGGGCTCGTAGCTCGAGACCAGCGAGTGATAGGCGATGGTCGAGTCCTCGCAGTCGCCGCCGCAGGGCGTCCCCCACGGGCAGGCCGACTGCGGCGAGTTCCCGCAGGCGCCGCCCATGACCACCTTCGGGTAGGTCTTCCCCCGTCGGTGCGCCCAGACGGGGAAGGTGTGCTCGCGCCGCCCGTACGGCCAGCGGAAGTCGCTCTTGAGGAGCGCCGCGCCGGGGCGGTTCCCGAGGCCGAAGGTGCCGATGAGGCGCGTCACGTAGGCGGTGTCGAGGACCTTCCCGGCGGTGTCCTCGATCCAGACGACGATCTGGAGATCGGGGGCGGCGGGTTTCATGCGGACCTCGACGGCACCGCAGGGCGGGTCGGCCTGCGCGACCGACGGCAACGACGCCAGCACGGCCAGCGCGACGACGGCTCTTCGCAACATCGCCCCGAAGGATCGCAGAGGGTCAGAGTACAGTAAAGCGCGCATGGCTCGCCCCGATCCCCACTCCTATTTCGACGATACGCACCCGCGCGTGGCCTCGCTGGACCTCGTCGCGACAATCGACTTCGATGCGCGCCGCCTGCGCGCCGTTGCCACCCTGTCGTTCGTGGCGCCAGTGGCCGCCGACGGGCCGGTCGATTTGGACAGCCGCGGCCTCTCGGTCGATTCGGTGACCACCCCCGACGGCAAACCGCTCGCGTGGGAGCTTGGCGCGACCGACCCGGTCCTCGGCGAGCGCCTCCGCGTGACGGTGCCGCCCGGCGTGACGGGCGTCGCGGTGCGCTACCAGACCGCGCCCGACGCCTCGGCGCTGCAGTGGCTGGCGCCGTCGATGACCGCGGGCGGCGTGCACCCGTTCGTCTTCAGCCAGTGCCAGGCGATCCACGCGCGCTCGGTCGCGCCGCTCCAGGATTCGCCGGCGGTGCGCATCACCTATCGCGCCGAGCTGACGGTGCCGCGCGCGCTCCGGGCGCTGATGGCGGCGCGCTTCGTCGAGCGGCACGAGGGCGACGTCGGCGGGCTCGCCGTCGAGCGCTGGGAGATGCCGCAGCCGATTCCGCCGTATCTCCTCGCCTTCGCAGCGGGCGATCTGGCCGCGCGCGAGCTGGGGCCGCGCTCGCGCGTGTGGGCGGAGCCGTCGGTGGTCGAGCGCGCGGCGGCCGAGTTCGTCGAGGTCGACGACATGCTGCGCGCCGCCGAGGCGCTCTTCGGGCCCTACGACTGGGAGCGCTTCGACCTCCTCGTGATGCCGCCGGCCTTCCCCTACGGCGGCATGGAGAACCCGCGCCTCACCTTCCTCACGCCGACGCTGCTCGCCGGGGACCGCTCGCTGGCCAACGTCGTCGCGCACGAGCTCGCGCACTCGTGGACCGGGAACCTCGTCACCAACGCCAACGCCGAGCACTTCTGGCTGAACGAGGGCTTCACCGTCTTCGCCGAGCGCCGCATCGTCGAGGCGCTGTGGGGCGCCGACGTCGCCGCGCTGGAGGCGGCGCTGGGGCGGCGCGGGCTCGACGAGGCCATGGCCCGCTTCGCCGATCGCCCGGCGCTGACGCGGCTGCGCACCCACCTCGACGGGCTCGACCCCGACGCGGTGTTTTCAGAAATTCCGTATGAAAAGGGCTACCTCTTCCTGCGCGCGCTCGAGGAGGCGGCGGGGCGGGCGGCCTTCGATCGCTTCCTGCGCGGGTGGCTCGACGGGCACCGCTTCGGCGCGGTGACGACCGACGACTTCGTAGCGGCGTGCGAGCGCGCGCTGCCCGGGGTGCTGGCGCGCGTCGGCGCCGAGCGCTGGCTCGACGGGGAGGGCGTCCCGGCGGATGCGCCGGTGGCGCGGTCGGCGCGGCTCGAGCGCGTCGAGGCGCTGGTCTCGCGTGGGCCGGCGCCGCTCGACGCCGAGACCGCGCGCGGGCTGCGCTCCGTCGAGTGGCAGCTGTGGCTCGAGGGCATCGCGCCCGCCCTGCGCACGGCCGGGCCGGCGGCGTGCGAGGCGCTCGACGTGGCGCACGGGCTCACCGCGCGCGGCAACGCCGAGGTGCTGGTGGCCTGGCTCGAGGCGGCGGTGCGCGCCGGGTACCCGCCGGCGGTGGCGCGGGCCGAGGCGCTCGTCGGCGAGGTGGGGCGCATGAAGTACCTGCGGCCGCTCTATCGGGCGCTCCTCTCGCTCCCCGACGGGCGGGCGCGCGCCGAGCGGGCCTTCGCCGCGGCCAGCCCCGGCTACCACCCGATCGCGCGCGAGGTCGTCGCCGGCCTCATCGCCGGCCCGGGAAAAGGCGCTTGACGAAAATCGGCCTCGGGCTGGCCGCGCTGGGGCGGCCGTCGTACATGACGCTCGGCCACGGCGGCGACGTCGCCGGGGCGCGCGATCCCGCGGGCCTCGAGCGGCGCTGCCACGAGGTCCTCGACGCCGCCTGGGCGGGGGGCGTGCGCTGGGTCGACGCCGCGCGCTCGTACGGGCGCGCCGAGGCGTTCCTCGCGGCGTGGCTCGAGGCGCGCGGGATCGCGCCCGCCGCGCTGACGGTGTCGTCGAAGTGGGGCTATACGTACACCGCCGACTGGCGCCCCGACGCGACGGTGCACGAGGTGAAGGACCACCGCCTGCCGGCGTTCGAGCGGCAGTGGGCCGAGAGCGCGGCGCTGCTCGGCCGTTATGTAACTGTCTATCAAATACATTCGGCGACGCTGGAGAGCGGCGTCCTCGACGACGTGGCGGTGCTGGGGGCCCTCGCCGGGCTGAGCGCGCGCGGCGTCGTCGTCGGGCTGTCGGCGAGCGGGCCGCGCCAGGCGGAGGTGATCGCGCGGGCGCTGGCGGTGCGCGTCGACGGCGTGGGGCTGTTCGGGGCGGTGCAGGCGACCTACAACCTGCTCGAGCGCTCGGCGGGCGCGGTGCTGGCCGAGGCGCGCGACGCCGGGTGGCGGGTGATCATCAAAGAGGGCATGGCGAACGGGCGACTGTCACCGCGCGGCGACGCGGCGGGGGCGCTGGCCGGGCTGGCGGCGCGGGCCGGCGTGGGGACGGTCGCGATCGCGCTGGCGGCGATCGCGCGGCGGCCGTTCGTCGACGTCGTGCTCTCGGGCGCGGCGACGGTGGCGCAGCTCGAGGGCAACCTGGCGGCGGCGCGCGTGCCGGCGGAGCTCGCCGAGGCGGCCTGGGACGCCGTCGCCGTCGAGGCGCCCGAGGCCTACTGGGGCCGGCGCGCCGGGCTCGCCTGGACGTAGCGGCGATGCGCTTCGCCTATTACGAGACGCTCTCGAAGCGCGACCAGGAGATTTATCGTCAATCGGATCGCGTCGCGGGGATCGACGTCGAGCGGCCCGAGACGCTGGCCCCGCGCGTCGAGGCGCTGCGCGCGGCGCTGGCGGCGGACGATCAGGCCGGCGTGGCGGCGGCGTCGCAGTCGCTGGCCGACGGCCTCTGCGACAAGCTGGCGGTGCCGCCCGTCGACGTCGAGATCCTGGCGGTGCGCCCCAAGCTCCCCGACGACGCCGAGCTCCACGGCCTCTACACCGCCGACGAGGCGGCCGAGCGCCCGCGCATCCAGCTCTGGATGCGCACGGCGGCGCGCGGCCGCGTCGTCGCCTTCCGCACCTTCGCGCGCACGCTGCTCCACGAGCTCTGCCACCACCTCGACTACGAGCTCCTCCACCTCGACAACAGCTTCCACACCGAGGGCTTCTTCAAGCGCGAGTCGAGCCTGGTGCGCGCGCTCCTGCCGCCGCGTTGACGCGCGGGCGCGGCGCGGGCATCGTCGAGAGATGGGGGGAATTCGCTTGGCGCGCGGGGGCGCCGCCGTGCTCGTGCTCGTGCTCGTGCTCGCGCTCGTCGCCGCGTGTGACGACTCGCCGTCGACGGGGCGCGACCTCGGGCCGCCCGATCTGTCGGTGACGATGGACCTCGCGACGACGCCGCCCGATCAGGCGGCGCCGCCCGATCTGCTGACCGTCGATCTCGTCCCGCCCGTCGACGCCGCGCCCGCCGGCGACATGACCCCGCCCTGCGCCGGTACGCGCATCGGCGGCGCCTGCTGGTACAAGGGCGCCCAGGGCGCGAGCTGCACCACCGTCTGCGCGACGCACGGCGGGTACGACGCGGCGACGACCACCTACGCGGGCGCGCCGACGGCGAACGACCGCACCAACCTCGCCCACTGCATGGCGATCGCCGCCGCGCTCTCGACGAAGGCCTTCACCACCGGCGTCGACAACGTCCAGGATCCCAACGACTACGGCTGCGTCGAGGAGCCCGACAAGAACCGCACCGAGCTGGTCAGCCTCGGCGCCACCGTCGCCGGCGGCGCGAACGCGCTCGTCGCGCGCTTCTGCGCCTGCGTCAACTGACGCGCCACTCGCGCGCGAGCAGCGCGAAGATGAACGAGTCGGTCCACTCGCCCTTCTGCCAGTCGCTCTCGACGTGGTGCGCCTCGCGCCGCATGCCGAGGCGCTCGCACACGCGCACCGACGGAACGTTGCGCGGATCGACGTCGGCCCACACGCGGTGGAGCCCGAGCTCCTCGAAAGCGAACCCGACGACGGCGCGCGCCGCCTCCGTCGCCAGCCCCTGTCCCTGCAGGTCGGGGTGCAGGACGTACCAGATCATCGCCTGGCGCGGGTCGCGCGCGTCGACGCCGAAGCCGGCGCGGCCGACGACGCGCTCGCCGGCGCGCGCCACGACGGCAAAGTCGTACACGCGCCGCGGCTCGAGCCGCGCCTCGGCGCGGACGCGGCGGATGTAGTCGCGGCTCTCGTCGAGGGTGCGCGGCTCGTGCGTCTGGTAGCGCATGACGTCCTCGCGCGACTCGTAGGCGTTGGCCGCGCTCGCGTCCTCCTCCTCGAATTCGCGCAGCACCAGCCGCTCGGTCGTCAGCGTCACCGGGAACATGCCCGGCGGTGTATCACGGCTGCGGTCGCTGCTGCTTCGAGAGGCGCACCGTCGCCTCGAGGTCGGAGCCCAGCTTCTTCAGCGCGCGATCGCGCTTCATGTCCTCCGTCGCGAGGACGCCCGTGATGCCGTGCAGCTCGCCGGTGGTCTGCATGACGACGCGCGTGCGCCCGGGCCCCGCGGGGACGAAGAAGATCTTCCCCTGCGTCTTCACGCCGCGCCCCTCGCCGTCGTACTCGATGAGCCCCGGCCGCTCGCGCATGCGCACGGTGAGGGTCTTGCCGAGCGCGCGCGAGTGCAGCTCGGCGAGGCGCCGCCCGTCGGGGGCCCGGCCGAGATCGCGCGCCGATTTGTCGTCGGGGAAGCGCTCGGTCCAGCGCGAGACGTCGCTGTACCAGCGCTGCACCTCGGCGGGCGGCGCCGCCACCGTCACCTCGCCCGACTGCCACGCTCCGTTCGTGTTGGGCATGTCGCCCAGCACCACCTGATCGAGCGCCGCCGCCCGCGCCGCGCCGCCGCCGCCTCCGACGCCGCCCGCGACCCCGACGGCCACGCCGACCGCCACCACCATCACTGTTCCACGCACGCTCCGCGATTCTGCAATCGGCGCTCCTGACCGGCTCCGAGTAACCGCCGCGGTGACAACCGGCTGGCGCCGCGCTTGCTGAAGGACCGGGCATGCGCGTCCTCATCGTCATTTGGCTCCTCGTCCTGACCCCGCTCGCGGCGGCGGGCGCCGGCAACCTCCTCGTCGGGCAGCCGGTGGTTGCCGCCCCGAACGGCGGCGACGCCGCGTGTAACCTCCCGCGTCACACCGCAGGCTGCGGCGTCACCCACCGCGACCAGGTCGGCGGCGCCGCCTGGCTCGGGCTGGTCATCCTCCTCGGGGCCGGCCTGGCGCACACCGTCGCCCGCACGCGGATGCGCTAGCGCGCCACCGCTCGCGTTGTGCCCTTCTTGCGACGACGAGGGCGGCGGTGCGGCGGCGGCGTGAAGGTGACGGCGTGGACCCCGTCGCGGCAAAAAGACGCGAGACGCGAAGCGACTGGATTGGCGCTAGACGACAATGCCTCAGAGCCGATAGGCGAGCGCGATCGTCCCGGTGACGTGCGTGTCGGTGAGGCCGCCGGCGACGAGCGGATCGCCCGGCTCGGGGTTCAGCTTGGCGAAGTAGTGCTGGACCGCGCCGCCGAGGCGCGCCTCGAGCCCGCGATAGAGCGCCACCGTCAGCGTGGCATCGGCGTCGATGGCGTCGACGCGCGCGCGCGGGAAGTAGGTGGTGCCGAGCTCGCCGGTGCCGACGAGGAGGCGATAGCCCGCGTGCCCGTCGAGGGTGACGCGCTCGTGGGCGCGCACGCGCAGCCCGGCGCCGAAGCGCACGAAGCTGTAGGTCACGCTCGGGACGAGCGGCTTCTCGCCGCTGGCGACGCCGCCGCCGACCTCGTACACCTGGCGGCCGTAGGCGACGGCGAGCTCGGGCTGGGCGACGCGCCCGATGGGGATGCGCGCGACCAGCCCGGCGTCGAGGCCGTAGGCGGTCGTCGCGCGCTCGACGCCGTCGGAGCCGCGCGACCCGAAGACCAGCGCGAAGCTGCCGCGGAAGGCGAGCCCGAGGTGCGCCAGCCAGCGCTGCGTGAGGTGCGCGCCCGGGAACCAGGTGAGCGCGAGGTCGATCGTCGGCGCCGCGTCGAGCTGATAGCCGTGCAGCTTCGAGAAGAGATCATCGCGGAAGGAGAGGCGGCGCATGTAGACGCCGGCGCCGACGCCGATGTCGAACGCCGAGGGGCGCGACGCGGGGCGGAGGCGCGCGGTCATGTCGACCGCCTCGGCGGTGGCGTCCGAGGCCGCGCTGTCGACGGGCTCCGGCGCGACGGTCGCGGCGGGCGCGGTGCTCGCGGTGCGCGCGGCGCGCGTCGGCGCGACGACCGGCGCGACGACCGGCGCGGGCGTGACCACCCGCGTCGACGGCGGGACCTCGACCACCTCGGCGGCGCGCGCCGCCCTGCGCGGGTGGTGGCGATGGTGCGGCC
>Ga0272446_1006854_pt1 | contig 11634 bp, 9 predicted proteins | sample YNPCB0061_FD_194587 | JGI IMG/M metagenome (GOLD analysis project Ga0272446, IMG submission 194587) | Hot spring microbial mat communities from Yellowstone National Park, WY, United States - YNP-CB-006-1 | ecosystem: Environmental > Aquatic > Thermal springs > Hot (42-90C) > Sediment | place...
GCCGGCCGGCTGCGGATCGACGACGGGGGTCGGCGGGAGATCGAAGAGCTCGTCCATGAGGGGAAGCGTAGCTGCACGAGCCCCCGTTGGGAATCCCTCAGTGGCGAGTTTCTTCACAGGCTCTCAGACGATCGCTCGCCCGCCCCTGTTTCGCGCCCGCGCAAAGTGACGCGATCGTCAGTGAGACGATCAGGTCGACCTGGGACCTGGGCGGGGCCCGGGGATCCCCACCGGCCGGTCCTACGGATGAGGCGATGAGGATCGCCGCATGAGAGGAGGCTGTGCAGGGCCGAGGGCTTGACTTAATGTCTCAATGTCTTTACAAATTACGCATGGCCCGTCAGCCGCTCTACGCCCAAATCAAGGACTCGATCCTGGCCCAGCTTCGCTCCGGTCAGCTCAGCGAGGGCCAGCTCCTGGCGCCGGAGGTGGACCTCGCCCGGCGCTTCGGGGTGAGCCGACCGACGGTGCGACAGGCGATCCTCGAGCTCGTCGCCGAGGGCATTGTCACGCGGGTCCCGGGCCGCGGGACCGTCGTGCTGCCGCAGCGTCGGCCCTACCCCGTTCGTCGGCTCATGAGTTTCTCCGAGGAATTCGCGGGTCTCGGGCGGATGCTCCGTGCGACGGTTTGTCGTCAAGGTGTCATCCGGGCTGACGCCGAGTTAGCTCAGCGCCTTGGCGAGCCCGAGTCGGTGCCGGTCTTTCTCCTCGAGCGGGTGCGTTTCGTAGACGACGAACCGATGGCCCTCCAGCGCTCTTACATCGCCCACCGGCACGTGCCGGGAATCGAGGAGGTCGACTTCACTTCCGAATCGCTGTACGAGGTCTTGTCCCGGCGATTCGGGCTTTGGATCGACCACGCCGACGAGCGCATCCTCGCTAGTACGGCCGACGCCAGCGTGGCGGAGCTACTCGGCGTTGCTCCCGGGAGTCCCGTCTTCGAGATCGAACGTCGGAGCTACCAGCGCCCCCAGCGGCTAGTCGAGCTCGTGGATTCGGTCTATCGGGCCGATCGGTACGAAGTCCGACTCCGACTCCGCAGGTAGAGGGTAGGGAAGGGAAGGTGATGCCAGGGTCTTAGCTCGTTCCCGTATCCCGGCGGTCGCGGGCGGGACCTCCTCGCCCGAGCATCGCCCTAGCGCTTCGGTTCGTTCCCCGGCGGCTCGTTCCCCGGCTGGCTGCTCGGCGCTCGAGCGCAGTCCAGAAGTTGATCCCAGGGAGGGTGCATGGACGCCTTGCGAGCCCTGCTCGAGTTCGTCGCGAACAACATCCTCGGGCAGGTACCGATCCTCATCGGGCTCATCGTCTTGGTGGGCCTCTTGCTGCAGCGAAAGAGCTTCCGCGAAACCATCGAGGGCACGGTCCGGGCCGCCCTCGGCGTGCAGATCCTCTTCATCGGTGTCGGCGTCTTCGTGGCGGGCCTGGTTGCCTTCCAGACCATCGTGTCGAGCGCCTTCAGGCTGACCCCGCCCACCTCTACGAACACACTGGCGGATTTCCTGGCTCAGCGCGGCGGTGATATCACGCTCATCATCACCGTCGGCTTCTTCTTCCATCTCATCCTCGTCGCCGTCCTCCGGCGGCTGTTCAACGTGGGGTTCGTGTACCTGACGGGCCACCTGATGTTCTGGATCAGCGTGGTCGTGGCGGCCGTCTTCGTCGAGGTCTTCCCCGCGGTGGACACCCTAACGATCGTCCTGGTTGGGGGGCTGGTCGTCGCCGTCTACTGGACCATCCAACCGCTCTACATCGATCGGTTCATGCGTCGCGTAACCGGCCATGATCAGTTCGGGTACGGTCATACCAGCTCCAGTGCCGCCTGGTTGGCTGGCGCGCTGGGTCGTTTCGTCGGGGACCCGGAGAAGCATGACTCCGAGAAGATCAAGCTCCCGGACAGCCTGGCCTTCTTCAAGGACATCAACGTCAGCACGTTCGTCGTGATCACTGTGATCATGCTCCTGGCGGCGATTTTTGCCGATCCGAAGGTGGTCGCAGATGAGGCGGCGAAAGAAAACGCGAACCTGAACCCGTACCTATGGACCCTCATCGCCGGTCTGAAGTTCGCTGGCGGCATCGCCATCCTGCTCTTCGGGGTGCGGATGTTCCTCGCCGAAATGGTGCCGGCCTTCAAGGGCATCAGCGACCGCCTCATTCCCGGGGCTCGACCGGCCCTCGACGTGCCGGTGGTGTTCCCCTACGCTCCGACGGCCGTGATGATCGGCTTCCTTTCAGGTACGGTGGTCTTCCTCATCTTGATGGGCATCTTCGGTGCGGCCGGGATCGCCACGATCGTTCCGCCGATGATCATGCTCTTCTTCCCCGGCGGCGGTGCTGGCGTCTTCGGGAATGCCTTCGGAGGCTGGCGCGGTGCGGTCCTCGGCGGCGCGATCAACGGGCTGTTCCTGGCCGTCGGCCAGGCCATCACCTGGGGTATGCTCTCGAACACCGCCCCTGAGCTTGCGACGCTCGCGGACCCGGATTGGTACATCATCACCTGGATCCTGCTCCCCGTCCTCTTGGCCGTGAAGGCCGTCGTGGGCGGCTGAGGGATGACGTAGCGTTTGTTCCGACATTGAACTGACGAGGCGACGATGGTGCGTGGGATCGACGACCCGCTCCAGGTCTTGACCGTCTGCGGCGTCGGTATGGGCAGCAGCCTCATCCTCAAGATGACGGCGCAGCGGGCGTTGGAACGGCTGGGCGTGAAGGCCCACGTCGAACATACGGACTTGCCAGGGCTGCGAGGGATGACGCCAGACGTCATCATCGCTCAGCCGCTGCACGCGAGCGAGGTGCGTGGTCTCGCGCCCATCGTCGTCGAGGTGACGAACTTTCTCGACGAAGAGGCACTCATGTCGGCGCTGGCTCCGCGCCTGCGGGAGGCCGGCTGGTTGCCCGACGATCGCTGACCGGCCGCGAGGAGCTGAGGACGTGGGTGGTGTCGATGGCCGGAGGCCGACACTTGCCGACCACGTGACCGACCTCCTCTTCCGGCTGGAGAGGGAGCAAGCAGGCGCGCTCGACCAGGCCTCCCAGCTGCTCTGGGAAGCCGTTACTGCAGGCCGGCTGGTTCACGTGGGCGGGGCGGGACACTCCATCGGTCTGGTCTTGGAGACGTTCTACCGCGCTGGTGGCCTCGCCTGCGTGAATCCAGTCTGGCATCCGGCCCTGCTGCCGCTGTTCGGTGGCCCAACGAGCACGCAGCTGGAGCGCATTCCTGGCCTCGGCGTTGCACTGGTGAGCCAGGCGGGTGTGCGGTCAGGGGACGTGCTGGTGATCTTTTCGAACTCCGGGATCAATGCCGTTCCCGTGGACATGGCCATCGCCGGCCGCGATGCCGGAGCGCGGGTCGTGGCGGTCGTCTCCCTCGACCATGCCCGATCCGTGCCGAGCCGTCATCCAACGGGCCAGAAGCTGCCCGACGTGGCCGACCTGACCATCGACACCGGGGCGCCGCTCGGAGACGCCTCGTATCGGACTGGGCCGGATGCGCCGCCGACGGCGCCGCTCTCGACGATCCTCGGAGCGTACGTCTGGAACGCCCTCCTCGTCCGGCTCGCTGAACGGGCGGCGGAGGCGGGTGTGGCACTCCCGGTTTGGCGTAGCGCCAACCTCCCCGGGTATCCTGACGACTCGACCGAGCTCGTGGGCCGCTATCGGGGGCGGGTCGTCGGTCTCTGAGCCTCGACGAGAGGCCGTTCCGGACTCTTGGTGGCCGTGACGGGCATCCCTCACATCATGGAAGGCAGGCGAGGGCTGGGCGGCCACCGCGTATCCGGATACGATTGAGCGCAAAGGCGACGCTCGCACCGATCATCGCAGCGTGGAAGGGAGCGCTCGCCACCGTCGGCGGCCGCGAGGCGTAAGCGATCCACCAGCCGGCACGCGCCACTGGTCGTGCCGTGGCCGGAGGTCGTCGCGGCCCTCGCCCTCCCTCCGGCCCTCGCCCTCCGTCGGGGCGTGGCTCTTGAGTCCGCCGATTCCCTCGTGGGCTGCGTTCCGCGGACCGGGCACGTGATGACGGCGTGCCTGGCCCGTGCGGTCGCCCAGGCTCGTCAGCGGCGCCGCCGCGCGAGCCGCCAGAGGCCGCCGAGCCAGCGGCTGCCCGACGCCTCGTGGGCCGGGACGAAGAGGACCGGGCGAGCCCCGAAGCCGCGCTTGAAGAGGTAGAGGTTCCAGAGCGGGTGGTCTGGGCCGGCGGGGATGCCGGGTGCCCGGGGGGTGTCGACCCCGCCGAGGTCGTAGGCCCGAAAGCCGGCGTCGACCGCCCAGCGGAGGATCGACCACTGGAGGAGGTGGTTGGCGTTCGTCTCGGCGAGGCGCGCCTCGTCGGCCGAGCCGGCCTGGTAGAGGTGGAGCCGATCGCCGCAGCGAAGGACCACCGCGCCGACCTCGCGCCGGCCGTCGGGCCCGGCGAACCAGAGCCAGGCATGCCCGGCGGCGACGAGGGATCGCCACTGGGCGATCTGGTAGGCGCGGGCGCGGAGGACGATCCCCTCGCGGCGGGCCGTCGCGGCGAGGAGGTCCCACATCCGCCCCAGGGCAGACTCGAGGGCGGCGCGCGCCGACGGGTCGGCCGTCGGCCCGTCGCCGACCTGCTCGACGGTCACCCCGACCCGGCGAGCCCGGTTGATGAGGTTGGCGGTGCTCTTCCGCAGCAGCCGGTGCTGCTCGCGCTCGTCGGCCACGAGGGGGACGAGCATCGCCGTGCGGGAGACCTGGATCGGTCGGGGGCTCGGCCGAAAGCCGGCGGCCGCGAGGGCGGCTGCCGCGGGGCCGCCGTCCTCCCAGAGCGGATCGATGGTGAGGCTGACGGCCCGGCGTCGGCGGGCGAACTCGGCGAGCGCGCGGAGGACCGGGAGGGCGACCGTTTCGGGCTCCCCGAGGAGGATCGGTCCCCGCGGCGCGTAGAGGACGGGCCAGGGACCCAGCCGCCGCTCCTGGAGCGAGACGACCGCGAGCCAGTCGTCGCCGGTCCGGCCCGCCCGAAGAGCCAGGCGGCGGATCGTCCACCCGCCGCTGGCCTTCTGCTCGCCCCAGACGTGGGACTGAAAGGCGTGGCCGCCGGGCGAACGGACGGCGAGCTCGTCCCAGCGCGTCGCCGGCCAGTCGGTGGCATCGACGATCTCGGCGGGGGGAGCGCCCTCGCCGACCGAGCGATCCACCGTCGGGTCCGCCGCTCCGTCGATCATGGCTGCGAACCGTTCCCGGTTGGCCACCGGGCGGCGAGTCGGCCCGGCAGGAGGGGTCGGAGCTCGGCGAGCTCGGACCAACCGCGCAGACGCGCGTAGGCGAGGTAGCCGGCCGCGCCCGCCGCCGTCGCCACGAAGCCCCGCCCGAGCCAGGAGACCGGGCCACCCAGCCCCTCGCCGAGGAGCGTCGCGACGAGCCGATCCGCGGCGAGGACGATCGCCCCGACCAAGACGGCGCCGACGGCGTGCCCCACGCCGGCCCGGACGATCCGTTCGAGTCGGAACCCAGGGACGACCCGGGCGAGCCAGATGGCGAGCAGGCCGGCCTCGAGCCAGGCCCCGAGCCCGATGGCGAGGGCGAGGCCGGGCGTCCCGAGGAGCCCGGCGAGGAGGATGGCCGCGGGTACGTCCAGGGCGACGGCCGCCAGGGCGGCGGCGACCGGACGTCGCGTGTCGTGGCGGGCGTAGAAGGCCCGGGCGAGGACGGCGACGAGGGCCTCCGGGGTCAAGGCGACGAGGAAGGCCTGGAGGGTCATCGCCGTCCGCTCGACGGCCCCCGGATCGAAGCGGCCGTAGCCGACGAGGAGGCGAACGAGGGGTTCGGCGAGGACGGCCATCGCCAGCGAGAGCGGGAGCATGACGAAGAGGAGGAGCCGGAGCGACCGCTCGAGGAGCTCGTGGTAGCGGGCGTCCGCCCCCCGGGCCCGGGCGGCGGCGAGGGACGGCAGGAGGACGATCCCGAGCGGGAGCCCGATGAGCCCGACCGGGATCTGGAGGATCGTGAAGGCGACGCTGTAGACCGAGACGGCACCCGGCCCGAGGACGGAGGCGAGGCTCGTGTTGACGAGGAAGACGATCTGGCTCGCCCCGAGGCCGAGGGCGCGGGGCACGAGGAGGCCGATGGTCTCGCCGACGGCCGGATCGCGGACGTCGAGACCGACCCAGCGGCTCGCTCGGCCGACGAGCTGGGGCAGCTGGACGGCGAGGTGGGCCGCCGCCCCAGCGACGACGGCGAGGGCGACGCCGACGACGCCGAGGGGGCCGGCGAGGAGGAGGGTCCCGACGATGATGGCGCCGTTGTAGGCGACCGGGGCGAGGCCGGAGGCGATGAAGCGCTCCTGGCTGTTCAGGACGGCCGTCGCCAGCGTGCCAAGGGTGAGGAGGACGGTCGACAGGAGGAGGATCCGCGTGAGGCCGACGGCGAGGGCCTGTCCGTCCGCCGGGAAGCCCGGCGCGACGACCGGCAGGAGGGCAGGCGCGGCCACGGCGGCGAGGAGGGCGAGCGAGCCGACGACCCCGACGACGAGGGTGGCGACCGAGGCCGCCACCCGCCAGGCTCGGGCCGCTTGCCCGGTCGCAAAGAGCCCGCTCAGGACCGGGACGAGGGCGGACGAGAGGGCCCCCGCTGCCGCGAGCTGGAAGACGGCATCGGGGATCCGAAAGGCGGCGAAGTAGGCGTCGAGTTCCGCCCCGGCCCCGAAGACCGCGCCGATGACGGCCACCCGGACCCAGCCGGTCAGGCGCGAAGCGAGAAAGAGGAGGGCCAGACCGAATCCGGCCCGGGCCAGCGGCCGGCGGGCGGTACTCATCGGCCGAGTGCGGTCCCCTGGCCGGCTACGGACAGCTTGCCTGGCTCGGCTTCTTGAGCTGGAGGACGACGGTGCTGCCGGGAGGCACGCTCGTCCCGGGCGCCGGCGATTGACCGACGACCTTCCAGTCGGCGCCCGCCCCCGGTGGATCGAGGACCGGTTGGAGGCCGGCGGCGGCGACCTCCTGGGCCGCCTGGACCGCGGTCAGGCAGACGTACGTCCCGACGGCGACGGGTTCGGGGCTCGCCCCTGGGCTCGGGCACGGCCCGAGGTTCGGATCGCAGGACGGAGGCGGGCTCGGGGAGGGGAGAACGATCGGGCACGTCTCGGTCGGCGGCCAGGGTGCGCCCCACGTCGCGCCGTAGGGGCGGAAGGAGTTGTTGTAGAAGTAGCTCGTCCGGGTCTTCTTCGGCCCGCCGGCGACGCCGGGGCCGCGCTGGGCCCGCCGGATCCAGTCCTCGTCGTAGCGCTGCCAGCTCGGGAAGGCGGCATCGAGGGCGACGAGGGCGTCCGGGTTGAGGAAGCCCTTCGTCTCCTTCGGGCCGGCGCAGCCGTCCTGCCAGAGGAGCCCGGTGGCGGCGTCGACGTCGAGGGCCATCTTCGTCGTGTCGACCTGGGTCGGCGCGGTGCCGGCGATGAAGACCTCCTTGACGGTCTTCGTCGAGAAGGGGCCCGGGAGCATGCCGCTGAAGGCGTCGACCGTCGCCTCGACGATCCCGCGCGGGCGGGGGAAGTCGACGATGGGGGTGCCCTTGGTGACCCGGTTCATGAACTCCTGCCAGAGGGGCGTCGGCGCCTCGAGGGAGAACAGACCGCCGGCGGGCGAGTTGTCGCTGTTGCCCATCCAGACGAGGGCGGCGATGGCCGGCGCCTTCGGGTCCTCGGGAGGCGCCACGTAGCCGACCGACATGAGGTCCTTCGTGTCGTTCGTCGTCCCGGTCTTGAGCGCGGCCGGCCGCCGTCGGCCGCCGTCGGTGAGGCGGGCCTGCCCCCAGTACGGGTTGACCGACGGGTTCGTGTTGCCGGCCAGGATGTCGGTGATGATGTAGGCGGCCTGGGGGCTCGCCACCGGCTCGCCCGTCGGCGGGGCGTCGCCCGTCGGCCAGACGCGATTGCCGGAGGCGTCCGAGACCTGAAGGATGGTCCGGCGGGGCATGAGCACGCCGCCGTTGGCGATGGCGCCGTAGGCGCTCAAGAGGTCGATGGGATGGACCTCGAGGGTGCCGATGGCGATGGAGACGCCGGCGACGTTCCGATCCTGTTGGAACTCGATCCCGAAGCGCCGGGCGTTGGCAAAGACGTGATCGGGACCGATGATCGCCGCCGCCTTGATGGCCGGGATGTTGAGCGAGAACTGGAGCGCCTGCCGGAGCCGGAGCGGCCCCCGCTCGAGGCGGTCGGCGTCGGTGGGGGTGTAGCCGCCTCCGAAGTCGGTGACGACGTCCATGAAGGCCGTCGCCGCCGTCAGGATCCGGTCGTCGATGCCGGTGATGTAGGTGATCGGCTTGAAGGCCGACCCCGGCTGTCGCCAGCCGTCGGCGAGGACGTCGAACTTCGGCTGGAACTGCTTCGTCGCCTTCGGGGCGTAGTAGTCGGCGCTCCCGACGTAGGCGAGCACGTCACCGGTCCGGTAGTCGATGGCGGCCATCGCCCCGTTGTGGATCGTCGCCCCGCGCAGCTTGGCGATCCAGGGTCGATCCGGGACGCCGAGCTGCTTGAGATAGGCGACCCGGTCCTTCTGGTGGGCGCCGATGACGGCGGCCTTCAGCCATCGCTCGGCCGTCTGCTGCATGGTCAAGTCGATGGTCGTCACGACCCGGTACCCGCCGCTATCGACGGCGGGGCACGAATCGGCCTGGGCCGTGCCGCAGAGGATCGCCCCGAGATCGTGCCGTACCTGCCAGACGAAGTGGGGCGCCAGCCAGAGCGGCGTGGTCTGGGGGGCCAGGATGACGGGCTCGCGCTTGGCGCGCTCGTAGTCGGCCGGCTGATGGCGCGATCCGGACAGCACGCTCCGGGTCTTCATGAGCTCGAGGATGTAGTTCCGGCGCTGAACGATGGGCGAATCGGCCGGCACCACGAGCTGGGACTTGCCGGGCGGACAGGCCCCCTCGGCGTCGAGGGCGACCGTGCACTCCTCGACGGCGTTCTTGACCAGGTCGTACTGGGAGGGCGCCTGGGGGATGCCGGCCAGGATCGCGGCCTGGGCGAGGGTCAGATCCTTGAGCTCCTTGCCGAAGTAGCTCTGGGCGGCGGCGGCCACCCCGTAGCTCTGGTTGCCGTAGTAGTTCGTGTTCAGGTAGTAGGTCATGATCCGCTGCTTCGCCGCCTCCACCGAGCCGTGCTCCTGGCTGAGGAGTTCCTGGGTCAGGCGGACGGCCTGGACGATCTCCTTCACCTTCCGCTCGTAGCGAGAGCCGGCGAGGACCTCTTCGGGCAGGAGGAGCTGGCGGACGAGCTGCTGGGTGATGGTCGAGGCGCCTCGCTCGTTGCCGCCGATGGTGCTGATGGCGGCCGAGACGATCCCGACGAAGTCGAAGCCGGCGTTGTCCCAGAAGGTCTTGTCCTCGATGGCGGTCGTGGCGTCGATGAGCTCGGGCGGGATCTCGTCGAAGGTGACGACCTCGCGTCGGTCGGACCCGAAGCGGGCGAGCTCCGTCTGGCCGGTCCGGTCGAAGACGACGGTCTGCTGGGAGAAGCGGACGTTGTCGAGGGTCGTGACCGGATCGGGGAGGCCGGCGGCGATGTTGTTGTAGGCGACGACGGCGATGGCGAGCCCGGCGAGGCCGAGGGTGACGAAGCTCCCGAAGAGGAGGAGCGGGAGGCCGATGGCAAAGGCGCGGAGAGCGCCGCGCCCCCCGCCGCCGGAGCGTCGCAGCGACCCGTTGCGCCGACGGCGCTGCCGCCGCATGAGACTGGTCTGCATGCCAAGGGGTGACGATAGCACAGCGCCACGGGGCGGCCGGACCGGGCCCGGGTCGAGCGCCGCGTGGCGGCCCGATCCGCCGTCAGCCCCCACAGGGCAGGAGGCCGGCCGCTTCCTTCGCCGCCAGGACGCGGAGGACGGCCGCGTCGACTTGCTCGCGGAAGGCTCTCTGCTGGTCGGCCCGCTCGGCGATGGCGCGCGCCATCTCGACGGCGAGGTCGATCGGTCGGACGACGATCAGGTCGCCGCCCGCCTCGATGAACCGGATGGCCCGATCCGCAGGCGAGACGTCGGCCACCGCCTCGGCCGACAGGCTGTCGGACATGACGAGGCCGTGAAAGTCCAGATCGCCGCGCAGGATGCCGCCGACGATCGGAGCCGAGAAGGCGGCGATGGTGCTGGGATCGATGGCGCCGTAGGTGGCGAGGGAGACCATCACCGCCGGGACGCCCGCCTCGATGGCACGACGGAAGGGTTCGAGGTCAGGATCGCCGGCGGTGGTGACGGTGTCGACGACGCCGCCGGCGAGGTCCGTGTTCTGGGTCACCCTGCCGAGCCCTGGGAAGTGCTTCGCGGTCGTCATCACGCCGGCCGCGGCCATGCCGGCGACGAAGGCGGTCACGTGGTCGGCGACGGTCGTCGGATCGAAGCCATACCCCCGGTCCAGAGCCCCGATCGGGGCGTTGGCGGCAGCACCGTCGGCGGTGACGACGTCGGCGACCGGAGCGAAGTCGAGGTTGACGCCCGCCGACCGGAGCTGGCGCCCCCAGCGCGTCGATCGGAGGCGGAGCGTGTCCGGAGACCAGCTTCCTTGGACGAGGGCCGAGGGGATCCGGTCGAAGCCAGCGCCACGAAGGGCCTGGATCTGCCCGCCCTCCTGGTTCGCGGCGATGAAGAAGCCGATCCCGCCCGAGCTCGCGTCGGCGACCTGCGCCTGGATGGCCGCGGAGACCGAGTGGACGGCGGTCGCTCCAGCAGTCGTCGTCCGGGTGAACCACCACGAGCCGACGTGGACGGTGGCGATGGCGTTGCGTGCGGCGGCGTCGAGCTGGTCGTTGGGTAGGCCGACGGCGAGGAGTTGGCCGATGCGTTGGGCCTCGCTGAGCCGGGCCAGGACCTCGGCCGGACACGATGCCTGGGGTGTGGGGATGGCCGTGCGAGAGGGGATGGCCGAGCGAGAGGGGTTGGTTGTCGGGGAGGGTGAGGACGGTTCGCCGCCCAGCGATGGGGTCGTCGAGGCGATGGGGCGGAGCGCCGGACTCGTGCAGGCGGTGACGGCGAGCGCGAGGACGACCGGGACGACCCGCCCGGCCCGCCCGCTCGGGCTGCCGGTGGCGGCATGGCCGGGCCGAGCCGGGCCGAAGGGTCGGGAACGATGGAGCACGCGCACGGCTCATCGACGGACCGGGTCTCCCGGATGTGGCGGCCACTCGCCCGGCCGGGCCTTCGCCGCCCCGTCGGGCTGGCTGCTAGGATGCCCATTCCCGGGGACAACGAATGGGATGGTGAGAGGAGGCGGCCGGTGTATTACACGCACGGGCGGTGGACGGTCCGCGCGGGCCACGAGGACGAGTTCGTGGCGCTCTGGCGAGGGCTTGCCGAGTGGAGCGTCACGCATCTGCCGGAGGCCGTGGGTGCCGTGCTGCTGCGAGATCGTGATCACCCAAACCTTTTCTTGAGCTTCAGCCCGTGGCCCTCGCTCGAGGCGATCGACGACTTTCGTGGACAAGCGCAGTTCGGTGCCTTTCTGGCTCAGATGCGGCCGCTCCTGGAGCGCGTCGAGACGTTCACCCTCGACGAGGCAGCATCGGTCGGGCGGCTGGGCTGAAGGCGGGATCGGCCAGACCCTCGGCTGCCGCGCCCACCCGCCCTCACCGATCGGTGGTGGCCGGAGGCGCTCGGCCAGGTCCTTCGAGACGGAGATGGT
>Ga0272446_1006855_pt1 | contig 11633 bp, 9 predicted proteins | sample YNPCB0061_FD_194587 | JGI IMG/M metagenome (GOLD analysis project Ga0272446, IMG submission 194587) | Hot spring microbial mat communities from Yellowstone National Park, WY, United States - YNP-CB-006-1 | ecosystem: Environmental > Aquatic > Thermal springs > Hot (42-90C) > Sediment | place...
CTGTGCCATGGGGAGCGGCAGCACCGAGGGAGGTGTACTCCGCACGAACGGCGGCCGGGTGCTGGCAGTGTCGGCCCAGGGGGCCACCCTGGATGAAGCCCGGCAAAGGGCCTACGAGGCTATGGAAAGGGTACACTTTGCCGGCATGGGCTTCCGGCGGGACATAGGCGCAAGTTAGAGCTGCCGGGCCTTTTTTAGAGCCTCCCCGATAGTTTTCAGTAGTACCTTGCTGGAACCGGTCGCGCCGGTAATGACATCTACATCAATATTCTGCCGTTTTATAACCCGTTCGACAATCGCGTCCGCCCCGTGGTTCGGACCATGTTGATGGTCCAGTACTGTAATAGACTCGATTTGCCCATTCTTAATAGTCACCGAAACACGGGCGGTAACGAGCTTATAATCCTGAAAGGATTCGTAGGTGCCATCCTTAAGCTGATCCATAGGGATCGGATCAATTGTTATCGCATCGATCGCCTGTAATTCCTTGCAGGAACCAATGCTAAGCAATACCAGACTGCCGAGTACAATTTGTAATAAGCGAAACAAGTGCCGCTCCTTACTCATTGGCTTCATACATTAAACCTCCTAAAATGATTGCGCAAAACCGATCAAAAATCTGCTCTTGCAATAATGGTTCAATTGAACGTTCAATAACAAAACGGGTTGCTAGCCCAGTAAGGGCTGACCAGATGGCCAGGGCTGTCAGTTCCGGATTAGCTGGAACAAAATACCCCTGATCCATGCCATCCTTAAGAACCTGTACCATCATGGAAAAAGTTTCACGATGTTTGCTGATATCTCTTTGCATGGAATGAACCTGATCTTTTGCCGGCCCAGAGTCCTGAAGAATTACCGCTTTATATACATCCGGGGACTCACGTACATAACTGATGTAAGCCCGGAAACCTTGAGATACTTTCTGGGGCGGTGAAAGGGATGCATCTTCAAAGACGGTCCGCAGGGCTATTACAAGCCGTTCATAACCGGCTTGCAGAATGGCCCGCAGAAGTTCTTCTTTGTTAGTAAAATGTCTGTAAATGGCAGCCTGGCTCAGGCCAACCATAGCACCGAGCTTTCGCATCGATAAGCCGGGAAGGCCCTGCTTGGCAAGCAGTTCCTCCCCAGCTTCCAGTAAACGCAATTTAGTACTTTTTTCTGCACTATCCATACCTGGATGTTAACAATGTTAACATTATTAATCAAGGGGGAATCAGCCTCTCATTTATGTACCCGAGGCTTCCATATAAGCTTCATGATCCAGAAATTGTTGGGTATATAATTTCCAGTAAGGGCCGCGATGGGCCATGAGGGTACTATGATTCCCATCTTCCACGATGCGTCCCTTATCTAACAGGATAATGCGATCCGCATTTCTAATCGTAGAAAGCCTATGTGCAATAACAATGCTGGTTCTGCCCGATAAAAGACGGGATATAGCCCCTTGGATAAGCACTTCCGTTTCAGTATCCACCGAGCTGGTTGCTTCATCGAGTACAATGATGCGGGGATCTGCCACCAGCGCTCGGGCAAGACTGATAAGCTGTTTCTGCCCAACCGAAAGCAAAGCTCCGCCCTCCCCTACCAGGGTATCAAAACCATGTTCAAGACGCTCGATAAAGGCCAGAGCATTGGCATCCCGGGCGGCGCGGTAAATATCTTCATCGGTTGCATCCAGCCTGCCGTAGCGGATATTCTCCCGCACCGTGCCAGAAAACAATAGGGGGGTCTGCAAAACATAGCCCAATTGACTATGCAGCCAATGTTGCGTCCGTTCCCGGTAGTCCAATTCATCAATATAAATATTCCCCGCTTCTGGTTCATAAAAGCGACAAATAAGGTTTACCAGCGTCGATTTACCGCAGCCGGTCTCACCAACCACGGCCAGGGTTTGGCCCGCAGGGACCTGCAGTGAAAAATCCTTGAATATCCAGGGATTGTCCGGTCCATACCGGAATGAAATTCTATCCAGGACCAATTCGCCCTGAACAGTAGTTCCTTCCAGTGCCCCGGGACGATCAACAATCTCAGGTTCTGTTGATATCAGCCCCACAAGCCGCTCTGCACTGGCCTGAGCGGCCTGAAACTCCGACAAAACACGAGCTACTTCCCGGGCAGGATCGAAGAACATCATCGTATAATTGATGAACGCTACCAGGGTTCCAAAACTGATGCTCCCCTGTAGCAGAAAATGTCCGCCTGCACTCAGCGCCAGGGCCGCGCCGGTAGCTGCAAGAAAGATAACAATCGGCAGATACAGGGCCGAGAGCCTCGCAGCCCGAATGGCATGATCCCGCAGTTCCGTGGTTTTACCGGTACATTCTCTGCAGTTATAGGGTTCAATTCCCAGGGCTTTCGTTGTACGAGCCCCTTGCAAACCTTCATTAAAAACACCGGTGACTATAGAATTAGCTTTCCGGGCCTTTCGTTGGGTTTCCAATATTTTTGTTTGAAACCAGAAGGTGGCCGCAAGCAGGGGTGGAACAAAGATTAAGGTAATACTTGCCAGGGTAGGATTCATCACAAACATGAAGATGATAATGGTAAGCATCATCGTGGTTCCCCAAACGAGGTCCACAATACCCCAGGCTATAGTATCCCCTAATTTCTGTGCATCCGAAGTCAAGCGGGCAATGATCCACCCTGCAGGGGTCCGGTCAAAATAGGAAAAGCTTAACTGCTGCAGCCGCTGAAAAGCGCCCTCCCGCAGGGCATAGCAAAGCCGAACTTCTATGATACCAGCTACCATGATAAGGGCCCACACATTAAAACCCTGGAAAAGAGCCAAAAGGCTGTACCGGAATATAAAGCCCGCCACAGACTTTGATAAACCCCCAGTCCTTAAATGGGGAATCAGCACATCAATTGCATAGCGGGTCATCTGGGGGAAAATACCATCAATAATCGCCACAGTGATCATAATGACAATTAAACCACCAATGACAGGGTAGAGGGATCTTCCAAAGCGCAGGATTTTTTTCCATACCTCCGCATTAAACTGAATACTGTATTCTTTTTCTTCAAACGCTTTATGATCTGACATACCTTTTCCTTGTTATTAATCAGCCAAGGCACTCTGCAATTCTGCTAAGCGCCGGTAAAATCCAGGCTGTTGCATCAGTATTTCATGGGTTCCTTGTCCCGTGACACTGCCAGATTCCAGTACAAGGATCTGATCCGCTTCGGCCAATGTGGTTAATCTATGGGCGATAATGATCGTCGTAGGACCAGATCGCCTTTTACCAATCGATTCCCGGATTAATCGGTCCGTTTCTGTATCCACCGCGCTCAGACTATCGTCCAAAATGAGCAATGAGCTTCTGCGAACCAGAGCCCGGGCTAATGCAAGCCGTTGCCGCTGACCACCGGATAGGGTTACCCCCCCGTTCACCCACCATGGTTTCATATCCATTGTGAAACCCTAGCGCTACATGGTGAAATTCTGCCTTTTTTGCCGCTTCTATAAGCCCTTCTTCTGCAATATCCGGGTATCCGATCCTAATGTTTTCCTTTACCGTTTTTCCATAAAGAAAACTGTCCTGCAAAACCAATGCGGTATTCTCGCGTAATTCTCTCTTTGGAATGGTCCTGATATCACGACCCCCAATGAATATACTGCCGGAGGTGGGCTCATAGAACCGCACCAAAAGATGAACCAGCGTAGACTTTCCACTGCCTGTCGGCCCCACTATAGCGAGATGTTCTCCGGCTTCAACCTTAAAAGATACATTTTTAAGAACCTCGGTCCCATCAGGGTAGGTAAAGGACACATTCCTGAATTCGATAGAACTGGCGGTCCAAATCTTGTGGTGAGTATTTTCGTCCAGATCAGATTCTCTGCAAAGGGCTAACAATTCGGCGATGCGGCCGAGGGCAACTTTCGTCTTTCCGGTATCGGCAAGAATTCGGCCAAATTGCCGCACCGGCCAGAGAACCTGCTGTTCGTAGGTGAGGAACAAAACTACAAGCCCCAGACTGATAGCCCCTTCAGAAAACAAGTACAAACTGGCTCCCAACAAAAGAGCGATTTGCAGTAGACCTAGAAAACTGGAAAAGCCCCAATAAAAAGCCAGCCAGGCAATAAGCTTATACACCTGATCCCGCAGGTTAGCATTTGCCTTAGCAAAGCGCTCAAGCTCATAGTGCTCGCGGGCAAAGGCCCGCACTACCCTGACTCCGGTCACATTTTCTTGGACAATTCCAGAAAGAATACCCTCCCGCTCATCAGCTACCAGAAAAAGCCCTTCCACAATCCTCTGGAAAAAGAAAGAAAATGCGAGGATGATGGGCATAACAAGACTTCCCCAGAGGGTCAGCGTAAGGCTTAATGAAAACATAATCGGAAAAGCCAGGGATACCAGCGCAATGGTTCTGAACAGTTCGACAAATTCAAAAGCGAGGAAACGGCGAACCGTATCCACATCAGATGTACACCGCTGCAGCCAATCCCCAGTCTGAGAACGAAGCATCGTCTCATAGGGCAGGTATTGAATATGTTGATATAGCCGGTCCCGCAGAGCCTTCGCACTTTCTTCTGCCACTGTGTTAACGCAAAGGGATGCAATAAAGCTGAAGAGGGCTTGCATCAGGATCATGCCAGCAAAGGCAAGGCCCATGACCCATAGATGGGTGCGCAGCCAGGGCCGCCATACCCAGCCAGTATCTGAGAGGCTGTTTGCGTCAATAGAAGGCAGAGGAACCAGCCCACCGCCTTGCATATCCTTACCAAGAAAGGGTTCAAGCACCAAATTCAAGGGCAGACGAACCGCAGGCTGTGCTGTACCAATGACACTATCGATGGTGAGCTTTACAATCATGGGTGAAGCAAAGGTAAAAAAAACTTCGCAAACAAGGGCGAGTAAACCAGCAAGATATAAAAAACGCCAGCCCTGCATCGCATTCCAAAGCAAGGCAATACGGCCGAATGGGGGCCATGAGTTTTTTTGAATACTATACAATTCTTTTGTAGGATTTGACACGGTCTTCCTCCCGGAAGATTGGTTGATGAACGATGAAGCCTAATCCGTGTCTTTTTCTGTTGTTCTGATTATATATAACAATAAAAAAAGGACCAGGCTTCCCATGGAGCTGGTCCTATTCACTGTATGTTTATCCCAATGAATTATTGGAAAGACCGGAATAGCCAGCTTTCAGCCATAGAAGAAGCATAGATGCCGCTTATTGCTACCAAATCCATTCGCATTCACCGGTCTCCTTTGTAAGTTTTTTGGTTTCCCAAATTGATGAACATAACTCTAGTACCATTACATTAATCTGTCAAGCCCTAAAACCAATGAAACACAAAAATGGTGAAAAGAATACTCTTGACTTAAAAAGTTAACAGTGTTAACTTCATCAATATGAATATACAACTTGCTAATAAAATTCTAATTCCACTAATTTTTTGTCTGGCCCTTATCGCTGCAAGTGCGGGCCTGTGGCCTGCTGAAGGGACACCCTACGCTGCAACAAATCTTCGGGGAGAAGCGGTAACCATTAATGCCCGGGGGCTTTATTACTGGGATACGGTGAGCTCAGCGGCTCAGATGCAGGCCAATAATGTGGTAACCCTCTTTCTTGCGCTGCCTTTGTTAGGAATTTCATTTTTCATGGCTCTTCGGGGATCCCTAAAAGGAAAGCTTTTGTTATCCGGAACCTTGGGGTTTATCCTGTATACATATATCACAATGTGTTTTGGCGCAGCTTTTAATAGGCTTTTTATTGTCTATGTGGCCCTGTTCAGCTTAAGCTTATTTGCATTTATCCTGAAAATGATGAGCTTTGATCTGGAACAATTGCCAGACCAGATTTCCAGTCGTTTTCCCCGAATCTGGATTGCAGGACTATTGTTTTTTGCAGGGGCTTTTTTAACATTAGCATGGTTGGGCAGAATTGCTTCTGCCTTATTGCAGGGAACCATTCCAGCACTCGAGAATACCACGAGCATGTTTATCCAAGCCCTGGATTTAGGTGTTATTGTGCCCCTTTGTATACTCGCCGGAATACTCTTGCTCCGTAGCAAACCATGGGGCTATTTATTGTCTGCCGTGGGGCTTGTAAAATTCAGCACCCTAAGTACCGCCGTGAGCCTTATGGGCCTTAATATGGCCCGCCTTGGCATCCCTATTAGCCCGATTGAATTATTGATATTCCCTGCCATGGCTTTCGCGGGTATTGTAATGACCATACTGCTTTTGCGGCATACGAAGGCATGATATATGGATCAGATAAGAAACTGAAAGTCCTTTTACCCTAACTGAAACAAAAACTCAACCACCGCCCCTGCATCGTTATACCAGCGAAGCGTTCCCTTGAGCTGGTCCATGAGGCCGAGCATGAGGGTAAAGCCCAGGGAACGGCTTTTTGCGGGGGCAAAGTCTGCGGGGAAACCGGGGCCAGCGTCCTTTACAATAATCCGGACCCAATTTTGCTCTTCCTGTTGTATGGCAATTGCAAGCTTAACATAGCCATCATTATCTTTGCCATACTTAATTGCATTCATGCAGGCTTCGAACACAGAGAGGGCGCAGGGGATAGCCTGGTTAAGGCTGATTATCGGCGCATCTCCGGTGACGGCATATTCCATAAAGGTCTGGTTATTCGCAATAATCAGCTCTACCAGATCTTGAAGATAGTCCTTAAGGGGCAGAGATTCCAGGTCCTGGGTCTGGTATATTTTTTCATGGACCATGGCCATACTCTGGATCCGGAGTCTGGAATTCTCAAAGAATTCCCGATCCTCTTCGCAAACCAGTTCATCAGACTGTAAGGACAGCAGACTGGAAACAATCTGCATGTTATTTTTCACCCGATGATGGATTTCTTTGAGCAATATTTCTTTTTGCTGGAGCGCATGCTCTAACTGGCGATTCGCTTCCTCATACTGGATTTCCCGCTTTTGAACCTCATCAGACATGGCATTAAAGGTTTCGATAAGCCGGTTAATCTCAGCATAATTGCCCGCATGCTGGATATCCCGGTACACCCCAGCCTGCACTTGCTGGGACTCTTCGGTTAATAACTGTATCGAGACAAGGATACTCCGCCCCAATGTATATCCCACAAGAATGGCCCCAATAATTGCAAACACAGCCACCATAAGACCTATAAAGAGCACATCCCGGGAAGCTCTAAAGGCCGATTTTGTTGGTTCGCTGATAAATACATACCAATTTGGCCCGGGGATAAAATTAACGGAAGTGATTACATCGTTATTTTCAAACTGATGATGCAAGGTTCCGGTCCCCGACTTTTGAGCCCATGCAAAAAGTTCCGTATTTGCAATAGAATATTGTTCTTCTACCAGAGCCCTATTCCGATTTGCAATGGTTGTACCATAACGGTCCACGATGGATAGGGATGTAATCTGTTCACTTTCTAGGCTCTTTGAAAGCCTGGAAAGCCAGGTTAAATTCAGATAACCTGCGTATATTCCATAGGGTTGATGAACTGCCACGACAATGGTGGGATTTTTCGTTTGCGTAGAAATAAAAGCCGAAGAATATGCCGGAGCTGGGGTAGAACGGTTCATCACTTGCCGGATAACTGTTTGCTGGGAAAAATCGAACCCCGTAAAGACATCATTCTGAGGGATGGAATAGATAACCCTTCCCTGCTCATTTATAGCATAAAAACTTTCATAGACACCGCTGGAAACAAGACTTGCTTCCATAAATCTTTTATATTCTGCATCTTTAACAGCATCCACCTGTTCGGTCGTACTGATTAAAAGGGTAGTAGCATCCCGGATCTGCTGTTCAATACTCAGGGCAATGCTTTTTGCTAAAAGCTGGTTCCGCTGAATAACCGTATCATTTATACCCCGTTGAATAGAAATGAATATACCAATAGACATGATGATAACGGGGAGTAAGCCCGTAAGGCTTATCATTATTATGAGGGTTTTACGTATGCTCCTATTCATGTGCAACCAGTTTTCCAGAACTAATCTCGAGACGTTGGAAGGGGATCACCGGATCGCCAAAGGCGTCTATTACAAAGGAACTTTGCAAACCTTGGTACTGTGTATTAATGATGTGCTCCTTTATATTCCTTGTTCCACCCTGAGCGATTGCCCCCGCAAGCACCTGTACCGCATTCCACCCCTGATGGGCTCCAAAATCAGCAGGTTTGCCAAAGGTTTCTTTATATAACTCAGAAAATTCCTTCCAAGCCTTTGCCTCAGAGTTTGGGTTAAAGGGCACAGTAAAAGCCATGCCTTCTACTGCAGACCCGCCATTTTCAATTAAGGTCTGAGACATGGACCAGCCGGTCCCTAAAAAGGGCATTGTAAAACCCTTTTTGCGAATCCCCTGGGCTAAGAGGGCCGTGTCCAGGCTGTTCGTCGCAAAAAGCACTATATCAGGTTGGTACCGAGCAAGGCCAATAAGTATGGTTTGCATTCCCTGCGGGTCCTTTGGGTCAAAGGGAAGGGCAACCACAGCAATTTCTTTTCTCTTTTCTTCTGCGAGGCGCCTCAGTTCTGCTGTATAGGTACGCACCAAGGCTTTACTAAAAGCCTGGTTAGAAAGGTCATCAATCACACAGGCCTTGCGGGCACCTCGCTGAAAGGATTCTTGAGCAAGCCCAAGGGCTTCATTAGTATTCGGGGTGGTAAGCCGAATGAACATATCATCTATTCCGCTAAATTCAGGACTGCTGGCACTGGGACTGATAAGGGGGATCCGGCTTGTATTGGCCAGGGGAATCAGCACCTGGGCTATAGCACTTGTCATGGGACCGATAACCGCAACTACTTGCTCTGAAACCAATTCCTGGAACACCACAGGGGCCGTTTCCGGATCCTGCTTATCATCCCGGACAAGCAGTTCAAGTTTTCGGCCATGGATGCCCCCAGCCTTATTAATTGCAGAAATCGCCAGGGACACCCCATTCCTTCCGCTGATCCCAAGGTCAGCATTAAACCCCGAAAGGCCGCCGATAAAACCAACTCGTATCGGTTTTTGACCGCAGGAACCAAACAGGATTCCCCCTGTAAGGAGTAATAAGGATATCCGACTTGCTATCGCGATTTTCATGCCCCAAGCACCTTATTACACCACTATAACCTATTTTCCCCTATGCTGTAAACATTGGAGCTTTTAGCTGCGCCCTTATATCTATTCTGGAACTATACCCTGCTCTGCCAAAAGCTGTAATGACAGTTCCCGCAGTTTATACTTCTGGATTTTACCGCTGGCGGTCATGGGGTATTCCTTTACAAAGAAGACATAGCGGGGAATTTTATGCCGGGAAATTTTCCCCCGGCAGTAGTCCCGGACATCGGCCTCTTCCATCGATACCCCATCCTTTACAATGATGAAGGCTCCCACCTCTTCACCATACTTTTTGCTGGGGACCCCCACCACCTGCACATCCTTAACGCCTTCCATGTTATAGAGGAATTCCTCAATTTCCCGGGGGTACACATTTTCGCCTCCCCGGATAATCATATCCTTAATGCGTCCCGTGATGCGGAAATACCCCTGGGCGTCGACGGCACCCAGATCCCCCGAATGGAGCCAACCGTCGGCATCAATAGCTTTGGCGGTCTCCTCAGGCTTTTTATAGTACCCCCGCATTACGTTATAGCCCCGGCAGCACACTTCACCCTGCACATCGACAGCACAATCCTCGCCGGTTTCAGGGTCCACAATTTTCACCTCCACACCGGGAAGGGGGCGCCCTACAGAAGCAACCTTCATCTCAAAGGGATCCTCCGGCGTGGTCTGGGTCATAACCGGCGAAGATTCGGTGAGCCCGTAGGCAATGGTGATATCCTTGCAGTGCATATCACTGATGACCCGTTTCATCACCTCCGTAGGACAGGGCGCCCCCGCCATGATGCCCGTCCTTAAGGATGAGGTGTTAAACATGGAAAACATGGGGTGGTTCAGCTCAGAAATAAACATGGTAGGCACCCCATACAGGGCGGTACACCGCTCGTTCTGCACCGATGCTAGAACCAAAAGAGGATCAAAACTTTCGAGCATCACTAAAGTTCCCCCGTGAGTCAGGGTACCCAAAACCGCCATGACACAGCCAAAACAATGAAAGAGCGGTACGGGCACACAGAGCCGCTCATCGGCGCCGAAACGCTGACTTTCGGCCACAAAATAGCCGTTATTCAGGATATTGCGGTGGGTCAGCATGACACCCTTAGGAAACCCAGTCGTACCAGAGGTATATTGCATATTGATGACATCCTGGCAGGTGAGTTCCTTTTTCGCCGCTTCCAGGAGGTCATCTTTGATATGGGTACCGAGAAGCAGGAGCTCGCTCGTATTGTACATGCCCCGGTGTTTTTCTTGCCCAATAAAAATCACATGCTTAAGATAGGGAAATCGCTCACTCTGCAAATATCCCCGTTCGCTATGACGCAGTTCAGGGATGAGCTCGTAGACCATGGCCACATAATCACTGTCCCGCCAACCGTCAATGAGGGCCAGGGCGTTTAAATCGGCCTGTTTCACCAGGTATTCCAGCTCTGCGGTCCGGTAATTCGTGTTAATTGTTACCAACACCACCCCGATCTTTGCGGTGGCAAACATAAAGGTAAGCCAGTCGGGCACATTAGTTGCCCAGATTCCCAGATGATCGCCCTTTGTAAGCCCTATGGCCAGTAAGCCCTTGGCCAGAGCATTAACTCGCTCATTAAACTGGGCATAGGTAAAACGAAGGTTCCGGTCCGAATAGACAATAAATTCCTTATCGGGATGGGCCTGGGTCTCTTCTTCCAGAACCTGGCCCAGGGTTTTCTCTAAAAGCGGTACCGAGCTTTGCAGTGACATAGGAGGCTCCTTTTAATAGGGGGTATACACCACAGCGAGGATTTTTGCTTCACCATCTTTGCTGTGAACATGGTGTTCCACAATGGAATCCAGATATATTGAATCTCCCTCAGTAAGCACATAGGTCTCTTTGCCATAAAGGATCTCCACAGAGCCCTGGAGCACATAAATGAATTCTTCACCCTCATGGGAAGAGGTCCGTATATCCTTTGATGAAGACCCATGGATATCGATGATAAAGGGTTCCATGTGTCGGCCCGCCTTGTTGTGGGCCAGGGAATAGAAATCCAGGTCACTCGATGCGGCCCCGGAACTGCCGGCAAAACGGACCGCCGGAACCGGCGAACCAGCGCGGGCAACTACCGGACCGATGGTATCCACATCATCCAGAAAGGTTCCCAGTCTTACCCCAAGAACACGGGCAATCTTGATGAGGGGTGCCAGCGACGGGGGGAGTTCATTCTGTTCCAGGGCCGCAATCAGGTCCTGATGCAGTCCAGCCCGCTCCGCCAGATCGGCCACACTCATGTTCCGGGCTTCCCGAATCCTCTTAATCCGTTCACCCACCTTATTGTATTCTGCCATGGTACACCTTCCTTTTTACAGTGCTACAGTTTGGCAGAAGCCTATCGGATAAAACCTGCTGAGGTAAAGGGGGGCAATAAAAAAAGGTTACATTGAATTGCTTGCGATGCTAACCAAAGGTCCATAATCCGATAATTGAGGCTGTCTGATAACTCTGTTAGTTATCAGACAGCCCTTGTATTTTCTCGGATTTTAGCGTTTTTAACCCTTTCGACGTATTACAACCAGGTAAAATCGCTAAAATCCTACGAAAATACG
>Ga0272446_1006856_pt1 | contig 11631 bp, 8 predicted proteins | sample YNPCB0061_FD_194587 | JGI IMG/M metagenome (GOLD analysis project Ga0272446, IMG submission 194587) | Hot spring microbial mat communities from Yellowstone National Park, WY, United States - YNP-CB-006-1 | ecosystem: Environmental > Aquatic > Thermal springs > Hot (42-90C) > Sediment | place...
AACGCTGGAGGATGTGGAACGACTGGCTGGGAAGCATGCCGGTCTTTCACGCCCAAATCGGGAACGGACGCATCGCTTCCACGCTCGAACCTGTCGTTGTCGCCTCAGCCGGGTACACCGCCGACGACTTCTTCCTGCCGGGGCTGGTCTCGCTGCTCATCAACGGGCATTTCATTTCGGATTGGACGCTGTACAAAGGCATGAAAGTCATTCCGCCCGACAGCCGCATGGAGTGGGACGAAAAAGGCTTCCGCGCAGAAAAACTCTGGACGGTGGAACCCAGCCAGAGTCGGTGGGAGGCGGGCTGGGACGACCTGGTAGACGAGATGTACGAACTCTCTCGGCAGGCAATCGTGCAGGCGTTGAGCAGTTATCCCAAATGGATCCTGCCGCTTTCTTCGGGTCTGGATTCGCGTCTCATCGCCGCAGTGGCGGCAGATGTCGGCGCAGATGTTTACACCTACGCCTGGGGCGAGCCTGAGTCTACGGATGTCGTCTATTCCAGCCGCATTGCAAAAGTACTCGGTTATCCCTGGAAGCGGATTGATATGTGCGAGGATTTTCTCGCCTGTTATACCCCGCTCTGGGCAGACCTGTTCGGCAGTTCCATGCACTTTCACGGCATGTACCAGATGTGTTTTCTGGATTCCATCCGCGCGGAGCCTGGCGATGCCCTGGTGAGCGGCTTTTTAGGCGACGTACTTTCGGGCAGCAGTTTGGTGGAACAGAAACCAGGCGTCGTCTTTTACAAGAAAGATTGGTACCTGCACTGGGACCCCGACAGCCTCAAAACCCTGATGAAAACTCCCCTGGATGATGCCCTGCAGGAGGTTGCCGCAGAGGTGCAGCGACTGTTCGACCACATTCCGGGCGCGCACTTTTCCCGCCTGCAATTGTTCGAACTATGGAGCCGCCAGCGCTTTTTCACCGCCTTTCAAGCCACGCTTTCATCCTACTGGCGCGGCGTTGCCACCCCCTTCCTCAACCGCGCATATGCCCGCTTCAGCCTCTCGCTGCCAAGAGCCGTCATCGAAAACAGGAGACTGCTGGCAGATGTCTTCCGCCGTCATTACGGTAAACTGGCGGTCATCCCCGGCACCTATGCCAGCCAGCCCTTCGTCCTGACCGGTAAATACCTCCTCAAACACCGCATTGTGAAATATCTTCCTGCCTCGCTGCATCACGGACCGTTGGCCGGCTTCAACGATGTTCCCCTGCGCATGGATATTGACTGTATTCAGGCAACCGGCAAAGAGTCGCTCTGGCCTCTCTACGAAGCCTGGGATCAACTCTCAGAATGGCTGGATGTTCGTCTGCTGGAGCGCGAGTACCAGACCCTCAAACGCTCGAAGGAAGACATCCGTCCGCTGCGGCGCTTGCAATCGGTGCAGACGCTCGCCTACCGTTTGCTTACACCCCTCACGAGCCTTTCATGAAACATCCAAAAGTAAGTGTAGTCATTCCCACTTATGGCGGTGCCCGTCATCTGGGCGAAGCCATCCAGAGCGTCCTCAACCAAACCTGGCAGGACTTTGAACTCATTGTCGTTAACGACGCCTCCCCCGACGACACCGACGAGGTCATGGCTCGCTTCGACGATCCGCGCATCTGCTACATCCGTCACGAAACGAACCGCGGCGTGGCGCTGGCGCGTAAGACCGGAATCATGGCTTCGCAGGGTGAAATCATCGCCCACCTCGACCAGGACGACCTCTACCACCCCGACAAACTTCGCCTGCACGTGGAATTTCTGGATCGACATCCAGAAATTGGCTTCACCTACAACTCTCGCTTCGAACTCTACCCGACCTCCGGCGCCGTCCGCGAGATTCTGCGCCCCTCTCCCCGCCTCACCCTCGAAGACTTTGCCCTTGCCTTCCCGCTTGCGCCCAGTGTTTGGGTGCAGAGACGGGAATGGGCAACCCGCGAGGAAATCTGGCAGGAACCTTTTTACCGCGGGCGTGAAATCGTCATTTGTGGGCGGCTCTACATGGCAGGCTGCAAATTTGCCATGATAGACCGCGCCCTCAACTACCGCCGCTATCACAAAAACCGTCAGGTCAATAACCTCGTCCGTCAGTGCGAGGCGGAACGCGCCTGCCAGCAAATCATCTTCGACGACCCGCGCTGTCCTCCCGAAGTGCAGGCGCTGCGCGACATAGCCGCTTCGAACATCTACTCCATGTGGATGTACGTCGCCTACCTGCAGGGCGAATACGAAACCGCCCGGGAATTTCTGCGGCAAACCGTCCGCTTGAACCCCTGGCTATTGGAAGGGACACCGCCGCATCTTCTCGACGACCTGGTCATTGACAGCATAGACGACGAAGGCGAAAGCCTCGAAGACCTCCTCCGCCGCATGTTCGAAAACCTGCCGCAGGAACTTGAAGCGCTCAAACCCTACTATCCCTGGGCGGTGACGCGCGGCTACCTCATGCAGGGCATTCGCGCTGTGATGTGGAACCGCCCCGCCGAAGCCGACGCCTACTTCTCGCGCGCTGCCTCCGCTGCTTCTCAATTGAACGCCGCTTTCATCCAGTGGCTGGTCTCTCATCTGCTGGCATACGAAGCCGAATATGGGCTGCAGGCGGCGCTGCGAACGCTTCGTCAAATTGCCTCCCGCCTTGAGCGGTTGGGGGCAACATCCGTCCATCGCACCCTGCGGGCAGAATTTTTCACCGCCAGGGTATTCGATGCCAGGCAATGGGGGGCGAAGCGCAAGATTTTCTCCAGCATGGCGGGCATCCTGGCGAGCGAACCGCTTCGGCTTTTGCGCAATCGCGGGGTACTTTCCGCTTTTGTCCATGACATTCCCTTGCTGGATGTTTTAACCCACTGAAAGGGAAGAAGAAAATGAAAAAGGCAATTGTGCTGGGCGTAGGCAATGCGCAAGTGGACCTCATCCGCTATCTCAAGTCGCAAGGCTGGTGGGTGATTGGGTGTAGTTACCGCCGCGAAGGCAGAGGGCTCGATTACATAGATCAGTTTGCTCTTATCAACGTCATTGACGCCGATGGGATAGAACAACTTGCCCGCACCGAAAACGTGGACCTGGTTTATTCGATTGGCTCCGATCTTGCCATGCCGGCTGCTGCGCGCGTCGCCTCGCGCCTGGGGCTTCCCTTCCTCATCCCCGCCGAAACGGCGGAACTGCTGCAAAACAAACTCCTCCTGCGCGGCTTTCTAACCCAACACGCCATCAGCCCCATCCGCTACAAAGGCATCCGCTCTCAAGCAGACCTGGACGATTGGAGCATCTTCCCTGCTATCATCAAGCCGGTCGATAATCAAGGGCAGCGCGGTGTCTTTGTGGCAGCCAGCCGCGAGGAAGCCAAAGCCCGCCTGGAAAACTCCCTTCAGTTTTCCCGCAGCCGCACGGTAATCATCGAAGAATTTCTGGTGGGACCGGAAATTTCCGTCAATACCTTTGTCGTCAACGGCGAGACCGTCTTCAACGAGGTCTCTGACCGCCTGGTGGTGGAGGAGTTTCCCGGCGGTATCCCGCGCGGACATATCTATCCGGCAGTGCATTGCGCAGAAGCCGCCCGCCAGGAAGCCCAAAGGCTCACCGAGGAATGCAATCGCGCGTTGGGCGTTCGGAATGGTCCCGTCTATTACCAAATGATCCTCACCGCCGGCGGCCCGCGCATTGTGGAGGTGACGCCCCGCCTGGACGGCTGTCACATGTGGCGGCTGATTAAAATGACCAGCGGCGTAGATCTGCTGGAAGCCAGCGTGAAATGCCTGCTGGGAGAAACGCCGCCCGCCCTGACCGTGCAGCCTGGTCTTCAAACCCGTTATCTTGGCTTTTACTATTGCCCGCCGGGCAGTCAATTTTCGCGGGCAAATCACCCTGCCGCTCCCGCAGCGGAACACCTCGAATACTATTATGCCGATGGAGAGATCGTCCGCCCGATTAATGGGTATTGGGAAAAAGTCGGATACTATATCGAGCCTTATATTTCATAGACCTTGTTTTTGGAGAGAATAAATGCCGCCTGTTATCCGTTTCATAGATGTTTCCAAACGCTACAACCTGGGGTTGACCCGCACCAGCCTGCCCTCGGTCATTTCGCAGTGGGCAAAGCAGGCTCTGCGTGGAGGCGCCTCCTCAGACCGCAAATATCACTGGGCGCTGCGAAATATCAGTTTCGACCTCGAAAAGGGAGAGTCGCTTGCCCTCGTCGGTCCGAATGGCGCGGGCAAATCCACCATCCTCAGACTGCTGGCGAAAATCACCAACCCCACGTCAGGGAAGGTAGAGGTCAATGGTCAGTTATCCGCTTTGATTGAGTTGGGAGCGGGGTTTCATCCCGACCTGACCGGGCGGGAGAACATTTACCTCAACGGCACCATCCTGGGGCTCTCGTACAAAGAAGTCCAGAAACGCTTCGATGAAATCGTGGCGTTTTCGGAGATCGAAGAATTCATTGACACCCCCGTCAAACGCTACTCCTCCGGCATGACCGTGCGCCTGGGCTTCGCCGTCGCCTCCTGCATCGAACCTGATATTCTGCTGGTGGACGAAGTGCTGGCGGTGGGCGACGCCTCCTTCCGTCAGAAGTGCATCGAGCGCATCAAGACGCTCCTGAACAACGGCACCAGCCTGATCTTCGTCTCCCACGATATGGGACTGGTACGCTCCGTGTGCGAGCGCGCCATCTACATCGAACACGGACAGGTGCAAAACGTCGGCACCAGCGGCGAAATCATTGACATCTACAACCAGGTGCTCGACAGACGCCGCATCGAAAAAATGAGCCGCGCCGACGGCGCAGCCGACGATGTGGAAGGCGGCGTGGAGGTCACGAAGATCGAAGCGCTCGACGCCAACGGCAACCCTGTCCGCGAAACCTACGGCGACCAGCCGCTCGAAATCCGCGTCAAATACGCCGCCTACAAAGACATCGGCAAAGCCAACGCCATCGTCCTCCTCTACCGCTCCGACGGCTTGATGTGCGCCAACATGCGCTCCCACCTGGATGGCTACCCTCTGCACATCACCAAAGGAGAGGGCGAGTACTCCGTGCGCCTCGAACCCCTGCAACTCTTCGGCGGCACCTACTACGCCATTACCTGGATCATGAACGCCGACGACTCCGACGGACTTGCCTACGGCGCCTCCGATTGGTTCGAAGTGCGCAACCGTGTCCCTGGGCGCGAGGCGCATATCGCCGTCTACGAACCGAACCGCAGGTGGAGTCAAAACGCCGGCGCCGCTATCACCGAAACTGCGAGGCAGGCATGATCGCACAAACCAACCCGCTCCTCAAACTGCGCGACCTCATCTGGGCATGGACCATCCGCACCCTGCGCGGGCGCTACCAGCAATCTGCCCTCGGCTGGCTGTGGGCAATCGTCCAGCCCGTCGCCACCGTCGCCATCTTTGCCGTCGTCTTCACCCGCATCGTCCCTGTGGATACGGGCGGCGTGCCGTACATCCTCTTCTCCTACTCGGCGGTCGTCCCGTGGACGCTGCTCGCCACCTCCCTGCCCGATATGGCAATGTCGCTCGTGCAGAACATGAACCTCGTGGGCAAAATTTACTTCCCGCGCGAGGCGCTGCCCATCGCCGCCCTGCTCGCCCGCATCGCCGACTTCGGCATCTCATTCATCCTGCTGGTGATTCTGGTCGTCATCTACGGACTTCCCGTCTCCCCCCTCGGACTGCTCTTCCTGCCCCTCATCTTCCTGATTCAAATCACGCTTCTGCTCGGACTGGGAATTGGCTCCGCCGCCCTCAACGTTTTCTACCGTGACGTGGACCCCCTGCTCAAACTCATCATCCAGATCTGGTTCTACGCCTCGCCCATCCTCTACCCCGTCACCCTTGTCCCCGAAAAGTGGCAGTGGCTGTACTTCCTCAACCCCATGGCGGGCATCATCGCCTCCTACCGCGACGTGCTCATCTACAACCGCCTGCCCGGCGACTACCTCCTGCCCGCCGCCCTCGTATCCCTCTTCATCTTCGTGCTGGGATACTGGTTCTTCAAACGCGTCGAATTCCAGTTTGCCGACATCATCTAACGTCCATGAATTCCCCTCTCGTCAGTGTCATCATCCCCGCCTATAACCAGGCAGAATTCCTCCCCGAGACGATTCAAAGCGTCCTCAACCAGACCTACCCTCACTTCGAAATCATCGTCGTCAACGACGCCTCCACCGACAACACCGACGAAGTCATGGCACGCTTCAACGACCCGCGCATCCGCTACCTCGTCCACGAGCAAAACCAGCGCCTCTCCGCCGCCCGCAACACCGGCATCCACGCCTCCAAAGGCGAAATCCTCTTCCTGCTCGATGCCGACGACCTCTTTCACCCCGAAAAACTCGAAGCGCACGTCAGGTTTCTGCAGGAACACGCCGAAGTGGGCGTCTCCTACAACGCCCGCTTCGAGCTGAACCACTCCGCCAACACCATCCGCGAGATGTGGCGCCCGCCGCTCACCGTCGGCTTGAAAGACCTGCTCCTTGCCTTCCCCTTCGCCCCCAGCGACACCGTCGTCCGCCGCGACTGGGCGTTCAAAGCAGGGTTGTTCGACCCCGCCGTCGGCACCGCCGAAGATACCGACTTCCCCTGCCGCCTCGCCCTGGCCGGCTGCACATTCGCAGGCATAGACCGCGCCCTCAACTACCGCCGCTACCACTCCGGGCGCGGACGCAAAAACCTGCCGGGCCGCCTGCGCGACGTAGAACAGGTTCAGGCAGCGGTCTTCGCCGACCCGCGCTGCCCGCAAGAAGTCAGAGAGATTGGGCGCATGGCAATCAAACATCACCTCATGGTCATCGTCTCGCTGGCGCTCATCCAAAACGAAACTGCCCACGCCCACAAATACACCCGCGAACTCGTTGCCCTCGACCCTTCCGTCATCAAGGGCGCTCCCTGTGAACTGGTGGACTTCCTCCTCTCCGAGTGCATCGCCGACGAAAGCGAAGATCACGAAGCGCTCCTCAAACAAGTCTTTGCGGGCTTGCCGAAGGAACTGGCATCGCTCTCCGCACAATACGACTGGGCGGTTGCCCGCGGCTGGCTGTGGAAGGGCATCCGCGCCGCCATCTGGGGCAGAGACGAAGCCGCCCTTCACCACTTCGACCGCGCCCTTGCCCTGCGCGCCCCGCTGGACGAACCCCTGATGCAGCTCATCACCTACCACCTGCTCGGCTACGAAACCGAATTCGGCACAGAGGCAGTGCGGCGCGTCCTCCAAAAACTCACCCCCCTGCTCAACCGCATCGAAAAGCGCGGCGGCGACAAACTGCAAGGCTCCTACCTCATCAACCGCGCCTTCCAGTTCTACCGCGCGCACGACTACCAGAAAGTCCCCTCCCTCGTCATCCGCGCCTGCCGCAGCGACCCATCCTACCTTTCCAACCGCGGCGTGCTTTCCATCTTCATGCGCTCCTCCCTCAAACAAATCCCATGAAAATCCTCATGGTCTCCAACGACATGCAAGACTTCGGCGGGCTGGAAGAATATGCCGTCAGCCTCGCCGTTGCGCTCCAACAGCAGGGACAGCAAGTCAGTTGGCTCTCGGCGGCGTGGGTGAACCCCGAAAACCAATACGCCCGCCGCCTTGCCGAAGCCGGCATTCCCCTCGTGCAGCCCCCCGCATGGATCTCCAAACCCGCCTCCGACTGGGACACAAAAGAACGCCTCCTGCTTTGGACCATGCGCCTGCTCAGCCCCTTCGTCCTTTTCCTCGCCCTGGGCGTTTCCCTCCTCAAACGCCGACCCTTCGCCCAAGCCCGCGCCAGCGCCTACAACTTCCTCAAAGGCAGGCTCATGGACCGCCTCATCGGTCCCGACTACCGCAAATCTCTCGCCCGCCTCCTGCTCAACCGCTGGAACCGCCGCTGGAAACCAGACCTCCTCCACATTCAAGGCTACACCACCAGCCTGCTGTTCGTCATTGACTGGGCATACGCCAACGGCATCCCCGTCCTGTACGAGGAACACCAAACCCCCGACCCGCAATTCAACTGGTGGAAAGGCTTCGAATCCACCATCAACAAAGCCGACCGCGTCATCGCCGTCTCCGAAAAAAGCGCCGAGGGACTGCGCGAAGTCTGCAAAGTGACCCGTCCCATCGTCGTGCGCTCGCCGCTGCTTTCCGACCCCTTTCAGGGCAGATGGCACAGAGACTACGCTCAGCCTGCCGCGCGTCCATTCACCGTCACCACCCTTGCGCGGCTGTACGTCACCAAAGGCTTGACCTACCTGCTCGAAACAGCCGCCCTCGTCAAACAGACCCATCCCCACATCCGCTTCATCGTCTATGGCGAGGGCGAATTACGCGGCGAACTGCTCGAACAGGCACAGCGCCTCGGCTTGAACGGCGCCGAAATCTTCCCCGGCGCCTTTGCAGGGCGCGAAGAACTCACCCGCATCATGAACTGCACCGACGTCTTCCTGCTCTCCTCCGTCCTCGAAGGTCAGCCGCTGGTCATCGTCGAAGCGATGGCATACGGCTGCCCCATCGTTTCGACCAACGTGGGCGGCATCCCCGAACTCCTCCGCGACGGCGTAAACGGTTTGCTGTGTCCTCCTGCCAGCCCCCAATGCCTGGCGGAAAAAATCAAACTCCTGGCAGACGACCCCGCCCTGCGCGAGCGCCTCGGTCGCGCCGCGCGCGCATTCTACGAAAACAGCCCCTTCGAAGCGAAGGCGGCGGCGCGCTTCTTCGCCGCCGTTTACGAAGAAACGCTTGCAGAGAGAAAAAGGCTTGAGGGGAGGCGGCAGTGAACGGTCCAGAAAAAGAAGCGGCGGCTCGTCCCATGAAAATCGCCCACTGCCTCCCCGATCAGGGCTGGGTGGACGAGATGCGCGGGCAAAATCCGCGCGACGCCGCCCACATCCAGCAAAAATACATCGCCGAGGGACTGCGCGGGCGCGGGCATACCGTCACATGGGTGGCGCCGCACGGGCTGGAGGAAGTCTGCGTGAGCGACCTGACCGAAACCCAAACCGCCCCGCGCACCTGGACGAAGCGCCGCTGGTTCGACCTGCTTGCGAAAGCAGCCTGGAAACTGCAACAGCCGCTGGGCGTGCCGTACCTCAACATCTTCTCCAACCTGCGCCGTTACGACGCCTGCCTGCAAGCCCTGCCGGGTCACAATGTTGTCTTCGAGCGCAACAGCCTGTACAACGCCGGCGCGGCGATGGCGTGCCGAACCCTGCAACTGCCCTACGTGATGTTCTTCGACGCCGACCAGATCGCCGAACTCGACTTCATGGGCAAGCCGCTCAAAGGTCTGTTGCGCTGGCGGGCAATCCATCTTCTGCGCCAAAACCTGAGCGCCGCCCGCCGCGTTGTCTGTGTTTCTGAGACCGCCAAACGCCACCTGATGACGCACTGGAACGTGCCGCCAGACAAACTCATCGTCCTGCCCAACGCCGTGGACGTGGAACGCTTCCAACCGGACCCGAACCTGGGCGCCCAAACCCGCGCCTCCCTCTCGCTGACGGCGGATCAGCCGCTCGTCGTCTTCGTCGGCAGTTTCTACCAGTGGCACGACGTGACGACCCTGCTCCACGCCTTTGCCCGCGTGCAACGCGAACGCCCCGAAGCGCGCCTGCTGCTGGTGGGGGACGGGGCGGAGCGCGAGCGGATGACCGCCCTCGCCCGCGACCTGGGGCTGGGCGAATCGGCGCGCTTTACGGGCTTCGTCTCTCATGCCGACGTGGTGCGTTACATCAACGCCGCAGACATCGCCGTGGTCCCTGTGCCAAAGATGGCGCGCGAGATGTGGCTCTCGCCAATGAAACTCTTCGAATACATGGCTTCGGGCAAGGCAGTGATCGCCTCTGCCCTGGGGCAGATTGTGGACGTGCTGCGCGACGGCGAAAACGGCTTACTCGTTCCGCCGGGCGACGAATTGGCGTTGGCTGCGGCGATTGAGCGGCTGATTGCCGATGCGCCCCTGCGGGACCGGCTGGGCTGGCAGGCACGCGAAGATGCCGTGCGCTATCACTCGTGGGAGCAATATATCCTGCGCCTCGAGGCAGTGCTTGCCGATGCCGCCAGCGCATAGTAGAAGATTTTTATACGCAACCCGCGCGTTAGAGAACGCGCTCTACGCAAGGTTTATGGAATGTTTTGAAATGGACTTTACCCAATGAACGTCTTGTTTCTCTCCAACATGTATCCCCCGCACGTCATTGGCGGGTATGAAGCCCTGTGCCAGGAAGCGGTGGAAGGATTTGCTCAACGCGGGCACCGCGTTTCGGTTTTGACCAGCACCTACGGCTACGAGCGTGAGTTTTCCGAAGGGAACATCCACCGCCTGCTCTCGCTGGAGGGTGATTTGCAATTCTACAAAATGAAAGATGCCTGGTCCTATCCGCGCCGCCGCGAGCGGAATTTGCAGCATCTGCGCCGCCTCATTCAGGCGGAAAAGCCCGACATCGTCTTCATCTGGGGCATGTGGAATTTGTCCAAGAGCCTGGCGCTGGAGGCGGAGCGGCTGATGGGTTCGCGTGTGGTGTACTACCTTGCCAACCCCTGGCCCATTGAAGCGAACATGCACCAGCAATTCTGGGATGCCCCCGCCACCACGCCGCTCAAAACCCTTGCCAAGCGTCTTCTGCGCATCCCTGCCCGCATCGTCTTGCGCGAGGAGTGGCAGAAGGTCCCGCTTCGGTTCGAGCATGCGCCGTGCTGCTCCGCCGCCCAGCGTGACCAGCTGCTCGAGGCGGGCGTCCCGCTCCAGGATGCGCCCGTCATCTACGAAGGCGTGGACCTGACCAACTATCTCGCCCAGGCAGGCAAACGGACGTTCGAATTGAAGGACGGCATCCTGTCGCTGGTCTTCGTCGGCATTCTGGCGGAGCATAAGGGCGTGCATACCCTCCTCGAGGCGTTGAGTCAGTTGTCGGCGGAGGAGAGGAAGCGCCTGCATCTCACCATTTTAGGCAAAGGACACCAGCAGTACGAGGCTCGTCTGCACGGTCTCGTAGATCAGCATCAACTGTCGGATGTGGTCGAGTTCCATGCGCCGATTCCGCGCCCGCAATTGCCGGAGTTCCTGGGCAGGTACGATGTCCTGCTCCTGCCTTCGGTTTGGGCAGAGCCGCTGGCGCGCATCATGCAGGAGGGGCTGGCGTGCGGCATGGCGGTGGTCGGCTCGGCGAACGGCGGCACGGCAGAGACCATCATCCACGGAGAGAACGGACTGCTCTTTCAGCCCGGCGACGCGGCAGATTTGGCGCACCAGATTCGCCGTCTGCTGGAAGACCCGTCGCTGCTGCGCAAACTGGCTGAAGGAGGCAGGCAGACCGCCGAAGAACGGTTCGACATCCACAAAATGGTTGCCAACCTCGAAGCCTATCTCTTGAAAGTCATTCAAACATCATACTCAGTAGATCACGAAAACATCGCGTAGTGTGCGCTCTCCCCTGGCGCCGCCCGCCATTGCGAAGCATCCCCGAAGCGAAGCGGAGCGGGAGGGCAGGTGTAGCGCAAAACTGGCGTTAGAAGACGCGCTCTACGCAAATCAACTCTAAGAACCTATCCGAAAATTCCCGCAATCCCGGCTCCGCCCGGAGATAAATCTCCGGGCTACCAGTACAAAGTCCGCTTAAGCGGACTAGATCGCCGGGTTTAGCCGTCTTCAGACGGCTTTGGATGGATA
>Ga0272446_1006857_pt1 | contig 11630 bp, 7 predicted proteins | sample YNPCB0061_FD_194587 | JGI IMG/M metagenome (GOLD analysis project Ga0272446, IMG submission 194587) | Hot spring microbial mat communities from Yellowstone National Park, WY, United States - YNP-CB-006-1 | ecosystem: Environmental > Aquatic > Thermal springs > Hot (42-90C) > Sediment | place...
CTTGGCGAAATATTTATCCAGCGCCCGTTCGAAGGCTTGGGCGAACTCACGCCGTGATGCGGTCGGTGAAGCAGCTTCGGTCATGGCTTCGTAGATCATGACCGGCTCATGCTTGCCTTTGACCGCGACTTTATCGAGGCGGCGCATTAGGATGCGCTCGCCGCAGGCTTGGCGCGTGGCCTCGGTTACGAGGATGCCGACCTTGTATTGGCGTGTCAGGCCTTCAAGGCGCGATCCAAGGTTGACATTGTCGCCGATGACCGTGTAGTCGAAACGCGCTTCGCCGCCGACGTTGCCCACGACCATATCGCCCGTGTTGATGCCAATGCCGATGCGGATCTCGATCTCGCCGAACTCCTTTTTGGCGTTCATGTCGTCAAGGACCTCCTGCATCTTGAGGGCCGTAGTCACAGCGCGGAAGGCATGATCGGGCTGTTCGAATGGCGCGTTCCAGAACGCCATGACCGCGTCGCCGATGTACTTGTCGAGCACACCGTGTTCCTCAAAGACGATGGCCGTCATGCGGGAAAGGTAGATATTCAGAATCTCGACGAGCTTATCCGGACTCAACTTCTCAGAGATTGAGGTGAAACCGCAGATGTCGGAGAAAAGTACGGTCATAACCTTGCGCTCGCCGCCGAGGCGCAACTTGGACGGGTCCGCGATGATCGTCTCGACCACGGCCGGCGAGACGTAGCGCGAGAAGGCGGTTTTGAGCTTGCGGCGCTGGCGATCCGAGGCGATGCGGCGTTCGAGAGTCACGCCGGCGTAGGCGAAGATGATGCAGAAGGACGGCCACAGGACGTCGAACAGCCAGCCGCGATCGAAAAGCACGAAAGCCCCGACAATCGTGACAGCCCAAAGGCCGGCGGCCGCAGGCAGGCTGTAGCGGGCGCGCAGACGCGGGACCCCGAAGCCCAGAAGCAGGCCCAACAGCACGAGATACAGCGCGACCAGATAATCCGGCACATCGCGCAGCCAGCGCCGGTTGAGCAAGGTATCAAGGACGTTGGCGTGGATCTCGATCCCGGACATGGGCTGGCCGCCAGATGTCGGAACCAGCAGATTGTCATGCAGGTCGAAGGCCGTGGCCCCGACCAGAACAATCCCGCCTTTGAGCGGCGAGAGGTCGGCCGTGCCGCGCAGGACGTTGGCGGCAGAGATGGTGCGGAAACCCTGGGGATTATTCGGCGGCCCGGAGAAATTCACCCGCATCCGACCGAGCTTGTCGAGCGGAGCCTCGCTGAGGCGGTTCTCCTGCCCGGCCAACCTCAGGATCTCAGATTCGAATGACGGGATACTACTCGCATCCTTGCCTTTGACCGCTAGAGGCAGCCGGCGGAAGACGTTGTCCATGTCAGGCGGCGAGTTAACGTGGCCGGTCGCCTTGGCCGCCGCGCCCAGGAGCGGAATCGGCTGGAGCACGGTCTGCGGGTCATAGGTCAAACTCTTGCGGCCGACGAGCATGCTCAACTCAAGGGGCAAAACGACATTTCCCGCGTCCTTGAGCGCCGCCGCGAGATCCCCGTCGTCCTTATCATTCGACGGTTCCGGAAAGTTGACATCGTAGCCGATGACCGTGGCGCCGGCGGCTTTAAGCTTTTCCACGATCTCGGCATGTACCGACCGCGGCCAGGGCCAGCGGCCGATTTGGGTCAGCGACGCGTCATCGATGGCGACAATCGAGATGCGGGAATCCGGGCGATGAGGAAGGAAAAGCAAGTCGAGCATCCGGCTATCCCAACTGTCCAGCAAGCCGGCATAAAAACCGAGCGCAGATAAAATCCCAATGGCGGCGCCGACCAGGAGCGGATGAAATCTTTCGATGTTTATCTTCATAACATGCGTCAGCGCCCGATGACGTTAAAGTCGCGGAACGCGGTGATGCGTTTGGTACCCTCGGCATACGTGCCGGAGACGCGGACTACGCCCAACGCATCCTGGCCGGCGTTAAAAATACTACCGTCCATGAAGCCGAGGTTGAGGTTAGAGGTCGAAAAAGTGGAGGAGACAGTCACGTCCTTGATCGAATTGTCGGTATAGACGGCGATGACCTTGAGCGGCACGCGCTGGCCAAAGGTGACATTGAGCGGCTCGGCCGGTTCGATGCGGAGCGTCTGCAGGACCACTGGCGCAGGTTTGACCTCGAGTTTCATCGTAGCCTCAAACGGCTGACCCAGGTCCTCGAACTTGGCCGTGACCGTCACTTGGCCGACGGCGGTCGGCGTAAGCACCGGACCGTTCATCTTGCCCGGGCCGGTGACGCTGAAGTGCGACAAGGAAGTCACGTCGACGGATTGGCCGTCGGCCTTGAGTGCCCGGACCTTGATGGCCACGGTCTGACCTAAATACGGATTGCCCGGCGCCGCCGAGACCAGGATGTTCTCATAAGGCGTGGTGGTTGTGGCGGAGGTTGTGGCGGCCGCAACCGGCATCTCGGAGGTCGAGGACGTCGAGGTCGCAGACAGATTCTCGGACGAGGTGATCCGGCTCTGCGGCGGCTCGATGGCCGTAGCCAAACGGACGCGGTAAGCGACTTCGCGGGCCTTAAGCACGTCTAGTTTACCGCGCAGGGCGGACAGCCTGTCGACTGCGGCCGTATTCGGAAGCTGATCGATGTCGCGTTCGACATTGGCCAGGCCTTGCCGGGCCGCATCCAAAGCGACCTTGGCTTCGTCCAACGACGATTCGGTGATGAGCATCGAGGCCTCGTCAAGCCGGGCGTCGATGGCGCTGAGCCGGGCGTAAGCCTGCTCGACCTTGTCGTTGCCGGCGAAGGATATCTGGACATCCTCCAGGCGCTGCTTCATGCGGTAAAGCGGCGAAGACGGGCCGATTTCGTAGAAGAGGCGCGCGATCTCGGAGAACGAACGGTTCAACGGACGCCGATAAACCGCGCTGTCAGGACCGGCGAGCTTGGCGCCGACTTCGTTCTCGAGCTGGGTCAAAGCGGCGAAAGCCGCGCCCGATCTGCCGCGTTCGATGAGCTTCTTGGCGCCGTACAGTCGGCGTTCGACATATCCGGCATAAAGTTCCGGGGCATGGGTTTTATCCAGAGATAAATGGAGCTTCTCCGACAGGCGCGTCACATAATCGAACAGGCTGTCCGGCGAGGTGCCGCCCATTTTGGCGAGACGGTCCACCAAACGGCGCTCGGATTCCACCGCGAACGCGCCGTCGCGATGGCTGTTGGCGTCGAACCACTCCCCCTCCAGCATGTCGTCAGTGAGCGCCTTAGTCTGGCCGATCTTGCCTTGCTCGTCCAACGCGACCATGAAGCCTTCGCTCACCACGACCGGCTGTTTTTGCCCGTCGGCCTCGGATGAAGAGCCGCTCAGCTCGACCGCAGATTCGGTGACGGCCAAAGACAGCCCGTCGGCCTGGCGCTCAACATCGAAGGTTGTGCCGCGGACAGTCGCCACCGTGTTCTGGATGCGCACGGCATAGGTGTCATCTAGCTCAAACAGCCGCAGGATATGCGACCATAAGCGTCCGGCCCGCAACTCGAGCCCGATACGCAAAGCCGAGGTCGGTCCGGGAGCCTGGAGTTCCGTGAGGCGGACTTCCGAACCCGGCCCCAACCGGCTTTGCGTCAAATCATACGCAGTCAGAGTCGCCTGACCATCGGCGCCGGTACGCACGCTGTCGCCCGCCTGGAGCTCATCATTGTCATTCGCCGTCGACCAATTAGCGTCAGTGACTCGCTTGATTTCGACTTTCCCGCGGTCAATCTCGAGGATAACTTTACCCGGATCGGTCCTGGGCAGCGATCCCAGCGACCAAAACAGCCAACCACTGCCGGCGATAGCCAGCAAAATTACCAATAACATAAGCCATTTGCGCATATTCACGTTTAAGCATAGCATGCCGCACAGCTTGACAAAAGGCGCTTTTCCTGTTATTTTGCGCCCTGTTTGGGCTGGACAGATGGCTGCCCCCACACCTTTCAGGCTTATGGGATAAACTATGTCATGAACTGTATCTACATCCTCAAAAGCCAGTAAGGACCACGAACTTTAACAGGCTAGATGGAAGATCCAAAACGACGTTTCAAGGAGCACCCAGACGGCTCGTCCGACGCAACAAAGAGCAGACGACCATTCATGCTAGCTGACTACGAAATATATGCTTCTAAAAACGAGGCGATAACGCGTGAGAAGAATCTTAAACTCCGCGCTAAAACTCTTAATTAAGAGAAACATGGAATCTCTTCCAGTCTCAAAAAAGCCTGAAAGGTGTGGGGGAGGAAAGTCCGAACACCCGTTCCGCAGCAATGCGGAATGTCGCGAGAGCCGCTAACGGCGGCCAGGATATAACGGAGCGGATGATGACATCGCGGCTTCCTGTCATAAGCAGAAAACCGCGTCCAAAGTTCCTCCGCAAACCTAGGGAAAGTGCCACAGAGACAATACTACCCCCACACCTTTTGACGCTCGCGAGGCTTGTGCCATGAGACATAACACGGACGGGCTTAGCCTGAGCATGAACGCAAGTTCTGACACCGCGGCTCTTCGCGGCAAACAGAACAGCGTCAAAAGGTGTGGGGGGAAAGGTGAAAAGTGAAATGGTGTGGTCGGACGCCAATCCGACTGCTACGTTTCTCGGACCGTGGTGACACGGCCCCGCGGTAAACCCTCTCTGGTGCAAGAGCAAGAACCGATTTCCGCGCAAGCGGAATGAGGAACTGGTAGCTCGCATGAGGTGATGAGCAATCATCATCCCAGATAGATGGCCATCGCCCCCGCACCTTTCAGGCTTTTTGAGATAAACTAGACGCGTGTATTACGTCTATATCCTCAAGAGCTTGAAATGCGCGCAAAGGTGTTAGGCAGCTGAAACGCAGGATAGCATCAAGAAGTCTGAAAGGTGTGGGGGAACAAAATTCGGCTTATCGTCCAGTCCAGACATGAAAACGCCCCGGTATTCCGGAGCGTTTTCAATTACGAAACCATGTCTGGCATAGCACCGTACCCCCTACGAAAGAGGCGATTTTCGCGCTATAATCTGCTTGATTATGCGCATCCGACGGATGGACCTGACTTTCACGGCTTTGCTCTTGCCGCTCGACGCTTTGGCGCTCTACGCCGCGGCGATTTCGGCCTACGCTTTGCGCTTCTCGCGCTTTGTAACCGAGGTCAGGCCGATTTTGCAGAACGTCAATTTCACCGAGTACGTCTCGGCCGCGACTTTCTTCGTCGTGGTCTGGCTTGCGCTCTTCGCCTTGGCCGGGCTGTATTCGCCACATCCGCGCAAAGCCTGGAATGAGCTCGGCCGCATCATCCTGACCTGCGGCGCCGGCACCATGGTCGTGATTGCGACCGTGTTCTTCCGCCGGGAAATCGCGACTTCGCGCTTCATTATCCTGGCCGTGCTCGCTTTCTCTGTCCTGTATGTCGGTCTCGGAAGGCTTGTCCTGCGCACTATCCGCCATTTCCTACTGCGCTTCCATGTAGGCCATCGGCTGTACGTCATCATTGGTGATTCAAATGCGGCGCAGGACTTGGCGAGATCCTACCGCGACAATCCGGTCTTGGGGCTGACTGTCGTCAGGCAATTCAAGAGATGGAATGAGGAGACGCGGAAAGCCATCCAAACACTCAAAGACAAGGATGCGCTCGACGGAATCATCCTCGCCGAACCGGAAATGGCCAAGGAGGATGCGCTCGACATTATTGCCGTCGCCGACGAGCAGCACCTGACGTTCCGCTACCTGGCAGATTTGTTCGCGGCCAAGTTCACCAACATCGAAGTCCTGACAGATTCAGGCATCCCGGTCATCGAGGTCAAACGCACACCGCTCGACGGCTGGGGCCGCATCGCCAAGCGGGCCTGTGACATCCTAGGCGCTTCGTTTTTTCTCATTTTATTCTCTCCCCTGCTCCTAATCGCCTGTTTGGCCCTTATCATCGAAGACGGCCTACCGGTCATCTTCCAAAACATACGGGTCGGCGAAGGCGGCCGTGAGTTCAGACTCTATAAATTGCGCACCATGTGGCGAAAATTCTCGATTGGCCCGCAGTTCAAGGACTCCACGAAAGAGAACCTCGAGTTCGAAAAGAAGCTCATCAAACAAAAAAGCATAAAGAATGGGCCGGTCTACAAGATAGCGGCTGACCCGCGCGTCACGCCCATCGGGAATTTCCTACGTCGCTGGTCCATCGACGAGTTGCCACAGTTTTGGAATGTAATCAAAGGCGACATGTCCATCGTGGGCCCACGCCCGCACCAGCCGCGCGAAGTCGCGGGCTACGCCCCGCACCAGCGCCGTGTCTTTGCCATCCGTCCAGGTATCACGGGCATGGCTCAGATCTCGGGAAGAAGCGACTTGGAATTCGAAGATGAGGTCCGCCTCGATACCTGGTACATCGAGAATTGGTCGCTCTGGCTCGACTTGTATATCGTCTTAAAGACGCCCTTCGCCGTGTTATATAGAAAGGGAGCGTATTAATCCCCATATTAAATAACGGCAAAAAACACCCCCGATCGCGTGATCGGGGTTTTATTCATGACTTAGCTTCGTTCCAAACCTGTTCGATAAATGTCTGGACGGCTTGGCGGTCCGCCGTGTAGAGGAAGAACAGTTGCTGGAGCATGCCGCCGCGGACCGTGAGTTTGAGGCCGGCCGGGACTTCGACGAACTTGATTCGCTGTATTCCCGGGCCAACCATGATAATCTTGCCGATGACAACCTTGGTCACGCTCTCGAGCTTCTTGGCCGCCCGGATGAGCGGCTTGGACGCTTCGATGATGGTCGAGTGGTTGTTGTTTGTTTTCCGTCCTTGGAGCAAACCTTTGGTTTTTCTGGGCACGGGCGACTCCTTGGGAAAGATCAGATTTTTTGAAGCTAAGCAAAAAGCAGTGTTTCCGTCAAACGCCGCGTCTCCCCATTGACATATTTTACCGACAATATCCGGATGGCCGTCTAAAATAGCCGGACATGGGGCTAAAAGTCGCTTTAGTCCATGACTATCTGATCCAGGACGGCGGGGCCGAACGAGTTTTAGGCTGTCTGCAGCGACTTTTTCCCGCCGCCCCCACCTATACTATCCTGTTCGATCCGAAGCATCCACAAGCGGCCGGAAAAACCGTATATGGTTCGTTCCTACAAAAATTTCCCTTTTCACGACGCCTGGACCAGTGGTACATGCCGCTCATGCCCCTGGCTGTCGAGCAGTTGGACCTGTCCGGCTACGATCTGGTCATCTCATCCTCCAGTTCGTTCGCCAAGGGTATTATCACGGCGCCGGAGACTAAGCACGTCTGCTACATGCATACGCCGACCAGATTCCTGTGGCATGACCGCATCGGCTACCTGAACGATCTGCGCCAACCGCGTTTCGTACGCATCGCTCTCCTGCCGGTGCTACATCATCTGCGGTTGTGGGATCTCCAAGCTGCCAATCGCCCGACGCACGTACTGACCAACAGCCAGACTAGCAGGGCGCGCATCCGCAGATATTATAACCGCGAGGCCGAGGTCATCTATCCGCCGGTGGACGTAAAACGCATCCAACTTTCCCGCTCGCCCGGAACGTACTGGTTGGCCGCGGGACGGCTGGTCGGCTACAAAAGGTTCGACCTAATCGTCAGGGCGTTCGCCCGGTTGCACCTGCCGCTCAAGATATTTGGCAACGGGCCTGAACTGCGGCGACTCCGCGCCATGGCCGGACCGAAAACCGAATTCCTGGGTAACGTCACCGAACAAAGGAAAGTCGAGCTGTATCAAGGCGCCATCGGATTCCTGTATCCGCAGATCGAAGATTTCGGCCTAACCGCGGTCGAGGCCATGGCCGCCGGCAAGCCGGTCATCACCTATGGAGCAGGCGGCGGCGCGGAAAGCGTCATCGATGGCGTGACCGGCGAACACATCGAGACCCAATCGTGGGAAAATATCGCCGACGCAGTCATCCGGTTCGATCCGACAAGATACGACCCGGAACGCATTCGCGCCCGGGCCGAGGAATTCTCTGAAGACCGGTTCAAGGAGAAGATGCTCAATTATATCCGGGGAATTTCGGAAACGAAGGTCACGACCTCGGGCTGAATCTGTATGCGCTTGATCGTCGACGCCCGACCGATGGCCGAACCGATCCACGGGGGCGTGGGGCGGGTCGCTTTCGAAATTATGGACGCTTTCGCGGCAGCGAATCCGGAGACGGAAGTTGTCTGCGCCACGACCGGTTCGAGGACAACACTCTTGCCGCAACGCCTTATGGATAGGCCCAACGTCCGACACGTCCACTTTAAGTTGCCGAACAAGATTTGGAGCCTGGCTTCGATGTTCGGCCTGGTTTCGCTCTATTCGATGGTCGAGAGACGCTACGGTCCGGCGGATGCATTCTTCATGCCAAACCTGGGCTTAACAGGCCGTCTTCCGCAAGGCATCCCGTCAGTTCTTTTATTGCATGACCTCTCCTTCCTCATTGAGCCGCGCTGGTTTACGCTCAAGCAGCGCCTCTGGCACCGCGCCGTCAGAGCCAAGAGCCTGATACGCTGTGCTACCCGCTTGCTCGCGGTCTCCGAAACGACGAAACGGGACGCCGTGCGACTCCTAGGCATCTCGGCCGACCGTATCGGCGTTATTCCCCTTGGACCGACTCTGTCCGCCGCCAACTACCGACTTACCGACTCACAATTGGCCGACTTGCCTCCCAGATACGTCCTCGCCCTTGGTGCCGGCGACCCACGGAAAAACGCGGTGACGGCGATCGCAGCGGTCAAAATATTAAGGCAGGAGAGGGCGTTCCAAGATTTGAGCTTGATTGTCGTGGGCGAAAAAAGGAACGTCGTTTTGAATGAAGGTCGTCAGACGGCCGGAGCGAAGTGCTTTTCTAAAATTTTTTCAACTCCGCTCCGCTCCGCTCAAGACGACCGTTTCATCCAAATTATCTCAAGACCATCCGACGCCGAACTCGCGGCACTCTACGCCAAGGCCTCAGCCTTTCTGTATCCGTCATGGTACGAAGGCTTCGGTCTGCCGCTGCATGAGGCCGCGTCGTTCGGCACGCCGTGCGTCGCCTCGACTTCAGGCGCCTTACCGGAGACCGCGCCGATCGGCACGATCTTTGCCAATCCGGCCAAGCCTCACCACTGGGCAGAGGCCCTGGTACTCGCACTCAGCCAAGCCAGAACGCAGAAACGAACCGCTCCGCCAGCCTGGGGTAGCGCGGCGGAAGCGCTGGCGGCATCCCTAATCGCACAATAAAAGACGCCAACATCGAGCATGATGCCGGCGTTTTGGATTTGGGCCGAGTCGCTGGAGCGCGTCAGCCGAACAGCTCGAGTTTGCCCTGGGCGGCCAAGAAGCGAGAGATGACTTTGGCAATGTCCTCGATGAGGAAGCGCGGACGCTTGAGGCAGACCACCCGCGGCACGACAGGCAGCTTAAGGAACTGCATTTCAAAGGCGACCCGGCCATGCGGGAAACCCGCATAGGAATCCAGCGTCGTTGTATCGATTACTAGACCATAGAGGCCCGACATGAGCTCGTCGAAGAGATTGGCGCTGACCACTACCTGTTCGGGGTTGAACAGCGAACCGATAACCTTGCGCAGGGAGATGCTGGGGCGGGAAACCAAATCCGAGACAAAAACCAACACCAAACCGTCGGACTTGAGCGGCGCCTCGGAGACCGCCAGTCCGGCCAAGGTGCCGAGCTCGTCCTTATCCAGGACTTCGGCGCCAAAATCCATAGCCTTGGCCCTGATCGCCGGATTGCGCACTTCGCCAGTCCAGAGGATCCGGCGGACCGGCGTGCCCGTCAGGGCCTTAAGGACGATAAGACCTTCTTGTCCGTCCGGCGTGAAGTCCAACTCCGTGACCACGATGTCGAATTCTTGACTCATGGCGCGGCGGATGACGGACTCGAGCTTGTCGACGAACTCGATTTCGCTGTGTACGAGATCGGGAACAGCTTGACGGGCGGTAACGACGTCGTCGCAACCAAACAGGATCTTGGTCATCCAATCCCTCCGTGCAAAGTGATGAGCGGCGGCTCGGCATCGCCTGAGCCGAATCCTTCCCTACCAAAAACAGACAAAAGCGTCAATCATTCTTTTATTTTTCATCCGAGCAAGCCTTTTCCAGGCTCCCGTCTGATAAACCCATCGGAGACCCGTCGGACAAACATTGACAGATAGCAGGCAGAGGTAGTTAATAGGAGGCGAACAGGGGCAAATGTTTGACAAAAAGCCCTTTTTATGATAGAAAAATATATTCTATACAACATCGAAACGTGTCGTAATTTAATCTCAACCAAGCCAAAAAATTAATATGAAAAGCTATATCTATCGTTTTAGTGCTGTCCTGGTCTTGGTGGCCTCGATGGCTGTTTCGGCTGCCCCGGCTTTGGCCGGCGGCGGCTATGATTGGACCGATATCTCGGACAAAATCGCCGAGCGAACCAACCGCCCGGTCTGGGCCATAGCCTATGCCTCGCCCTACTGGTACCTGACCGACGGCCAGGAGCTCTGGTCCGGCGGCCACGTCTGGCGCACCGAAGGCACGACCATGGCCGACATCACGACCGACGTCCGCAACGCCGGGATTTCCCGCGTCGACGATATCGTGAGCGACGGGCAGACCGTGCTATTCCTGAAGAACGTCGTGGCGGCCAATAATAATTTCGAAGCGGTCCGGGCGATGAATGACAACTACCAGAACGTCACCTCGAACCTGCGGCAGACCTTCGCCAGCAATGAAGGTATCCGGCAAATCATCGGTCGCTCGGGTACCTGGTATGCCGTGACAACCAAGCGACGCTTGCTGAAGCTTGATGGCAACAATTTCTATCCGAAACAAATCGCCTTGCCCAGTGCGCTCCAAAACCAAATTTCCAGCCTGAACCAGAACGACAGCGGCTCTGATGGGATTTATGACGTGAAGAGCGAAGGCTGGAGCGTATACTTGCCCTGGTCCCACCTAAGCATCCTGCCCGCGGACGGCAACACCTGGATCGTATTCGCCAAAGGGCTCAAGTGCGAATGGAGCTTCGGCTGTTCGGCCGCCTACAAACTGAACGGCGACTCATTCAGTGAACTTACTACCCTCGATTTGGAGGCTGAGTCTAGTTACTTCGCGGCTTCGAACGGTGCCGAGCTGATTTTCGAAACCAGGGCCGGCATGATCGATCCGGTGATTTCACTAAGCAAATACTCGACCGCCAACGGGACGATCCAGTTTCTCAGCAAGCAGTCTGGAGTTCCGCGGGTCCTGAATTACGGAATGCTGGTTTGGGACGGCAATAGATGGTTCGGGACGGCCGGCAAGCAAGCTTATTCAATTGAAAACGGCTTGGTCTATGATTTCGGTCAACTGCGCGACTACTTCATCACTGGTGCCGGCAATGGTAACGGCACGATCCTACTCGGCGGTGCGGTGTCAGAGCTCGGCAACCCGAATCCGACCAATCCCCTGATCCTAAAGCTGGTCAAATTGACCAGCGGCGGCACGACTGGCGGCACCGGCTCGACATCCGGCACGTTCGGCGGAGGCAAAACCTACAGCTCTTACTCCGGGCCGAATTTGACGACCTCGGGCAATCCGTCTGACTTTGAAGTCGGCAACGGCGAGACGTTCGTCTACCGTGCGGTGGCCAGCGATTCGAACGGCATCGACCGCATCGAGCTGTA
>Ga0272446_1006858_pt1 | contig 11628 bp, 7 predicted proteins | sample YNPCB0061_FD_194587 | JGI IMG/M metagenome (GOLD analysis project Ga0272446, IMG submission 194587) | Hot spring microbial mat communities from Yellowstone National Park, WY, United States - YNP-CB-006-1 | ecosystem: Environmental > Aquatic > Thermal springs > Hot (42-90C) > Sediment | place...
CCTACGAGACCTCCTGGGACAGCAGCAGCGTGGCCAACGGCAACCACACGATCCAGGCGGTAGCCTGGGACGCGGCCAACAACACGGGCAATTCCGCGCCCGCCACTGTCACGGTGAGTAACGCCGCCGCCGCACCACCCGCCGTGCCTACAAGCGGGCTGCGTATGTGGCTGAAAGCGGATGCCGGAATCATTGCCACCAGTTCCCTGGTCTCGCAGTGGAACGATCAGTCGGGCAATGGGGTCAACGCCGTGCAGACTAGCACCTCCGCTCAGCCCACTCTGGTGCCGAATGTCCTGAACGGTAAGCCCGTGGTGCGCTTCGACGGCGTTCAGGATTTCCTCAGTTTCAAGCTGCCCGTCAACGGCCTCAGCGCCATGACCATTTTCCTGGTCAGTTCCTGCGCTCTGGACCGCGACGGGGGTAGTTCGCACTCCGAGTGGTCGGCTATCTTCTGGGACGAGACAACCTGGTGGAGCACCGTCTACCTCGGTCCCTTCCAGAGCATGGTGCAGTACCGCTTCGGCACTACCCAGCCCAACAACTGGCCCACCTATCAGTATCCGGTTCCAGTGGGGAACAAGGCCACCCTCACCATGTCTCAGAAGGATGGGACGGTGGATTCATTGTTCGTAAACGGCACGCTGGTGATGAGCGAGTCGGGGAAATATTCCACGATCCAGGGCACGGTGGACACTGGAATGCTGGGGCAAGCCTATCAGAAGACCTTCTTCCGCGGCGACATTGCCGAGGTGCTGGTCTACAACCGCGTACTCTCGGACAGCGAGCGCCGCGGGGTCGAGAGCTACCTGAACCAGAAGTATTTCCCGTAAGCCGAACCGGCGCGGAGAGAAGTCCGCTGGACGGGCTCTCTCCGCACCGGGTGATCATCGCTCGATCACCGCCCCGGGCGGAGGCTGGCCCTCGAAGCCGATAGTCTGGGCGCCCGGCGAGCCGGACAACCGGTTGCCACGCACGACAACGTTGGGAGCGTTGCCGATGGCGATGCCCATCACGAAGAAGCCGCTGATGGTGTTGCCCTCAACCAGCGAGGACTTGCCACCGACCTCAATGCCGTAGCCGTAGCGCCCGCGGGCGGGAGCCGGCGTACCGTCCAGGGTGTTGTTCCGGATCACGGCGCCGTAGCCGCCGTCAACGGCAATGGACAGGCCAAATGTATTCCAGAAGGGGTTGAGGAAGTCCCGGAATTCGTTTTCTTCGACGGTCAGACCGTTCGTGTTGGCGCCCTGCATCTCGATTCCCATGCGGTGCACGCGCCTGCCCTGGTTGCGGAGGACGAAGACCTCGTCGTAAGGGCCTGGGCCGTCGAATTGCAGGGAGATGGCCTGATTGACTGTATCGAAGGTGTTGTCGCAGATGGTGCTGCGCTCGATGCGCCAGCCCACAATCCCGTTTGCCGTTCGGTCCTTGGAGTCCGCCAGCCCCTGTTCGAGAATATTCTGGAACCGGTTCCGGGCGATCAACGAATCGCGCAGTCCGGAGACGATGGTAATGCCATTGTGAACCGTCCAGTTGGGACTGGAGCTGACTATGTTTTGGAAGGTGCAGGAGGTGATGTTCATACCGGAAGCCGGCATGCCGCCCCCGTCCACCAGAAGGCCGCCGCGGTCAAAAACCAGATTGTAGATGACGATGTCGCGCGCCTGATTGGGGATGGTGGCGGCAAGGAACATGTTTCCCGGCCCTTCGAGCACCGCGCCATCCCCGCCGAGATAATTCCGATCCGGCAGCAACCGCAGCGTTCGGGTAAGACGATAGACGCCGGAGGGAAAGTACAGTGACTCGTGAACCTGGAGAGCGTTGATGGCGGACTGGATGGCGCTGGTGTCATCGCTGAGGCCGTCGCCGGCTGCGCCGAAGTCGGCGACGGAAGCGCCGAAGACGGAGCCGGCAACCGCACCCGTAATCAGCAGGAAGAGATGACGCACTACCAGGCGTGTCACTGGCAGCACCTCATTCCGCCCGGACGCTATCGCTGCGGTGCGGGGCCATGAAATAAACCCTGCGCACGGCCGGATAAGCGCGTCCCAGCACGGCCTTGGCGAACTTCTTGACGTTCCATCCCAACCACTGGACGGAGGAGACCGCCGAGTTGCCGCGGGCCAGCGCCTGAACGGTTGCCGGCCGGGTATGCCGGCGGACCATGTAGCGCCCCCGAACGTTGCAGCCCTCCACGATCCGGTTGGCGGCAACGGGCTCCAGCGTGAACAGGACTTCGATTCCCGCGGCAGCCGCGGCTTTGGCAGTCTTGCGGGAATAGTATCCGGATGGGACGGAGGCCCAGGCGACCGGTTCCCCCAACAGTCCGGCCAGAAGCTCGGCGCTATGTTGCCACTCGGCATACACGGCTTCGTAGCTGCCGTCCGACATGTGGACGCTGTGCGAGCGGGAATGCGAGCCGATCCGGTGCCCGCGGGCGTGCAATTCACGGATCTGATCCTCAGTGAGGAATCCGGGGCGGTTGATGAAATCGGTGGGGACAAAGAAGCATCCCCTGCGGCCAAAGGCCTCAAGCATCGGCGCGATGATGGAGAACGCACTCGACCCTCCGTCATCGAACGTCAACAGACACCGTTCCGCGCCCGGCACTTCACTGAGCGCCTGGAGGTGTTTCTCAAACAGCGACATCCCCAGCTTGTAGGAAGCCGCGTCCGGCCCGTGAAAGCCTGAGTGATTCTCCGCGCCGTCCTCCAGTACATCGTGGTAACAGAAGGCAATCTGGCGCTTCAGGTTCCCAGGTGCTCCGCAGCCCCTGGCGGACAGCGTATGGTCAAAGAATTGGGGACCTTGATCTAACATGTCATAAGGTTCCTGCGTGGCGCCGCCACGACCACCTCAGCGCCGATCCCCATGCCTCGCAGAGCGTCGCGGACTTCGGCCTCATAGATTGGATTGGTCAGCAGCACCGTGTCGGGCCGGAACTCCTTCATACAGTCCGGACTAAGGATCTGGTGCTGCGTTCCCGGAATGAACTTTCCGTACTTGCGGGGGTTGAGGTCGGTCACCGCTCCGATGCTTTGAGCGCCAGGCACCAGGTTCAAAAAGATTACGCTCTTGGCGCCCGCGCCCCAAAGAGCAACCCGGCGGCCCGTGCCGGCCGCATCGGCAAGAAAACCGCTCCAGGTGGAGACGGTTTCTTCGAAGCGAGTCCGGAAGCCATGCACGAGGTCGCGTAGCGCTTCCACTTCTTCACCCGGGGGATGGGGCGTCTCAGCGGAAGCCCCGAGGACGGCTTCCAGGTAGAGGAACTCGTCCCGGTAGCTTGTTCCGATGTTCACCACCCGGAATCCGCCCGCCTCGAAGAGATTCCGCAAAGCCGGAGCCGTGAAGATGGAGCAGTGTTCGTAAGGCAAATCCCAGCACAGCTCGGCGTTGAGCACAGCCTCGCCGTTGGGCACCTCGATATAGAGAACCGTGCCGCTGTTTCCGGCGACTCCACGGCGCAAAACCGAGACCAGGCTGCGAGGGTCGGGCACATGCTCGAAGACGTGACGGGAGCAGACCAATCCGGCGCCTGCCAGGGAGTGAGAATCCGAGAAGTAATCCCGCACGAATCTCACCCTGCCCGCGGACCCGGCGTCGCTCTGGCCGCTGTAGGCCGGATCGAAACCCACTCCGCGGTTCTCGCCCAGCTCGCACAGAGAAACCAGGAACTCACCACCGCCGCAGCCAATCTCGACAATCTCCTTGCGTCTCAACTGATAAGTGTCAATCAGCCGCCGGGCCAGTGTGCGGGAGTAATCCTGAAAGAGCGGCGAAAAGCAGAGCGAGTTGTCGTAGGAGGGATCGTAGGTCAGCAGCGAGGGATCGAATGACGCGTTGAACAAAAAACCGCACGCCGTGCAAAAGCGAAAATTCAGATCGCCGCGCCGGACCCTGGCGGCGGACTCCTTGCTCGGATAGAGGATGCTGCAATTGGTGGGCACGCCGCGCACCGAAAGTACCGGCTCATGCGCGGCGCAGGCGCACACAGGGCAATCTTTCATTTAGGGCGACACCTCGCGAAAGGCGAAAGCCAGCACCGGCGACACCCGCATCCGGACCGGCAAGCAGATTTTTCTCATTGGCAACATTGGTATCTTTCCGCCGTCTCCTCACCACCGCGGGTTCATAAGCCCGTTACCGAGACGGCTCCAAAACTGACGTCAGCCCGGTGGGCGGCCAGAACAATCGACCCTTTGCCGAGTTCGCCATCGACCTCCAGGTCCCAGGCCGAAGGCTCCGGCGAGGCGGCCTCCCACACCTTGAAGCTGTAATGCGACCCCCCGGCCGCATTCTTCTGCACACGCAGCTTGAATATGTACTTCACTTCCAGTTTGAGCGTCCGGCCGCTGGTGTCCTGAATCAGGACGGTTTCGGGGCGCGAATCCGTGTTGCAGTAAATGTTGAGACGCGGGCCGGTCCAGGGCTCCTTGCTGTACCAGCCCAGACCCGGGAAGGGGTGCCCCGTGCGGGGCTGGTCGGGCAGCGGGACACCGTACTGGTTGGTGGTGTGGCCCTGCCAGCCGGCCACAATCCCGACGCCAAAATCGTAGGGATCCAGAGAGTGAATGGTTACTTCCGCGGTCACTTCCAGATCTTGCCAGGTATTCCGGTCACCGAGAGTGAGCAGCCGGTCGTATCCGGTCTGAGTCGTCCGGACGGCGCCGTCCGCCTGAACTTGCCAGGTGCCGTCAGTGATTTGCGCCACGTTCTGTATATTCGTCGCCGGCGTCCACGCGATACTGTAATTACGCGGCCAGCTCACGCCCGCGGTGTAATTTACCGTGATGGTGCGGGTGCTCTGCGTGCCCAGCGCGTCGGTGGCCGTAATACGCACCGTGTTCGCGCCCGGATTCAGACTGGCGTAATCGATCTCCACATTGAAGTCGCCGGGGCTGACGAGGCGGACCTGATTCTCTCCAAGCCACAGGGGCTGTTCGGGACCGTTGTTCAGCGAGTAGGTAAGCGAGGCAATGCCGTCGAAATCCGCTACGTTGCCCAGAATATTCACCCACTGCTGCGGGATTCCATTCTGACCAAAGCTCTGGATGTCGCCGTTCCAGGAATCGATAGAGGGAGCGGCGGGGGCGGGCGTGAAGGGCTGTCCGGCGTCGGTGGCGGGCGGGAAGGCCCGGTTGGCAAAGTAGTCCACCACAGCGGTGAAGCCCGGCGCCGGCCCGCCATTGGGACCGGCGTTGCCCGCGTAGAACCCTACCTTGGTCACGTTGAGGGTGTAGGTGAGCGTCAGGGCGGGGGTCCATCGCATCCGGTCGTAGGAGTAACTATAGGCGAAGGTGTTCCCCTGCCGCTTCAGCCGGATGTAAAAGTTGGCGCCGTTACTGACCCGGTTGTTCATCCGGATCGTGGGCGTGCCGCCGGCGAAGCTCGCCATGAAGAGCCCATCCTGATTGTCGCCGTGGTAGATGTCGAAGCGAAGATAATTGTTGGCATCCTGTTCCACCAGCAAGCCCTGGATCTGGAACTGCTGGGTGACCTTGGATGCGAACTTGAGCTCGACCTCGAAATCGGTGTTAGCGACCGGCTGCACCAGGCGCGCCGACATGTTGCCTCCCGACCAGATGTCGTGGGAATTACCGGGAGGCAGGGTGAGGACCGCGCTGGAGCCGTTCACCTGGACCGTGGCGTCGCCGACAGGGTTCACGAACGTCCAAAGGCTGGTGTTGAGAACCGTGGAGTCGAAGTTATCGGAGACTGGCCCGCCCGCGGAAGGGCAGCCCGCCGTGGTGAAGGTGGCGTCGGACGAACTGCTGGGGTTGGCGCCGCCCGCGTCCGTGGAGGTGACGCTGTAGTGGTACAGCGAGCCGCATACCAGGTTGGAGAGAATCACCGAGTGGCTGGTCACCAGGCTGGAGTCGAGCGGCGTGGCGCTTCCGTATGAGGAGGTGGCGCCGTAGCGGACCTGGCTGGTTGACGCACGGTCTGTGGTCCACGTAATGGTGGCGGTGGTTGCGGTGGGGCTGGCGGCGACATTGGAGATGGCGATCAGGCCGCCATCTTCGGGAATGATCGGGCTGGCCGTGTTGAAGAAGTAATCCACCTCGGCGGTGAACGCCGGTGAAGCCGAAGCGACCTCGTTGGAGTTGCCCGCAAACGGGCCGATCCGGGCCAGCGTCAGCGCATAGCTGAACGAAACCACCGTCGAGAAATTCGTCCCGTCGGTGGACCAGCTCTGGGTCCACGTGTTCCCCGCCCTCTTCAACCGCAGCCACAGCGGTCCGCTGCGCGAAGAGAACGTCTGGTTCGCGCGCACCGTGGGACTCCCCGCCGCAAAGCTGGCTGCGAACAGGTGCAACGCCGAGCCGTCGGAGAAGAAGTCGCAGCGCACATAGTTCCCGCTGTCCTGCTCGGCGATCAGGCCCTGCATCTGATAGCGCTGGGAGACCGTGGAGTTGAACTTCACCTCGACTTCGAAATCGGCGTTGGAGACGGTCTGCATGATGCGGACAGAGTTGTTGGCGCCCGTCCAGACATCGTGGGCAACCCCCGCGGGAACGTTAAGCCGCACCGCAGTCCCGGTCATGCTGAGGCTGCCGTCATTGCGCGGATTCACGAAAGTCCACAATCCGGTGTTCAGCGTGTTCGAGAAGAAGTCGTCGGAGATCGGAGCCCCGCAACCGCCGGCCGAGGTGGTGAAGGTGAAGTCCCCCGAGCTGGCGGCATTGGCCCCGCCGGCGTCGCTGGAGGTCACCGAGTAGTGGTACAGGGTGTTGCAGTTGAGGCCGGAGAGCGTGACCGAGTGACTGGTCACAAGGGTGCTGTCCATCGGCGTGGTATTGCCGTAAGCGGAGGTGAGGCCGTAGCGAACCTGGCTGGTGGAGGGCCGGTCGGTCGTCCACGTAATGGTGGCGCTGGTTGCCGAGGCGGTGCTGGCCACGTTGCTGATGACAGGCGGGGGCGTCGCCGCCGCGGTCACGGTGAACCCGCCGGTCAGGGTAACGATCTCCGAAGCCGTGGTCACGGTGACGTCACGACCGCCGGTAGCGGCGGCCAGGTCAACGGCAATCTGCGCCGTGAGACTGGTCGCGCTGGCTACGGTAACCGAACTGACCGTAATGCCGGCGCCGAAGCCGACCTGCGAGGTCCCCTGCTGAAAGTGAGTGTTCTGGCCGGTGATGGTGACCCCCAGGCTCTGACCCTGCTGAGCGGAGTTGGGCGATACGGACGTCAGCGAGGGAGGCGGAGGAGGTGGTGGTGCGGCGGTGTTATTGAAGTAGTCCACCTCAGCGGTGAACGCCGGTGAAGCCGAAGCGACCTCGTTGGAGTTGCCCGCAAACGGGCCGATCCGGGCCAGCGTCAGCGCATAGCTGAACGAAACCACCGTCGAGAAATTCTTCCCGTCGCTGGACCAGCTCTGGGTCCACGTGTTCCCCGCCCTCTTCAACCGCATCCACAGCGGTCCGTTGCGCGACGAGAACGTCTGGTTGGCGCGCACGGTGGGACTTCCCCCCGCAAAGCTGGCCGCGAACAGGTGCAGCCTGGAGCCATCGGAGAAGAAGTCGCAGCGCACGAACTTCCCGCTGTCCTGCTCGGCGATCAGGCCCTGCATCTGGTAACGCTTCGAGACCGTGGAGTTGAACTTCACCTCGACTTCGAAATCGGCGTTGGAGACGGCCTGCATGATGCGGACAGAGTTATTTCCACCCGTCCAGACATCGTGGGCAACCCCGGCGGGAACATTCAACCGTACCGCCGTCCCGGTCATGCTGAAGCTGCCGTCATTGAGTGGATTGACGAAGCTCCACAAGCCAGTGTTCAGCGTGCTCCCGGTAAAATCGTCCGAGACAGGAGCGCCGCCCGACGCCGGGCGGGCCGAGAACGTTATGCAAGCCAGGGCGATAAGAATCGTCCAGATGCCACTGCGACTTTTGGCTGTCATCATAGTTGCCCCCAAGTGGGACGCGGCCCTCCGGCCGGGTGTGCGCGCCCCGGATCCGGTCGTTTACCTCGCAAATACCACAAAGAACTGGAAGGGCAGGAAATCGAATCGCTGGATCTTGCGAAAGCCTGCGGCTGCCATCTCTTTCGTGATCGAGTCTTCAGTGATCCGCCCCTCCGCGGCAATTCCCGGGGGCGGGTTCTGCTTAAAGAAGTCAATGACCACAATGCGTCCCTGAGGGCTCAGCGAACGCGCCAGCAGCGCGTAATAAGCCGGCCGCTCCCGGATGATCGTCAACGCATTGCAGAGGAAGATGGTGTCGACCGTGCGGCTACCCAGCTTCGGGTCGGTAGGGAGCGCCCGGATCGTCTCCAGGTTGGGGGGCTTCTCCTTGCTGGCGTACTGGAGCGTCGCCAGGTCCCCGCTCACCAGGTACACACGTCCCGCCTCGCGCGCGAACCGGCGCGCGAAATAGCCGGCGCTGTCCTCGACCGTCGCAATGGTCTCTCCGGGCTTGATCGCCAGGGCCCGGATGACCTGCTCAGGCATCTGCCAGGGGTCGCGCTGGGGATGGTATAACAAGCGGCCGTATTCTTCCCTCGCACGGCGGCTCTCCTCGGCTTTATCGAGGGATTGCGCCAGAACCGGCCAAACCATGGCCAGAGTCAGTAGACAGAATCTTGTCATCGGATGCTCCTGCTATCGCCTTTCAGGGCCATTACCACAGAGTCTTCTCCACACGGAAAAAAAACTGATGGGCGTTCGGAGGAAGACGCCCACCAGTGGACCAAAACCGGTCCAAAACCAGCGGCCGGCCTAGCCTGGAACCCGCGCGACAGACTCGGCGGCGATGTCCCCCGAGCCAGGCCGGGACCGCACGTTCGTCAGGTACCAGCGGTAGGTTTGCCGGATGCCTTCTTCCAACCGGATGGCGGGTTCCCACCCCAGCCGCTTCAGTCGCGAGACATCCAGCAACTTGCGCGGTGTTCCATCCGGTTTGGAGGCATCAAAAATCAGCTCTCCCCGAAAATCAACGATTCTTGCGATGACCTCCGCCAGTTCGCGTATGGTGAGGTCTTCGCCCACCCCGACATTGATGATTTCCGGGCTGTCGTAGTGTTCCATGAGGAACACAGCGGCGGAAGCAAGGTCGTCAGCGTGCATGAACTCGCGGCGGGGGGCGCCGGACCCCCACACCTGAACTTGTTTTGCGCCGGCCGCCGCAGCGGCGTGGAACTTCGCGAGCAGGGCCGGCAGGACGTGCGACGACTCCGGATCGAAGTTGTCGTTGGGGCCGTACAGGTTGGTCGGCATCAGGCTGATCGCGGAGAAACCGTACTGGCGGCTGTATGCCTGACAGAGCTTGATGCCGGCGATCTTCGCCACGGCATACCATTCGTTGGTCGGCTCCAGGGGCCCGCTCAACAAGGACTCTTCGCGGATCGGCTGCGGAGCGAATTTCGGGTACACGCAGGAGGATCCCAGAAAGAGCAGTTTCTTGACGCCGTACCGGAACGATGCCGTGATGACGTGGTTCTGAATTTGCAGGTTGGTCAGCAGAAAATCGACCGGGTATCTGCTGTTCGCCAGAATACCGCCGACCTTGGCGGCCGCCAGGAAGACGTACTCCGGCCGCTGAGTCTCGAAGAACCGCTCCACGGCGGATGAGTCGGTCAGGTCGAGCTCACTCCTCGAGCGGGTCAGCAGGGACACGTAGCCTTCGGCTTGAAGCCGGCGGAGAATCGCCGATCCGGCCAGCCCGCGGTGACCGGCGACGTAGATGCGGCTGCGTTTATCCATGGGAAACCACCCGCAGCACGTTGGCGTGACCGGTTCGCACCAGTTGCTGTTCCTGGCGGGCCAGTTCGAGATCGTGTTCCATCATGGCGCCCACCAGGTCGCGGAAGCTCAGCCTGGGACGCCAGTTCAAACGCTGATAGGCCTTTGCCGGATCACCCCGGAGAGAATCCACTTCGGTGGGCCGGAAATAGCGAGGATCGGTCTCGACGTGTTTGCCCCAATCCAGGTTGACATGTGAGAAAGCGATCTCCAGGAATTCGCGGACCGAGTGCGACTCGCCGGTGGCGATGACGAAATCGTCCGGCTGTTCCTGCTGGAGCATCAGCCACATTGCCTCGACATAGTCCTTGGCGTAACCCCAGTCACGCCGGGCATCGAGATTGCCCAGATAAAGCTTCTCCTGGAGTCCCAGAGCGATCCGGCTGGCGGCCCGCGTGATTTTGCGGGTTACGAAGGTTTCACCCCGGCGGGGCGACTCGTGATTAAAAAGGATGCCGTTGGCGACGAACAGCCCGTAGGCCTCGCGGTAATTCCGGGCATACCAATAAGCGGCTACCTTGCTCACGGCATAGGGGCTGCGCGGGCAGAACGGCGTCTGTTCACTCTGGGGGGGCGGCGCAGACCCGAACATCTCCGACGAACCTGCCTGGTAAAGGCGGATCCCATTGCTCGACCGGCCGGAGAAATCCCGGACCGCTTCAAGCAGACGGAGCGTGCCGGTAGCCACGACATCGGCGGTGTACTCGGCCTGATCGAAAGAGACCTTCACGTGGGACTGCGCTCCCAAGTGGTAGATTTCCTGGGGTGCAACCTTCTCGAGGATGCGCCGGAGACCGGCTCCGTCGGTCAGGTCGCCGTTATGGAGGAACAGGCGTGCGCCCTGATCGTGTGGGTCCTGGTACAGGTGATCGATGCGATCCGTGTTGAAGGTCGAGGACCGGCGCACAATGCCATGTACCTCATATCCCCGCTCCAGAAGAAACTCGGCCAGATAGGAGCCATCCTGGCCGGTAATGCCGGTAATGAGTGCCCGTTTTGTCATCTCTGTATCCCCCTCCCAGACCGATCTGCTGAGGCGCTCACTCCCGGGTGAGAAGAAAGACGCCGTGTGCGCACGTATTCAGAGGAGACTCATCTCCACACTGCAAGTCCTGCGCTACGGCGCAACAAACTGTTCCCGTTGCCTGCGGCGGCATCGCCGCGGGGTTGCCAGACTCCCGATTCCTTCAGGGCGCCGGCATGTGTCAAGACCTGGTGGTAGCACCCCTGGCCAGAGCGGGTGCGGACCGGGACGTAGTCCCGATGCCACAGGGGCGCAGGACTGACGTTTACGCCAAGTAACCGGCGGCGCCCCAGCACGGCGCCGGCCGGCCCGAAAGGACGCATGCGCAGAACCGTTGTCTCTTTCAGAGCTTTTCCTTTCATTTCTCCGAACCCGGGAAAGGCGCCGCGCCGGTTGCGCGGCCTGCTTTGTTGTGCAGGACTACTCCTGTTTCCATTTCTCTTAGCCGCAACCAACGTGAAGGACTATGGCGCAACCGGAAACGGCAGCACCGACGACACTACCGCCATCCAAAACGCCATCAATGCCACCCCCGCCGGCGGCACCGTCTCTTTCCCCGCCGGTAACTACCGCGTCACCCGCACCCTCAACTTCCTCTCCGACCGCACCTACCAGGGCGCTCCCGGCGCCGTCCTGCTCGGCCCCGCCGGCTACTTCCTCGCTGTCGCCCCCTACAACAGCGCCCGCAACATGACCATCGACGGCCTTACCTTCGACGCCGCCGGTATCAGCTTTGATGGCTCCACCGGCGCCGCCGACAACATCCGCATCACCAACTGCACCTTCCAGAACATCACCAACGCCAGCGGCAACTGGACCGTCCACAACGCCATCTTCCTCCCCGCCGGCATGCAGAACTCCACCA
>Ga0272446_1006859_pt1 | contig 11628 bp, 9 predicted proteins | sample YNPCB0061_FD_194587 | JGI IMG/M metagenome (GOLD analysis project Ga0272446, IMG submission 194587) | Hot spring microbial mat communities from Yellowstone National Park, WY, United States - YNP-CB-006-1 | ecosystem: Environmental > Aquatic > Thermal springs > Hot (42-90C) > Sediment | place...
GGGGAAGGTGCATTCGATGAGAATGAGCCCGCGCTCGATGACTTCGCCGCCCAATTTCTCGGCCACTTCCGCCTCGTTCAGGGGCGAAGGCCGCCGCCCGTGCCGCGCCAGGCGTTCGGCGAGGGTGGGTGGCGAGGGGGAAGCGGCGAAGCCTCTCTGGCCCTGTAACTTCTTTAGGCGCTCACGCAGGTTCATGGAGCAAAGCCTTGCGGTCGCATCGTCGTCCCCGCATCAGGGCAGGGGAAACGCCCCGCATCACCGTCCTTCCTCTGCCAACAGCGCCAGCACTTGGGCGGCCGCCTGTTTGGGGGAATACCCCCGCACCTCGTCGCTGGCGAGAATGGGGCCGATGCAGGAGGGGCAGCCGGAGGTGCAGCCGCAGGCCGCGACCAGCTCCCGGGCGCGGTGGATCACCTCCCGGCGGAAATCGAATAGCGGGGCCGACAGGCCGATGCCGCCGGGATAGTTGTCGTAGAGGAAGACGGTGGGCCGGAATTCCCGGCCCAGGCTGTCGGGGTCGAGCTCGCCTCCACTGTGGCTTTGGGGCACTCCCCGGCCGTCCGGACCCACGGTGGCGAACCAGGTGCTGCCGGCATCTCCCACGGCGCGGCCCAGGTCCCGCGGTTCGGTCATGGTGAGCAGGGCGGCCACGTGGTGCATCGCATAGGCCGCACCGAGGAAGCCATCCAGCGCCTGCCAGCGGTGGGCAAAGCTTTTCGCCAGGCACTCGGGATCGAGCGTCCACCACACCGCCGTCGTGTGCATTTCCTGGTCGGGGAGATTGACGTTGCCATAGCCCACGTTCTCGTGGGTGTAGTAGCGGATTTTTTTGTAGCCCGCCACGCGCCGCACCAGATGCACTTCCCCCCGCGCGGCGCTGCCGGCTTTCTCGAAGGTGTCCAGGATTTTCAGGCGGGTGTAGTCGATGGCGTCGGTGTAGTAATCGGCGCGGGTGCGGCGGACGAAGGCCTTGCGCCCCTGCCAGTCCAGGCGTTCCACCTGATAGGGCACGGCCTGCACCATGTAGATCGCGCCTTCGAAGAGGGTGAGGGGGGCGGAGGTGTAGTCCACTTCGGCGATCACCTCCTGTCGGCCTTCGCTTAAGTCCACGACGACGAAATTGCCCTCCGCCACGCTGCGCAGGGAAACGGTGTTGGCCGGATAGCTGTCCGCCATCCAGTGCCACTGGCTGCCTTCACGGTGCAGCACACCCTGCTCCTCCAGCCAGGCGAGGAGGTCTTCCAGCTTTTCCCTGCCGAAGCGCTCGCCCACCACGAAGGGTAGTTCGAAGGCGGCGCAGCGCACGTGATCCATGAGGATGAGCAGGGAATCGGGGTCGATGCGCCCATGTTCCGGTGACTGACCGAAAAAGAATTCCGGGTGCCGCACCACGTACTGGTCGAGGGGATCGCTTCCCGCCACCAGCACGCCAAGGGCGGTGCGCTGACGCCGTCCGGCCCGCCCCAGACGCTGCCAGGTGGCGGCGATGGTGCCGGGATAGCCATTGAGCACACACACATCGAGGGCGCCGATGTCCACGCCCAGTTCCAGCGCCGAGGTGGCGATGACGCAATCGAGACGGCCGGCGCGCAGGTCTTTTTCCGCGGCGCGGCGCTTAAGCGGCAGGTAGCCGCCGCGGTAGGCCGCCACCCGCGGTGGACGCCGCGGATCGCGGTCGAAGACGTCCTTCAGGTATTTGGTGAGCACCTCCACCAATAGCCGGGAATTGGCGAAAACGATGGTCTTGAAACCTGCCTTCACCGCCAGCCGCGCCAGCCGCGTGCTCTGGGAACGGCTGGAAGCGCGCAAGCCCAGATCCGCATTGATCACCGGCGGGTTCCACAACAGGATGTGTTTCTCCCCCTGGGGCGCACCGCTTTCCGCCACCAGGGTCACCGGTGCCCCGATCAGCGCCTCCGCCAGTTCCTGGGGATTGGCAAGGGTGGCGGAGGTCAGGATGAACACCGGCTCTGCGCCGTAGAAACGGCAGACGCGCCACAGACGGCGGATCACATTGGCCACGTGGGAGCCGAACACGCCGCGGTAGAGGTGCATCTCGTCGATCACCACGTATTTGAGGCTTTCGAAGAACTGGGCCCATTTGGTGTGGTGGGGCAGGATGCCCTGGTGCAGCATGTCCGGGTTGGTGACCACGATGTCGCCGCGGGTGCGCACCGCCTTGCGCGCGTCGGCCGGCGTGTCGCCGTCGAAGGTGTAGGCGCGCACGCCCAGGTTGCCGGCGGCGTTGAGTTCCAGAAGCTCGGCCACCTGATCCTGGGCCAGCGCCTTGGTGGGGAATACATAAAGTGCCTTCGCTCCCGTCTTCAGCGCCGCATCCAGCACCGGCAGGTTGTAGCAGAGGCTCTTGCCGGAGGCGGTGGGGGTCACCACCACCGTGTGGCGGCCGGCAGTGACGTGATCCCAGGCCTCCCGCTGGTGGCTGTAGAGCTTTTCGATGGACCGCGCCGCAAGCGCTGCGGCCAGGGGCGGGGCGAGGGTTTCGGGAAAATCGGCATGACGGGCAGGCTGCGCCGGAAGGTGCAGGTGGCCGGTGATGCGGTCGCGGTATTTGCGCAGCAGGCCGGCCACGAAGCGATCCATGTCGGCATCCCCTCGTGGCGCGGGGCGGGCATCCTTTTCGGCAGAAGGCGGCATGGTGTGCAGGCTTTTGGCAGTGACCTGCTCAGTATATCGAACGATCGTTCACACCAGAAGCGAGCGGGCGAGTTCCCGCAGTGGGCAGTCCAGAGGATTTTCCCTTTGACCAGGTGGGCCCGGCTCATTGCCGGGACGGGCAATCAGTCGACCACAGGGAAGGAAGCAGTCCCCGCCTCTGCCGTCGCCTGGGCGGCGGCCCGCAGGAGTTGGGCGAAGCCGGGCCGGCTGAGGGGGGCCTCCAGTTGGGCGGTGCCAAGGGCAATTTTCAGGGGGATGGCTTCGCCCTTCACCTGGACGGGCTCCCGCAACAGGGTTTCGCGGATTTGCTGCGCGCGCTGGGCGGCCACCTCCGGCGGGCAGCGGCGCATGAGGAGGAGAAACTCGTTGCAGCCGTAGCGGACGAGGAAATCCTGGGGCCGGGCGGCGCGCTCAAGGCGCTGGGCCACCGTGGCCAGCACCGCGTCCTGGGCTTCGGGGCCGAGCCAGGCTTCCAGGGTGTTGAGGTCTTCGAGGCGAAACAGCAAGAGTTGCATGGGGGAATAACTGTCGGGGGCGGCGCGTTCCCAGTGCGCCAGCCGCCGCCAGAGGGCGCGCCGGTTGCCAAGCCCCGTGACCTGATCGGTAAAGGCGCGGGTGGCGAGCGCTTCATTGGCGACCGCGAGGTTGCGGCTGGCTTCCTCCAGCCGCTGCCGCAGCTCTTCGCTGTGGGCGAGCTGTTGAGCAAGGCGAGCCTCCGCCTGCCGGGCAAGCCGCGCCAACCCCTGCTGCAGGGCATGCACCTCGGCGGGAGCCCAGGCGGGCAGGGTGGCGAGCTTATGCCGGCATGCCTCGGGGTTTTCTGCCCGCATCGCTTCCTCCACCACGGTGAGGCTGCGCTTGAGCAATGCCGAGAGGCCCCAGGCGGCAAGCGCGCCCCCCGTGGCGGCGGCAAGGGCGAGCCCCAGCCAGAGGGGCAGCGCGCCAGCCGAGGCCAGGCCCGGAAACCCCACCGCGAAGGGGATCAGGGGCAGCAGGAGGCCGGCGAGGAAGGCGGCAAGGAAAAGCTCACGCAGCGTGGGGGGGCGGAACATGGCGTGCAGGCGGAGGAGACCTGCGGTGGCCGCTGCAAGAACAATGCCCGCCTGCCGAAGGCCGTCCAAGGCCGTCTGTCCGTGGTGGGGCGCGGCGTGGGTGTCACCGGGATGACGGCCTCCGTCGAAGCCTCGACGGCTTCAGGGCTCCCGGACGAAACGCAGGAAGTAGTTGTCCCGCAACAGGGGCCGGTCCTCCACCAGACGAAAGCCGGCGGCGGTGACCTCCGCGATCACGGTCTCCTTGCCGGCGCGCACGTGGTCCAGCACCCAGCGGGAGCTTGTGCCGGGAATGCGCTGGAAATCCACGATCACCAGGCTGCCGCCGGGGCGCAGCGCCCGGTGGAGCGAGGCCAGCATGGCCTGCGGCGCCTCGAAGTGGTGGTAGGTATCGCAGACGAAGGCAAGATCGATGGAGGCGGGGGCAAGCCCGCTGTCCTCCTGACTGTTCACCACACCCCTGATGTTGCCAAGCCCCGCCTCGCGCGCCCGGCCCAGGATGGCTTCGACGAAGGGACGGGAGATGTCCACCGCATAGACGGGCCCGGGATTCACACGCCTGGCGAAAAGCAGGGTGAACAGTCCCGTGCCCGCGCCCACATCGGCCACGGCCATGCCCGGTTTCACCCCCGTGGCTTCGACGATGGCATGGCGCCGGTCATAGACCTCGCGCCCTTCCCGTTCGAAACGTTCCACCCATTCGCGGAAGTCGGGATCGCGGAAGGGTGCGTTGATGGCCGGGTCCGCGCCCGTCGCCCAGGCAGAAGCGGCGGCGAGGAGCAGGAACGCAACGACGATGCGGGCAAGGGGCCGGATCAGTCGAGCCATGCCTTGAGGTAGTAGAGGCGGAAGCCCTCGCTGGAACGGGAAGGGCCGATGACCACGGCGGCGAAGCGCCCCCGGGCGGGGTCGGCCTCCCTGCGCGCCTGCGCCTCGCTTTCCTTCACGTACACGCAGTTTTCGGCAAAGCGCTTGCGGTTTTTGCCGGGCGCATAGACCACAGCGTAGCGTTCCGCCACCTCTCCCGCTTCTTCCAGATGCAAACCTTTCATGCCATGATCTCCTGGTACGATTATGGGAGGTGTGGCCTTCGGCGACAAGCCTCGAAGCTCACGCTGCCTCCTTGTTGTTGCGCAAACCATTTTGACTGCCGTGCCTGATCTCGGGGTGGGCAGGGGTGAGAGGAGTCCAGCTGATGCTGCGCGTGACCGTTTTGGCTTTGCTGCTCCTTGCGGGAGGCTTGGCTGCCGCGGAGGAGGGGAAAAGGGGAGAGCAGGTCTACCGGGAAACCTGTGCCGCCTGCCATGACACGGGCGCGGCGGGGGCCCCCCGCATCGGCGACGAAAAGGCCTGGGCGCCCCGCATCCGCGAGGGCAAGCGCATGATGGTGAAAATGGCGATCCGCGGCATCCGCGGCATGCCACCCCGCGGCGGCAATCCGGCCTTGACCGACGAAGAGGTGGAGCGGGCGGTGGTGTATCTCCTCAACCGTTCCGGTGCGCGCATTCGGGAGTGAGACGGCGGCGGGCACCATGAACGGGCCGTCAGGGGCCATCAGAAAATTTTCGATCAAGGTCCGGCCGTTTTGGCCGATAATCGAAACGTGGGTGCATGGCACCAATCCCCTTCGGCCCGGTCCAAGGATCGGTGCCAGAGTCCCGCAGGACGGCAGGGTTTGTCGTCAGGGTTTCGGCGTCGGTCTTACATCGTGCATCGGGGGTGCCCATGAGCCTGATCAACCAGTACATCGCCCGCTACCGTCGAGAGGAGGAGGAGTACTCCCTCGACGAGTATCTCGAGCTCTGCAAAAAAGACCGCATGGCCTACGCCAGCGCCGCCGAGCGCATGCTGGCCGCCATCGGTGAACCGGAGCTGGTGGACACCCGCCAGGACCCCCGGCTCTCCCGCATCTTCTCCAACAAGGTCATCAAGATCTATCCCGCCTTCAAGGACTTCTACGGCATGGAGGAGACCATCGAGCAGATCGTCTCCTACTTCCGCCACGCGGCGCAGGGCCTGGAGGAGAAAAAGCAGATTCTCTACCTGTTGGGGCCGGTGGGGGGTGGCAAGAGCTCTTTGGCGGAAAAGCTCAAACATCTCATGGAGCGCGTGCCCTTCTACGCCATCAAGGGCTCGCCGGTCAACGACTCGCCCCTTGCCCTTTTTTCCGCCGATGAGGACGGCGAGATCCTGGAGCAGGAATACGGCATTCCCCGGCGCTATCTCAACAAGGTGCTGTCGCCCTGGGCGGTGAAGCGCCTGCACGAATTCAACGGGGACATCACCAAATTCCGCGTGGTGAAGCGCTGGCCGTCCGTGCTGGGGCAGGTAGGTATCGCCAAGACCGAGCCGGGCGACGAAAACAACCAGGACATTTCCTCGCTGGTGGGCAAGGTGGACATCCGCAAGCTGGAGAAATACTCCCAGGACGACCCCGATGCCTACAGCTACTCCGGCGGTTTGTGTCTGGCCAATCAGGGTCTGCTGGAATTCGTCGAGATGTTCAAGGCGCCCATCAAGGTGCTGCATCCCCTGCTCACCGCCACCCAGGAGGGCAATTACAAAGGCACGGAGGGCTTTGGCGCCATTCCCTTCGAGGGCATCGTGCTCGCCCACAGCAACGAGAGCGAATGGCAGGCCTTCAAGAACAATCGCAACAACGAAGCCTTCCTCGACCGCATTTACATCGTCAAGGTGCCCTACTGCCTGCGCGTGTCGGACGAGGTGAAGATTTACCAGAAGCTCCTGCGCAACAGCTCCCTTGCCGAGGCGCCCTGCGCACCGGGCACGCTGGAAATGCTGGCGCAGTTTTCCGTGCTGACCCGACTCAAGGAGCCGGAGAATTCCAGCATCTACAGCAAGATGCGGGTCTATGACGGTGAGAACCTGAAGGACATTGACCCCAAGGCCAAGAGCTATCAGGAATACCGCGACTTCGCCGGTGTCGATGAGGGCATGACGGGGGTGTCCACCCGTTTCGCCTTCAAAATCCTGTCCAAGGTATTCAACTTCGATCACAGCGAAATTGCCGCCAACCCCGTGCATCTTCTCTACGTGCTGGAAAACCAGATCGAGCAGGAGCAACTGCCCCCCGAGGTGGAAAGCCGCTACATCGCCTTCATCAAGGAATACCTGGCGCCCCGTTACGTGGAATTCATCGAGAAGGAGCTGCAGACGGCCTATCTCGAATCCTATTCCGAGTACGGGCAGAACATTTTCGACCGCTACGTCACCTACGCCGACATGTGGATCCAGGATCAGGAATACCGCGATCCGGATACCGGCGAGATCCTCGACCGGGCGCAGCTCAACGCCGAACTGGAGAAGATCGAAAAACCGGCGGGGATCGCCAATCCCAAGGACTTCCGCCACGAGGTGGTGAACTTCGTGCTGCGGGCGCGGGCGGCCAACCATGGCAAGAACCCGGCCTGGACCAGCTACGAGAAACTGCGGGCGGTGATCGAAAAGCGGATGTTCTCCAGCACCGAGGACCTCTTGCCGGTCATTTCCTTCAACACCAAGGCCTCCAGCGAGGAGCAGAAGAAACATCAGGAATTCGTGCAGCGCATGGTGGCCAAGGGTTATACGGAAAAACAGGTGCGGCTCCTCGCCGAGTGGTATCTGCGGGCGAGGAAGGCGTCCTGACGGCGTCTTTGCCGCGGAGGCTGACGATGAAAACGCCGGCGACCCGCAGCCGCCTGCCCCAGGGGAGACGCGCTCTAGGGTTTGAGGTCAAGGAGGCGGCATGAGCCAGTTCGTCGATCGGCGCCTTTCCGGCAAGAACCGCAGCGCGGTCAACCGGCAGCGGTTTTTGCGCCGCTTCAAAAGCCAGATCCGGCAGGCGGTGCGGGAAGCGGTCTCCGGGCGCGGGGTGACCGATCTCGAACGGGGCGAGAAGATTTCCATTCCGGCCAAGGATCTGTCCGAACCCATTTTCCACCACGGCCCCGGCGGGCGGCGCGTGATCGTCCATCCCGGCAACCGCGAATTCGTCACCGGCGATCGCATCGATCGACCCCCGGGCGGTGACGGCCGCGGCAGTGGCGGCTCCCCCGAAGGGGAGGGGCTGGACGATTTCGTCTTCGAGCTGTCCCGCGAAGAATTCATGAACTATTTCTTCGAGGACCTGGCGCTGCCCGACATGGTGAAAAAACAGCTCACCGCCGTGCCGGAGGTGAAACGGGTGCGCGCCGGCTTCGTCAGCCATGGCAATCCGGCGAACCTGCACGTGGTGCGCTCCATGAAACGGGCCATCGGCCGGCGGCTGGCGATGGGGGCGGGCGCGCGGGAACGCCTGGCGCAGGCGGAGGCGGCGCTGGAACAACTGGTGGCTTCCGGCCTGGCGGACAGTCCGGAAGCCGAGGCCCTGCGCGAGGAGGTGGAAAGCCTACGGGCGCGGCTGGCGGCCATTCCCTTCCTCGATACCTGGGATTTGCGCTATGCCCACCACGTGGACAAGCCGCAACCTACGAGCCAGGCGGTGATGTTCTGCATCATGGACGTCTCCGGCTCCATGGATGAGCAGCGCAAGGACATCGCCAAACGCTTCTTCATGCTGCTTTATCTCTTCCTCACCCGCAGCTACGAGCGGATCGATCTCGTCTTCATCCGCCATCACACGGTGGCGATGGAGGTGGATGAGGAGGATTTCTTCCATTCCCGCGAGACCGGCGGAACGGTGGTCTCGAGCGCCTTGGAGCTCATGCACGAGATCATCCGGGAACGTTACCCCAGCGCGGCCTGGAACATCTACTGTGCCCAGGCCTCCGACGGTGACAACTGGGAAGGCGATTCTCCCCGCTGCCGGGAGCTCCTTTTGCATTCCATCCTGCCCCTGGTGCAGTACTACGCCTACGTGGAGATCGAATCGGAGCACCCGCAAAGCCTCTGGCACGAATACGAGTATGTGCATTCCCTCTATCCGCAGCGGTTCGCCATGCAGCGCATTCTGCGGCTGGAGGACATCTATCCGGTGTTCCGGGAGCTGTTCCGGAAAAAGGCCACGGCATGAAGGAAGAGACGCCCATCAGACGCCGCCCCATCTCCGAGGGTTCGGACTGGAACTTCGACCTGCTGCGCGCCTATGACCGGGAAATCGCGCGGGTGGCGGCGGAATATGGCCTGGATACCTATCCCAATCAGATCGAGGTGATCACCTCCGAGCAGATGATCGATGCCTACTCTTCAGTGGGCATGCCCGTGGGTTACCACCACTGGTCCTTCGGCAAGCATTTCATGACCACGCAGAAAAGCTACAAGCGGGGCCAGATGGGGCTTGCCTACGAGATCGTGATCAACTCCAATCCCTGCATCGCCTACCTGATGGAGGAAAACACCATGACCATGCAGGCGCTGGTCATCGCCCACGCCTGCTATGGCCACAATTCCTTCTTCAAGAACAACTATCTCTTCCGCACCTGGACCGATGCCGAGGCCATCCTCGACTACCTGGTCTTCGCCCGCAATTACGTCGCCGAGTGCGAGGAACGCTATGGCGAGGAGGCGGTGGAGGAAATTCTCGATTCCTGCCACGCCCTGATGAACTACGGCGTGGACCGCTACAAGCGGCCGGCGAGGCTTTCCATGGCCAAGGAGCAGGCGCGCCAGCGGGAGCGGGAAGCCTATCTCCAGTCCCAGGTGAACCTCCTGTGGCGCACGTTGCCGGCCCGGGAGGCCGCGAAGCGGGAGCAGGAGGCGGAGCGCTTCCCCCCCGAGCCGCAGGAGAATCTGCTCTACTTCATCGAAAAGCATGCGCCGCGGCTTGCGCCCTGGCAGCGGGAGATCGTGCGCATCGTGCGCAAAATCGCCCAGTATTTCTATCCCCAGCGGCAGACCCAGGTGATGAACGAGGGTTGGGCCACCTTCTGGCACTATACGCTGCTCAATCACCTCTACGACGAGGGGCGGCTTACCGATGGGTTCATGATCGAGTTTCTCCAGTCCCACACCAACGTCGTCTATCAGCCGCCCTTCTACAGCCGCGCCTACGGGGGCATCAATCCCTATGCCCTGGGGTTCAACATGTTCCGCGATCTGCGCCGCATCTGCGAAAACCCCACCGAGGAAGACCGGCGCTGGTTCCCCGACATTGCCGGGGGTGACTGGCGCAAAGTGCTGGACTTCGCCATGCGCAACTTCAAGGACGAAAGCTTCATCGCCCAGTATCTCTCGCCCCATCTCATCCGCGAAATGCGCCTGTTCGCCGTGGTGGACGATGACCGGGAGGAAAAACTGGAGGTGGCGGCCATCCACGACGAGGCCGGTTATCTGCAACTGCGCCGCTGGCTTGCCGATCAATACAACCTCGGCCACCGCGAGCCCAACATCCAGGTGTGGGAGGTGGACCTCTACGGTGACCGCTCCCTCACCCTGCGTCATTTCATGCACGACCGCCGTCCCCTGGGTGACAGCACGCCGGAGATGCTCAAACACGTGGCGCGCCTGTGGGGTTACGACGTCTATCTGGAAAGCGTGGACGAAACCGGCGAAGTGCAGTACGCGGAAGAGTGCCGCGTCTGACCGGACGGCACGCGCCTTCCAGCCCTCCATGCCAAGGTCATTGCCGTGGTAAATTCCTCTGGCGGCGCCGCCGCCACTGGAGCACCACGCCCAGACGCCACAACCCCCGCACGGTGAAATAGCCCACCAGGGAAAGGGTGGAGGCCAGAATCAGCACGCCCACCAAAAGCGTGGGACCCAGGGAGGCCAGCCAGTGGAAGAAGGCGGGAATGGCCGCCAGCCAGTCGCCCCGCCAGTCGAATTCGAAGGCCGTCACCTGGGCGCCCGAGTTGGGATAGACCCATTTGCCGATCTCGTAGGCGAGCAGGTAGAGGGGCACGAAGGTGAAGGGGTTGGTGTAGAGGGTGGTGAGCACCGCCACCGGCAGGTTGACGCGGAAGATCACCGACAGGATGGCGGCGAAAAGCATCTGCACCGGCCCCGGGATGAGCCCGGTGAACAGGCCCACCGCCACCCCGCCGGCCACGGAGCGGCGGTTGAGGTGCCAGAGGTTCGGGTGATGCAGCACCGGGGCCAACCAGCGCACGGATGGATGGTCGCGGATGTGCCGGGGATGGGGCAGGTGTTTGCGGAATAGATGCTTCATGGGAAAGGGGCGTTTGCTCATTATAAGCTTCGTCCTCGGGGTGGCATGGCTGCAGCAGCAGGCAAGCCTCCCCGCCGCCACGGCGGCCCTCTGGCTGCCCGTTTTCGCGGGAGCCGCCCTGTTCTCTCTGCCCCGGCTGCCACGGCTTGGGCTGGCTTTCGCGCTCGCCACGGCCTTCCTCGCCGGCTTCCACTATGCCGGCTGGCGTGCCCAACTGCGCCTGGGGGATGCCCTGCCTTCGGCGTGGGAGGGCCGCGACATCCGGGTGGTGGGCGTGGTGGCGGACTTGCCCCAGTTCACCGAGCGGGGCCTGCGTTTCCCCTTCGATGTGGAGGAGGTGCTGACCCCGGGCGCGCAGGTGCCCCGTCGCATCCAGTTGTTCTGGTTCCGCCACGCCGAGGATGCCGACGAGGGCGCCCATCTCAATCCCGCCCGGCTGCGCGCCGGAGAACGCTGGCAGTGGACCGTGCGCCTCAAGCGCCCCCATGGGACGGTCAATGCCCATGGTTTCGATTACGAGTATCACCTGCTGGAGCGGGGCATCCGCGCCACCGGTTACATCCGCCAGGACCCCGAGAATTTCCGCATCGATCACTTTGTCGTTAAGCCGGCCTACCTCATCGGGCGGCTGCGTGACGCCATTGCGCGGCGCATGGCGGCGGCCCTCGCCGGCAAGCCCTTCGGCGGGGTGTTGATCGCCCTGGCCATCGGTGAGCAGGGGGGGATTACCCAGGATCAGTGGCGGCTGTTCACCCGCACCGGCACCAACCATCTGGTGGCCATTTCCGGCCTGCA
>Ga0272446_1006860_pt1 | contig 11625 bp, 12 predicted proteins | sample YNPCB0061_FD_194587 | JGI IMG/M metagenome (GOLD analysis project Ga0272446, IMG submission 194587) | Hot spring microbial mat communities from Yellowstone National Park, WY, United States - YNP-CB-006-1 | ecosystem: Environmental > Aquatic > Thermal springs > Hot (42-90C) > Sediment | place...
GGGTGCGCTCGACGACGGCGGCGATCTGCTCGGGCGAGGCGGCGGCGAAGGCGCGGCCGCGCGGGGCGTCCCGGAACAGGCCGTCGGCGCCGTCCTGCATGTAGCGCGCCTGCCAGCGCCAGATCGTAGGTTTGCCTTTGCCGGTCGCCGCGCGGATCGCCATCGTCCCCGCCCCGTCCGCCGTCAGCAGCACAATCCGCGCACGCCAGACATGGTGCTGTGGGCTCTTGCGGTCGGAGACCACGCCTTCGAGCCGCTCGCGGTCGCCCGGCCGGAGCCGGACCTCAATGCCTTGTCTCATAAGCCCAGACTCGCAGGTCCGGGCCAACAAGGGAATCGTCAACATCGATCAGACCACTAGGAAAGCCGACGTTCCGTGGCCGCAGTGAGCTTCGCTGGGGGCGGAAGGGAAGTTTGAGCCTCGCCATCGCCGGGCCGCGAGCCGGCCTCTGGCATGACCATGAGGCGGGGGCGGGTGGCGACCTGATCGCGCTGGTGATGCGCGAGCGCCGCTGCGGCTTCGCCGACGCGGTGGCCCTGGCGCGCGCCTTCCTCGGCGAGCCGCCGCCGAGCCGCGAGCATCGGCCCGCGCCGCCGCCTCCGCCTGACGACGCCGAGCGCGAGGCCGTAGCGCTCGAACTGTGGCGCGCATCGCGCGCAGGCATCGCCGGCACGCCGGGCGAAGTTTACCTGCGCGGCCGTGGCATCGATCCCGCCCGCCTCCCGCCGCATGCGGGGCTTGTCGGCTGGCCGCCGACCCTGCGCTGGCACGCCGAGACCGGCGCGTTGCTCGTGGCGGTGAATGACGCCACAACCGGCCTGGTCCGCGCCGTTCAGCGCATCCTTATCGCGCCCGACGGCACGCCGAAGCGGCGGCCGGACGGCTCGAAACTGAAACTCTCGCTCGGCCCGCTCGCCGGTCGCGCGGTCCGCTTCGCCTTGGCAGCCTGAACCCTCGGGGCGATGGGGGCTCGCCGAGGGGGCCGAGACCGCGCTCGCCGCTGCGCAGTTGCTCGGCATCCCCACGTGGGCTTCGCTCGGCGCATCAAACATGCCGCGCATCGCGCCGCCTACGTGGGCGCGCGAGGCGACCATTGTCGCCGATCGCGACGAAGCCGGCCTCCGCGCCGCGCAAGAGGCCGCGCACCGCCTGCGTGAGCGCGGGCTTGGGGTGCGCATCGTCACGCCCGAGGCGGTTAAGGCCGACGCCGCCGACCTGGCGCGGGGGTCCGCGTGATGGCTCCCGACATCCTGCCCGAAGGCTTCGTCGTGGTGCCTATTGAAGATGCGCCACCCGAGGCCGAAGCGCGGGAAGGAAAGCGCGCGCTGGTTATCGACCCGGCCGACTATCCCGCCGCCGCATTGGCGGTGCGCGACATTCTCGCTGAGGACGCGCGATTGTTCGAGCGCGGCGGCCGTCCCGTGATCCTCGCCGAAGACGAGCGCGGCGAGATGCTGGCGCACGACCTGTCGCCCGAGGTGGTGGCGCATCGGGTCCACGCGGGCGCATCGCCTCTGCTGTCGCTGCGGCTGCGCGGCCAGCGCGTGTTGAAGCCCGCGACACTGCCCCACCGCGTCGCGGCGCTGTATCTCGCGTTGGTTGGCGAATGGGGTCTACGCCCGCTCGCAGGCATCGCCACGACCCCCGGCCTGCGCGACGATGGCTCGATTCACGCGCGCGACGGATACGACGCCGGAGCGCGCATCTACCGCCACCGCGTGCCGCGCATAGTCGTGCCCGAGCGCCCGATGCGAAGCGACGCGGAAGCCGCGTTACTCAAGCTGCGTCGATTGCTGCGGACCTTCCCCTTTGCCGACGCATGCCTTGACGGCGACGGCTTCACGGCGCTCGCCACGCCGCCGGGGCACGATGAGACCGGTGCCCTGGTCGCTCTGTTAACGGCGATTTGCCGCGCCGACCTACCGCTTGCACCGGCCTTGTGCGTGCGTGCGCCGAGCGTCTCCGGCTCCGGCGCGGGCAAGGGTCTCCTGGTGCGCACCATCGTGGCGGTAGCGACCGGCCGCGCGCCTGCGGTGGCGACCGCAGGCCACGATGCGGCCGAACTCGACAAGCGGCTTGTGGGTCTGTTGCTTGCCGGCCATCCGGCCGTGCTGCTCGACAACATCAATGGGGCCGACCTCCGATCCGACACGCTGGCCAGTGTTGTGACGGAAGCGCCATGCACGTTGCGACCGCTCGGAGCGTCGCGGCTGATCACATTGGACGCGCGACCGACCCTCGCGATAACTGGCAACGGGCTGACGCTAACCGAAGACCTCGCACGACGCTTCGTTGTGTGCGACCTTGAGCCACGCACGGAGTCGCCGGAACTGCGGCGCTTCGACGGCGACCCGGTGGCGGAGGCGCTGCGCCGGCGGGGCGAGCTGCTTGGCGCGGCGCTGATAATCTGGCGGTGGGGCCGGCAGCAAGCCGACGCGCTGCCGCAGGGCCTGCCGCTAGGAAGCTTTAGCGAATGGGCGCGCTGGTGCCGCGATCCGTTTCTCGCGCTTGGGTGTCGCGACCCGGCCGAGCGCATCGCGCTGCTCAAGGCTGACGATCCGCGCAGGCGCGCGCTGATCGAGGCCTTTGATGAGCGGTGGGAAAACCATGGCGACCGGCCGATGCGTGCCCTTGACCTCGCCGAACCTGTGCAAGCCGCCCTCGATCCGCAAGGGCGAGGCCGGCAATACCTCATCAGGGCCGTTGCGCGCCTCGCCGGCACGCGGGTGGGCGGCTTCGCGCTTGAGGTGCGGCGCGAGGGGCCTCCGGCCAAGCCCGTAATGACCTACCGCCTACGCCGAACGGGGGGAGGCGCGGCATGAGCGACGCAACCTGGCGCAAAACAGGCCAGAGCGCGGCAGGCATTGGTTGCGAGCCCGGACCGAACTTCCGAGACTTCCGAGACTTCCGAGACTTTACCCCCCATAAGGGAGAGAGACTCTCTTTCGTAGGGGGCCTAAAAGACTCGGAAGTATGGGAAGTCTCGGAAGATCGTGCCGAGCCCGGAACAGCCATGGGCCGGCTCAAGACGACGCAACCTGACGCAAGCCGCGCCATCCGCGACGCTCGGGCTTGCGTCGCGACGCCATCGCCTCGGGCAGGGGTGTTCGCGTGATGGTAGAGGCCGCGCAGACTTCCTCTCCGCTTACGCGTGCCGCCCGCCTGGTGGCCGGCCTGCGCCCGGACTGGCGCGACGCGGAAGCGTTCTACCTGCGCCGGGCCGAGGCGCTGGCCTGTCTCCGCGCCGCCGCCGTGCCCTGCGCCCAATGCCCGGCCGCTGCCCTGCGCGACCGCCTGCGCCGTGCCCATGCGCTGCTACGCCACGCCGCTGCCGAGGTGGCACGCCATCGGCGCTTGCTCGCCTCCGCCTCGCGCCCGCCGCGCCGCCGCCGCGCCGGGCCGGACCCGCGACAAGGGCGGCTGCCGCTGGCCTGAGGCGCTCCCGGAAGCCCTCCGCCGCCGCCCGCGAGACTCCGGCACCTGCCCCGCCGCGCCCGCAGGAAGGCCGCTGGAAGCCCTCCGCCGCCGTGGCCGCTACCCTAACCTGCGGCCGACCCGCCGACCGGCCTATACGGGCTTCCAGGGCCGCCGCGCGGGTCCTTTCGGGGGCGCGCCTTATGCGGGTGGCGCAGGCGCACGAGCGCGCTAGCGTCAGACCTGATTTTCACGTTTCCAGCGAGGTTGCCTGCCGCGCCTGGCAACGTTCAAAAACGAAAGACTTTCCATTTTGAACGCGCCCTTGAGGCACGGGGGCGCGCCATGGGGGAGCTTCAGGCGCGCTGCCAGCCGCGCCCCGGTGCGTCGCGCTGGTCTGGTGCGGGGGGCGGTGCACCGACGCGCCCCGGCGCAGGCAAGCGCAGCGCGGGACGGGGGTAGAAACGGGGTAGACTTCGCGTTCCTGCCGCAAACTAAAGCCATATCAATAGGTTGCCGGCAGAGTATGGCGGAGAGGGTGGGATTCGAACCCACGGTACAGTTGCCCGTACTTCGGTTTTCGAGACCGACCCGTTCGACCGCTCCGGCACCTCTCCGCGCAGCGACGGCACAAACCGGCGCTCAGGGCCCCCCGGTCGCGGGGCGCGAAGCCGTATAATCGCCTTGGCGGTCCGGTGCAACGCCCGGAACCCGTTGACGCCCCCGGTCCCCCGCGGCTATATGGCATCTTCGGTCGGCGGCGCCTCGGTGCCGCCGGCCTTCATTCTTGGGCGGATGCCCGGAAGCCACACAGTTCAGAAAGTCCCGGGGCGACCCAATGACCTACGCAGTGATCCGCACCGGCGGCAAGCAGTACCGCGTCACCCCCGACGCCGTGCTCACCGTCGAGAAGCTCGAGGCCGAGCCGGGCTCGTCCGTGACCTTCCACGACGTCCTTCTCGTGGGCGGTGAGGGCGGGCTGACCATCGGGGCGCCGACCGTGCCGGGGGCTTCGGTGACCGCGACGGTGGTCGAGCAGAACCGCGGCGACAAGGTCATCATCTTCAAGAAGCGCCGCCGCCAGAACAGCCGGCGCAAGAATGGCCATCGCCAGCACCAGACGGTGTTGAAGATCGCCTCCATCACCGCGGCCTGAGCGGAGAAGGACACAGCCATGGCACACAAGAAGGCAGGCGGCTCGTCCCGCAACGGGCGCGACAGCGCGGGCAAGCGCCTCGGCGTCAAGCTGTTCGGCGGCCAGACCGTGAACGCCGGCTCGATCATCGTGACCCAGCGCGGCACCAAGATGATCCCGGGCGACAATGTCTATGCCGGCCGTACCCACAGCCTGCATGCCGCCGTCACCGGCCGCGTCGTGTTCCGCCGCCGCGCCGAAGGCCGCGTGCACGTGACCGTGGTGCCCGAGGCGCAGGCCGCCGAATAGGGACGCGCGCCGCGCCGTCACCTCAGCGGGGGCCGCAGGGCCCCCGTTCGTGTTTCAGGTCCCCCCGAAGATGAAGTTCCTCGACGAAGCCAAGGTCTGGGTGAAGGCCGGCGACGGCGGCGACGGCGTCGTCGCCTTCCGGCGCGAGAAGTACATCGAGTTCGGCGGCCCGGACGGCGGCAATGGCGGCAAGGGCGGCGATGTAGTGGTGGAGGCGGTCGAGGGCCTCAACACCCTGATCGACTACCGCTACGCGCAGCATTTCAAGGCCCGCAAGGGCGGCAACGGCGCCGGGCAGGACCGCACCGGCGCCGCCGCCGACGATGTCGTGCTGAAGGTCCCGGTCGGCACGCAGATCCTCGCCGAGGACAAGCAGACGCTGCTCGCCGACCTCGACGCGCCGGGCAAGCGCGTGGTCATCGCCAGGAGCGGCGATGGCGGCTACGGCAACGCGCATTACAAGAGCAGCACCAATCGCGCCCCCCGCCGCGCCGACAAGGGCTGGCCGGGGGAGGAACGCTGGATCTGGCTCCGCCTCAAGCTGATCGCCGATGCCGGGCTCATCGGCCTGCCCAATGCCGGCAAGTCCACCTTCCTTGCCGCCGTCTCGGCCGCCAGGCCCAAGATCGCCGACTATCCCTTCACCACCCTCCACCCCCAGCTCGGCGTGGTGCGCCTTTCCGCGACCGAGGAATTCGTCCTCGCCGACATCCCCGGCCTGATCGAGGGCGCGCATGAGGGCGCGGGGCTCGGGGACCGCTTCCTCGGCCATGTCGAGCGCTGCGCCGTGCTGCTCCACCTCGTGGACGGCACCGCGCCCGACCCTGCGAAGGCCTGGCGCACAATCCGCAACGAACTCGCGGGCTACGGCCACGGGCTTGCGGAGAAGCCGGAGGTGGTGGCGCTCAACAAGGCGGATGCGATGACCCCGCAGGCCCGTGCCTCCCGCCTCCGGGCGCTGGAGCGCGCCTCTGGCCATCCTGTCCATCTCATCAGCGGCGCGACCGGCGAAGGCGTGCCGGAGGTGCTGCGCGCCCTCGCCGAGGCGATCGCGGCCCATCGCCGCGGGGGCTGAAACGGCGCGCCGCGGCATGCTACAGGCGCCCGCCATGTCCGCTCCAGCCCTCGCTGCCGCGAAACGCATCGTCGTCAAGATCGGCTCCGCCCTGGTGGTGGACGAGGCGACGGCGGCCCCGCGCGCCGCCTGGCTCGCCTCCGTCGCCGCCGATGTGGTCGCGCTGCGCGCGGGCGGGGCGGAGGTGGTGCTCGTCTCCTCCGGCGCCATCGCGCTCGCCCGCCGCGCCCTTGGCCTCACGCGCCGGACGCTCCGGCTCGAAGAGAAGCAGGCCGCCGCCGCGGTCGGGCAGATCCGCCTTGCCGGCGCCTGGCAGGAGGCGCTTGCGGCGCACGGCATGAACGCTGCGCAACTGCTGCTCACCCTCGAGGATTCCGAGGACCGCCGCCGCTACCTCAATGCGCGCGCGACCATCAGCACGCTGCTCGGCCTCGGCTGCGTCCCCGTCATCAACGAGAACGACACCGTCGCCACCGCCGAGATCCGCTTCGGGGACAATGACCGCCTCGCCGCCCGCGTCGCCGAGATGATCGGCGCCGACGCGCTGGTGCTGCTCTCGGACATCGACGGCCTCTACACCGCCGACCCGCGCAAGGACCCTGCCGCCACGCGCATCCCCGTGGTCGAGCGCGTCACGGACGAGATCATGGCGATGGGCGGCGAGCCGCCGCCCGGCTATTCCTCGGGGGGCATGCGCACCAAGCTGATGGCCGCGCGCATCGCGACCGGCGCGGGCTGCGCCATGGCGATCGCGCTCGGCAAGCGCGACCACCCGCTCGCGGCGCTGCTCGCGGGCGCGCCCTGCACCTGGTTCCTGCCCGCCCCCGAGGGACGCACGGCGCGCAAGCGCTGGATCGCCGGCAGCCTCGCGCCGCTCGGCGTGCTGACGGTGGATGCGGGGGCGGCGCGGGCGCTGAGGCGCGGCTCCTCCCTCCTGCCCGCCGGCGTGCGCGCGGTGGAGGGGGATTTCGCGCGCGGCGACCCGCTCAGCGTGCGCGACGAGGAGGGGCGGGAACTGGCGCGCGGCCTCTCGGCCTATGACTCCGAGGCGGCGCGCCTGATCGCCGGGCATCGCAGCGAGGAACTCGAATCCCTCCTCGGCTGGCGGGGCCGGGACGAGATCATCCACCGCGACGACCTCGTCCTGCTCTGAGCCGGACCGCCGCGGGCGGGTTTTGCCGGCCGCGGCCGGGCATGCGAAGAATCGCATGGCCCCGTGCCGGGGCCCCAAGAGCAGGAGGCCCGTCGCATGCCCCCGATCCGGGATGGAAACCCCTGTCTTTCTCGCCGTGTCCTGGTTGCCGCCGCCGCGGCCGCGCCTCTGGCGCGCCCGGCGCTGGCGCAGGATGGCTTCCCCAACCGCCCCGTCCGGCTGGTGGTCGGCTTCGTGCCGGGTGGGGCGACCGACATCTCGGCCCGCGCCATCGCGCCAAAGATGAGCGAGGTGCTGGGCCAGCCGGTGGTGGTGGAGAACCGCCCCGGCGCGGGCAGCAACCTCGCCTCGGAATATGTCGCGCGCAGCCCGGCCGACGGGCATACCATCCTGCTCGCCACGCTCGGCGCTTTGGTGATCAGCCCGATGATCATGCGCCTGCCGGTCGATCCGGCGAAGGATCTCGTGCCGATCTCGATCGCGGTCGAACTCTTCAACATCATGGTCTGCCCGGCCGACCGGCCCTGGCGCAGCCCGGCCGACGTCATCGCCGCGGCCAAGGCGCGGCCCGGCCAGCTCTCCTGGGGCCACAGCGGCATCGGCTCGGCGCCGCAGCTCGCCGGCCTGCTCTTCGCCAAGATGGCCGGGATCGAGACGATCGGCGTCTCCTACCGCGGCGGCGGGCTGGTGGTGACCGACCTCATCTCTGGCCGGCTCGACTACGGCTTCCCCACCGCCCCCTCGGTTCTGCCGCAGGTGCAGGAGGGCAAGGTCCGCGCCCTCGCCGTGCCGACGGCGCAGCGCTCGCGCCTCCTGCCCGACATCCCGACCGTGGCCGAGAGCGGCCTGCCCGGATACGATGTCCCCTCCTGGTACGGCCTCGTCGCCCCGGCCGGGACCCCCGCCCCGGCGATCGCGAGGCTGAACCAGGCCGCGGTGGCCGCGCTCAGGGATGCGCAGACCGTCGCCACCCTCAACCGCGCCGGCCTCGAGGCCATGCCGTCCACGCCGGAGGAGATGGCGCGCGCCTGGGCGGCCGAGCGGGCGAAGTGGGAGCCTGTGATCCGCGAGAGCGGCATCCGCATCGAGGGCTGAGCGTCGCCGCCGGGCGGCCTCCCGCGCCGCCGCGGCGGCGGCGGTGGCGGGGCGGAGTGCGTCCGCCCGGCCTTCCCCGCTGGTGCCGATCCGCGATAAGCCTGCGGCCATGAATGCCATCGCCGAGGACGCCGCCCGCCTGCTCGACACGGCCGCCCGCGCCGCCCGCGCCGCCGCCCGGGGCCTCGCGCGCGCGCCGCGGTCGGCCAAGGATGCCGCGCTGCGCGCCGCGGCCGCCGCGCTGCGCGACGGGCAGGACGCCATCCTTGCCGCCAATGCCGCCGATCTCGAGGCCGCGACCGGCCTCACGCCGGCCTTCCGCGACCGGCTGACGCTGACGCCTGCGCGCATCGAGGCGATGGCGAAGGGCCTCGAGGAGGTGGCCGGGCTGCCCGATCCGGTCGGGCGCGTGCTGGCAGAATGGACGCGGCCGAACGGCCTCGTGATCCGCCGCGTCGCGCAGCCGATCGGCGTGATCGGCATGATCTTCGAAAGCCGGCCGAACGTGACGGCGGATGCGGCCGCGCTCTGCCTCAAGTCCGGCAACGCCGTGATCCTGCGCGGCGGGTCCGAGAGCACGCGCTCCGCCGCCGCCATCCATGCCTGCCTGCTCGCGGGAGTGCGTGCGGCCGGGCTGCCGGAGGCGGCGATCCAGGTCGCGCCGACCGCCGACCGCGCCTTCGTCGGCGCCATGCTGCGCGCCTCGGGCCTCATCGACCTCATCGTGCCGCGCGGCGGCAAGGGCCTGGTCACCCGGGTCATGGAGGAGGCGCGCGTGCCCGTCCTCGCCCATGCCGAGGGGCTCTGCCACACCTACATCCACGCCGCCGCCGACCCCGACATGGCGCGGCGCATCCTCGCCAATGCCAAGATGCGGCGCACCGGCATCTGCGGCGCGACCGAGACGCTGCTGATCGACGCCGCCATCGCGCCGTCGCTGCTGCCGCAGCTCATCGCCGACCTCCGCGCCCTCGGCTGCGACTTCCGCGCCGAGGTGCGGGCGCGCGCCATCGTGCCGGACCTCAAGCCCGCCACCGAGCAGGACTTCGCCACCGAATGGCTCGACGCCATCCTGTCCGTGAAGGTGGTGGACGGGCTCGAGGAGGCGCTGGCGCATATCCGCCGCTTCGGCTCCGAGCATACCGAGGCCATCGTGACCGAGGACGAGGCCGCGGCGCGCGCCTTCCTGGACGGGATCGATTCGGCGGTCGGGATGTGGAACGCCTCGACCCAGTTCTGCGACGGGGGCGAGTTCGGCTTCGGCGCCGAGATCGGCATCGCCACCGGGCGGCTGCATGCGCGCGGCCCGGTCGGGCTCGAGCAGCTCTGCACCTACCGCTACCAGGTGCTGGGCACGGGGCAGACGCGGCCGTGAGGCGCGCGGCGGCGCTGCTCGCGGCGCTGCCGGCGGTGCTGCTGGCCGCCCCGCCGGCGCGCGGCGCCTGCCCGGACATGGCGGCGGTGGCGCGCTTTGCCCAGGCGCTGCTCGAACGGCGGGAACCCGCCCCCTTCCAGGGCCTCACCCCCGCCGAGGCGCGCTGCGCGCAGGAGAGGCTGGTCGCGATGCTGGCGCAGCCCTGGGGCGACGTCTCGGGCCATGCGCTGGCGGCGGAGACGCTGCCGCCCCTGCGCGGGGTGCTGTTCCACGCCAATCTGCGCGAGACCTCGGGCGCGACGATCGAAGCCCGCTTCGGCGCGCGCCCGGCGGTCGCGCCCGGCCTGCTGCTGACCATCGGCGCGGATGGCCGGCCGGCGACCGCTGAGCCCTATCTCGCGCTGCTCGACCTTGCGGCGCTGGCCGGCGGAAGGGACGCGACGGCGCGCATCGCCGGCAATCTCGGCCTGCGCCTCGGCGTGCTCGGCGCCCCGGCGGCGGCGCCGGCGGAGGCTCCGGATGCGGTGCTTGCGGCCGACGGCAGCGTGCTGGCGAGCCTTCCTCGCCTCGGCCTCGCCGCGCCGCTCGATGCGCTTCTCGACAGCCTCGCGCGCGACCTCGCGGCGGAAGGCCGCCCGCTGCGGCCGGGCGAAAGGGTCGCCCTGCTCGGCCCCGCCGCGCCGCTCGCGCCCCGCCCCGGCGAGACATGGCGGCTCTCGGCCGCGGGGCTCGGCGCCGTCGCGGTGACCTTCCGCTGAGCGGCGCGCCGCGGGCCGATTCCAGCGCCGCCGCGCTTGGCCTAGCATCCCACCTGCCCAGGGCGCGTCCCCGGGCCGTGGAGGAGGGACCCATGCGCCGCCTGCTGCTTGCCGCCGCCTGCCTGCTGCCCATGGCCGCCCGGGCCGCCTGCCCGGAGGAGGCCGCCATCGCCCGCCTGGCCGAGGCGATCCTCGCCAACACGCCCGCCCCGCCGCTCGCCGGCATGACCTCCCTCGCCGACGGGCAATGCGCGCAGGACCGGCTGGTCGGGCTGCTCGCCCCGCGCCTCGGGCGGCCGGTCGGCTACAAGGTCGGCCTGACCAATCCGGCCGCGCAGCAGCGCTTCGGGGTCAGCCACCCCGTCACCGGCACGATATTCGAGAGCACCATCGCCCTGCGCGACGGCGCCGAGGTGCCGTCGCGCTTCGGCGCGGTGCCGGTCATCGAGGCCGACCTGCTGGTGCGCGTGCGCGACGAGGGCATCGCCACCGCCGGGCGCGACCGCGTGGCCATCCTCCGCCACCTCGACCAGATCATCCCCTTCATCGAGATGCCCGACCTCGTGCTCTCGGGCGGGATGGACGGGCCGAACCTGCTCGCGATCAATGTCGGGGCGCGGCTCGGGGTGCTCGGTGCGCCGATCGTGCCGGAGGCGAGCGAGGCCTTCGCCGCGCGGCTCGCCGCGATGACGGTGGTCTTCGCGAACGACCAGCGCGAACTCGCCCGCGCGCCGGGCACGGCGCTGCTCGGCCATCCGCTCGATGTCCTTCCCTGGCTGGTCGAGGACCTCGCGAAGCGGGGCCTGCGCCTGCGCGCGGGGGACTACGTCTCGCTCGGCGGCTTCTCCCCCGCCCTGCCGGCGGAGGCGGGGCGGACCTATACCGTGCGCTACGGGGGGCTGCTGGCCGAGCCCGTCAGCGTCAGCGTCCGCCTGCGGTGACGCCGGGGAGGTTCGGGGATTCGCGCCGGCGGCGGATCGGACTGCTCGGTGGCTCCTTCAACCCGGCCCATGCGGGGCATCGGCATGTCGCGGAGGTGGCGCTCAGGGCGCTCCGACTCGATGAGGTGTGGCTCATGGTCTCCCCGGGCAATCCGCTGAAGCCCGCCCGGGGCATGGCGCCGCTGGCCGAGCGGCTGGCCTCCGCGCGGCGGATCGCGGATGGCCGCCGGCTGATCGCCAGCGCGATCGAGCGCGACCTCGGCACGCGCTACACCGCCGATACGCTGCGCCTGTTGCGGCGGCGCTTCCGCCGCGCCCGCTTCGTGCTCGTCCTCGGCGCCGACAACCTCGTGCAGTTGCCGCGCTGGC